>ENA-UEQL01001188-UEQL01001188.1-human-gut-metagenome-genome-assembly--contig:-NODE-1188-length-18435-cov-6.517921_pt1 | contig 18435 bp, 10 predicted proteins | sample MGYA00242905_ERZ507926 | MGnify/ENA primary metagenome ERZ507926 (study PRJEB26167, sample SAMN06115531) | human gut metagenome | host: Homo sapiens | place: China:Henan | collected 2015-09-09...
GGAGGCGCGTTATGAGCGGCATCAAAAGCATTCGTCAGCAGACAAGCAACCGGTTTCTCAACTGCTTTGAGTTGGAAGCCGTCCACCGGGACGGCCGGGTTTCTCCTTACTATGTGGCCTCTCGGGCCAAGGATGTGGCATCTCTGAAGGCCGTCACCCATGAAAACAATCCGGACGGGGTAATTCTCTATGGGATTTACGGGCAGCAGAGAGATCGGGTGGTGCTCATCCGCCAGTATCGCTACCCGCTTGGGGACTATCTATATGAATTTCCCGCAGGGCTGGTGGAGGACGGAGAGGAAATGACACAGGCCGGTATCCGCGAAATGTTCGAGGAAACCGGGCTGGCCTTCACGCCGGTGGAGGCAGGTTCCTTTTCCCGTCCCTTCTTCACCACCGCCGGAATGACCGATGAAAGCTGCGCCATGCTCTTCGGCTACTGCGCCGGTACGCCTACCAGCGCGAACGAGGAGGCCTCCGAGGAAATCCAGGTGATTCTGGCGGATCGGGCGGAGGCAAAACGGATTTTGCGGGAAGAAAACGTGGCTTTGATGTGCGCCTATATGCTCATGCACTTCATTGCCAGTCCCGGCGATCCTCTGACGTTTATTAAGGAGTAACGATATATGTCTCATACCATTGCCGCGGTATCCACCGGAAATCAAATCAGTGCCATCGGCATTCTGCGCCGCCAACGCCGACGTTATCTACACCGACATATGGGTATCCATGGGCGAGCCGGATGGAGTATGGGCAGAGCGAATAAGCCTGCTTACCCCCTACCAGGTAAACGCCGCCGCCATGAAAAACGCCAGGGATACCGCCATATTCATGCACTGTCTCCCCTCCTTCCACGATACCCGCACCACCATAGGCGCGGAGATAGCCCAAAAGTTCGGCATATCCGAGATGGAGGTCACGGATGAGGTGTTCGAGGGCAGTAATCCCGACGGATTTTTCGGTAACTTATTGAGTATCAGGCAATGTAGGCTGTTCGCTGCAAAAATACTCGGTGAAAAGTCGGTAAAGTATAAAAAATGATAAGATTTAGGCCATATTTCTAAAAAATTAAAGATATGGCTAAAAAAAATTATTTCTCAGGTTTGGCAGGTGACGATATTCACCATGTCATTGCGTGGAAGCTTCCTACCTTCCATCAGAAAAGCGAGTGTTATGTTTCGTTCTCTTGCTTCGATCCAGCAATCGGCAAGATGCACCAAAAGAAGATTATGCTTGACCACATCAAGGGCAAGCATAATCAGAGAGTGTATGCTGATCAGCTGATGAAGCGCATCACCCAAAAGCTAGAAAGTGGCTGGAATCCCTGGGTAGTGAAGGATCGCCCACTTGAATACACCCTCTTCACTACTGTCCTTGAACGATATAAGAGATATCTCGAGAAGCTATGCAATGAACACAGCTTGCGTGATGATTCGTATATCGACTATTCCAGTCGTGTGCGAGTCATGGAACTCTGGATTGAGGAGAAGAAGATAGACATCCACTTTTCCTATCAGTTCGACAGACAGTTCGTCTCCAAGTTCCTTGACTACGTCTTCATCGACCGCAACAACACCATTATAACCAGGAACAATTATCTCGGATGGCTACGCACATTCTCAACTTATCTGCTAGAGCGAGGCTACATCTCTCGCAATCCGACGGAAGGATTCAGCCGAATCCGTACCCGGAATATGAAGGAGCGTGAGGTCATACCTGACGACGTGATGATGCAGATACGAAACTATCTCTTTGAGAAAAACAGGCACTTCCTGCTTGCTTGCGAGATACTGCACTATCTCTTCGTTCGCCCGAGAGAACTCTCTTACCTGAAGATTGAAGACTTCCATCTGGATGCTCAGACCCTATCGCTCCATGGATCGCATACCAAGAACGGAAATGATGCAGTCATCACCCTTCCGTCTCACGTCATCAAGTTGATGATAGACCTCAATGTCTTCTCATACCCTAGCCACTATTATCTTTTCTCAGATAACTTCTGCCCTGGTGAGACTCGCAAGAGTGAGAAGAGTTTCAGAGACTATTGGGGAAGAAACCTGCGCAAGGCGCTCGGATTCTCCGAGCGCTATAAGTTCTACAGCTTGAAGGATACCGGTATCACCAATATGCTGAAGGCGAATGCCGATGTCTTGTCGGTTCGTGACCAGGCACGACACTCCTCTATTCTCATCACCGACATCGACATCATCGCTACCACCGGTAAGCCGGGCGTGGTAATGAGCAGCATCGCCCAGCGAATGCGTGAAACCATAGCCAGGGCCCACAACATCGACCCTTCAGATGAAAAGGGAATCATGGTGTTCAATACGGAGGTGCTCTTCCAGATGCTCGACAATCTGTTTAAGGGCGTCAACTTCCTCATCTGGCTGGTAGGTATCGGCACCCTTCTCGCCGGCGCCATCGGAGTTTCCAACATCATGATGGTAACGGTGAAGGAGCGAACCACCGAGATAGGCATTCGCCGAGCCATCGGAGCCACGCCTAAGATGATTCTCTCGCAAATCATCTCAGAGAGTATTCTCCTCACCCTGGTAGCAGGCATGAGCGGCATCATCTTCGGAGTAGCCATCCTGCAGATGCTGGAAATGGCGAACACCACGGATGGCATTCTCACCGCCCACTTCCAGGTAGATTTCTGGACAGCCATCTCTTCAGCCATCCTCATCTGCATCCTCGGCGGTCTTGCCGGACTTGCCCCAGCGTGGCGAGCCATGAGCATCAAGCCGGTAGATGCAATGAGAGACGAATAAATAACTTTGAACTTTGAGATTTGAACATTGAACTTTATGAAATGCTTCAAGTCAATATCTCAGAGTTCATCAGGTAATCATAAAGTTCAACGTTCAAAATTCAAAGTTCAATGTATAAGAAGTATTCAAAGTTGATAGTTGCGGCGATAGTCGCCTTGATTTTCATCGGAACCTTCGTGTTCCTTTATGAGAAATCACAGCCTAAGCCTGTGGAATATACCGAGTTTACCCCAAAGATGGGCGATGTGTTGAAAACCACGGTGATTACGGGTAAGATTGAGCCTCGCAACGAGGTGAACGTAAAGCCTCAGATCAGCGGTATCATCACCGAAATCTGCAAGCAGGCAGGCGATTTCGTGCAGGCAGGCGAGGTTATCGCCAAGGTAAAGGTGATTCCGGACATGGGACAGCTCAGTTCGGCGCAGGCTCGTGTGCGCCTTGCCGAGATTAACCTGAAGCAGGCACAGGTAAACTATGGTCGCGAGGAACAGCTCTACAAGAAGCAGCTGGTCAGCGCCGATGAGTTTGATAAGGTAAAACAGTCGTTGCAACAGGCAAAGGAGGAGAAGGTTGCCGCCCTGGATGCACTCGAAGTGGTTCGTGATGGTGTTTCCAAGAGCAACGCCAGCGCCTCTTCCACCCTCATCCGTTCTACCATTTCGGGAATTATCCTCGATATTCCTGTCAAGGTGGGTAACTCCGTGATTCTTGCCAACACCTTCAATGACGGAACCACCATCGCCAGTGTAGCAAACATGAACGACCTCATCTTCCGTGGCAACATCGACGAGACCGAGGTGGGCAATCTGGTAGTGGGAATGCCGATGAAGATTACCATCGGAGCGATGCAGGACCTGAAGTTTGATGCCGACCTGGAGTATATTTCTCCAAAGGCTGTAGAGAACAATGGAGCCAATCAGTTTGAGGTAAAGGCAGCCGTCCGCTCAGTAAAGGGCGGCAAGATCCGTTCCGGCTACAGCGCCAATGCTGAGATAGTATTGGCAAAGGCGAGCCACGTGATTACCGTGCCCGAGAGTGCTATCGAGTTCAGCGGCGACAGCACCTTTGTCTATATCGTAAAGGGCAGCGGCGAGAAGAAGACCTACGAGCGCAAGCAAGTAACCACCGGATTGAGCGATGGTGTGAACATCGAAATCAAGAAAGGTCTGAGTCTGAAGGACAAGGTAAGAGGTCCGCAGGTTGTGGCAGACAACAAGGATGATGAATAAGGCATAAAAATAAAGGTTATCTAAAGGTAATTTACCCTTGGATAACCTTTTATAATAGATGTGTTATGAGCTTGATACACGCCCTCTTTACTGCTTACATGGCAATCCTAGCTTTTTCAGAAAGTCCCGCTTGATTACCATGATATCTGCTATTGGCAGTGTTAAACTTATAGATGGCTGTGACATAAATACCATTGTTAAAATCATAGGATGACTTGTGCTGCCAAACATTGTCCAACAGAATGGTGTACTTACTCTTCTGTGTTTTGAAGACATCCATATAATAGATACCAACATATAGATTTTCTCCCAAGAAATTCTTATATGCTCCTAGCTGGAACATACTGTTAGCTTTTCTATCCATTATATTTTGATTGCCGCCACTAGAAAAAGAGAAGTTTACATCAAAGTTATAACCTTGGTGTGTGGAAAATGTATTAAACAACTCAATATTCGCTCTCATCTTGTTATATTGAGTATATTCTATCTTTAAGAACGGCTTTTCTAATGAAGCACTGATATAGGGAGTCCAAGGACCTAGTGTGGTAAACCAATTCCCCGTAACGACCAAATGCTTGTAAGACTTAACGTTCTCAGGACGAACCATTACAGCATTGTTGTCACCATATTGTCGAATCATATAGAAGACTGGATGTTTCTGTGCTTCATAGGTCACAGAAGCACTCAGATTCTTATAAGATAGCAACGAACTGATGGTATGATAAAACGTTGATTTCAAACTAGGATTTCCTGTGGAATACTCGAATGGGGAACGATAGGTAACATTGTTCCTAAAAGAGTAATACACCGGTCGCTTGATTTTATTGGTATAACTCACACTGAGCTTTACCTTGCCTAACCTTTTTTGCAGTGATATGAAAGGGAACCAATTCGACTCATTCCAGGAATCGTCATAGTCGCTGCTTTCATAGTTTACTTTGCAATATTCATATCTCATTCCTGCAGAAGTAGTCATAAAGTCGCTTTTCAGAGTAAGGCTTGTGTATGCCGCTATCGTTTTTTCTTTTCTTAGGCTACTTGAAGCAGGAGTCAGAAGACTATTATCCTTATTTTCAAAGGCAGTTGTATATCGTGTTTGGGAACATTCTGTTCCGTACTTTATATTACCAAAGTTGAATGTGTGCTGCATTTCTAATTTTCCAGCAAAAAACTTGTTGGAATAGGAGCTATGTGAACTTGTATATTTTGGGGAGCTTGCAGTGTAAATCTCTTCGATGTCCTGTTCTGTATCATTGTCGCTCTTGCTAAGATACCAGTCCATAAAAAGTTTGCTATGTTTACTCAAGTCATAAATAGCATAAGCACTGAGGTTTTGAACCAACATATTGATGTCGGTAGCATTTTTCAACCATAGGTCATAAAAAGTTTCTTCATTCTTCATCACTTGCACGTCGCCTTCTGTTGTAGCTTTATTATATGGAGTCTTTGTAAAAGCATATTTTATGCCGAAATTCCAAGACTTGGCAGTATAGTCCATACCTATGTTTCCATCATAGCCCAACCAAGTATTACGTGTTACGGAAGTTTCATTTTGGGCATAAGTGTCCTCATTTGTTAACGACATGTTTTGGCTTGACTCGCTCTTTGTTCTTGTATCACGAAGATTTAGAGACGCAAAGACATCCAAGCCACCTGTTCTATAATTGAAATTACTTCTAGGTATTTCTGAGAGTTTATGATTGCCTAAGTAAGCGAAAGTACTTTCTACGTTTCCGCTAAATCCAACACCTTTTGGTTTTATTGTTCTGATTTTAATCACAGCTTTAGCACTGGCATCATATTCGGCACCAGGCGAAGTTACGACTTCAATGTCCTTGATGTCAGAAGCCAATAGTTTTTCCAGTTCAGACGATTCATACAAGCGATGACCATTAAGGTAAAAGATAGGTTCTCCTTTACCTGCAACAATAATGTTATTATTTTGTTTACTAACAAAAGGCATATAAGTCAAAATATCCAAGAGCTTTCCTTTCTTTGCCAATTCTGTGTTTGCGATGTTCATGATGACGGAATTGTCCGTAATACGCATACTCTTGGCTGATCCTTTTATTACGACATCGTTGAGTGCATAAGATAACGTATCACGAGTCAGTAAGCTCTCCTCTTTCAATTTAGCCTCCCCCATCATCTTCTGTTCCTCATTTTGTCCATAAGAACTTATGGTAGTGATAACCATAAAAAAGACCAAGAAAATGCATCTTACCATTATTACTCTCATATATTTCTTTATTCTTTAATCTGTTAGCATATACGAAAATTTCTCATAAGGCTCTTCAAGCATCCGGATGGCAACCTTGGCGGAGTCATCATCCGCATTCATGATGCTATCTGCCCGCTGCATCAAGTCATCATACATCCTGTTTCCTGCACAAGATGCAAGAAGCATGATGATTAACAATAAAAATATGACCTTTTCTTTCATTCCTCTCTTTTTTTTGCAAAAGTACGAAAAAATAAAGAAACTACAACATAATGACTCTATAAAATTAGAAAAAGGCAGAACTTTCATCTGAACAAAGTCAAGTAGCGCTGTGCATTGCCTGTAGTCCTTTCTGAATCACAATGCAAAGATACAACCCTGAGAATCCGGCATTCACTGTTTCTCACGGTTATTCACTGTTTCTCACGGATTTTCTTTCTTTTTCTGATGATTAGCTCAGAAAGATGATTAATTCAAATGGTAAAAGAGACTTGCTTATGACGGCTAAGTAACTTACTTAGGATAGCTAAGTGACTTGGTTACTATAGCTAAGTAATTTACTTAGGAATGACGGATGACACTGGTGACACTTGTTTTCAGAAAAACTCTCTCACGTAGGCGGGCGGGAAGCTTTTCTGAAAAATTTTTCCTGCCCGCCCGCGTGAAGAAAGTTTTAGAAAACAAGTGTCATAAGTGTCACTGGTGTCACCAAGAACCTTTTCTGCCTTTTAGCAATACTCTTCCTTAAACCACAGACGATAGACCGGATCTACAAATACAAAATCAGCCTTCTGCTTCTCTATGATATCCTTGTTCTGAAGAATCTTCTTGTTCTTAACTATCGTATTGGGATTACCCAGATTATACACCTGCTTCACTGCTTGTGATGAGAAATGCTGCTCACCATCAGCTATCGCCTTGAGCATCTCTATCTGGGTAGAACTGAGATTTTCCGTATCGTTCTGAAACATAGGGGTATTGATGTTCAATACCTGCTTGAGACCGAGAGAGAACACTTCTTCCGTCACCTCGGAAACCGTAAAGCTCCAAATAAAATAGCACAACTGCTGCAGATACCAGGAATGACACTCCACCACATCGCAAATCCTGCGGGCAAAAGATTCTGAAATTCGCTTGCCGGTCTTCTCGAAAGATGATAAGATAAAAGGAACCCAATGCTCCTTGGCTATCTTCTGCATGAAGATGACCTGTCCGAAACGATAGAACGGACTGTTGGAATTGTTGAAGATGTTGAGCATCATATTACGCTTGCTGCCATAAAGGCAATAAGAGGTCAACTGCTGCTGTTGCCATACTGAGCGCATCTTGCCCTCCATATCCTTATATTCCGGGAGATTAGCCAACTGCTGGAATTCATCTATGCACACAATAATCCTGATTCCCTTTTCCTTCGCCAGCAACTCCGGCAATTGGAGAATCGCCATCTTATCTCTTTCTTGCGGAACAAACTTCAGGTCGAAAGCCACAAAATCCGTAATCTGATCGTTAACTACTATCTGTGGAACCACACCCGTCAAGAACTTCTTGGCATCCTCTATCCAACGTTCTATCTTGGAAGAAGCACAGGCTATGACCTGACTGGCAAAAGTGCGATAGAATTCTGCTTCCGAGCCGATACTGAAAGCATCTATATAGCAGATCCTCACCTCCTTATCTTCCGCACTCAGTTCCGTCATCGCCTTCTTGACAAGCGACGATTTTCCCCATCGACGTGGAGAAATGAGCATCACATTGATATGGGAAGCCAGGAGTTGCTTGAGCAAAGCCCTGTCTTCCATTCGGTCGATAAAATTCTCTTCGGTAGCCAAAGTACCAAACTGAAAAGGAGATTGAAACACTGCCATATTCTTCTAATTATATTCGTTTTATCTGTTTTACAACATTCGTATCACCTGCAAATATACAAAAAGTTACCCAAAGGTAACTTACCTTAAGGTAACTTTTAGTAATTATTAGCCAATCTGAGCTGATATCAATATCCCATAAAAATACTATCACCCTATAAAATAAGAAAAAGAACATCCTTTCAGACATCAATGTCCTTAAGTTCGAAATAATTCTTCCCTTAAAGGAATTACTATCTACCTTTAAAGGAAAATGTTTCTAGAGTTAGTAGAAAGTTTCGTTCAGCGACGTTGAATCTCCGTTCGCCGACGTTGAATGTAGGTTCAGCGACGCTGAATGTAGGTTCAACGTCGCTGAACGGAACTTTCTTCTAGTCTTAAAAACAATTTCGCCTGTACGGTTGAATCAATTTATCTAATAAAAAACTTATTTCAACCTATGCAGCGGGCACATGATGAGCCTTCCCTCATCATCACGCAGGTGCATACCACTACCTAGGCAATAGCGGAAATGGCGGCACTGGGCGCACTCATCCTTGCGCATCCACTCTCGGTTGCGATAAGGGGCAAAACGATGCTGCCACACTTCCATAAAATTTTCTTGGTAGATGTTGCCCTGATGATAATTGGAACGGATGCTGGCACAGGCAGAGATGGAGCCATCCACCAAAACGGAACCAACTGTTACGCCAGCTTGACATGAATAGAAATGATTGCGGATATCGCCCTCGTAATTGCCCATGAAGCCCTCACAGCCGTAGCTGCAATCTATCAAGCCCTCCTTGCGAGTAAGCTTGATGAAGTCTAAGATGCCACGGTATTCTTCGGGAGTGAGATGCATATCGGGGTCGGTGGCTGCCCTACCCACTGGGAATACGGCTACGACTCGCCAGTGCTTGACACCTTTATCTATCAGGAATTGCTTGATGGCAGAGAGGTGGGGATAATTGCGACGATTCACACAGGTGAGGATGTCAAACTTAATCTCTGGATGAGCCACCAGCATATTTATCGCCTGCGAAACCATATCGAAGCTATACTTGTTGCCTCGCATCCAGTTGTGCTCCTCGCCCAAGCCATCCATACTGATGGTCATGGCATGGAGACCAGCACGGAGCAAATCATTGAATTTCTGAGGAGTAAGATATAGGGCATTGGTCACCATACCCCAAGGAAAACCTTTCTGATAGATGGCTGCGCCACACTGGACAATGTCTTCACGCATCAAGGGTTCGCCACCCGTTACGATGACAAACACTTGATGAGGATCGGTATGCTGCCTGATGTTGTCTAGTACTCGCAAGAAGTCTGCCAGAGGCATGTCTTGCTGCCCTGCCTTCACCTTGCAGTCGCTTCCGCAATGGCGGCAATGCAGGTTGCAGCGCAGGGTACACTCCCAGAAGAGTTGGCGCAAAGGATGCTCCTTCACCTTCTGCTGATAAAGACTTCGAGCTATCTCCAATGCCAAGCGACGGCGAAGGGATAAAGATTCTGGATTTGTCATACGACTACTTCTTTTTCTTCATCTTGCCATTGGCAGTAACCTCAAAAGAGCCCCAATCCCAAGTTCCTTCACCTTTTCCCATTTGCTCTACAGTGATATTTTCCGACTTGATGGTATCCGTGGCAAATTCACCACCATTGGCTCCACCATCTACATCTTCGAGAATCACTTTCAGTCGTTTCTCTTTATGAACCCAGTCGATGGCACCATCCATGCTCTTTTCCTTGGTAACATAATCACCCTTGCTGTCGGTATAAGCTGAGTCCATTCGATAACTCCCTGCATTACCATAGTCCTCCACCACTACCGCCTTGATGCCCTTGATAGGGGTGCCATCTTCGTCTGCAACATTACCTTTAGCATGAAAAGAACTAGTTGGAGAGCCATACAAACAAGGTTCATCATTCTCACTACCGCAAGAAGAGAATCCCAGCAGCGACAAGAGTGTGGCTGCCAAAGCATTGTACCAATGCAAAAACTTCACTTTCATAATCTTCCCTTTTATATTAGTTATACTTCTACCAAGGAAACGCAGTAGAAGGAAAATATCCCCTTTGTGATGGGGATATTTAACCTTTTTTATCCGTTCTAGAGAGCATTTTATCTACCCAGCAGGATTTTCTTGATGTCGTTGAGCTTATTCAATGCCTCTACCGGGGTGAGATTGTTGATATCCAGGCCCAGAATCTCATCACGAATCTGGCTCAACACCGGGTCGTCTAACTGGAAGAAACTCAGCTGAACTCCCTCCTTAGGCTCATCCAGATGCTGCACGTTCGGCTTGCCGGCACCGCCTACACCAGCATTGTCCTGCTCCAACTGCTTCAGAATATCGTTGGCACGGTTCACTATGCTGCGCGGCATTCCGGCAATCTCTGCCACATGAATACCGAAGGAGTGCTCGCTGCCACCCGGTTCCAGCTTGCGCAGGAAGATAACCTTGCCATCCACCTCCTTCACACTCACGTTGAAGTTCTTGATGCGAGGGAAATTCTTCTCCATCTCGTTCAACTCGTGATAATGAGTGGCAAAGAGGGTGCGAGCCTGCGCCTTCTTGTGCTCATGCAGATACTCCACTATCGCCCAGGCTATGGAAATGCCATCGTAGGTGGATGTTCCACGACCCAACTCATCGAAGAGTACCAGCGAACGGGGCGACACATTGTTCAGGATGTTGGCTGCCTCCGTCATTTCTACCATGAAGGTGGATTCGCCCAGCGAGATGTTGTCGCTGGCTCCCACACGGGTGAAGATCTTATCTACCAGACCCACCCTTGCACGCTCGGCTGGTACAAAGCAGCCCACCTGGGCCAGCAGCACGATGAGCGCCGTCTGGCGGAGCAAGGCAGATTTACCCGCCATGTTAGGACCCGTAATCATCATCACCTGCTGCTTCTCGGTATCGAGCAACACATCGTTTGGCACGTATCGCTCGCCCAGCGGCAACTGGGTTTCAATCACAGGATGGCGGCCCTGCTTGATGTCCAACACCTGCGAATCATCAATAACCGGGCGCACATAGTGGTTTTCGTCTGATGCCTTGGCAAACGAGAGCAGACAATCCATGCGGGCGATGAGGTTGGCGTTGATCTGAATCTGAGGAATATACTCCTGCATGGCGGCAATCAGTTCGTTGAAGAGCTGCGCCTCCAGAATCAGAATCTTCTCATCGGCTCCGAGAATCTTCTCCTCGTATTCCTTGAGTTCCTGGGTAATATATCGCTCGGCTTGCGCCAGCGTCTGCTTGCGGATCCACTCCTCAGGCACCTTGTCCTTGAAGGTGTTGCGCACTTCCAGGTAATAGCCGAACACATTATTGTAGCCCACCTTCAGACTGCTGATGCCCGTCTTCTCGATCTCCCGCTCCTGAATCTTCAGAAGATAATCCTTGCCATGGCGACTGATGGAGCGCAAATCATCGAGTTCTGCGTTATAGCCATCGGCTATCACATCGCCCTTGTTGATAAGCTGAGGCGGATCGGGCTGAATCTCCCTGGCTATGCGGTCTTTCAGGGATTCGCAGACGTTGAGCTGCTCGCCGATGCGCTTCAGAGCGTCGTTCTTGGCATGTTGGCAAGCCACCTTGATAGGCTGGATGGCTTCCAGTGCATTCTTCAGCTGCACCACCTCGCGAGGCGATACTCTGCCCACGGCTACCTTGGAGATGATACGTTCCAGGTCGCCGATGCGATGAAGCTGGTCGTCGAGAAGCTGGCGGAACTCCGGCTCCTTGAAGAAATACTCCACGATGTCGAGACGCTCGTTGATAGGGCGCACATCTTTTAACGGGAACACCAGCCAGCGGCGGAGCATTCGGCCACCCATTGCCGTTACGGTGCGGTCGATGACGTTGAGCAGAGACAGACCATCATCCTGCATCGGAGCTACCAGCTCCAGACTTCGGATGGTGAATCGGTCCATGCGCACGAACTTATCCTCTTCGATGCGCGAAAGCGCCGTGATATGGTTGATCTGCGTATGCTGGGTAATCTCCAGATACTGCATGATGGCACCACTGGCGATGACACCATTCTTGAGATGCTCCACGCCGAAGCCTTTCAACGACTTGGTCTTGAAGTGTCCCAGGAGTTTCTGCATCGCCGTCTGCTCGGTGAAAACCCAGTCGTCGAGTTCGAAGGTGCAGTATTTGGTACCGAAGTATTTCTCGAAATCATTCTTTCGGGCACGGTCGTAGAGCACCTCTTTCGGCATGAAGTTGCCCATCAGTTTCTCTACATAATCATAGGTTCCCTCGCCGGTGAGGAATTCACCGGTAGAAATATCGAGGAAGCTTACGCCGCAGGAAGTCTTACCGAAGTGGATGGCAGCCAGGAAGTTGTTCTCCTTGTAGTTGAGCACGTTGTCGCCCATCGCCACACCAGGAGTAACGAGTTCGGTGATGCCACGCTTCACCATCTTGTCCATCTGGCTCAATCCCTTCTTGCCCTTGATTTCCAGTCGTTTCTTCTTCGGATCTTCCAGCTGGTCGCATACGGCAACTCGCTTGCCTGCCCTGATGAGTTTAGGCAGGTAAGTATCGAGTGCATGATGGGGGAAGCCCGCCATCTCGATGCTGCCCGTAGCACCGCCATTGTTTCTTCGGGTCAGGGTGATGCCGAGAATACGGGAAGCCTCCACCGCATCTTCGCAGTAAGTTTCGTAGAAGTCGCCACAACGGAAAAGCAGCAATGCCTCGGGATGCTTGGATTTCATCTCGAAGAATTGTCGCATCATCGGCGTAAGACCTTTGTTATCGCTTGCCATTATCTTAATTATCTTATGTTTGCCTTTATATTTTGTTAGAATTGCAAAAATAAGAAAAAAAGGGGGAATCAACAAAGGATTTAATCTATTTTTAAACTTTTCCCCCCATAAAACAGAAAAAGTGCTCCCTTGCATCCCTGCAAGAAGAGCACTTATCCGATGAATTACATGAATACACAAGTGTGTAAATATCTTATTTCTTAGCTTTAATTACGAAGCTGAAGCAGCGGTCCTGATAGTGCATGCGGTACTTCTCCATTGGTGAAGCACCCCAACTGTCAATACAACCCAGACCAAACTGGCGCTGCTGGATGTGTAACTGTACGAGACCCTTTTCTACCAGGTCACCGCTGTGCTGTCCCCAGGCATGCTCCTTCTCGATACCTGCATCCAAATCCTCTACCAGATAAGGGATAGCACTGCACTCCATAGGAGCATAGCCCTCGAAGGTGATACCCTTACCGGTGGTTGGGTTGAAGATAGAGAAGTAGCGGATGTCTGTATGGTTACCGCTCTCCTGTGGACGGACGTATGGATAATACTCGTCCCTCACGTTAGCCTCATACTTTCCGATGAAAGATGAAGAGTGACGGTCGATGTAGTTCTCCTCCGGACCTCTACCATAGTATTCCAACTTAGAGAAAGAAGCAGGCATCTGCAACTGCATACCGTAGCGGAACAGATCAGCTACCTTAGCCTCCTTGTCTGTTGTCATCTTTTCGGTAACTGTCACTTCACCAGCCGCATTGATACGGTAGCGGAGCATCAGTTCAGCCTTCACCTCAGGCATTTCGAAATTGGCAGTCAGTACTACGCTGTCCTTGCTCTCACTCTTGTCGAACGACTTCAGGTTCATCTGAGGGTTCTTCCAGACTCTCATCTTCTTCTGGAGAGAAGCACCGTAGTCGTTGTCGGTAGGAGCACGCCAGAACTCAGGAGTCATACTCTCACGGAACTTCAACATTGGTTCGCCATCCACATCGAGGTAATCAATCATACCGGTCTTCTTGCCGATGGTAACCGACATTCTCTCAGCAGAAACCTTCACATAGCTGTTGGTCTCCTCAACCTCAATCTTGCTGCCGGTATTGGCAGGAGCATCCACCTTGTCGAACTCATATCCGTTGAGTACAATCTGCTGGCGAGCCATCACCTGACCCTTGTCAACCAGTGGCTGGCTTCCGTCGCTTGCAAAGGCAAAGTTGATGGTGATTTCCTCTGTAGCGTGCTCAGCCTCAGCCTTTTCGATGGCACTCTTCAGCGCCTCGCTCTTTACCATCTTGGTTGCCTGTGGAGCAATGCCCTTGGTATCAGGAATCGCTACGGTAGTCAACTTCACGCCGTTGGCAAAGAGGGTAGCAGTCAGGCTCAGGTCATCGATATTCTTGAAGAAATTCTCGTTATAGACATTGAAAGAACCGTTCTCTGCATCAAAGTCCTTGATCCAGACGTTCTGGAGAACATACTGAATCTCATAGGCATGAGGATTCAGACGGCGGTTAGGAGCGATGATACCGTTGCAGTTGAAGTTGTAGTCACTGGCCGGATAGCGTCCGTAGTCACCACCATAGGTAAAGATTTCCTTACCGGTGACAGGACTCTTGTCGCGCAGACCCTGGTCAACGAAGTCCCAGATGTAACCACCCTGGTACTTAGGATACTTGCGAATCAGGTCCCAATACTCCTTGAAACCACCCTCAGAGTTACCCATGGCGTGAGCATACTCACACTGGATATATGGCTTGGTACCGTTGCTCTTGCAATAGCTCTCGCTTTCCTCGTAACCGATGTACATCGGACAGTAGATATCTGTCTTGCTGTCGTATCCGCCACGTTCATATTGTGCAGGGCGGGTCTTATCGCACGCCTTCACCCAGTCGTAAGCCTTCTCGAAGTTGACGCCATAGCCGCTCTCGTTACCCAAACTCCATACGATGACGGAAGGATGATTGATGAGCGGCTTCACATTGCCCTCGTTGCGCTCGATGTGAGGCACGATGTACTCAGGGAACTTGGCAAGCGACTTCTCTTCATATCCCATACCATGAGATTCGAGGTTTGCCTCAGCGGTGATGTAGATACCGTATTCATCACAAAGGTCATACCAGCGAGGATCACATGGATAGTGGCTGGTGCGAACGGCGTTGATGTTCAACTGCTTCATGATCTTGATATCCTGGATCATGCGCTCCAGGCTCACTACGTATCCACCGTCCGGATCCATCTCGTGGCGGTCGGCACCCTTCACCAGCACAGGCTGTCCGTTAATAAGCAGCTGTGCGTTCTTGATTTCCACGTTGCGGAATCCCACTTTTTGCGGAATCACCTCAGCGGCGCCCTGCTTGTTCTTCAGGGTGATATATGCCTTATATAAGTAAGGAGTCTCAGCCGTCCAGGCATTTACCTTTGGTACCTTGATGACGCCCTGTGCACCGGTAGCCTGTGCAATCTGCTTGCCTTCCTTATCACACAAGGTGATGGCAACGTCTGTCTTTCCTCCCTTCAAGGAAACCTTGTAGTTCAACACACCATCCTGGTAGTTGTTTTCCAAGGCAGCGTTCAGACGGATGTCAGCAGCATGCAGTTTCGGACGCGCATAGAGATACACCTCACGGGCGATACCCGTGAAGCGCCAGAAGTCCTGGTCCTCGAAATAAGAACCATCGCACCATCGCATCACCTGCATGGCAATAAGGTTCTTTCCCGGCTTGAGATATTTAGAGATGTTGAACTCGGCAGCCACCTTGCTGTCCTCGCTGTATCCCACGTACTTGCCGTTCACCCAGAGAGTCAGGTTACTGGTGGCAGAACCCACGTGGAAATACACATCCTTCCCCTTCCAGTCCTTAGGAAGCTCGAACGTACGGCGATAAGAACCCGTATAGTTGTTGAGTTCGCTGATATAAGGAGGGTTCGGGTCAAACTGAGTTGCCCAGGCATATCCGATGTTCTTATAGGTAGCATCACCATATCCGTTCAACTCAAACAAACCAGGCACAGGGAAATCCTTCCACTGTGAGTCATCATACTTCAGAGCAAAGAAGTTTGCAGGACGCTTGTTGTGGTCCTTCACGAAATTAAACTTCCACATACCTTCCATGGAAAGGTAGTTGGCCGACTTCTTCTTATCAAAACTCTGCGCCTTCTCCAAATTCTCGAATGCGAAGAAATTGGCGCGTCGAGGCTCTCGGTTCTGCTGATTGATGTTCACATTCTGCCAGCGAGACTCACTCTGAGCCAGCGCCCCACTGCTCATCGAAAGCATGGCAAGGCAAAGTGATACATTTGCGATGGTTCTGATATTCATATTCCTAATCAGTTATTGGTATTACTTCTTAACTCCTTTAACTTCTTAATTCAATTATTTGTGGAAATACTGAGTTCCCTCTACTGCTGTGAACTTCTTCTGATTATCCTTGCGCATTTCGAGGTTGAGGTTGCTCCACCAAGATGGCCATCCACCAACGATATTGCAGAGATAAACGAACTTCACTGGATGCAGACCCTTAGCCAGAGCTACAGCATTGTCGCTGTTGGTACCAGCCTTTACGGCACCCTCGTTGTTGATCACGAGCTTGTTGTCGATCCAAACCTGCTCCATGCGGGAAGAGAGATAGTAAACACCATCCTCAGGAACATTGATGAATCCCTCAGCAATCGCACCATAGTTGTTGGCACCACGCAGGGTAGCAGCATCGTCTGGCTGGCTCACCTTCATCTTGTTCAGGTTGGTAACAGTACCGCAGTCCTGCCACTCAGCATCAGCCAAATCCAACTGATTCACCTTCAAGTAATTACCCTTGATACGACGCAGCTGCAAGCCAGCCTTGGTATCGCTTACATTCACAGCAGGAGCATAGTTCTGCTTCTCTACGTCGATGGTTCTCACCTTGCTCATCTTTCCAGAAGGCAATACGGTAGCAATCTTGATGATCATATTGCCGCTCACCTTGATAGGCTCGGTATAGACAGCAGAAGCTGGAGTTGGAGTAGTACCATCCAAGGTATAGACCATCTTCATCGGACGTGAAGTCTGGAAGGTAACTACGGTATCCTTGGTAATCACTACCTTGTCGCAAGAACCGTATGGCTGCTCAGGCAATGGGATATGATAACGTACGTGGCGCTCATCCAGGCGGACACTGTTGGCATCTACACGGCGGGCGAAGTCTGTAAAGTTCTTCTTCTTGGCTGGTGACCATGCAATCTCAGCGAGAGCGAGAGAGCGAGGATACATCTGATACTCCATCTTGGCATTGGTGTACATATACTCCGACCAGTTGTTGCACTGCACACCGAGGATATGCTTCTCCAATCCCAGAGACTTGATGGTATCAGGCACAGGCTCATAGTTATATGTTCTAGAGAGATAAGCAGGAGCACTAGGAATAGTAACTGGCTCAATCTTGTAGTCGCCCTGATAATGGTCGAGATACAAACCGCCGCTACCAGGAGTCATGATTACGTCATGCTTCTGCAAAGCAGCCGAAATACCTCCGGATGTACCACGCCAAGACATCACGGTAGCCTCAGGACTCAAACCACCTTCGAGGATTTCATCCCAGCCGATGATCTTTCTGCCGTACTTAGCCAGCATCTTTTCCATGCGCTTGATCACGTAGCTCTGGAGTCTTTCCTCAGCAGAGTGCTTGCCGTCAGCCTGCAAGCCTTCTGCCTCGATGCGCTTCTGGCAGGCAGGACAGTTCTTCCAGCTGGTCTTAGGGCACTCGTCGCCACCGATGTGGAAATACTTGCCAGGGAAGAGAGGCACCACCTCGCGAACGATATCCTCCAGGAAGCGGAACATATCTTCCTTACCCGGACACATCACGATATCCTCAACACCCCAAACCATTCTAGGAGTCCACTGCTCGCCCTTGCAGGAGAGAGATGGATAAGCAGCGATTGCTGCCATCATGTGACCAGGAAGGTCGATTTCAGGAATCACGGTGATGTAGCGCTTAGCTGCATAATCCACGATGTCCTTGATTTCCTCCTGGGTATAGAAACCGCCATAGGTAGAACCGTCACCCTGGAGGCGATAGCCGCCGATGGAAGTCAGCTCAGGATATTTCTTGATTTCGATACGCCAGCCCTGGTCCTCAGTGAGGTGGAAGTGCATGGTGTTTACCTTGAACATAGACATGATGTCGAGCTGCTTCTTCACGTTTTCTACGGTGATGAAGTGACGGCATGGATCGAGATGGAAGCCACGGTAGCCGAAGCGAGGCGCATCCTGGATGTCACAGCACTGAGCCACCCACTTCACGCCGCTCACCTTGGTAGCGCTCTCCACCTGTGCAGGCAGCAGCTGCATGAAGCTCTGCATACCATAGAAGGCACCCTTTCCGGTCTTCGCCTTGATTACTACGCCCTTGCTGGTAACAGTAAGGCGATAGCCTTCCTCAGCCATCTTCATGGAAGGAGAAATCTGGATAGAGATATTTCCCTTCTTGCCGCCTACGGTTACATCATAGCCGGTAGATGCCTTCAGCTTATCAGCCATATACTCTGCGATGTTCTTGCCATCCGCAGTCTGATAAGAGATCACTACCTTTTGAGGCAATACAAACTCACCCTT
>ENA-UEQL01001192-UEQL01001192.1-human-gut-metagenome-genome-assembly--contig:-NODE-1192-length-18417-cov-9.355016_pt1 | contig 18417 bp, 15 predicted proteins | sample MGYA00242905_ERZ507926 | MGnify/ENA primary metagenome ERZ507926 (study PRJEB26167, sample SAMN06115531) | human gut metagenome | host: Homo sapiens | place: China:Henan | collected 2015-09-09...
TTTCCTTGGTGAAAACAGAAAAATAAAGAAAACCTGCAAAATCGTGTAAGAAAGCCCCTGCCATCTGCGTCTTGAAAGTAGAGAGCCAGAACCCACCCATGAAAAAACAATAAGGAGGAATCATTATGAAGAAGTATCGTTCGTTTACGGCAGGTGTAGTCGCGACACTCATGGCGGTTTCGACTGTGGGCACCGCGCTGGCCGCTTCCAGCCGGGTAGAGTACAACAAGGCTGGAATCTCCCTGTTCGGTGAGGATAAGGTCCTCACCGGAGAATCCTACAAGGCCCCCAACGGGCAGGATGTTCCCTCTGTCATTACATACGTCGATGAGACCGGCGGCAAAACCAACTATCTCTCCATTCGCCAGATCTCCGAGCTGCTGGGCATCGAAGTCCGCTGGGACGGACAGAAGAATCGGGTCAACTTGGGGGCAGACCCTGCGGATTATGTGGTGATAGGCGGGAAAGAGGACGATGGCAGTATCCCCGCCAACGCCACAAAGCCGGTGCTGGGGACTGTCCATGGGCCGTTCACAGAGATCGACCCGGCCAAGGCTGTCGGAAAGTCTCTGACGGGCGTTTTTCAGGACAACACCAAGGTACAGACTACCTGCGGTTATTCGCTGGAAGGTACCTTCTATCCAGAGGACGGACAGTACATCGTGCTGACCGTGACCAACAATGGCTCTGCCGCGCAGACGGTGACTGCCGGACGGGCACTGACGCTGGGCGGTTTTGAAAAATTCACTTCCGTTGACATCGGCGCGGGAGCGTTACCTGCAACCCATACAACTTCAAAAACTCTCGTGCGTCCATCATACTCTTTTCTTTTTTGTGGTGTCCGATAGGTTGGCATCTCATCATCTGCCTGTTTTCTATCCTGACATCCTTTATTTTATTGCACCACAAATGTTCTATCTCTTATTTATAATTTTAACTAATTCTAAAATCAATGCAAGGGTACGACATTTTTCTGATATGTGCAAATAATTACTGCATTTTTCTGCATTTTTGCTTATTTATTGCACCTTATGCCCTCTCATACTCATTTTTGCCCCGCAGATATTCGCAATCTGCAGGGCAAAAATTGGTTCGTTCTCTCCTATTTATATATAAGGTGTCTTATGCACGCCTAAGGAGTAGTGAGCGGTAGTAGGCAATTACACGCGAGGCAATCAAGTCGTGCCCTGCTTGCGACGGGTGGATGCCGTCGGCGCAGATAAACTGTGTATAGTCCTGATTATCAAGGAATGGCGTCGTGATGTCGATAATCGGAACATTCATCTCGGTGGCAATCCTAAACACTTCTAAGTTGTACATATCGTGGTAGTTGCGTATGCGCTCCAACTGTCCGCCTAACCATTGCAGCACATTCCCTCGTTCTACCGCCGACATATTTCGGGTGCTGAACTCAAAGAAACGCTTGCCATCCATCAGCGGCAGACTGAGCAACACGGGCTGGCTTCCTAATTCGCGCACACGCTGTATCATCTGCGTGTAGGCGGCATGGAAAGGCAACATACAAGTCTTGGGCAGGTGGCGTTGCTCCGGTGTCTCGGCTATCTCTTGCCAGTTGAAATCCGAGTCATTGCCCCCATATTCCAATATCGTGATGTCGGCTTTAGATACTGCTTCCTTGCGTTGCTCCAGTATCTGCGCACCGCGCGTGATAGTGCAACCCATCTTGCTGAAGTTCTGTATATCCATGCCCAATGCGTCGCTGCATTGCTCTACAAAGCCTTTGTCCAACAGCGAATAGCGCTCGCCGTTCAATACGATTCCTCTCGATATCGAATCGCCTAATACTACAACCGATTTCATAATCTTTCCGTTTTAATTGTTATTGTTGTTTGTTCTGTTTGAGAATATATGCCGGCAATCTATCGGGCAAACTCCTTGCTCGTCTATGGCTGCTCGGCACTTTAGTTCTCGTTTTCGGCTGCAAAATTAGTCCCATTTCGCGGATCGAACAAAGAAAAGTGATGGTGTGGCATAATTTTTGACGAAATAGTAAAAATGATGACTAAAACAACAATATAGGGACGAAATTAGTCTATGCCTATTTTTATCACATCATGGAAATTGACGAAAATTAGTCCCAAAACCTACTCTAAATAGCAATATGAAACAGATACCCGATTCGCAAATAGGTCTCACCTCGCTTCTGCTCCACATCTTGGCAATCCCTGCCTTTTTCTTATGTTTTATCCTTCTCTACCAATCGGAATGGATGATCGATTTCTTAGGAATGGGTAAAGATAAGATGGTTTTCAATACGCTGATTCTGATGTGCATCATCATCGGTGTGCTCTGTGGCTCACGTATTCCTATGACCGCTTGCCGAAAACATATCCGCCTCCCATGGGTCTATTATATCCTGTGGGGACTGGCAGAAATGGTCGTAATGGCGTTGTTTATGGCGCTCTATATGACCCTTATGTACCATGGGCAATATGGCTATTTTTTGGTGGCGGGCAAGTGCATGCTCATTCTGCTCGCTACTGTTTCGTATCCATACATAATCATCAACCTGCTTATGTATTCTACTCGTACTCAGGTAGTTATGCCGCAGGAAGACGACCTGATACGCTTCTGCGATAGCACGCAACGGCTCAAATTGGTCATCGCTGCTGAGACTATTCTCTATATTCAAGCAGATGAAAACTATGTGAATATCCACTATATCGAGGGCGGAAACCGCAAGGAGTATGCCCTCCGCAATTCTATGCGCTCCATCGAGGATTTACTCCAAAAGCATGGTATTGTCCGCTGCCAACGCTCATTCTTCGTCAATCCGAAGCATGTCAAAGTATTACGCCGCGACAAAGAGGGCGTCATCGTAGCCGAGTTAGATTTCGCCGACACTAACCCTATCCCCGTCTCGCCCAAATACTACCAAGAACTCAATCAACGCTTGTGATGCTTACTCAGGGCAACCGCCTCAAATCAGAAATGCTTTATTAAATGCATCATAATGAATGCATAATCAATGGTCATTTAACCGCAATTCCGGAGACCCTATGTTCCCGCTGTGCACATCCCCTCCTTTGGAGGGGCTTGGGGAGGTCTTTTATATGGCTTTTAATGGAGACTATTCTGACATTTTGCTATTTCGGCTTTGTGCGGACTTTGTCGAGTTCTTGTCGAGACCTAAAGCGGTTCTATCAACTATTTTAATAATAGCAAAATGTAAGTTCTTCTGCCTGTTTTTGTGGAAAATGTAAGAAAAAACCGTATATTTCTATCTACTCACTTTGTCTTCAAATGCGCTAAATCCTAATGAATTAAGAAATAAACTCTTTTTTATGATGATGCTTCTGCTTAATTGGAATGCCCGATTGTGATTAATGGTCAATTAGTCGTAATTAAAGGAGAAATGTGGCATATACGGAGCCACAAGGCGCAATTTTGGTGCATAGCCCGCTAATAATCAGTACGGCAGACTGTCTGCCGAAGGAAATTTCTTGCGTATGCGGTAGCGCACTGTATAGACACTGGCGGGGGCTACACGCAGCAGCGCACTCACTTGCTCCACGCTCAGTCCCGCAGCAAAGCACATCAGGTAGCGTTTATCCATCGCCGTGAGGGTAGGGGCTTGTTTGTATAGTTGTTCCAAGCGCATCAAGTCCGCTTTCTCGATTGCCTCAATGCCTTCTTGCCTGCAAGGCATATCCTCTGGCAATTGCTTAAAGGTCGTCAGCAGGTCCTCCTGTATCAGATGTAGCGGATTCAGATCCATTCGGTCAATCATCTCGCTGAGTACGCTCCGCACATTCTCTTGCTCCAATGCCGCCTCGTAGAGTTGGTCTTCGGTATGCCGTTTGCGTAGCATAACCACGCTTATTATAAGTATCGCGCAGATAATCAGCAATATACATACCGCCAACAACCAGCGGAAAGTCTCGTTTTTGGCTTCCAAACGCTCCATTTCTAATCGCTGCCTCTCCACCTCGTAGCGTGTCTCTATCTCTTGTAAAGCGGTGTTTTTCTCTATGTCGTAGCGTTCCTGGTCGTTCTCGTTGAGCCGCTGTTGATAGGTCAAAGCCTCTTGCCAACGCCCCTGCTCGGCGTAGAGCATAGCCAAGAATCGATACGCCTCGCCCCGCTCGGTAATCACCGTATTGGGCGAGTCCATCGCTACAGAATCTACTTTCACCAGCACTTCCTGCATCAGCCGTTCCGCCCCCGCATAGTCGTGCCGATAGTAGCGTAGCCACGCCTGCATATCTAAGATACTGATGTTCGCCTCCTCTATATCCACCCAGTCCCCGTTCGGGTCTATCGCCTGTTCGGCTCGCTGCAGGTACTGCTCTATGCTGTCGCTCGCCGATGCCCCGTATTGTGCATCGATCATATACGCCATGTTGTAGTAGTTCCACACTGGCACTATCTGATACAACTCGGGGTGCGCTATCTGTTCCAATGCCTCTATCGCCTTCTGTCCCAGCGAGATTGCACTCGCCATATCGTCCTCCATAGCCCGCAGCGAGGCAATCGAGTAGTAGTTGTAGCGCACTATTGGCGAGTCGTGTCGCAGCAGGATCCCCAACATCTCTAATTGCTCATCTACATCCTCCCATTCGCCCATATTTAGGTAGTCGATAGTCCTTTCGTACAGACACATCGATGCCCAATCCCACTCCTGCAGGGCGACAAAAATCTCGTATGCCTCTATCTGCTCTTGCTGTGCGCGTGCCGAATAGCCCAACTTAAACGCATTGTTTGCACTCAGCCTGAGCAGCATCGCACGGTCGTAGTTGCGCTCCCCCGCAAAAGACAACGCCTTGCGTAGCAGTGTGTCGCGTGTCAGATTGCTCTCGCAGTCGTTAGCGCGTGCGGTGTAGTAGCGTATGCTGTCCTCCGTGTTGGGTATCACCGATGCGCTCCTGATAGAACCTGCTATCAAGAGCAACACCACTAAGTAGCACAATCTGTTGATTCTCACCTGCTTAGTCTTTTATCGTATCTGTGGGAAGTTGCAGTGTGTAGAGTATCGCCTCCGCTTGTCGCAGCGGATTGCGTTTCTTCTGCCCGGGCGCAAAGATAAAGGTCTCTGCAGTGATTACATTGCCGCGCACTTGATCCAGTCGCGTCAGACTGATATACGGCCCGCCCATCGCCTCGCCGTTGCGTATCTTCCATAGCCCGCGTATCTCCGTAGCATAGAAACCGTTGTTTTTTTTGCTGCCCAAGGCCTGCACATTGCGCATCTGCGGCGGAAAAACCTTATATTCCGTACCCATATACGACCCCTCTACCGATGCGCTGATTATTTTCGATAGCACCTCATCGCGCTTCGAGTTCAGATAATCGAGGCTGAAAGTGTTGGCGTCGGTGTACGGATAAGCATACACCACTATATCGCGTCGAAGCGAACCTTTGTTGTTGCAGCACCACATAAGTTGCACACTATCAGCCGCTTGTATGTGCAGCGTGGTATCCATGATCAGCATATAATCCTCCGGAATAAGCATGTCCGCCCCGAACTGTTGTTGCAGCACTTGGCGTGCATCAGCATTTGTGTTGGCGCGGTAGAAACCTATTTGTCGTTGCAGTTCTTGGCGTACAAACCAATCCCGCACCTCTTCGCCGTGCTGCAACCAATAGCCCACAAACTCTTCCTCCGTGGCGGCTTGGATACGATACACCGCTTGCGGGTGCGACCATACATCGGTCGAAACGCGCACTTTCAGTTGAGTGTATTTATCGGGGTTGATATCCACTATCAAGATGTTGCGGGTCGGCTTTAGGTAGTCGTCGAAGGCGTTGTTCGATACATGGGTCAGCACAAAATACGGCTCCATCTGTGGCAGACACGGCATATCCTCGCCCATCGTAGCACGCACCAGGTCGTAGGTGCTGCTTATCGGCTCGGCGTATGCGCTGCCCGTCGGGTGTTCGATACCGCTCGTCGCAATCATATTCAGCGACTCTTGCGACAATGCCTCTTGGGGCGAAACTACCAAACACTCGTAGATTGTTCCCGTCGCACTGGTCAGTACCCGACCACCGCTTTTTGTGCCACACCCGCAGAGCAACAATGCTGCTGTCACAATGCTTATTCCAAGATATTTTTTCATACTCCTTAATATATATATAGGGCTGTCCCCGTTCTTATTTGATTCCTCTTCTGGTCTTGATAACCTCGTATGCCTCGTTGATCGAGCGAAATTTCTCCGTGGCTTGTTGGCGCACCTCTTCGCCCGCATTGGCTACTTTATCCGGATGATACTTCATCGCCATGCGTCGGTAGGCTTTCTTTACCTCCTCATCGCTTGCCGAAGGCTCAATCTCCAATGCCGTGTATGCCCAATTGGGGTCAGCGTGGCGACGATAGAGGGCGAGCAACGACTGATAATCTGCGTTTTCTATGCGCATGTTGGTGGCTATCAGCGAGATCATCGCCTCTTCTTCTGCCGACACTTCGCCGTCGCATTGTGCCAAATCGAATAGGATATGCACTATCTCCAATCGGGTGGAGTAGTTGATGTTGCGGGCTATCTGTTGCGATACCGCTATCGGGTCGATGTTCTTCTGCAGCAGTTCCTTCAGCAGATGAAGTGCCTCTTTTGCACCCTCTTCACCGTAGTTCTTGAGCAAGAAGGGCTTGATGTAGTTCACCTCCGATTTCATCACTCGCCCGTCGGCTTTGATTACGCACGCAAACAGCACTACCATCGATACTCGTATGTCGCCTACCGTTGCGCGTCGATACGCCCGCTCATAGGCTTGACGCTCATATCTTCCGTTGCTGTTATTGCTCTGTGAATCAGTATATTGCCTATCTGTATTGCTGCTCGTATCATCATTTCCGTCTGTGAGAACATTCTCCGCCGAGTCGAATAGCGAACCGATAAACACTCCTATCAGTGCGCCGATAGGACCGCCCAATACAAACCCCAATCCGCCTAATATCCATTTTCCTGCTGCCATAATTGCTGTTGCCTGTTTTAATTGCTATGTTTCTAAAATACAGTGCTGTTCCTGTTCGTAGTAGTTTCAACCCCTTATTCGTAGTAGTTTCACCACTCTGTTCGTAGTAGTTTCTATTGGGTAGTTGTTGTTCATAGTTGCGTTTGCCCTCTACTATTTCTCTACTACCGGGTAAAACAAAAACCGAACCAAAACCATACAACCGCACAGTTTGGCGGTTATACGATTTTGGAAACGCAAAGATACAACATTTTTTTTGTATCTCCAAATTTTATTTTCTTATGTCCTGTACAAGTCTGACGGATAGGCCGAAGTATCGTTCGCATTGGAAGTTATGCGCAAGGGTGAAAGTATAATCCTCATCGTACACAAAAAGCAAATAGTAAGCCCACCTAGCATTCTCATCGTCTTCCGTGCTTGACCAATAGCAACCGCTGTCCTTGCCGTTATATCCCATAGTCTGACCATTGCGATACTCGGCTGCCGGCAAGAATATCGCATGACCCTTCTCCTCCATTATTTTCCATTTCTCAAGGGTATAGACATTGTCAAAATAACATGCCCTGTTGGTCTCATAATAGCCTTTATCATTCGCTTCCAAACCAAACACGGTGCTCGGAGTAAAATTAACGCCCTTGACGGGTTGCCAAGTGTCAGGCAGCAAGATAATCCCCTCAATGCTATCCACCATGCCAAAGCCGAACAACGCATCGGCATTCTTGCGTTCGTGCAGCAGATAACGCCATTCGTCGATGGTGAGTGTGCGCCATGTGTTGGCAGTATCGGTACCGATGATGTTTGTTCCCCAATCTACGAAATGCCCTCTATAGTCGGCGGAGTCGGTAGATATACCCGCACCGAAAGGCACTTTTGTGCTATCGCTGCTCCAACCGAAGAGGTCAATCCACCCGTCGTAGGTGTCGGAGATATTAGCGTTTCCCTCGCCGATATAATCGTATTGCTGCTCTGCCAAACGCCAAGTCTTGGTGCTCGGTTGGTACTGTAAGTTACCCTTTGCAAACGACACATAGCGTTCAGCCCCTACGGAGAAAGCATCTGCGCGCAGAGGCGTCTTGATGAAGATAACGCTGTCGGCATTGGGTATGGAAGCCACTTTGTCGTCTTTGTAAATCTTCATGGTTGGTACCAATGTGGTGTCCTCCGGCACCGAATCGGCATCGCGTACCTTTGTAATACTTTTGTAAGACAAATAAACATCTCCGACTACATCTCTCCATTCAAAATAAAAGAAATGTGTTTAATGGTTTATTTAACGAATTACTGAAAAACAAAGAGAGTAGTAACGAATAAACAGAGAAGCCATTAACGGCTAATTAACCGTTAACGGATAATGATGTGTAGGAATGTTTTAATGGCAATTAATGGAGAACAAGGAGTAGTAATCTCAAACAAAAAACACAATTACTTGCGTATATCCTTTTTTTGTGCTACTTTTGCGTGCAATTTGATAGATATGGAAAACAACTCTCCTTCCAACCAATCCTCTTCGCTCATACCTCTCACAGGTTCGGGCAGCAACCGCCGCTATTTTCGGCAGATATTGGCGGACGGCACTTCGCTCATCTGCGTCGAGGGGACTTCCCGCGAGGAAAACCATGCCTTTATCTCTATGGCACGCCATTTCCGTTCCTTGGGGCTGCCTGTACCTACCGTGCTATCGGTCAGCGACGACGAGATGACCTATACTCAAAACGACTTGGGCAATACCCTCCTCTTCGATTATATCCGTTCGGGACGGCAGTCGGGGCATTTCTCCGAGGCGGAGACCAACCTGCTCACCAAGACATTGCGGGCATTGGTGCATATACAGGTCGAGGGCGCAGAGAACTTCGATTGGAGCGTCTGCTACCCCGTGGCGGAGTTCAACCACCGCAGTATCTATTGGGATCTCAACTATTGGAAGTACTGTTTCCTAAAGATCACAGGCGTAGAGTTCGCCGAGAACCCGCTGGAGGACGATTTCGACCGTCTTGCCGATACGCTCCTTGGCGAGCAGATACTCGGTTTTATGTATCGCGACTGCCAAAGCCGCAATGTGATGGTCGTATCGCAGAATGGTACTGATACCCCCTATTTCATTGATTTCCAGGGCGGGCGCAAAGGTCCTATCCAATACGATGTGGCGTCTTTCCTTTGGCAGGCAAAAGCCAATTTCCCCGATGCATTGCGTGAGCAACTGATCGACGCTTATCTCGACGAATGGCAGACGCTCTGCCTAAACCGGGGGCAAAACGCCGATACGCAGTTGTTCCGCCGTTCCCTTCCCCATTTCGTGCTTTTCCGTACCTTGCAAGTGCTGGGCGCGTATGGCTACCGTGGCTGCTTCGAGCGCAAACAGCATTTCTTAGAGTCGATACCTTTTGCCTTGCGCAACCTGCAACGCCTCTTTGAGCAACATCCCGTCTTGCAATCGGAATATCCCGCTATCTATGCCTTGAGTCGACAGTTGGCGGCTCCCCCCCTCGCAGCAATGCCGTCGCCTGCCGCTACCGCACCCGATACGCAGAAGAGCAATACCGCCCACGATACACCCGATATGCAGAACCCCGACGCCGCACCCGATACGCACAACCTCTTGGTTACTATCTACTCTTTCTCCTACAAGCGTGGTATCCCTGCCGACGTCTCGGGCAACGGAGGCGGTTATGTGTTCGATTGTCGTTCCACCCACAATCCGGGTAAGTACGACCAATACAAATCGCTCACGGGGCGGGACAAACCGGTGATTGATTTCTTGGAGCAAGACGGTGAGATACTCACCTTCCTCCATAGCGTCTATGCCCTCCTTGACCACCATGTCGAGCGATTTATCGCACGCGGCTTCACCCATCTGCAGGTCTGCTTCGGCTGCACGGGCGGACAACACCGTTCGGTCTATTCTGCCCAAGCCGCTGCCCGACATCTCCATAACAAATACGGTGTGCGCATACATCTCATCCATCGTGAACAGCAAATAGAAGAATACCTATGAAAGCCATGATTTTTGCGGCGGGGCTCGGTACACGCCTCAAACCGCTCACCGATACTATGCCCAAAGCCCTGCTCCCTATAGCAGGTAAGACGCTCATACAGTGGCAGATAGAGCAACTGCGCCAAGCAGGCATCTGCGACATCGTGGTCAATGTACACCACCTGGGCGACCGGATAATCCGCTACCTCCATCAGAACAACGGCTTTGGTTGCCATATCGCTATCAGCGACGAGCGGGATATGCTCTTAGAGACGGGTGGGGGACTGTACCACGCTCGCCACTTGCTTTGCGATGGCAGTGACGAACCGATACTTGCATGCAATGCAGATATCTTGAGCAATATCCGTATAGCCGACCTGCAGGCGGCTTTTCGCCCCGAGATGATGTCGCTGCTCGTCGTGAGCGAGCGCACCACCCAACGCTACCTGCTTTTCGATAATGCCATGCGCCTCCATGGCTGGACCAACATCGCTACAGGCGAACTGCGTCCCGCCGACCTGCAAGGCAGAGTCAATATCGTTACAGAATACCTGCAACCCGCCGCCTCGCAAAGCAGAGCAAATAGCGTTACAGAAGAATTGCAACCCATCGACCTACAAAGCAGAACGAATATCGTTACAGGTGAATTGCAACCAACTGATATACAGGGGAAAACCACTTATCGCCGATTGGCATTCTCGGGTATGCAGATACTCTCGCCTGCTATCTTCGATTGTATGGACGCCGTCATGGCGCAGAAAGGGCAGAAGTTCTCTCTTATCGACCTCTATCTGAGTATCTGTGCCACGCACCCGCTCTATGGCTATCTCCCCACCGATTATCGAATGATGGATGTCGGTAAGATAGACCAACTCGCCGCCGCCACCGCCTTCGCCCAATCCCTCGTCTCCTAAAAAATCCCTCCCCGCCTTTCTTCCCCCAAAAAAATTCCTCCCCCAAAAAATCCCTGCATATTCACACACGCATACCTCGCGCTCCGCACCCGCGAAGTGTCCCTCGTTGCGGGCTTGCCAAGCCCGCTCCCTTCTATCCATAGTTTCTATCCCGGGCACACGCACACCTTGCGCTCCACACCCGCGAAGTGTCCCTCGTCACGGGCTTGCCAAGCCCGCTTTCTCTACATTCTCCCCATTCGGGACAAAATCAAAGCCCCCATTTAGGGCAAAAGAAAATTTTAATGGTTTTTAATGGCAATTAGTGGAGAACAATCAAAGCAATTAACGGACAATTAACCGCCATTGGAGCCCAAAGAACTTTTGCGTTGGAGAGGGATTTTTAATGGCCGTTAACGGAGAACAAAAATCACTGCGCGGAGAGAAATTAATGTCCAAATTACATGGTAATTATATGTTTTAGCCTCATTAGCGGAGCCATTGTGAGTACAAAAAATGGTCGTTTTTAATACCCAATTTTTCGTACCAATACGATTGAGGGAATGACACCAAACAATCCCCCATCAGACTGCAAAATTACGCAAAAAATCTGATACTACCAAAATTATTTTTAATTGTCCATAAAAAACGACGGTTTTTGAGGGACAACCCCAATTTTGCGTGCCATAGAGCAGAGAAACAATAGTAGTTAACGGAAATAAAAATACCATGAAGTATGGCAGTAGAAATTTTAGATAATACCAACCGGCCTCTCGTTGAGGATCTTCGCCAACAATTAAAGCAAGGGGCAAAATTGCAAATCGCCGCAGCGAGTTTCTCTATCTATGCTTTTAAGGTATTGAGTAAAGAATTGCAGAATATCGACGAGTTGCAATTCCTTTTCACGACATCTGCTTTCACCCAAGATAAGTCAGAGAAGCAGAAACGCGAGTTCTATATCCCAAAATTGAACCATGAGCGCGATTTGTACGGAACTGAATTTGAGATATGCCTTCGTAACCGCTTGTCGCAACGCGCCATTGCTCGCGAGTGTGCGGACTGGGTGCGAGCAAAAGTGCACTTCAAAGCCAACATATCGGATGGCACTATCCCTACTGGCTTTTTCAATGTCATGCAGGAGCAGCAGACGCTGACCTATATGCCTTTCAACGAGTTCACCACTACTGAAATAGGTACCCAAAAGGGGAACCGGTTATTTTCGCAAGTGGCGCGTTTGGACGCTGAGACCACTCGCGGCTTTGTGGAGAACTTCAACAACCTCTGGAAAGACCAAGATAAAGTGCAAGATGTTACCGAACAAGTCTTGGAGGGCATCGAAACCGTTTATCGTGAGAATAGCCCCGAATTTATGTATTTTCTCACGCTATACCACATCTTCCACGAGTTCCTATCCAACCTCTCCGATGATGAGTTGCCTAACGAAGAAATCAAACTGAAAAATAGCCAAATATGGAACAAACTCTATGATTTCCAACGAGATGCAGCACTCGCAATCATCAACAAATTGGAACGCTACAACGGTTGCATACTTGCTGACAGTGTGGGACTTGGTAAGACCTTCACTGCCCTTGCGGTGATCAAGTACTACGAGAGCCGCAACAGATCGGTTCTTGTGCTGTGCCCAAAGAAACTACAAAACAACTGGCAATCCTACCGTGCTAACTACAAAAATAACCCCATCGTCAAAGACCGATTGCGCTATGATGTCCTCTTCCATTCCGACTTAAGTAGAACGAGCGGAATGTCTAACGGCATCGATTTAGCATGTATCAATTTGGGAAACTATGACCTTGTGGTGATTGACGAAAGCCATAACCTACGCAATGGAGGAAACATCGATGAGAATGCAGAGAACCCGCATGAGAATCGCTACACACGGCTGATGAACAAAGTTATTCGAGAAGGCATTAAGACAAAAGTCCTTATGCTTACGGCCACGCCTGTCAACAATCGATTTTCTGACCTCCAAAATCAACTCCAACTCGCCTACGAGGGCAATCCGGACCTGATAAATCCCCTACTTGGTACAAAGAAACCTATAAAAAATATCTTTAGTGATGCCCAGAGAAAATACAGTGAATGGGCTAAGAAAAAAGATGGCGAGCGTACAACGGATGCCTTACTCAGCCGATTGGATCCGGACTTCTTCAAATTGTTGGATGCCGTAACCATCGCGCGGAGTCGAAAGCATATCGAGAAGTATTACAATACCGCCGATATCGGAAGTTTCCCGACTCGATTGTCGCCCATTAGCAGACACCCGTCGCTTACCGACATCAGTGGAATTACTTTCCCAGATATCGCAGAGCAACTAAATGACCTCAATCTGAGTGTGTACGCACCCTCTTACTACATACAGCCCTCTAAAAGCGACAAATACAATATTGACAGGGGATTAAGTATGTTGGGGCGAGAAGAGGGTATTCGTCGATTGATGGCTGTCAATCTGCTCAAGCGGTTGGAGAGTTCAGTCGAGGCATTCCGCCGTACCCTCGAACGCATCAAAAGCAATATCGATAGCACGACAGAAACGATCGACAATTTTCAGAGAACTAAAGCAACGCCCAACATCGGATCACTAAACCTGTCAAATGCCCCTGATGTCGATGATATCGACGATGATGCTATTGTAGGAGGTAAAAAGACGGATATCTCTCTCGCTGATATGGACTACTTGAGTTGGCGAGGAGATTTGGAGGCAGACCAAAAGATCATTGCAGACTTATTGAAAAAAATGCAGACGATTACCCCCGACCATGATAGCAAACTGCAGCAACTCAGAGAGGATTTACAAAAGAAATTCCGCAACCCTATCAATGGAACCAACAAAAAGGTAATCATCTTCACCGCCTTTGCGGATACGGCGAACTATCTGTACGAACAGTTAGCGCAACCTATATTGGAGCACGCACAACTCTATACGGCACTCGTTACGGGCAATGATGTAAAGACAAATTTACCTAAGGCGATAGAATCCTCTCCAAAAAAGGATTCTCAAAAGGGCGTTTCCAAAGAGAGTATTAACGACTTTAATAAATTGCTGACCCTATTCTCGCCGGTATCCAAAGACCGCAATACGCTCTACTCCGAAGAAACGCGCGAGATTGATGTACTCATTGCCACAGACTGTATCTCCGAGGGGCAGAACTTGCAAGACTGCGACTACCTCATCAATTATGATATTCACTGGAACCCCGTGCGTATCATTCAGCGTTTTGGGCGTATCGATCGTATCGGCTCCAAGAACAAATGCATACAGTTGGTCAACTACTGGCCGGATATGGATCTTGACCAATACATCAATCTTGAAAGTCGTGTGGAGAATCGTATGAGAGCCACGGTGCTTGCCGCTGCGGGTGATGACAATCTCCTTTCCAACGAGGAACAAGACGACTTGAAATATCGCAAAGATCAACTTCAACGCCTGCAAAACGAAGTGATTGATATAGACGACACGAATACGGGCATCAATATCATGGATCTTGGGCTCAATGACTTCCGACTCGACCTCTTGCAGTATATACATGATGCAAAGCATAAGGAGGAATTGGAACGAGCACCACTTGGAATGCATACGGTAGTAAAGTCAGACGACCCCGATAAACAAGGCGTTATCTTTGTCCTCAGACATAGGAACAATGCCGTCAATATCGGCAAGCGAAACCTCTTGCATCCGTTCTATATGGTGCATATACGCAAGGACGGAGAGATTATCACCGACTATTTACATCCCAAACAACTGCTCGATTTCATGCGACTTGTCTGCAAGGGGAAAAGTGCACCCGACGGCAAACTGACTAAGGCTTTCAACGACGAAACGAAAAATGGTTGTTATATGAAGCAATACTCGGATTTGCTTGGCAAGTCCGTTGAGAACATCATCGGTGTCAAACAACAATCTGATATCGAGAGCCTTTTCTCTCCCGGAGAAACGACGGCCCTCGTTGGCGATATACACGGATTGGATGATTTTGAACTTATCAGTTTTCTTGTGGTCAAATGACAGCAGACAACATGCTCAAATATCCGGAGTCTTGTATCGTAGGGAAGACAATACCTAAAGTAGCATTCATGTGCCATTTCGATGAACGGAAAGCACGCCGAGAAATGAAACTACGCTTTACCGAAGACATCGACAGTATTGTTTGGCTCTACAAAATTGCTGCCACAACCTGCAATGTAGAGCCTACCGAGGATATCAAGGAACTACAAGTCTTTCTTGTCAATCTTAAGAATAAATACTGCTCGGATGAGGTGGTTAATTTTGTGGACAAGTTCTTACCACAGTTCATCGTTTTTATTCTTAAATACGAAGACGAATATCGTTTACTTATCAACTATAAACAATGGGCTAATCGTGAGCACACAGTTTTCAACATCACCGCTACCTACACAACCCATTTCCGTTGTGTTGACCAGTTGTCCTTACCTATGCAAGGACAGACTACTGCTCAGATCTACGACAACTATGTGGCACAGATTGCGGGCTTCCAACTAACGGGCCAACAGCCTCTACAAGAGGTGGTGAAGCAGGAACAACGAAAGCGGAAACTTCTCGCGGATATAAAAGCATTGGAAAATGCCATACGCATGGAACCACAATATAATCGGCAACGGGAACTTAATCAACACTTGAAACAACTACGAAACGAATTAAAACAAATATAATTATGGAGAAAATGTATTTGGATCGTCAAACTACTGACGGCACACAACTCACCATTGCACAACTTGCCGAAATCTGTCCGGCTGCTATCACCGAAGTGGCAGATCCCAAGACCGGACACATCTGCTGGAAAGTTAACTTCGATATGCTGCGTCTAATGCTGGGAGACCTTGCTGTAGAGAATCCACACGAAGTGTACGACTTCACTTGGGTGGGAAAAACAGAGGCAGCAAGAAATGCAGCGAAGAGTATCACTAAGACCTTGCGCCCGTGTGAAAACGAATCTGTAGATTGGGAGAATACGCAGAACTTATACATCGAAGGTGAAAACTTAGAGGTACTGAAACTGCTGCAAAATAGTTACGACCGTTCTGTCAAAATGATTTATATTGACCCACCATACAATACAGGTGAGGATTTTATTTATAAAGACGATCGCCGCCAAACACAGAGTGAGTATGATAAGGATTCTGGAGCGAAAGATGAATTAGGAAATCGTTATCGTCAGAATACGGATACTTGTGGCCGCTTCCACTCCAATTGGTGCAGTATGATGTATGAACGCTTACTCGCTTGCCGATCTATGCTCACTGATGACGGAGTAATATTTATCTCTATCGATGATCATGAGGCCGCAAATTTGAAAAAAATATGTGATGAGGTATTTGGTGAAGCCAATTTCGTAGCAAATATAGTGTGGGAACAGGGTCGTAAATCTATGGCTGCACAAGTAGCCGTTAACCACGAGTATTGTTTGATCTACTGCAAAAATAAGACTGCAAATATCTTTCACGATAGTCAAATTGAAAATAAGAATTGGTGTACATTAAAACAAGGGTTAGACAGAATTTATGCAGAAGTCGATCGATTGGTATCTTTGTATGGTAGTCAAGATGTTGAAAACATCGAAAATGGTCTAACAGCATTCTATAAATCACTACCAAATGATGACCCTGTAAAAGGTCAATCTCACTATAAAAAATTTGACCCGTGCCTTGGGATATATTATCAGGGTGATATATCCCAAGGCACGGGTCAAGGAGGGAGATTCACGATACTTCACCCAGTTACGGGTAAACCTTGTAAATGTCCGAGTGGAGGATGGCGGTTTTCAGAATCTAAATTACCAGAACTACTAGCAAATAATCGTATCGCATTTGGAAAAGATGAGACCACAGTTCCTTGCCTAAAACGATACTTGAAAGAAACAGAATTTGAAGTATTTGCAAGTGTATTTTATAAAGACGGTCGGGGAGCATCTCAACGGCTTGATTCTTTATTTGGGAAACATGTATTTGACTATCCTAAAGACGAAGAAATAATAAAGAATTTTATATCCTTGGTTACTTCTTATGATGAATCAACCTCTTTAGTCTTGGACTTTTTTTCGGGTTCTGCTACAACAGCACATGCTGTAATGCAACTTAACGCCGAAGATGGTGGACATCGTAAGTTTATTATGGTACAATTGCCTGAAAATCTAGATGAAAACCTTTCTAAAGTGTCTAGAGCAAAAGCAAAAGAGACAATAAGAAATAGCATAGAATTTTTGGATGAAGTAGGCAAACCTCACTACTTAACAGAGATCGCCAAAGAGCGGATTCGTCGTGCAGGCAGTAAAATAAAAGCAAAACATCCTGAAGTTGATACCGGTTTTCGTGTACTCAAGGTAGATGAAACGAACTACAAACAAGTGGCATTTACACCTAACGAATTCACACAAGGTATGATTGAAGGCCTGATTGACAATATCAAGGATGACCGCAACGACCTCGATCTCTTGTTTGAGTGTATGCTACGCTGGGGAGTGAAATTGTCAGAACCTATAAGCAAGAGCATTGTAGATAACTGCTCTATTCTAAATGTGAATGATGGAGACCTTGTGGCATGTCTTGATCGACAGGGTAAGATCACCGAACAAGTGATTGATGCCATTGCCGAAATGCACCCACTGCGAGTAGTTTTGCTGGATGTGGCGTTCAACGAAGCCTCACAAAAAATGAATATCTTTGAGCAGTTCAAACAACATCTCGGTTGGCAAGATAATGATGTAGCACAAAAAATCCGCGTAATTTGACAAACCCATGAAGAAATTACAATTTAAGAAACAGCCTTTTCAAGAAGAGGCCGCTCAAGCAGTGGTGGATGTCTTCAGAGGGCAACCTTACTCGCAAGGCTTTTCCTTCATACGCGACTTGGGAAATGCCGATAATGCGCCGACACTTGAATTGGATAATGTCGGTACATTCGGCGTTCGCAATGATGAAATAAATTCCCAAGTAGATTTGAAGAAAAATATAGAGGATGTACAGTTTCGCAATGGATTAGAGCCCAAGGCAGAATTGAACGAAAGGTATCTGAGCCTGACCATCGAGATGGAAACGGGTACGGGAAAAACTTATACCTACATCAAAACGATGTTTGAGTTGCACAAGCAGTATGGTTGGTCAAAATATATCATTGTTGTGCCGAGCATTGCCATACGCGAAGGGGTTCTCCATTCTTTTCAAGTTACTGCTGATCATTTTGCCGAGGAATACAATGAGCATATCAATTACTTCGTCTATAATTCTAATCCCGAGCAACTGAATATGCTCGATCTCTTTGCTTCTGACAATCGTATGCAAGCAATGATTATCAATTCACAGGCCTTCAGTGCCCGCGGTGAAGCCGCTCGCCGCATTGATAAAAAATTGGATAGTTTTCGCTCTCGTAAGCCAATAGCCGTGGTGGCTGCTACACGCCCGATTCTAATTATTGACGAACCGCAATCTGTGTTGGGGGCTAATCGAGGGAATGTTACACGACAGAAGTTACTCAACTTTAACCCACTATTTGCATTGCGTTATTCGGCGACCCACGAGAAGCGAAACCGAAAATCTCGTTTCTCTCGCGCACAGCCGTAAACTCAAGATAATCGCGCTCGAAAAACT
>ENA-UEQL01001194-UEQL01001194.1-human-gut-metagenome-genome-assembly--contig:-NODE-1194-length-18416-cov-8.005835_pt1 | contig 18416 bp, 17 predicted proteins | sample MGYA00242905_ERZ507926 | MGnify/ENA primary metagenome ERZ507926 (study PRJEB26167, sample SAMN06115531) | human gut metagenome | host: Homo sapiens | place: China:Henan | collected 2015-09-09...
CATCAACTCCAATATGTACCAGAGCATCATTCTGGCAACAGCGGCCTCGGCCGAGCTTTTCTGTTCCTGGATCGGTGTGATGAAACAGAGCGGATGCAGGTTCTGGAAGAGCATCGGGCAGACGATCCGGGAAAACAGGGCAAAAACAGCGGTCGTGTGCCTGTGGCTGCTCTCGCTTGTGCTCGAAATGACCGGAGGAAGAGCGCAGGCTGCCTCCGACGCGTCAGGTCTTGGAGTGAAAAATGCGCTGCAGCAGTTTGCGCAGTCCATCGCCCGGCTGAACCTGATCTGGCTGGCCGGAACGATCGGGCTGATCCTTATTGCACTGCTGGTCTGCGTGGCGTCGAAAAGGCATCCCGGCAATGCGGAAACAGCAAAGCTGAATGCACTCTATCTGCATCAGATGGCCGTGTGCAGCCTCTGTCTGGTAGTTTCCATCGTATATCTCATCCTGCTCAGCGCAAGGGTGAACCCGGAATATCTGCAGTCGAGTGCAGTGGAGTTTTCCTGGGTGATCTGGTGCTTCTTCATGCTGATGATCTCCATGGCGTATCTTCTGAAGCGCATCCCCAGAACGGAGAGCCTGCTGCCGCTGGTGCTCTGTGTGGCGATCAGCGTTACGGTGATCGATGGTGAGATCTACGCCGACTCCAATGCGGTGCCGCAGTATGATATCCAGACGGTGAAAGCTCTGGACGAAAGTATCATCCGTCAGGCGCAGGAAGCAGAAAAGGAAGGAAAAACGGTCGTGGAGATCCGGATCCCCCAGACAGATTCTGAGGATTGGCCGCTGACGGTGGATTTGGGCGGAGAACGGATCCAGCGGACGCTCTACCGGCATGGCCTGACCCATACCCAGCTGGAGATTCATCTGGTGATGGATGAAGCAATCAACGAGGAATTTCACCTGAATGATGAAGGATGAACACAAAATCTTCCAAAAGATACCATTCCCTTTTTACAGTTTCTTCATAGCTTCTTAACGAATTCAATTGTGAAAGCTGTTATACTTTTGCCATGGGAAGCGGGGCCGCAACCGCTTACCCAAGTAACATGATTCCTCCTCACACCAAGGCAATATCCAAGCAAAACACCCTTTTTCGTGTGCCGCAACACGGAAGAGGGTGTTTTGTTTTGCAAAATTCTGGTAAATCGGTGGTTTAGGGTTGACCCCGTTTTTTTGCGGCGCTATAATAAAAATGAATATGAAAACTTGGAGGTGAACGCAGGAAAATGGACCCGGATCATAGTCGAAGTAGAACCACCGGCGCGGTGGATCAGAAAACAAAAACAACTGCGTTTTCCCCAACCGTTCGCCTCCTTCGCTGAGCCTTGCGGAAAAGCACCGCTTCAACGGTGCATCTTTCCGCAAAACAGAGCAGAGGAAGGCGCGGCTTTGTGTGCGCAGAATGCGGCGTTTGCGGCATTCCGGCAGGCAAGGCGGCGCGTTTTTTGTTTCCCGATCTGCTGCGTCCTCCGGATACAGGAGCTGCTCCTGTTCCGTAAAAACTGAGGAGGTACGCCCAATGGATATGGAAGAAAAAAAGCTGACGGCTGATGCTGCGGAGCAGGCCCTGCCGGTGCAGGAGCTGCCTGCTGATATCCCCGCCGAGGTCCGCCAGAAGCTGGCTGAAGATCTGAACGAGGAAGCTACTGAAGACCTCAAGCAGGACATGCGCGAGGCCGAAAAAGAGGAAGCCAACGACGAAGAGGTCAAGGCCAACCCTGAGATGCTCACCAAGAGCCGCCTGCTCAAGCTGCTCATCAAGAAGCAGTACGTCAAGCTGCGCGAAGTGACCGAGGAAGAGCAGCCCGCCGACCTTGCCGAGCTGCTGGAAGAGCTGGACGAAAACAACCGCCTTGTGGTGTTCCGCCTGCTCAAAAAGGAAGTGGCCACCGAGGCCTTTGCCTATATGTCCGACGAGGCCCGCGACGATCTGGTGAACGCCTTCTCAGATGTGGAGCTTGTGGGCGCTATTGAAGAGATGAGTCTGGACGATGCCGCCGACCTGCTGGAGGATATGCCTGCAGGCGTGGTGAAGCGGGTGCTGGAAAAATCCTCCAAGCAGACCCGTGAGAGCCTGAACAAGCTGCTGAACTACCCCGAAAGCTCTGCCGGCAGCCTGATGACCCCCGAATATGTCCGTCTGCGCGAGGATATGACCGTGGCGCAGGCTTTTGAAGCCATCCGCAAGCAGGGCGAAAACGCAGAGACCGTGTACACCTGCTACGTGGTGGAGCGCAACCGCCTGAAGGGCGTTGTTTCTGCCCGAAGCCTGCTGCTGTCAGAGCCGCATACTCCCATCACCGAGATCATGGATGATAACGTGGTCACTGTGAAAGTGACCGACGATCAGGAGTACGTGGCCCGTGAGATGCAGCGCTACGACTTTACCGCCATGCCTGTTCTGGACAACGAGGGCATGTTCGTGGGTATCATCACCATCGACGATGCAATCGACGTTCTGACCGACGAGAGCACCGAGGATATGCAGAAGATGGCTGCTATTCTGCCGGACGACGATGCCACCACCTACTTCGGCACCAGCGTCTGGACCCACGCAAAGCAGCGCATTCCATGGCTGCTGATCCTGATGCTGTCCGCCACCTTTACCGGCATGGTCACCACCCACTATGAAGAGGCCTTTGTCAGCCTGCCGCTGCTGGTCTCCTTCATGCCCATGCTGATGGATACCGCCGGCAACTGCGGCAACCAGATCAGCACCCTGATGGTGCGTGGTCTGGCTCTGGGCGAGGTAGAGCCCGCCGACTTTATGCGGGTGCTGGGCAAGGAGCTGCGGGTGTCTGCCATCGTGGGCGCGGTGCTGGGCATCGTGAACGGCCTGCGCATCTACCTGATGTACACCTTCCTCTTCCCCGGCCAGTACGCCAACGTGATGGGCTATGCCATCGTGGTCAGCGTGTCGCTGTTCTTCAGCGTCATTCTGGCAAAGCTGGTGGGCGGTATGCTGCCGCTGGCAGCCAAGAAGCTGGGTGCCGACCCGGCCATCATGGCTACCCCCTTCATCACCACCATCGTGGATGCCTGCAGCCTGATCCTGTATTTCCAGATCGCACAGCTGGTGTTCCACAATATGATGTAAATAATAAAGCAATGCCGGACAGTCTGCGGACTGCCCGGCATTGCTTTTTCCGGTGTGGAAAACTGCATGTTTCCCCGCCTTTTCCACACAGAAAAACGGCAGCGGCCCGGTGTTGAAAACTTGTGACCGGTTCATTCCAGATTGGAGAAAAATAAATCGCCGCTCGGGAACGGTTTGTAGAATGCAAAGAAAATCCTTCGACTTTCTTTTTTATAAAAGGCAGAATGCCCGCATTTTTGCCCAAAACTTACCAGAAAGCTGCGGCCTGAATTACGGTGTGTATAGGGCTGATGCCCTTTTGTTGTGGAAAACCCGGTGGAAAAAGTGGAAAACCTCATGGAAAACTTGCCCTTTTCTTCACAAAAACGGTGGAAAACCCGGTGGAAAAAGTGAAAAGTTCATTCCAGACAGGAAACTCCATACACTTTCCGGTTGTGCTTTTGTGCCGCAAAATCCGCTTGACAGCTGTATTTTGGGGCGGAAGATGCGACGGTTTTCCACACTGTGGCATTGCCTTGAATGCCCCGGCCAATCATGGTACAATAACAGCAGAAAAATGCGGCAAAACTCACCGATATCGGAATACAATGCGTTGGAGGCACCCTATATGAACAATTGGCTCAACCAGCTGGAGCGCAAATACGGCCGCTTCGGCATCCCGAATCTGACCAACATTCTGGTGGGCGGGCAGATCCTTGTGCTGGCCATCGAGCTGTTTGTCAACCAGACCGTCAGTGTCTGGCTGGCACTCAGCCGCTATTTTCTGCTGCGCGGCCAGATCTGGCGCATCATCACCTTTGCGTTCATCCCCTCTTACGGCGGCAGCATCCTCAGCGCGGTGCTGGGCATCTATTTCACATGGTTCATCGGCACAGCGCTGGAACAGGAGTGGGGCGATTTCCGCTATACGGTGTATCTGCTCTCCGGGATGCTGGGCACTGTGCTGGCCTGCCTGCTCACCGGCGTGACCGGCAGCACCTACTGCCTGTCGCTTTCGCTGCTGCTGGCCTTTGCCATGCTGTACCCGGAAGTACAGGTGCTGCTGTTCTTTGTCATCCCCGTCCGGGTGAAATACTTTGGCTTTTTTGCGGCAGCACTGTGGGTGCTCAGCTTTCTGGGCGCGCCGCTGCCGCAAAAGCTGAGCCTGCTGCTCAGCATGGCGAACGTCTGGCTGTTCTTTGGCCCGATGGCTTATCGTTCCGTCCGCGCATGGGTACGCCGTGAGCAGTGGAAGCGGAGAAACAGAAGGTAAGGAGAAACACCATGATGCTGGACCGCATGGAGGGCAATGCAGAACTGAAAAGCAGCGTGCAGCTGATGCTGGCAGCCCGCCGCCTGACCCACAGCGTGCTGCTGGTGGGTGAAGAGGGCCTTGGAGCCGGTTTTGCGGCCCGCTGCATTGCGGCAGATTATCTTTACCCTGCAGGCGGAGCGCCCGCTGAGGCCCTTCTGCGGGGCGAATGCTGCCGTGCTGTGGGTAAGCCTGGCGACCGCGACAGCGGCCATGTGGAGACTGGCATCGTGCGTGAAGCGATCAGCGTTGCCGGTATGGGCGCAGGCGGAAAATATCTGGTCAGTCAGGTCAAGGCTATGCGCAGCGAGATCTTCAACACCAGCCTTTCGGCCGAGGGCCGTGCCGTGCTGCTCTACCATGTGGAAAAAATGAACGAGGAATCTGCCAATGCCCTGCTGAAGGTGATGGAAGAGCCGCCGGAGGGGGTGCTGTTCCTGCTTACGGCGGATTCGCTGGCAGGCGTGCTGCCCACCATCCGCAGCCGCTGCGTCAGCTTTGCAGTGGCTCCTGTCTCGCCGGAGCAGTGCGCCCGCTACTGCGCCGCACAGGGGGTGGACAAAAAGACGGCCGCGCTGTACAGCGAACTGTTCGATGGGCACATTGGCACGGTGCTTGCCGCCGCACAGGACGAAGCCCGCACCGCGCAGGTGGAAAAGGCCCTGCAGCTGGCAAAGGCCGCTGCTGACCGTGACAGCTATGCCGCAGCCTGCCTGCTGGCCGCCTACGAAAAGGACAAGGCCGGCGCCGCCGCCCTGCTGACAGACTTCCGCGCGGTGGCCGCTGCGGGCCTGCGGCAAAGCCCCCACGCACCGGTGCAGGGCATTGCCGCCCAGCGTGCCCTGCGTCTGGCCGAAGCCGCCATCCAGCGCCTTGGCGCGCAGGTGAACCCTAAAATCGTGCTCAGCGTGTTTGCGGCAAAGTTCCGCGCGCTGTAATGCAAAAAGAAAAACCGGAAGAGCATTGTGCCCTTCCGGTTTTTAGCATCATGATTTTTATTCAATAGTGGGGTCATCGTAGATGGGCTGATATTTAAAGGTGGCCGTTTTTCCGCCCAGTTTCAGCTCAACCGTAAAAACGCCTCTGACATTGAGGGAAGTCGTATTCACCGGGCCAAGGTCAATATAGATAGGAAAAGTTTTACGATCACCTTTGGCAACGGTTACGGAAGAAACATACTTGAAACCGGTTCCGGCGCTGTTCAGGCCAAAATTGCCCAGACTGCACACTTTCAGACCAGATTCGGTAGTACCATTATGTTTGCAGGTAAAATTACTGGTAGAAATCGTAACGGAAGAATCTGTGTTATAGGAGTTATCAATAGAAAGACCGGTGTAAAGATAATTATGCCGCCATCCGTCCGATTCGTAAGTAGTACGGGAGACCCAAGTGCCAGTCAGCGGCCCCATATCCACATAGGTGCTGCCCAATGTAGCAAAAGTACCGGTGTCAATGGTGGGCAGGGTCGGGTTGCCGGGGGTTGCACCATAACCTTCGCCGCAGCCAACCAGCATACTGCCGGCGGCAGCGACCAGTGCAGCAGCACCGGTGGTCTTTAAAAAGGTACGGCGGGTGATCAGTTCAGACATAAAAATCTCTCCTTTGATTGCAGGAAATCACAAAATACAAAAGCTGATGCAAACAGAAACTCCCTCCGGCGCTTGCGGTACACCGGAGGGAGTTTCTGTTTGGGGTATTGCTTTGGTGTGAGGAGGAATCATGTGCGGAAAGACGGTTGCGGCCCCGCCTCCCCGCAAGGTATAGTATACCCGATTTTAAGTGAAAAGTCATTACATTTCTGTGAAAAAACATCCCGCAATGAACTTTTTACAAAATTCCCCAATGAAAAAAAGAACCAAACAGCGCGGTGTACAAAAAATTCTGGTATTCCAGAATGCGGCAGACTGTCACTTTCACTATAGTAGATAAGGTGCAAAGTGTCAATCTGAATCGCAGTTTTTCCCTTATGCCTTTTCTACTTCGCCCACCACCAGCTCACCGGTCTCGGAGGAGTAGCTGCCGGTCACCTTCTGGTGGCCGCTCTTGAAGGTCAGCTCCACGGTGTGCACCAGCTGGAACCAGCTCTTATAAGCGGTGTCGCTGATGCGGTAGACCAGCACAAAGGTCTTTTCTTCGTTCGGCTGCAATTCGTAGTCCTTCTGGGTCCACCAGCTGTCGCCGCTGGCGTTGTCCGCAAAGCCAAAGTAGATGGGCGATGCAGCAGAATGGTCGATCTCAGCCGGGAAGTTGTCGGCGGTCAGGGTGACGGCACGGCTGCTGACGTTTTTCAGGGTGACAACCACCTTGACCACATGGATGGTGCCGTATTCCTGCGTGCCAAGGATCGTGCGGTTTGCGCTTCCGCTTACGTATCCGATGCCGTTCACAGTGCCGGGGATGTCAATGCTGCCTGTGCCGCCGCAGGCGGTCAGGGTGCCGGTGAGCCCTGCCGCAAGCAGTGCTGCGCCGGAAAGTTTAAGGAATGCGCGTCTTGAAAGATTTTTCATGTTTTCTACCTCCTGCCCCAAAACAAGGGCTTTTTGTACAGTATACCATGGCTAAAAACGGGGGTCAATCCATTTTGCACTGTGCTGCGTGCACTCTGCCGTGCTCCACGTAGTGGGCGGCGTTGTGCAGGTTGGCCTCGATCTGTGCGGGGCTCATCTGCTTGATGACCCTTGCGGGCACGCCCACGGCCACCGAGCCATCCGGGATGACCATGCCCTCCGGCACCAGTGCACCCGCGCCGATGATGCAGTTTTTGCCCACGACGCAGTGGTTGAGCAGGGTGGCGTGCATTCCGATGAGGCTGCCATCCCCTACCGTGCACCCGTGCACCAGCGCACTGTGGCCCACGGTGACGTTCCGGCCCAGCGTCACGGCCCCGCCCACATCGCAGTGCAGCACGGCGTTGTCCTGCACGTTGGAGTTCTCGCCGATGATAAGCTGGCCGTCGTCGCCGCGCAGCACGGCACCGTACCACACCGTAGAACCGGCTTTGAGGATCACATCGCCCTGCACGGTGGCGTTGGGCGCAACGAACGCAGCCCCCTCGTTGCGGGGAACTTTTCCACAAAAGGACAGAAACATTGTTAAAAACCGCCTTTCTCTCTTTCTCTTTTGGCTGGTTTATGGTATTCTTTAAAGTAGTATAGCAAGCCAGAGCCTTTCCGGCAAGTAGGAGCTGTTTCAAAACAAAAATTTTTGCCGTGCGTCGGCAAGCAGATACAAGGGGGCACGCTCATGTTCAAAAACACCATCTTCCGCCGCATGACGGCGCTGGTGCTCACGCTGGCACTGGCCGCTGCTGCTGCACTGCCGGGCCTTGCGGTATATCCCATGCCCATCCAGACCGCCAGCGAGACCGAGGCGGTGTACCTGTTCAACGCCGACACCGGCAAGACCATCCTGAACCAGAATGCTGACCAGCAGCAGTATGTTGCCAGCCTGACCAAGCTCATGACGGCCCTGCTGCTGCTGGAAAGCGGCAAGGATCTGAACGGTGAAGTGACCGTGCCCACCGCGCTGACCCAGGAGTTCCGGGATATCCAGAACGCCAACGGCACCACCATGGGCCTGCGCATCGGCGAGACGGTGCGCCGCATCGACCTGCTGAACGCCATGCTCATCGTCAGCGCCAACGACGCCGCCAGCGTCATTGCCTACGATGTGGGCGGCAGCGTGCTGGATTTCGTCAAGCAGATGAACGCCCGTGCTGAGGAGCTGGGCTGCACCGGCACGAACTTTACCTGTGCCCACGGCCTGTTTGACTACGGCAACGTGTCCACCGCGCAGGATCTGGCAAAGATCGCCGCCGCCTGTGCGGCAAACCAGACCTTTGCACAGGTGGCGGGCACCGCCAGCTATGTCCTGCCGGCCACGAACCTCCGCAAGGCTGAGCACACCATCAGCAGCTCCAACAGCCTGATGAACAGCGAGAGCGCCAACTACCGGGAGTATGTCCGGTGGGTCAAGGGCGGCTTTACCACGCTGGCAGGCCGCTGCATCGTGGCCTTTGCGGAAAAGGACGGCCACACCTACGGGCTGGTGATCCTTGGCTGCGATACGCCGGACCACCTTTTTGCCGAGTGCGATGATCTGTTCGACTGGGCCTTTGCCAGCTTTGCGGACCGTCCGCTGGTGGACACCCAGACCGAGATCACCACCGTGGCGCTGACCAAGTGCCGCACCGAACCGACGGTGGCGCTGTATGCCGCTGCGCCGGTCAGCGGCTACGGCCACGCAGACGATATCGTCACCTACTCCTTCGACCTGCCGGAGAGCATTGCGGCCACCGTCAAGAGCGGCAGTGTGGTGGGTACAGCCACCGTGTATCTGGACGGCGATGAGGTGGGCACGGTGGACCTTGTGACCCACCGGGAGTACGTCTCCGACTTCCGCACCGACATGAAGGCCACAGCGCTTCTGCTGTGCGCACTGCTGTTCATCCTCGCTGCATTAACGGCGGTCACTCTTACCGCGGGCGGTGGCTCGCTGAGCCTTAAAAGGAGAAAGCGCCGCAGATAAAGTGCATGGGCTTGACAATTTTGGAAAATAAGCTATACTGAAAATACAAAGGCGCTGGCCCACAAACGGCTAGTTCCTTACCATACTAGTCAAAAAGAAAAATGACCGGTCGTGTTGGGGAACAAGAGGCGGTCATTTTTTCTTTAAAGAACAGCGAAAAAGCGGCGCTCAGTGCCTTGCAACAGGCTCTGAGCGCCGCTTCTTTTGCGCTTATTGGTTGAGGAACTTGATAAAGTGGTAAGATTCCACGATCTGGAAATACTTGATGATGCGCGGGTACAGGGGTTCGGCCTTTTCGCCGAACTGCTGCTTCATGCAGTCAGCAAGGTCTGCAACGGTCTTCTGGCCGTCAATCAGCGGCCAGAGATAGCTGCCGGTCTCGTCCAGATGCACCTGTGTGGTGCGCGGTTTATGAAACACTTTTTGCGCGATCGTGTTGAACACACCGGTGTTCTCCACCTCAAGGGTGATAAGGCCGGTGGCTTCGTCTGTGTGCCAGCGCAGGGTTTCCGCCCGCTGCGGAATGAGGTCCAGATAGTTGATGGACTGCTTTTTCTTACTCATCAGTTCTTCTTTTTCTTCATGGAGAAGGCCAGCAGGCATGCGATCATCACGATCATCAGAACCACGCCGCCAATGTTGCCCAGATCAATGCTCAGGGCAGTGCTGATGCCGAACACGGCAAACACAGCCAGCAGGATGCCCACAAGGCCCTCGCCTGCGATCATACCGGCACAGAACAGGGTGCCGCGGGTGGTCTGCTCTTCCTTGAGCTTCGCGTCAACATTCTTGCGGCTGTCCATGAACCAGCGCACCGCACCACCGATCATGATGGAGGTGTTCAGGTAGATGGGCAGATACAGGCCGATGGCAAAGGGCATCACGGGGATGCGCAGGACCTCCAGAGCAATGGCAAGGAACACACCGGTGAACACCAGGTTCCAGGGCAGGTTGCCGCCCATGATGCCCTCGACGATCATCTTCATCAGGGTAGCCTGCGGTGCGGGGACCTCGGCACCGCCGTAGCCCCATGCGCTGTCCAGCAGGTACAGCACACCGCCGATGGCCAGACCGGCGGCAATAACGCCGATCAGCTCACCGATCTGCTGCTTGACCGGGGTCGCACCCAGCAGGTAGCCGGTCTTCAGGTCCTGAGAGGTATCCGCAGCAATGGCAGCGCAGATGCAGATGACAGAGGCGATGGCCATGGAGCCGATCATGCCCTCGATGCCAACGTTGCCGGTGGCCTTCAGGATCATGGTAGCGATCAGCAGGGTGGCAATGGTCATGCCGGAGACCGGGTTGTTGGAGCTGCCGATCATGCCGACCATACGTGCAGAGACGGTGGAGAAGAAGAAGCCGAAGATGACGATCAGCAGAGCACCCAGCGGGCTGACGGGGATGGCCGGAGCCAGCCAGATGATGAGGATGATGAGCAGGATGCCGCCCAGAATAAAGGGCATGGGCATGTCCTTCTCGGTACGGGAGGTGCCGGAAGCACTGCCGCCCTTCATGCTCTTCATGGCATCACGGAAGGTGGATGCGATCAGAGGCAGGCTCTTGATCAGCGAGATGATACCGCCGGTAGCGATAGCGCCTGCGCCGATATACTTGACGTAGTTGGACCAGATAGCGTCTGCACCGCCTGCTGCATACAGATCAGCAATGGTGGTGCCGGCTGCTGCCGGGTACAGGGAAATGTTTGCGCCGAACAGGCAGATCAGCGGGATGATGACCATCCAGCCGACCAGAGAACCGGCAAACATATAGGAAGCGGTCTTGGGACCGACGATATAGCCCACGCCCAGCAGAGCGGGGTATACTTCCATGCCCAGAGCACCCTTGAAGGAGCTGAAGGCCACGGCAATGTCGGAGGGGATCATCTTCAGGCCATCCACGATGAACTTGAAGATGGCTGCCAGACCCATGCCGGAGAACACGGTGGAGGCGTTTGCACCGCCCTCTTCACCGGCCAGCAGAACGTCTGCACAGGCGGTGCCTTCCGGGTACAGCAGGGTGGCGTGCTCCTTGACGATCAGGGCGTTGCGCAGGGGCACCATGAACAGAACGCCCAGAATGCCGCCGCACAGGGCGATCAGGGTGATCTCCAGGATGCTGGGCTTGTCGCACAGACCCTCTTTTGCCCACAGGAACAGTGCGGGCATGGTGAAGATGGCACCGGCGGCCAGGCTCTCGCCTGCGGAACCGATGGTCTGCACCATGTTGCTCTCCAGAATGGAGTTCTTCTTGAGCAGGACGCGGATCACGCCCATAGAAATGACTGCTGCCGGGATGGAGGCAGAAACAGTCATGCCGACGCGCAGGCCCAGATAGGCATTTGCAGCGCCGAAGACCACAGACAGGATGATGCCCATGATCACAGAGGTCGCCGTCATTTCTGCGGTGATCTTTTCCGCAGGAATATACGGCTTGAAGGATTCTTGATCTTTCATGCTTGCACTCCTTGCGACAGCACAAGCGCCTTGCTTTTGGGGGCAGGGCGCTTGTGCTGTCCGTTTTCCGATTTCCTAAACACGCGCATCCCATCCAAAAGGACGCGCTGGCACATACTCTATTATACTAAAGTATGACTGAATTGGCAACTGGAAATGTACACAAGAAATTTACAAAAAATTCGTTTATTCAAGCATTTTGCGGGAAATTTGGGCAAAAGCGTGCGAAAAAATTCCATATGATCCAAAAACTGTACGCATATGGAGAACAGCTTTGCGGAAAAGAATGCCTTTTAACAGCGTGCGCGCCTGTCCAGAGGAAGGATGGAAAAGCTTTCCTTTTCCCTGCTTTCGGCGGGCCTTGGACAAAGCTGAAAAAAGCCCCGGGTCTTTCCTCGACTGAACCAGCCGAGGAAAATTCCCGGGACGCTCATATATTATAAAGAGTGCTTTTACACGGCCCCATAGATGCCGTGCACCGATACTTCGCCGGTAAAAACGTGCACTTCGCCGCTGTCGGTGCGCACCACCAGACGGCCCTCTTCGTCCACATCGACGGCTTCGCCTGCACCCTGCCCGCCGTCCGGCAGGTCGAAGGTGACCCGGCGGCCCAGATTGACGCAGGCGGCTTTGTATTCCTCCCGGAAGGGGGCAAAGCCATCGCGGGCAAACACATACATGTTGCGGTCAAAGCCAAAGTCGGTCAGGCCCTCGGCCAGCCATGCGGGGTCGGTGGAAAGATCCACCTTTGCGCCCTGCAGCGCCAGCGAGGTGCCGTTGGGCAGACCGGCGGCATCAAAGTAGCTCTGCGGCTGGGCCAGATTGATGCCGATGCCGCACAAAATGCCCCGGCCCTGCTGCTGGTAGCCGTAGCTCACGCCCTCGCACAGGATGCCCACGATCTTTTTGCCGTTGAGCAGAAGGTCGTTGGGCCACTTGATCTGGCAGTCCACGCCGTAGCGCAGCTTGAGCTGGGTGCGCACGGCAAGGCTTGCCAGCAGCGGCAGGGTGGCAGGCTGGGCCAGCGGTTCCCGGATGGCTACCGTATAATACAGGGCCTTGCCCTCGGCGTTCACCCAGCTGCGGCCCAGACGGCCCCGGCCTGCGGTCTGGTTCTCGGTATACACCGCACCCACCGGGCCAAACTCTTCAAAATGCTCCTTCACGTAAGCGTTGGTGCTGCCGCATTCCGGCAGATAGCGCACCTCATTGATGCTCATTGTTTGGGTACCTCTTTATGTTCATAGGCGGTCACTTTGCCTTCGTCCAGCGTCAGGATGCCGTAGGTGTCCGGCCCGGTGTAACACCGGCCGCAGGAGCCGGGGTTGAACAAAAACACCTTGCTGCGGGTCTCTGCATGGGGGATGTGGGTGTGACCGAACAGCGCCACCTCGGCACCCCGGGCAGATGCGGCATCTGCCAGCGTATCCAGATCGTATTTCACACCGTACATATGACCGTGAGTGTAAAAGATCACCACGCCGTCAAAGGCGGCAAGGCCGTCGGTGGGTTCCAGTGCGCCGTAATCGCAGTTGCCCGCCACCGAGTAGGCCCGCAGCTTGGGGCACAGCGTCAGGGCCAGCTCCAGATCCCGCAGGCCGTCGCCCAGAAAGATCAGGGCATCGATGTTTTTGCTCTCTTTCCTCAGCACGCGCTCAATGGCGGTGCGTCCGCCGTGGCTGTCGCTCAAAACCAGAAGCTTTGTCACAAAAGGGGTCCTCCTCTATTACCATTTACCTGAGATGCTGTCATTCACCAGCCTGCTGGCCCTGTTGCAATACCAGCAGCTGCTTGTACACTTCGCTTTTAGAATAAGGTGTGCCCTGTGCCGCCGCCTTGGCTGCGGCGGTGGGGCCAAAGCCCTGCCCGGTCAGCTCCAGCGCCCGCTGCGCTGCCTGCTCCAGCGTCAGCTCCTGCTCCGGGTCGGCGGTCTCCGGCGCACCGGCCATCACCAGCACATACTCGCCGCGCGGCTCGTTGGTCTTGTAGTGCTCCACCGCCTCGCCGAGGGTAGTCTTCCAGATATCCTCGTGCAGCTTTGTCAGCTCCCGGCACAGGGTGATGCTGCGGTCTGCGCCAAAGGCATTGGCCAGATCGTCCAGCGTGGTGCGCAGCTTGTGGGGCGCTTCGTAAAAGATGGTGGTGCGCTTTTCCTGCAAAAGCGCAGCCAGCCGCTCTTTTTTCTGCTTGCGGTTCACGGGCAGAAAGCCCTCGAACACCCAGCGGGAGGTGTCCTGCCCGGACACGGCCAGCGCTGTGACGCAGGCGGAAGCCGCCGGTACCGGCACTACCTTGATGCCCCGGGCCAGTGCGTCCCGCACGATCACCTCGCCCGGGTCGGAGACGCAGGGCATGCCCGCATCACTGCACAGGGCACAGCTCTCGCCTGCTTCAATGCGGCGCAGGATGCCCTCGCCCTTCTGCAGGGCGTGTTCGCGGCTCACCACTGACCGTCAGTTCATCAACTGTCTGAAGCTGCTGTATAACGAGCAGGATCGTTTCCCCGGCATCATCGAGACTATTCAGCAGACCGAGCAGGAACGCTTCTTCATGCTGCGTGAGCCGCGCTTCAAGATCGCCCACAAGTACGGCTACATTTCCGAAAACGGCCATTCGTTCATGAATGACTGCGGCCTTGCCTTCACCTCCCAGCCAATCGCGCTGGTGATGTTCACCGATAACGTCGATAACGCCGAGGAACTGCTGACGGCGTACTGCACCGCCGTGTGCGAGTACACGAACTACACCGTCGCAAACCCGCCCGCTACGCCGACGCCTGAACCGACAGCCGAGCCCACGCCCACCGTGCCCGCCGTCACCGCTTCGGCCGAGCCCACACCTGTGCCGGCCACGCCGGAGCCTGAGCCCGCCAAGACTGCGACTCCGTTTGCGGCGTTCCTGTTCATCGCTCTCTTCCTTGCCGGCGGCGTGACCGGCGCGATAAAGCTCAAGAAGAAATATAACGCCAGCCTGACGCTGACGCTCATCGCGGTGCTGCTGTGCGCGGCGGGGATGCTCCTTGCCGTCGCGGGCTGCTTCGGCGGCACGGTCATCGCAAAGCCCACGGGAGAGCCGCAGGATGCCGTCACCGGTTTCTTTGATTCGCTCATTGCCGGGAACTATACCGCGGCCTATGACCGGGTGCGCGATTACACGAGCCTTGGCCTTGAGAACGAGCCGAGCACCGAATCCGGGAAGATGGCGTATGCCGCCCTGCATGCCAGCTACGGCTATGAGCTTATCGGCAGCGCGGAGGTCGACAAGCTCGACGCCGCGCAGAAGGTCAGCTTCACCTATCTTTCGCTCCCCGCGCTCGAAGCCGCCGTCGCCGATGAGACGCAGACACAGCTCAAGCACCTTGTGCAGCAGCTCCCGTCAAGCGAGGTCTACGATCAGAACAACAACTATCTCCCGGAGATCACAGAGCGCGCCTATCTTCAGGCGCTCGAACTGGTTCTGGAGCGCGCCGCGGACTATTACACCACAGAGGAAATTTCGCTCGCCCTCAACTATACTGACGGCAGATGGCAGCTCATAATGAACAATTCCCTGCTCAAGGCCCTCAACGGCGGAGCAGGCTACTGAAAGGAGGGGCACGCATGAATGACGATTTCGACAGCACGTTCGATCTTGATTCGATACTCGCGGAATTCGACGGCTCCGCCCCTCAGGAGGAAGCCCCTGCCGCTCCCGCCGCCGCGGAGGTGCCCACGCCGCAGCCGGTCGTCGAGCCTGAAGCGCAGGAGGAGAAGGCGGATGGGAACACTCACCTCTGGCGGAGCCGGGATCTGACCGCAGCCGCGCGTCTGGTGAGGAAGCCGATGCCGATGCGCGCTCCCGTGAGCGCCGCGCCCGCCCCGGAGAAGCGGAATGACGCGCCGCGCGCGGGGATCATCACGCTGCTCTTCGGTCTGCTCGCGGCGCTTATACTGCTGTGGGCGCTCTTCAACATCCACCCCGCCTCCGGTACGCTCTCCAACGCCTCCGGCAGCAGCAGTCTCAGCCTGTCCGATAAGCTCGACGTATACGTCAACAACGCCGCGAGCGACGCCCTCGGCGAGCTTGCATACATAAAGAAGATATACACCCTGCAGGAAAACAACACAGTCTCTCCCGTTCCGAACCCGGCAAACTTCGGCACAACAAATGACCCCGCCGATATCCGCGAGGTCATAAAGAACGCCGCCGACCTGCTCGACGGACAGTCCGTCATCTTTGATGAGAACGCAGACTTCGTCCCCGGCGAACCGATCCAATATTACCTTGACGACACCATACTCGTCATCACGTGGAAGGAATACATCAATCAGCGCTGCTGCACCTGCGCCGAGGTCAAGGTCGCGCACGGCTCGCAGCTGCGGCGCAAGCTTGCCGAGGACAGTTACAGCTCCAGCGTTCAGCTCTACGCCTCGGATATGGCAAAGCAGGCGAACGCCGTCGTCGCGATAAACGGCGACTTCTACGCCTTCCGAGATCTCGGCATCCCCGTGTACCAGCGTACGCTCTACCGCAACAGCCCTGCCAAGGTCGACTCCTGCTTCTTCACCTCCACCGGCGACATGCTCTTCACCCGCGCGGGCGAACTCACCGGCGAGGGCGAGACGCAGAAATTCATTGAGGATAACGACGTTGTCTTTGCTATCGCCTTCGGCCCCGTGCTCGTTGACAACGGAGAGCTGCAGTACTGCGAGCGCTACCCCATCGGCGAGGTAGACACCGAGTATTCCCGTTCCTGCATCGGTATGTCCGACGAGCTGCACTACTTCCTCATGACCATCAATCACACGACCGACGCGCGTCCCCGCGCGACGGTCAACGAGCTTGCGCGCTTTGTCTATTCCAAGGGCGTGCAGAAGGCCTATAACCTTGACGGCGGCCAGACCTCGGAGATCATCATGAACGGCGAGCCGATAAACCACATCGATTTCGGCTTTGAGCGCACCGTCAGCGACATCATCTATTTTGCCACTGCGATCCCGAATGAGGAGGCGAGCAAATGAATCCCATCGCCATATACAGCGGCTCCACAGTCCTGTACTGGAGCTCGATAATAATAGTTTTCGGACTGCTCGCATGCCTCACGCTGTCGCTGTCCTTGCAGCGCGTGAACGGCGGCAGCAGCACCGCGATGCTTCTCTTCTTCCCGCTTGCAATTATCCTCTCCGTGCCCATCTGCCGTGTGATACACTGGTACTGCCACTTCGAGCAGTATAACGGCATCTGGGGCGCGCTGACGGATTACTCCACCGGCAGCTACTGCCTGCCCGGCGCGCTGCTCGGCGTGTGGCTTGCCGCGCTTATTGTGAAGAAGCTTGGCTTTGAGCGCAGCATTGCCCATCTGCTGGACGCTTTCGCCCCGGGGGCGGCTCTCGCGGTCGCATTCATCCGCCTGAGCGCGCTCTTCAACAGCTCCTGCCGCAGCAAGATCGCCGTGACAACGCCCGCGCTCCAGCACCTGCCCATCGCTTCCGGCATCACGAGCTCCACTGGTGCCGTTGAATACCGCTTCGCGACCTTCTTTGTGGAGTTTCTGCTCATGCTCATCGCGGCAGCAGTCCTGCTTGAGTTCTTCTATCGCTGCCGCAAACGTCCGATGAAGCGCGGCAGCAGCGACGGGAACACCGCAAGGTACTTCCTGCTGCTTTACAGCGCGATAGAGCTGCTGCTGGACAGCACCCGCAACGACTCCAGCTTCATGAAGTTCAACGGCTTTGTCAGCATCGTGCAGATGATCTGCGCGATATGCATCGGCGCACTGCTCATTTATTACAGCCGCCGGAGCGTAAAGGCCAACGGCCTCGGCGCAAGGCACTGGGTCATATGGGCGGTGTGGTTCGTCGGCCTTGCCGGGACAGGCGTGTCCGAATACCTCGTCCAGCGGCACGGCAACTGGTACCTCGGCTGCTACGCGGCCATGACGGTATGCTGCGCGCTGATGGCCGTAGCGGTATACCGGATGTACCTGAGCTGCTGCGACGAAGCAGCGATCGGCGTTTTAGAATGACGCCGCAGTTCGGGCTATTCGAGATGGCAAAAGCGCCTGCATGCCAAGGTATGCAGGCGCTTTTCTATACGATGGAGCGCAAGAAATGAGACGGCCGAAGCCGTCTCATTTCTTGCTATTTAAAAATTATCAGTCGGTCACGTAAGGCAGGAGAGCAATCTGACGTGCTCTCTTTATAGCCTCGGTGAGCTCACGCTGGTGCATTGCGCAAACACCGGTAGTGCGGCGCGGCAGGATCTTGCTGCGCTCGGACACGAAGCGGCGGAGCTTTGCGGTGTCCTTGTAATCGATAAAGGTGGCCTTATCAACACAGAACTGGCACACTTTTCTGCGCTTGCGGTTCTTGGGATTGTTCTTATCGAAAGCCAAAGCTGTATCCTCCTATCAAAATTTTAGAACGGCAGCTCGCCGTCGCCGTCATCCAGCTCCGCAAAGGCGGAAGCAGCGGGAGCGCTGCTCTTTCCGGCAGAGCCGGAATTGCCATAGCTGCTGTATGAACTGCTGCGGCTGTCACCGCTGTCGCCGTCGCGGCGGCGGCTCTCCCCGAAGTACATATTGTCAACGACGACCTCTGCGCTGCGGCGCTTGCCGCCATCGCGATCGGTCCAGTCACGGATCTGGAGACGGCCGGAAACAACGGCCATGCTGCCCTTCGTGAAATACTTGCTGACGAACTCCGCGGTCTGACGCCAAGCGACGCAGTCGATAAAATCGGTCTGCTTTTCTCCGCCGTCACGGCTGCCGAAATCACGGTCGACCGCGAGGGTGAAGGACGCTACCGGCGTCTGGGACTGGGTGTATCTGAGCTCAGGGTCTCTGGTCAGACGCCCCATAATGGTGATATGGTTCAGCATAATTATCGCTCCTTACTCTGCACGCAGGGTAATCAGGCGACGCAGAATGCCGTCGGTAATACCGAGTATACGATCCAGCTCGGCGGGGAACTCGGGAGCGCTGGTGAACTTCATCAGCACATAGTAGCCCTCGGAAATGTAGTTGATCTCGTAAGCGAGCTTGCGCTTACCCATCTCCTCCAT
>ENA-UEQL01001196-UEQL01001196.1-human-gut-metagenome-genome-assembly--contig:-NODE-1196-length-18403-cov-11.004038_pt1 | contig 18403 bp, 13 predicted proteins | sample MGYA00242905_ERZ507926 | MGnify/ENA primary metagenome ERZ507926 (study PRJEB26167, sample SAMN06115531) | human gut metagenome | host: Homo sapiens | place: China:Henan | collected 2015-09-09...
AAAGACTTATTTTTGTTCTATGAAGGTGGACGGCGACATCTTGAAAGTTCACGGCTCATTGGACAAAAAAGGCTGGGTCGGAAGAACGATGGATTGGTATCGTGTAAAGGAATAAATTAGTTGACTTTAAAGCACAACGGGCGGCTCGATTGAGTCGCCTTTTTTGCAGCTCAACTATTTTTCCCTATCATCCTTGCAAATGTTGGCAAAAAAGTGGTATATTTACCACCAAATAGAAAACTTTCCAGCGATGAAGTATTTAACTGCACCTAAGGCTATAGCCGCATGGAACGCCATACAACCTCTCTCCGACAGGGACAGGGAACGTCTCAACCGCAAATTTACGGTTGATTTCAATTTCAACAGCAACCATATTGAGGGCAACACCCTTACATACGGCCAAACCGAACTTCTTCTACTCTTCGGTAAGGTGGTCGGTGAAGCCGAGATGAAGGACCTGGAAGAAATGAAGGCCAGCGACGTCGGGCTCAAGATGATGCAAGAGCAAGCTGGCATCAAAGATAAGCCCCTTACACAGAACTTCATCCGCCAGCTCCACAAAACGCTGCTACGGGAAGATTACACCGTATATCGTGAGCTCCCAGGCGGCCAGCAGACAAGCTATGTCATCCACGCCGGAAGATACAAGACACGTCCGAACAGTGTCATCACCCGCTACGGAGATCGCTTTGAGTATGCAGCCCCTGAAGAAACCGCTGCACTCATGGCGGATCTTGTGGATTGGTACAACAAGGAAGAATCGAAAGGTAAACTCTCCCCCATTGAACTGGCCGCGCTCTTCCACTACCGCTATATCCGGATTCACCCATTCGAGGATGGTAATGGCCGTATCGCTCGCTTAATCGTCAATTACATCCTAGCTCGACACGACTACCCGATGATAGTCATCCGCAGTCGCGACAAGAAAAAATACCTGGAAGCGCTTCACCAGGCCGATCTCGAAGTCGGTTCAACACCCAGTATCGGTGCTCATGCGGACCTGAATCATATCCGTCCGTTCCTCCGATACTTTATCGCAGTAGTCGCTGAAGAAATCTACAACGACGTCCGTTTCCTGACCGAACCCGACGAGAACGTTTGGTGGTACGACGGCCAACGGGTCGAATTCCGCACACTAAACTATGCGAAGATTCTCCGCATTATGCAATCCCAGCCATCTGTTACCATCAACAGTTTGTGCGAACAGCTGAGCATCAACAAATCCGCCGTCCAGCGCTTGTTGACCAGCCTGAAGGAAAAAGGCTACATTGAAGCAAAAAACGACGAAGGAATATGGCGTGTAATCATCACCCCTTCTGTATAATACTGCACTCGTAAAAGTCGTTGGAAAAAGTGCGACGAACCACCGAAAAGTCGTTGGAAAAAGTGTAGCAACTACTTGAAAAGTCGTTGGAAAAAGTGTAAATTTGTCCACGGATAAAGCAGTGGATTATGCTAAAAAGAAAAATTGAGAACACACTCATTGAGTGGAAAAACAAGCCAGGACACAAGCCCCTAGTGATTATGGGCATCCGCCAATGTGGCAAGACATATATCTCACAGCAATTTGCGGCACAGAACTACGATAGTGTCGTCTATATGAACTTCATCAAGCAGCCGGAACGAATCAATGCTTTCATCGGATCAAAGGATGTGGACAGTATTCTGCTTAACCTGTCGGCGCAAATCAAGGGCGTAAAGTTTATTCCCGGGAAGACCTGCCTAATATTCGATGAAATCCAGGAATGTCCTGAGGCAAGGACTTCACTCAAGTTCTTTAAAGAAGATGGCCGCTTTGACGTGATTGCCACCGGTTCCCTTTTAGGAGTCCAAGGCTACGGTGATGAACTAAAGAAACGGCGTCGCAAAATGATTCAGAAGAAAGAACTAGGGATAAACTCTGTTCCTGTAGGAAGCGAAGATATCATCGAGATGTTTCCGCTAGATTTCGAAGAGTTCCTATGGGCCAATGGGATGAATCCAGATGTCATAGAGGCCCTTCGGAAGTTTTATACGGAGGAGACACCTGTCCCGGAAGGAATTCACGTAGCCATGAAGCAGTATCTTAATCTCTATATTGCTATTGGCGGTCTTCCAGCCCCCATCAACGCATTCTTGGCCACAAACAATATGAACGCAGTGAGCGAAGAATACAAGAATATCTTGAAGGAGTATCGCGATGATATGGTCAAATATGCTCCGGACAAAGACAAACCCCATATCCGCGAGTGTTTCAATTCCATACCCAAACAATTGGCCAAAGAGAACAAGAAATTCCAATACAACAAGGTTAAGCCTGGCGGACGAAGTGAAACCTACCTAGGCTCTCTCCAGTGGCTGGAGGACGCCGGAATTATATGCCGCTGCTACAATACGGACATCACTGGGCTTCCTATGGAAGGCAACGCTAAGGACAACATATTCAAAGTCTATACGGCAGATATTGGACTGCTCATTGAGATGTTGGGACCTGGGACCAGAGCGGACATACTGCAAGGTAACTTGGGAGGATTCAAGGGGGCCATCTTCGAAAATCTGATGGCTGATACGCTCCATAAAAAGCAACAGAGTCTGTACTATTTCCTGAAGGATTCAGGCCTTGAACTTGACTTCCTAGTCCGAATGAAAGGCGAATGTGTGCCGCTTGAAGTAAAAGCAAAGACAGCACAAGCCAAAAGTGTCCAAACTGTCTTGAAGCACACGGACAAATACCACGTGAAACACATCATCAAGTTCGGCGACTACAACGTCGGACGGGAAGGTCAATTACTCACGCTCCCGAACTATATGCAGTTCCTCTTGGACCTAGAGCCGGAAGAAATCATTCTCGAACCAATCGACGTGGACAAGGTGAATGCTATGGCCAAGGAGATTTTAGGGTAAGTAGTTTTTATAGTCATTATGAAGTATTTAGGTAACATTCTTTGGTTTTTATTAGGAGGATTCTTAATCTCACTAGTGTATTTCGTGGTAGGCTTTCTCTATTGCGTGACCATCATCGGCATTCCATTCGGCTTGCAGCATTTCAAGATGGTGGGCCTCTCCATTATGCCATTCGGAAAGACCTTTTTTGCAGCGAAATAAAAACTCTAAGACCTTCCCAGGCACACCGGTCTACGGGACATTCCCTCTCTCCAGTCGCCGAGAGGGTAGTGTTTCATCGAGCCAAAGGACATAGATAATTCCGGAACAGAAAAGTAAAAATTATTTAGTTTTCTGTTCTGAATTTTACTATATTTGCGCTATGATAATGGATTTGGAACATATCGGCAACATTCCCGTCAGCACGCAGACGGTGGCTTCTCTATTCCCTGATTTGGAGGCGGGGAACCAGAAGGTGCGCAATCTTGAGGCTGCAGGCTTGATTATACGTCTCAAAAAGGGACTCTATGTGGTAGATCCAAAGGTCTCGCATATAGTTCTGTCCACAGAATTGATTGCCAACCATCTCTATTCTCCCTCATACGTCTCTATGCAGACCGCGCTTCGCTACTATGGCCTCATTCCGGAAGCTGTTTACTCTGTACAGTCGATGACCCTAAAGCATACACGCAGTTTCGACACTCCGTTAGGGCATTATGAGTATCAGATGATTTCTCGCAAGGCATTCCCCATTGGCATCACGAGCATCAACAAGCAGAATTATGCCTTTTTGATGGCGACTCCGGAGAAGGCTCTCTGCGACCTTATTGCCCATTCGCCCAAGGTCAATCTCCGTTACTTAAAGGATGTGGAGCCCTATATTGAAGAGGATATCCGTATGAATTTAGACGATTTGCAAAATATGGATATAAGCATTTTTGAGCGCTATACCCAAGTGGGAAAGAAAGCCAATTCCATTAAGACACTAATAAAGTATCTAAAGAAATGAGAAACGAATTATTCAACCAGATGCTATCGGCCTACGACCTGACAACCGAGCAACAGAAGCTCAATGCCACCTTCGAGGTGAACCAGCAAATCATTCTCGCAGGCCTATATAACGGTGGATTCTTCGATGAAGCCGCTTTCTACGGAGGTACATGCCTGCGCATATTCCATGGTCTGCAGCGATTCTCCGAAGACATGGATTTTTCTCTCCTTGCTCCAAACGACAAGTTTGACTTCACTAATTTCTTCCAGCCAATCATTGACCAATTTGCCATGGTTGGCCGTAATATCGAAATCAAGAAGAAAGATAAAAAGAACGTTTATGATATTACCTTTCAGACGGAGAAATCAATAAAAATCAAAATCGAGGTCGATACGCAGCCACCATTGAAGTTCAATACGGAGCAAAGACTTCTATTGCTACCGCAGTCGTTCATGGTACGTTGTTTCACTCTGCCTGACCTCTTTGCCGGAAAAATGCATGCTCTCGTTTATCGAGCATGGAAAAATCGCGTCAAAGGAAGAGACTGGTATGACTTCGAATGGTATATACGCCACAACATCCCCCTTAATTTCACCCATCTGCAAGAAAGGGCCTTGCAGTTCAATCATGAAGAAATCACAAAGGAGTCTTTTCTGGAGAAACTGAACGAACGACTTGCTACGTCAGACATCAATCAGGTAAAGGCTGACGTTCTCCCATTTGTCAGAAACCCTAAGGAGTTGAACATCTGGTCAAACGACTACTTCATAGAACTGGCGAAGTTGCTGAAATTCGATTAGTCGTAAAAGTCGTTGGAAAAAGTGTAAATTGTCCTCGAACCAATCGACGTAGACAAGGTGAATGCTATGGCCGGCGGTCTTACCGTTCGATGCCGACAAGTATTTCTTTCCTGCTCGCGGCGCCGAGCACGCCATAACCACCCGAGACGTTAGAATAGGCGAAGTTCGGTGGACTCAAGCCCAGAATGCCCAGAATGTTGCTTTCCTGGTTATATCTCGCGTTCAAGTAGCCATAGGCAGAATCCGAAAGCGAGTACACCAGCAGCTGATAATCACCCGCCTCAGGGTCCGACGCGAAAATGAACTCGCCATTTTCGAAATCCTCTCCTCGAAGCAGAATAAATTCATAAAAATGATAATAGGTCTGCCAATACACCTTCTTAAGCCGCGACGAAAGCATCTCCAGATAACTGCCACCGATATAATCGTCATACACGGTCGCGCTCTTCAACTCGCCCTCTCCGCCTCTGATGTTCAGGCATATAGCATAATTCTGCGATTCCTTTCCGCCGATCAGCGTCCACTTAATCCTATCCGGGAACACCTCTGCACGCGCCTCCACCTGCGGCCTTTCCGGCACCTCCGTGCGCGCACTGATTTCAGGGAGTCCCTTGGCCTTCATCTTCAATGCCAATTCGCCCGCTCCCTCCTCCACCTTCGGGAACATAAGAAACGGCTGCCCCTCCACCTTCGAAAGAGCCACCGGCATCCCGTCCACGGCCAATTCCGCCGACAATCCCCGCACTTCCGGCGAAGATTCCTTAGGCGTACCTACAGGGAAGGTTTTCAACACTTTAATATCAGAAGCCGCATCGTCGAGACCCACTATCGACTCTACAAAAAGCATAGAAGTCTTGTCGGAAGACACGACGTCGAACTGATACTCACAGGAAACCAGCGAGACGAGTGCGGCGATATATGGAACTATCCTTTTCATAACTAAAACCTCCAAGTGTAACTAATCGTAGGGATGATGGGAATCACGCCAAACGCAGTTCCGGTAACCTCCTTTCCAGTGACATCCACCGTTCCGAAAAGCGCATTTACCCGATTATAAGCGTTATAGATACTTACATTAAGCGTGCGACTGCGCCCGTCCCTCAAGTATTTATGCCAGTTCAGCCCCACGTCCAAGCGATGATAATCCGGAAGATGGTAGTTGTTCGGCATACTATAGATGAAATCCGTGTTCCCGGAGTCTTCCTCATTCTGAGGCGGTATCCAAGTCAGCGAACTAGCTGCAGTAAAGCGGTTTCCGGTGTGATAAGTCCAGCAAGCGTAGAGCTCGAATCGAGGAGAGAAGCGATAATTGGCATTCAATGTCAGCCTATGCATGTTATCGTTCCTGTCCGGGAACCACGTATGATAGTAGGTCGGGAAAAGCCGCTCGCTTCGCGAAAGCGTGTAATACAGCGCGCCGAAGAAATGCGTATCGATGTATTCCACAGAGAGTTCCGCACCGTAAGCCCGACCGCGTCCCTCGAGATAATCCAACTCCCATTTATCCAATTTAGGAAGCATCGAGTTAGTCCCGTCGTACTCGTAGAGATGCTCCATCTTCTTATAGAAAGCCTCGATGTCCACATTCCACTTCTCGCTCGGGGTAAAAAGCGCGCCGAGAACGAATTGGTCCGCCGACATAGGCTTCACACGCGAGGTAGACGGCATCCAAAGGTTCGTCGGCAAATCGATATAGCACACCGATACCAAGTGCGAGAATTGGTTCATCTTCGCATACGAAGCCTTCAGGCTCACCCACGGGGCCGCATCCAGTCTTATGGCCAATCGGGGCTCCAGCCTATTGTACGCCCTGCCTTTCACTAAAAACAGTGCGTCGCGAAGGCCCAAATTCACTTTCAGGCGCTCTCCGAGGCTGATTTCATCTTCTATATAAGGTGCGATTTCCGCGCCCAAGTAGTTTAGCGAGGAACTCCCGTGAGCCTCGTCATATTTTACGGAATTCACCTTGAGGACCATATCCATCTTCCTGTACGGGTCGTAAATATGCCCTACTCCCTGAACTCCCATGCGGATATGGTGATGGTCCAGACCATCGAAAAGCCAATCGGAAGCCGCTCCGATGTCGTGAATTCTCGTGAAATCCCTCTCATATAGGCTCAGGTCCACGTTCTGACGCACCCCCTCGGTTACTTCGGACTGCAAGGCGCTGAGGTCCATCACTATATCGGAAGTATAGTTAGTGTAATACACTTTCGAATCCATAGACCACCCGCTTTCCGGCCACACCTGCTCCCACCTTAAAGATGCTAAGGTATTACCCCATATAAGCTTGGTTTTCAACTTGCTGTTATTAATCGAACCCGTCTCCTTGTTTTCTTCGTCCATATCCCCCTTGGCCGTCAGATAATCGTGCCCATAATACGCAGAAAGGCTGAGTTTCGCAGTAGGCGACAGAAGGTGTACGAGTTTCAGGTTAAAATCTCCGAAGTCGAAATGCGTGGCGCCGGCCACCTCCTCACCCATTACCTCGCCATATTTCTTCTTTATGGCAGGCATCGCCAGAGTCTTGATTACATCGAGCCAAGTTCTTCGCATTCCGAAATTCAAACTCGTCTTATTCTTGACCAACGGTCCCTCGATCTGAAAGTGGCCATCTATCAGGCCAAGCGAGGCCGTTCCCTTCCATTTGGTGAAGTTTCCGGCCTTTACATCCACATCCACCACGGAAGAAAGGCGGCCTCCGTACCTGGCAGGAAATCCACCCTTATAGAAATCGACGCCATCGGTAACGTCGGTGTTGAACGACGAAAAGAGCCCTATCACGTGACTTACCTGATAAAGAGGCACTCCGTCGAGAAGGAAGAGATTATCGGAGCCATCGCCTCCACGAACATAGAGTCCGCTGGAAAGCTCCGTTCCGCTCGCCACACCAGGTAGAATCTGAAGCGTCTTGATAAGGTCAGGAGTTCCTAAAACGGCAAATCCCCTCTTGAGTTTTACCGAATCGAGCTTGACTATGCTGGTTTGGCTTCTCGCTGCGAGCTTTTCCTTAGCCGTCTGCACGATGGCAGCGGAAAGGGTATCCACCCTTTCCTGTGGGGCTTGTCCCTGCGAAAGAACACACAGAAACAGTCCTAACAAGCTAAAACACAGCTTTTTCATAAATTATTTATTAACACCCAGTTCGGCCTTCAGATGCCTAAGCAAATCGAAAGCCTGAAGAGGAGTCATATTATTCAAATCTGCCTGCGAGAGCTGGTCTCGAATCGAGCTGAGCGTAGGGTCGTCGAGTTGGAAAAGAGAAAGTTGCATTTCAGGAGCACCTCCTCCCGATACGTTCTGCACGCCACCCGCCTCCAGATTATGAAGGGTCCTCTCGGCAGCCTCCACCACCTCCTTAGGCATACCCGCCATCCTGGCCACGTGAATACCGAAACTATGCGCCACACCGCCAGGAAGAAGCTTTCTTAGGAAAACTATGCTTTTCCCTTCCTCCTTCACCGCGATATGGTAGTTCACCACTCTAGGCAAGACATCCGCCAAATCGTTCAACTCGTGATAGTGCGTGGCGAAAAGCGTCTTCGCACCCTTTCCGTAGCCATGAATGTACTCCACTATGCCGCGTGCTATGGACATACCGTCGAAAGTGGAAGTTCCACGTCCTATCTCATCCAAAAGCACCAGTGAGCGGGCGCTCAGATTATGCATAATCATCGAAGTCTCAAGCATCTCCACCATAAAGGTAGATTCCCCGCGTGAGATATTGTCGCTCGCTCCGACACGTGTGAATATCTTATCGAAATAGCCGAAATGCGCACTCTTCGCAGGCACGAAAGAACCGATTTGGCCCATCAGCACGATAAGTGCACTCTGCCTTAGAAGCGCTGACTTACCCGCCATGTTAGGACCGGTAAGAATCATTATCTGCTCCTTCTTGCTGTCAAGATAAAGGTCGTTAGGTATATATTCTTGGCCTACAGGCATATAGCTTTCTATCACAGGATGTCTTCCAGCCTTTATGTCTAAAACTGAAGAGTTATCTATCACCGGACGGCAATAGTCCTTATCCACAGCCTGTTGCGCAAATCCCTGCAGGACATCTATTTGCGATACCACACGGCAATTCTCTTGAATCACCCTTATAAACTCGCCTATATAAAGCACGAGGTCCGAATAGAGTTTCGATTCCAGTTCGTAGATACGCCCCTCGGCTCCCAAAATCTTCTCCTCATAGTTTTTAAGTTCCTCTGTAATATAGCGTTCCGCGTTAACCAGCGTCTGCTTTCTAATCCACTCCTCCGGCACCTTGTCCTTGGAAGAATTCCTAACCTCGATATAATAGCCGAAGACATTATTATAACCTATCTTCAGCGAACCTATCCCCGTTCTCTCTATCTCGCGGCGCTGAATCTCAAGAAGATAGCTCTTACCTCCGGTCGACACCTCTCGCAGAGAGTCCAGCTCTGCATCCACCCCCTTTGCGATGACATCTCCCTTCCCGACCATAGCAGCCGGGCTTTCTGCCAATGTCCTCTCTATCCTTTCTATCAACTCTTCGCAAGCCTTCATCCCCGAACCGAGCCGTACGAGCGCATCCACCTGTGACGTACATGCCAATTGGGCAATCGGAGCCATCTGACGCAGGGACCGGGACAGCGACTTCACCTCGCGAGGTAGAATCTTTCCAGTGGCAGCGCGAGAGATAATGCGCTCAAGGTCACCCACTTCGCTAAGGAGCGATTGGCATTCTGAAAGGGCAAGGTCGTTATCGCAGAAAAACTGGACCACATCGTGTCTGTCGCCGAGCTGCTGCAACGAGAAAATAGGCATCGCGAGCCACGAACGCAGCAGGCGCGCACCCATAGGCGTAAGGCAGCGGTCAATGCACTCGACCAGGCTCACGCCGTCTTTCCCGGCAGAAGATGAGAACACCTCGAGGTTTCGGAAAGTGAATTGGTCCATCCAGACGAACTTCCCCTCGTCGATTCGCGAGATGCCGCAGATGTTCTTCAGCCCCACGTGCTGGGTCTGCTCCAGGTAGAATATCAATGCTCCTGCGCTGCAAAGAGCTACAGGAAAGCTCTCTACGCCGAATCCCTTAAGGCTTTTCACCCCGAATTGGCGGCATAGTTTCTCGTAGGCCGAATCGTAGACGAAAGCCCACTCGTCGATAGGAGAGATGTAGTAGTCGGGAAATCTGTCGGCCACTTTCGCGCGAAGTTCCCTTCTTACTACCAATTCTTTAGCTTTCAGCGAACTGAGAAGCGTCGCGATATAGTCGATGCTTCCCTGAGCCACCTGAAAGGTACCTGTAGACACGTCCAGAAAGGCCGCTCCGCAAGTATTGTTGTCGAAATCCAGTCCCACCAGGAAATTATGCTCCTTCTGGTCGAGCATCCCCTCTCCGAAGGCAATTCCCGGCGTAAGAATCTCGGTTACGCCACGTTTGACTAATTTATTCTTAGTGAGCGCCGGGTCTTCAAGCTGGTCACAAATCGCCACCTTATACCCCGCGCGAACTAATTTTTGAAGATATGTTTCTATGGCGTGATGTGGAAAACCGGCCATAGGAGTAGGCTCCTTATCCCCGTTTGAGCGCTTCGTGAGCACTAGACCCAAGACCTTGCTTGCAATCAAGGCATCGTCCGAGTAGGTCTCATAAAAATCCCCCACCCTGTAAAGCAACAATGCCTCCGGGTGCTGGGCCTTGACAGCAAAATACTGTTTGAGCATCGGGGTATCTTCCGCCTTCTTCGCCATAATGAATTACGCTTTTTGTGCTACTTTTCCTGCCAATTCGAGAAAGGCCATCGCATCCGGGCCACTTGACAGGGCTATAGGTTCGCCCTTGTCGCCGCTTTCCCTGACGCTCTGCACGAGCGGGATCTGTTCGAGCAGGTCGAGTCCGGTTTCGCGAGCCATCTGCACGCCGCCTTCTTGGCCAAACAGGAAATACTTCTCGTCCGGATGTTCGGCAGGCGTGAACCACGCCATATTCTCCACCAAACCCAGTATGCGTCTGTGAACGTTCTCGTTCTGAAGCATATTCACACCCTTCAGCACATCGGCCAATGCCACCTTCTGCGGAGTGGTCACGATGATGGCGCTCTCCATAGGGATGTCGCCCACGAGAGTGATGTGGATATCGCCCGTTCCCGGAGGCATATCTATGAGAAGGAAGTCCAGCTCGCCCCACTTGACTTGAAGGATCATCTGCTTGAGGGCATTGCAAGCCATAGGGCCACGCCAGATAAGTGCCTGACCTTCACCTGCGAAATACCCGATGGACATCCATTTTACCCCGTACTTTTCAGCAGGGAGCATGAGAGTCTTCCCATTCTCTTCTATAGCTTCCGGCTCGAACCCTTCGGTGCCGGTCATCGTCGGCACGCTTGGCCCGTAGACATCGGCATCGGCCAATCCCACCTTGTAGCCCAGTCGAGCGAGCGCTATGGCCAAATTCACCGAAACGGTGCTCTTTCCGACGCCACCCTTTCCGGATGCCACGCCGATAATATGCTTGATGTTCCTTACTTGGGAGTCATCTAAATCGAGGGTCTTCTTCTTAGGCTTGTCGTCTTCCACGACTACGGCCTTCACATCGACCTCCACTCCGGGGAAGTTCCTTATGAGAGTGGCGCGGGTAGCTCCTACAAGATATTCCGTAAGAGGATCACGTCGCTTCGGGAATCCGAGGGTGATTTCTATGTGATTATCCTGGGCGAGAATGTCCTTGACCATACCCAGTTCCTCTATGCTTTTATTCTGCCTGCCAGGATGAAGAACCTCCTGCAAGGCCTGCAATATCTGTTGTTTTTCCATACTATACTATATTTACAAGCCCTATCGAGACTCGCGGAGCGTAAAGTTACGAATTTTTCCGCTAAAAAAGAGTCGGTTCGAGTTCTTTCGGGTGAAAGCTCTTGCGGTGATATGGGGTGTAGCCGAAGCGCTTGATGGCTTCGATATGTTCTGCGGTGGGATAGCCCATATTATGCTCCCATCCGTATTGGGGATATTCTCGGGCCAATTGGCGCATCCTATCGTCCCTGTAGGTCTTAGCCAGCACCGAGGCTGCGGCGATGCTTGCATAGGTGGCGTCCCCGTGGACTACCGTCTCGAAGGGAATGTCCTCGAAGGGCTTGAAGCGATTTCCGTCCACGAGCACGAACTCCGGGCGGGTAGATAATTTCTTAAGCGCGCGGTGCATCCCTTCTACCGAGGCCCAGAGAATGTTCAGGAGGTCGATGTCTTCGGAGCTCACCTCTTCCACCGCCCAGGCTAGGGCTTGCTGCTCGATGATGGGCCTGAGTTCGTAGCGGGCCTTTTCGCTCATCTTCTTCGAATCATTCAGCAGCGGATGATAGAAGTCTTCGGGCAAAATCACGGCTGCGGCATAGACCGGTCCGGCCAATGGCCCACGCCCCGCCTCATCGCACCCGGCTTCCAGAAGCCCCTGGTGCATATATGGTTTCAAAATTGGCATATCTCATCTGCAAAGATGCCCATAATTTATTTTTAGTACAACGTTTTGTGGGATTTTCGCATCAATAATGTTATATTTGGCTTAAAATCTTCACGATATGAAAAAAGCAGGTTTATTTGCCCTATTGGGATTCACCGGTGTTACCTCTTGTAATCAGCCACAAGTGGGTGACCAACTCGTGGAGTATGGTTGTCCTACCGCAGACTATAAAGTGCTCGGCACTGTGAAAGACAGTACTGGAAAGCCTATCAAAGGCATACAGGTGGTAACCGAAGAGACTTTCCGTGACAAGTCCGTATTGCGCGACACTACTTATTCAGACGCTAATGGTAATTTCTCGCTCCAGAAAAGCGACTTTCCGTTAGAGAGAACTCTGAATGTCATCTTTAACGATGTCGACGGCGTGGAAAATGGCGGTGAATTCGAATCGAAGACCGTAAGCGAAGTGGAATACAAGCAAGACAAAAAGGGTTCAGGCTGGTATCACGGCTCCTTTACGGCAGAGGTCAACGCTCAACTGGACAAGAAAGCATCCGAATAATGGATTTGGACGCAAGACATAGGCTCGCTCTGGAGTTACACAGAGCACAGGCGCAAAGGGTCGTGAAAAGCCATCCTTTGCGTCAACTGTTTTGGGAATGCACACTGCGATGTAACTTGAATTGCAGGCATTGCGGAAGCGACTGCAAGCACGTCTCCGCCGTAAAGGATATGCCGAAGGAGGATTTCTTAAGGGTATTGGACGAAGTGCGCAGAGTGGAGGATTCCCATAAGGTGATGGTCATACTCACCGGTGGCGAGCCTCTTATGCGAACGGACCTCGAGGAATGCGGACGGGCAATATATGAAAAGGAATTTCCGTGGGGAATGGTTTCTAACGGATTGGCCCTGACGAGAACTCGACTGGATGGGCTTCTGGCGTCAGGCCTTCGCGCCATAACCATAAGCTTGGACGGACTCGAAAAGGAGCACGAATGGATGAGAGGGGTTCCGGGGAGTTTCGCTCGGGCGGCCAATGCCATCGAGATGGTTTCGGCTACGCCGGACCTGGTTTCGGACGTGGTAACTTGCGTAAATAGGCATAACTACGACAAGCTTCCGGAAATCCGGGAATTTCTCTGGTCCATAGGCGTGACGGCATGGAGGCTTTTTACGGTCTTCCCGGTCGGGCGCGCCGCACAAGACCCTGAATTACAGCTTTCTCGCGAGCAGTTTCGCGGGCTCATGGAGTTCATAAAATCTTCGCGCAGGAAGGGACTGAACATCAGCTATGGCTGCGAGGGATTTCTAGGGAATTACGAGGGCGAGGTGCGTGATCACTTTTTCTTTTGCAGGGCAGGTGTTACCGTGGGGTCAGTCTTGGCCGATGGCTCCATTTCTTCTTGCCCTAGCATACGGGCCGATTACCATCAGGGAAACATCTATAAGGATAATTTTATGGATGTCTGGGAGAATCACTTCCAGCCTTACCGCGATAGGAAGTGGATGCGCACAGGAGAATGTGCCGACTGCAAATGGTTCCGCTACTGCCTCGGAAACGGAATGCACCTTCGCGACGAAAACGGCGCCCTCATCCTCTGCCACATGAAACGAATGTAATAATCGCTCGATTTATGCTATTATTTACATAATCTACGGAGTGGCGTGTAAGAATTATCGTTCATGAAACCATTGCCATGCAGGAACAATATGAATGATACCTCGAGCATCCTGGACTTCTTCTTCACTGTCGCGCGTGACGATAATCAAATCCTTACACCCAGTTAAGTCAGCAGCTTCATAGATACCGCCCAGTTCCCGCTCACGGGTGTCTTTGTCTTTTATGTCCCAGCAAACTTGAATCAGCTGTTTTACGGCTGTTTCGCTCTGAATAACGAAATCACATTCCTTATCCCCAAGGAAACAACTGTAGCAACTGCAAGAAGATATAGCAGTTGGATAGTTTCCGTTTTTTAAGGAAAGATTGGCAATGAATTTATCAAAAATTTATTCATATATTTGTTCGCCACACATAAAGAAACGCCTTATGAAACGCTACCTTTTCATTTTGATTTCTATCTTATTCGCATTCTCTTCTTGTGTAAAATATGAGGACGGGAAGAAAGTGTACCCGGCAAAAGAGTATATAGTTGCCTCCGAAAGAGGATGCTGGGGCAACGGTAACGATGGATGGGAGGCTTACTTTTTTGTCAACGAGCCCTATCTACCTGCGTTTGATCGAAGTGCTGTCTTCGGAGAAGAAAGACAGTGAAGGCCTTCCTGAAAACTATCTCCGCTATAGCGAAGAATTACCTCCTCCAAGCGAGTATTTTCCTCACCACTAGTGACTGCTCCCGTTTTCAGATCAGTGGGAAAATCCTTTGTATCTGTAAACCCGGAAACTGATTCTAGTCGTTCTGCGAAAACGCTCGTCAAATTCACTTTGGCAGCCAATGTGCCACAGAACGCGTATACTGGCATCGTCTTGCCAAGGTGAAGCGAAAAAAGTCTCACTTTGGCAAGCAATCCTTAACAGAGTGCGCTCTACGCCACTCGCCCTGCCAAAGTGAATTTGCGGAGCTCCAGCAAGCCGTTTATCTTGGGGGCACCAGCCACCTTGACCCCTTAAAATCAGCCTACCATAAACGCAAAATGACAGCCATAAAGCTGTCATTCATCGTTTGAGCGGAAAACGGGGCTCGGACCCGCGGCGTCGCTACGCTGACGCCTTCGCTATAACGTTACCCCCGGCGGCCGTGCCGCCGCCCCTCGGGGGACTGTTGAGGTCGCCCCCTTAAAATCAGCCTACCATAAACGCAAAATGACAGCCATAAAGGCTGTCACTCATCGTTTGAGCGGAAAACGGGACTCGGACCCGCGACCTCAACCTTGGCAAGGTTGCGCTCTACCAACTGAGCTATTTCCGCAATGGGACTACAAAGGTATAAAACTTTTTTAATTATACAAAATTTTTTAACAATTATAAGTCCCAAAAAACACAAAAAGTTTACTTGGCCGTATATGTGAATGTCTGACTCTGTATCTCGGTGGTCAGACCCTTATCGGTAGAGGCGTTTCGGTAGCCTACGGCATAGACCACGTATTCTCCTGATTTTTCGAGTAGATACGTGAAATCCACGGTACGCTTTCCGGTGTAAACCACGGTTTCAAGCATATTATACTGCTTGGCTATGGCGATGTAGTCCCTGGCAGCATCGTTAGCATCGGCATAGGCATTCCACTGAGCCTTTGTGCACAATCCGCAGACATAGGTGTAGTCTGCGCTCGGAGTAACCTCCACTTGCGTACCCTTGATGTCGAAGGTGAATGTCATTTCCACCTGAGATGCCCTCAAAGTGCGGAACTTATGGAACTCGCCCTTTCCGCTCGAGATAATGCTTCCGCTCTCGTCCACGTCCATATCCAGCACGGCCACATAGTAATCGGTGTTATCTCTCAAGTCCAGAGACACTTCCTCGTCATAATCGGTGTTATAGTAACCACGATACATAAAGACACGAGGGTCATCTGTTCCTGAAAGGGATACCAGATTATTCACGTAATCTACCATTGATTTGGCCAGATAAGCCTCTCCGTAAGTATTATACTGCGAAGCCGTGAAAAGGTCAGTGTAATAATACGCAGCCGGATTCAAAGGCTCCACCTCTATGCAAGCCGAAGAAGACGTGATTTTCGAAATGCCCACCGTATAGTTCCTGTAGGCAGGCTTGGAATCGGAAACCTTGCTTTGGATGATGTGAACGGTTACAGGCTTGGCCCCGTTACCGCCGAGGACAAGCTTCGAAGAGCGGTCTTGGCCGGAAGCGTTCTCAGTCACGACAAACTGCACTGAAGACGATGAGACGTTCTGTATCTCTACCCAGTCTTCATCCACCTCGGCTTCCGCTACCTTTCCGTAGGCTTCACCGACAGAGGTGAATAGGAGCGTGTGCTCCCCTCCCTCGGGACCAAACTTCAAGACATTCTCCCCGACCTTTATTACCGACACTTTTTCGGCGGTCTCGCCCTTATCCTGACAAGAAGACAGGACAAAGGCGAACGCCGCTAAAAACATAAATACCACACTTTTTCTCATACCATCCATTAGTCACTTACGAAAGTAACCTCTATACTTTTGAATCTGTATGCCGTATTACCCACGTCGATTCTGAACCAGCCTATCTCCTCGTCATTGTTCTTACAGGTGTTTGTGTAAGGAGTGTCGTCGCCGGTCACGACGAAATCTTTACAAGTATTGTAAGAAGAGCCATCCTTAGACCACGCTAGCTTTGAAGAATAGAAACTGGTTCCCAACTTTCCGCTTCCGACGAGCACTACCTCCTCTATATAGCCTATAGAAGCGCTGACGCCGATAGTTTGTTTCATCTTGACAGATGTCTCTGTGTACTCTAAGTAAATTTGCTTTGTGGTAAGAGGAACTTCAATCGTCTTTCCTGAGCCATCAGTAGCGGTAGCAGTAAGGGTGAAGTCAAGCGCTGAATAAGTATCTTCCGTTACCGTGCCCGAATGCTCCGCCTTAGCCTTATCCAGAACAGGAGCCATGGTCGTAGGATCGATGACGAGCTTATACTCTATTTCTTGTACTGATTTCTGAGACACTGCGATAGTTTGATAAACCACGTCGTTAATCTTCACTTCGATCTTAGCCGTACGTTTAACTCCTTCATTAGCCGTAGCGCTATAAGTAATCTCGCCGTCGGCATAGCTTACAGTAAGCCATTCTGCATCCGAAGTTACCACCGGTGCTTCCTTAGAGAAAGAAACCTTACAAGAGATCTTGTCTGAAGCTGCGGCAGCGGAGAGTTTTACGTCATTCGTTCCCACCTCTACTACAGGAGCAGGATTGATTACGATAGAGCCCAGATATGGTCTAATATCAGATGCGCTCAACTTGTCTACCATAATGAGCAAGTCGCCATCCTTTACTTCCGTAGCGTTCTCTATTACATAGTATTTACCATCGGCATTGTATTCGCTTTCGGTAGTAGAGACTGTCACTGTCTTAACCTTAGTGGTATCAGCCCCATTTGCAAGTGCTACCGTGAAGTCGCAAGAAGCGCTCCTGGTATAAATACCCAAGTTGAGATAGAGATCTTCCACACCCTTGAAGGAAGCCAATGAGTAGAGGATGATCTTCTTACCGTCGAAATTCGTACTACCATTGAAGCCCTGTGCTGTACCATCGTCGCTCTTGTAATACGACGTACCATAATTAGACTTGGTAGCACCTTCCCACTTCAAGCCGAATTTCATCTTCATGCCGTCAGGACCCCATTCCTTAGGTGCATTATAGATGTAGCTATAACCTATCTTCCTCAAACTCCACTCCTTATGTCCTGTAAGGTCGACGTCGAAACTCTCGACTACGTCTACAGCCTCCTTGAAATGAACTACAGGAGCTGCGATGCAGCGTCTCTCGATAAGAAGTCCCTGTCTTTCATACACAAGATTACATCTGTCGGTCTTAACGGTTATCTTCACGTCGTAATTACCAGGATTAGCCTCGAACCAAATGACTGCATCCTTTACGGTAACGTCCGTTGCCGGAGTCACTTCGATGTAAGAATATGAACTCTTCTTCGTAACTTCCTGGAACTGGATGTCCTTAGTAAGGTCGATATAGAATGAACCTGCGATATCTTTCTTATCACCTACTGCCTCTATGACTACGGTGTTTACCTTATTACCTGCATACTTTTCAGGAACATCAGCAAAGGAGATCTTTCCGAAACCGAACACGTGAGCCAGATTGACTGACACGCTGCCCTTTACGTCATACTCGTCATACTGAGTCTTGTCGCGCTCCGTAGCGTCTAATATTACAGGCTCACCCAAGAGGGCATTGGCATTGGCGTCCCAAGCAGTCTGAGAAGTTTTCTGTCTGTAAGGAACGGTCGCGCTGGCTTCCGTCAGGCTACTGAAATAGAAAGCCGAAGAAGGACAAGCACTGTAAAGGATGTACTTATCTGCGATGTTGTCTTCTGTTATGCTCCACAATGTGCCGCTGAATACAGGATTCTTAGCCTCGGGGTCCACGATCTTGAATTTCAAATAATCTTCCTTAGCCTCTGCCTCGTGCTGCTTTCCGAGTTTTACATTCGTAGTAGGAGTCTCTTCCTTCGCGATAGCCACCGTCAGGTTTTCACCTTTGTCGAATGCTATATGATCTACGCCGTCGAAATGAACCTTAGTGTCAGATTCGTCGACAGCCACATTCAAACCGATATTCAGAGTCTTCCCGCTAGGGGTCGTTTTCTCCAAATCGTTCTTGTTACAAGCCGCGATGGCCAATGCTGCCACAGC
>ENA-UEQL01001204-UEQL01001204.1-human-gut-metagenome-genome-assembly--contig:-NODE-1204-length-18358-cov-8.610907_pt1 | contig 18358 bp, 17 predicted proteins | sample MGYA00242905_ERZ507926 | MGnify/ENA primary metagenome ERZ507926 (study PRJEB26167, sample SAMN06115531) | human gut metagenome | host: Homo sapiens | place: China:Henan | collected 2015-09-09...
TCCCCATACTGGCGTCGCTCGCGCTGTTTTCGGCGGTTTCGTTTGCCTGCGCGGCGGCGGGCGACATCGAAACGTTCTGGATTGCGAGATTTTTCCAGGCGTTTTTCGGCTGCGCGCCCGTCGTGATTTCGCGCGCGGTAATCACCGACGCTTTCCCGTCGGGCAAAATACTGCTCGCCTTTGCCATACTGTCGATGACGCAGAGCGTGGCGCCGATCGCCGGCCCCGCCGCCGGAAACATGATAAGGGAGCTTCTTTCGTGGAGGCACATATTCTGGGCCACGGGAATCGCGGGAATCCTGTCGGCGATCTGCACATTCCTGTTTTTAAAGGAGACGCGTTCCGGCAGCGCCGAAAGGGGCGGATTTTTCGCCGGCTGCGCCGAGGCGCTGCGGAATCGGGCTTTCGTTTCGGGGAGCGTCGCCGGAAGCGCGGTATACGTCGCGCTGATGGCGTACATATCCAATTCGTCGGTGATATTCATGCGCGAGTTCGGCGTGGGCGGAAGCGCGTTTTCGGCGATATTCATGGCCAATTCCGCGGCGATAATCGGGGGCTCCTTCTTCATTTCGGGAAAGAGCGGCCAAAACAGGTCCGAAGCCTATTTGAAGATTTCGTTTGCGGGCATGGCGGCTCTCTCCGCCGCGCTCGTCGGCGTTTCGCTGTTCGCGAAAAACCCGTGGGCGGCGGCCGCGATACTGTTTTGCGAGATGTTCGCGCTGGGCGCGCTATTTCCGATTACGACAAACCTCGCCCTTAAACCCTTTTCGGGGTCGGATAAAAGCGGCACGGCGTCGTCGCTGTTCGGATTTTTCCAGCTGGCCTCCGCGTTTCTGTTTACGGCGGCGGCCAACCGGCTCTTCGACGACCCCCTCGCGCTGGTGTCGGCGTCGCTGCTTGCGTGTTCCGTCGTTGGAATAGCTCCCTACGCGATGCGGCGCAAAGGCGCGCAGAGCCGCCCCTGAAATTCCCCGCGCGCAGAATGGCGGAAGGGGCAAACAGCCCGTTCGCTCGCCGACGCCGCGCGCCGCGCGGGAAACATCCCGACGAAAGCGGAAAGCGCGCCGGATTCCTCAGATTCCGTCGGAGCGCAGAAAATCCGCCCCCAGCTGCTCGGGGTCCTTCCCCGCGCGCCGCGCGGCTTCGGCGAGTTCCGCGTAGTTTTCGAATTCCAGAACCGACACAGTCGCGCGCGAAAACGGCTTGGGCAGAATAAACTTGTCCCACGCCGCCCCGATCGTCCAGTACGACGACGGGGTTATGCGCAGAAAAAGTATCCGCGCCCCGCTAGCCTTTGCCACGGGAAGAAATCCCGGCTTGCATTGGTAGCGCGGCCCCCTCGGGCCGTCGGGGGTTATGAAAATGTCGGAAGTCCCGCGCAAGGTTTCGACCATCGAAATTATGGCGTGCGCCCCGCGCCTCTTGCTCGAGCCCCGCACCGTCCCTATGCCCAAAAACCTGAAAAACGCGCAGAGCCACGCGCCGTCGCGGCTGGCGCTGACGAGCCCTGACATCGGCAGGCGCGGGCGGAAAATATATTTGCACATAGGCAGAAAGAAAATCCTGTTGTGCCATGCCAGCCCTATGAGCCTGCGCGGATCTTTAAGCCTTGCGAGCGCCGCCGCGTCCTCGGCTTCGAGGCGCACGGTGGCCTGCCACAGGCGCACCGCGAGATAAACCGGAAAGAGCAAGACGTAGTGCCTCCATGTTGGCTGCGATATGTCCGTATGCGGTTCCATGAAAGAGACGTTTTATGTTTTTTGCCGCGCGGAAGTCGAATATAAAATGCCGGCGCCCGGCGGAAAGCGCGGCGGAACCGAGCCGAAACGGGCAACGCAAAAATAAAAAATTTCAAAAAACGAATTGACAGCAACCCCGCAATATGCCTGAATAACATTTCAAAACTCGAGGGGTGGTAGTTCAGTTGGTTAGAACGCCTGCCTGTCACGCAGGAGGTCGCGAGTTCGAGTCTCGTCCATCCCGCCACTTTGAAGAAAACGCAATCCGAAAGGGTTGCGTTTTTTGTGGCGCGGAAAGGTGAGAGGCGAACGGGATTTTTGCAACGCAAAAACCCGACAGGGCAAGCGCAGCGCAGTCCAATTCGACGCGAAGTCCATCCCGCCACTTGAAAAAAACGCAATCCGATAGGGGTTGCGTTTTTTGCGGAGCGGGCGGGTGAGAGGCGAACGGGATTTTTGCAACGCAAAAACCCGACAGGGCAAGCGCAACGCAGTCCAATTCGACGCGAAGCCCATCCCGCCACTTGAAAAAAAACGCAATCCGATAGGGGTTGCGTCTTTTTTGCGGAGCGGGCGGGTGAGAGGCGAACGGGAGGAGCGTCCGCGGAAGTTTTTGCGCGGCAAACGCAAGCGGGGAAAAGCGTGCGAAATTGCGGCCACGGCGGGGCTTTTCAACGATGAAAACCTCCGTACAATCGGGCGGAAAAATTTTTTGACAATTATGTTTGACAATATTGTCAAAAAAATCTTCCATAAGGCCCCATGAAAACAGAGAAAACCGAACGCGGCATGGAGGAGCGCATTCTCGAAGCCGCGAAAGCCGTTTTTATCGCCAAAGGGTTCGACGGGGCGAGCATGGGCGGCATCGCGGCGGAGGCGGGAATAACCCGCACGTCGCTCAACTATTATTTTAGGTCGAAAGAAAAACTGTTTCTGGCAATTTACACGGAGATCGCCCGCGGGTTTTTACCGAAAGTCGAAGATGTCGCGCTCGAAAACAGGCCGGTGTTCGAGCGCATGGAGAAGGTAGTCGACATATATACAAAAATGCTCTCCGAAAATTCGGGGCTGCTGATGTTTCTCGCGAACGAGTCTTATAAAAACCCCGGCCGCTACTTTGACATTCTGCGCTCCAATCCCGAATTTACGGCGTCGGGAAAGCGTATCGGGGACGAAATAAAGCGCGAAATGTCGAAAGGCAAACTGCGCAAAATGCCGCTTGAATACTTTGTGACAACGTTTTTCGGCCTGCTGTTCTTCCCGTTTCTGGGGAAGAACATCATCGCGGGAATTTTCTTCAAGGCAGACGAGGCGCGCTTCGCGAAATTCATATCGGAGCGCAAAAAATTCATAGTGGAAAGCATGAAGTCGATTTTCAACCCGAGGAAAAAATGAAAAAAATACCGGCAGCCCTGATTTTTCTTTCCACCGCCGCCCTCGCGGGCGCCGAGAGCCTCACAATCTCCGAATGCTACAAGCTCGCGCGCGAGAATTATCCTATGATAAGGCAGTTCGAGCTCATCAGGGAATCGGAGAAATACGACCTCGAAAACGCCACAAGCGGCTACTTGCCGCAATTTTCGATTAGCGCGAACGCGATGTACCTTTCGGATTCGCCCGAAGTTATGGGGCAGCCGCTATTGCCGCAGGAACAGTACAGGGCGCAGATAGGCGTCACCCAAGTCCTCTGGGACGGCGGGAATATTTCGGCAAAAAAGCGCCTTACCGGCGCGCAGGCCAAAGCCGAAATCGAAAACAACGAAGTCGTACTCTACGAGCTTAACGACAGGGTAAACCGCATTTTCTTCGGCATTCTTCTGCAAAGCGAAAGCCTGCGCCAGAACGCGACGCACCAAAGGGACATCGGCGACGCGATTGCGAGCGTCGAGGCGATGGCGGCAAACGGCACGGCAAACGAATACGATCTGAGCCTGCTGGAGGTGGAGCTGCTGAACACAAAGCAAAGGGAAAGCGAAATAAAATCCCTGCGCTCGGCATACATGAAAATGCTCTCGTTTCTCATAAACAGGCGGGTGGACGAAAACACCACTCTTGTGCGCCCCGAAAGCTCCGAGGAATTAAAGGCGGAAATCCTGCGCCCCGAACTGGATTACTACGCCGCCCGCGAGGAGCTTCTGGAAGCGCAAAGGGACTCCGTTGACGCCGGATTGGCGCCAAAAATTTCCCTATTCGGATACGGAGGATACGGGAAGTCGAGCTTCGCGTCTTTGCGCGACGAAAAATTTTACGGTTTGGGCGGGATAAGCTTCAGCTGGTCGTTCGGGAACTACTACACGGAGCAAAACGAAAAGCTGAAAATTTCCGCGGGCAAAAAAGCGGTCCGCGCCCGCGCGGAGGAGTTCGTCTTCAACACGCGCCTGAGAATGATACAGGAAGACGGGGAGATAAAAAAAATGGGAGAGCTCATATCGCGCGACGCGGAAATCGTGCGGCTGCGCAAATCCATAGCAAAACTGGCTCTGGCGAGAATGAAAAACGGCGCAATATCGACGACCGACTTCATAAGGGAACTCAACGCAAAAGAGCTTTCGGAGCAGACGCTCATATCCCACGCCATCGAGAAGCTCTCGCGCGAATACAACTACAAATACCTTACAAACAATTAGAATCATGAAAGCGCATCCAATAATATTTACATTGTCCGCGGCGCTTGTGCTTTGCGCCTGCGAGAACTCCGACGCCCCTTTTGCATCGGGGACGATAGAGACGACGGAAACGGTGGTTTCAAGCGAGGTCGCCGGAAAAATCGTGGAGCTGCAAGTCGAGGAGGGCGACGAAATCGAGGCCGGAAAGCCAGTTGGGAAAATCGACGACATCCAATTCCGCCTCCAAATGAAAAATTTGCAGGCGCAAATATCCGCGCTGAAAAACGCGTCTCCGGAAGTCGCCCTCCAGCTCGCCGCCTTGGAGGAAAGGCTCGCGAAGCAGCGGATGGAAAAGGCGAGAACCGAGCGCCTGATAGCTGCAAAATCGGCTAACAGAAAAGCCCTCGACGACATCGTTTCGGAGATAAGCTACCTCGAGCGCACGATAGCCGCCAACAAATCCACGCTCGACAAAAAGGCGCTCGAAATCGCCGACAACATAAAGGCGCTTTCGGCGCAAATTGAAATCTGCCGCGACAACATTAAAAAATCCGAAATAGTAAACCCCGTTTCCGGCACGGTGCTCGCGAAATACGCGGAGCCGAGCGAGGTTGCCGCCTTCGCCAAGCCGCTCTACAAGATAGGCAGCCTGAAAGACGTGCGCCTGCGCGCATACTTCTCGGCGGCGGACGCCACCAGGCTGAAAATAGGGCAGAAGCTCACAGTCGTGGCGGACTTCGGGGCGGACGAAACGCGCAGGTACGACGGGGTTTTGACCTGGGTCTCTTCGCAGTCCGAATACACCCCCAAGGGAATACGCACGCGCGACGAGCGCGCCGACCTCGTCTACGCCGCAAAAATCGCAATCAAAAACGACGGCTATTTGAAGATCGGCCAATACGCGGAAGTGGAAACGCCAAATGGCAAATAGCGCGGTAAAAGTCTCCGGCCTCTTCAAGTCCTACAAGGGGGCGAACGGCAGAATTGCCGCGCTCGGCGGAGTTTCTTTCGACGCCGCCGAGGGCGAAATATTCGGGCTGATCGGGCCGGACGGAGCGGGAAAGACCACCATGATGCGCATCGCGGCAACGCTCATGCTGCCGGATTCCGGAGATGTGAAAATCTGCGGCTTTGACGCCGTGCGCGACTGCGGGCAAATACGCCGGATTGTCGGATATATGCCTGGCAGGTTTTCGCTCTACCAAGATTTGACGATAGAGGAAAACATCGCATTTTTCGCAAAGGTCTTCGGGGTCAAAATAGACGACAACATCGGGCTGGTCGGGGAAATATATTCGCAAATAGAGCCTTTCAAAAAGCGCCTCGCCGGAAAGCTTTCGGGCGGAATGAAGCAAAAGCTCGCCCTCTGCTGCGCCCTCATACACCGCCCAAAACTGCTCGTGCTGGACGAGCCCACCACGGGCGTCGATCCGGTCTCGCGCCAGGAGCTCTGGGATATTTTGCGGAATATGAGAAACGGGGGGATAAGCGTCCTCGTCTCCACCCCGTACATGGACGAGGCCGCGCGGTGCGACAAAATCGCGCTCATTGCAAACGGGAAAATCCTGAAAACGGACTCGCCGCAAAACATCGCGGATTCCTTTCCCCGAAAGGTCTACCGCGCAAGGGGCGGCAAAATGTTCGAACTGCTGAAAAAAATCCGCGAGAGCGGGCTCGCCGAGAGCGCGTATTCTTTCGGCGACAGCTGCCACATCGTCCTGAAAGACGGCGCGGAGGCGGGAGAGCTGGAAAAAATCCTGCAAAATTCGGGGGAGCGCGCGGAGTTGGCGGAGGCGCCCGCAACCCTCGAAGACTGCTTTATGGGGCTTAACGCAAATGAACGCGATAGAAGTTGAAGGGCTGACGAAGAAATTCGGAAACTTCGCGGCGGTGGACTCGATAAGCTTTAATGTCGGCCGCGGCGAAATCTTCGGGTTTCTGGGCGCAAACGGCGCGGGCAAGTCCACGGCAATGCGCATGCTTTGCGGCCTGCTCGAGCCCACGTCAGGCAGGGCGAAAGTGGCGGGCTTCGACGTTTACAGGCAGCGCGAGCAAATCAAAAAAAACATAGGCTATATGAGCCAGAAATTTTCGCTCTACGGGGATCTGACTGTCGCCGAAAACATCAAATTCTGGGGCGGGCTCTACGGGCTTTCGCGCGCCGAGATACGCGCCCGCAAGGAGGAAATCGTCGGGTCGCTCGAAATGCGCGGGTTGGAAAATTCCCTTGTGGAGTCCCTGCCCCTGGGGTGGAAACAGAAACTTGCGTTTTCGATTTCGATAATGCACTCCCCGAAAGTCGTGTTTCTCGACGAGCCCACGGGCGGCGTCGACCCCATCGTCCGCCGCAAATTCTGGGAGGAAATCTACGCCGCAAGCCGCCGCTCGATTACGGTTTTCGCGACGACCCACTACATGGACGAGGCCGAATACTGCGACAGGGTCTCGATTATGGTGGACGGGCGAATCCGCGCGCTGGGGGCTCCGGAAGAGTTGAAGAAAAAGTTCGGACGCCCCGACATGGACGGCGTTTTCAAGGCGCTGGCGCGCGGCGCGCAGAGGGGGGACGGATGACATGGAAAAGTTGTTTGCGTTCGTGGGGAAGGAATTCAGTCAGATCTCGCGCGACAAGCGCAGCGCGGCTATACTCTTCGCGCTTCCGATTGTGCTGCTCGTCCTATTCGGCTTCGCAATAACAAACGACATAAGGGAGTCGAAATTCGCCGCGCTCGACAACGACCGGAGCAACCTTTCCAAATCGGTTATCGGGCGCCTCGACGCGAGCGAATACTTTTCGTTCTGCAAGCATGCGCGCTCCCGCGCGGAGCTTGAAGAGCTCCTGACGCGCGGAATTGTAAAGACTGTCGTCGTATTCGGCGCCGGCTTCGAAAAAAAGGCGGCGGGCGGCGGGCCGGCCCAGATAAACATCGTCCTCGACGCGTGCGACCCGAACGAATCCGAAAACCTCGCGAACTACGCCAGGGCGATCGTTTCGGCGGAATGCGCCGAGAGGCTGGGAATCCGCGCGGACTCGCCGCAAATAGACGTCAGGGTGAACATGTTGTTCAACCCGCAGCTAAAAAGCGCGTACGACTTCGTCCCGGGCGTCATGGGGCTCATTCTGTTCCTGATATGCACGCTCATGACTTCCGTGGGAATCGTCCGCGAAAAGGAGATGGGCAACATGGAAATTTTGCTCGTCTCCCCGATGCGCCCCATTTACATAATCATCGCGAAAGTGGTTCCGTATTTTGCGCTTTCAATCGCGATTGTCGCGGTCTGCATATTCCTCGCAAATGCGCTTTTCGGCGTCCCGATACGGGGGAGCATCGCGCTCATTTTCGGGATATCCGTACTGTACACGCTGCTCGCGCTGAACATAGGCATAACCGTCTCAACGCTCGCAAACACCCAGCAGACCGCGATGTTCATATCCACGTCGGTGTTCATGCTTCCAACCGTGCTGTTGTCGGGAATGGTTTTCCCGATAGAAAACATGCCGCGCATTCTCCAATACCTCTCTGAAATCGTCCCCGCAAAATGGTATATCGCCGCCCTCCGCGACGTCATGCTGAAAGGAGGGGGCGTCGGGCTCATAGCCGAAAACATCGCCGTTATGGCGGCCATGGCGATCGCCTTCGCTCTCGCAAGCCTTGCGAGGTTTAAAACCAGACTTGAATAAAAAATGAGGCGCTTTCTCTATCTGATCGAAAAGGAATTTAAGCACATATTTCGGGACAAATTCATGCCGAAGCTGATATTTGTCATACCCGTCGTGCAACTTTTGATTCTGCCGTGGGCCGCGAATTTCGATGTGAAAAACATCAACCTGAAAATCGCGGACCGCGACCTCTCGCCGCTCTCAACGCGCCTCGGGCAGAAGCTGTCCGCGTCGGAATACTTCACCGCAACATTCGCAACGGGCTCCTACGAGGACGGATTCTCCGGCATCGAAAAGGGCAAAACCGACATCGTATTGGAAATTCCAAAGGGCTTTGAAAAAAGCCTCGCGGCGGCGGGCGGCGCGCAGGTGCTTATGAGCGTCAACGCAATCAACGGCATAAAGGGGGGGCTCGGGGCTTCCTACGCGAACGGCATCATAGCGGAATTTTCGGCAGAAGTCTCCGCGGATTCCGCCCCGCGCCCGAACCCGCAAAAAATCGAAATCCTTTCCGACTTCAAATTCAACCCGTATCTGAGCTCAAAGGCGTTTATGGTTCCGGCGATTCTCGTCTTTCTGATCTCGCTGATAGGCGGAATCCTTGCGGCGCTAAACATTGTGAGCGAAAAGGAGCTCGGCACGATGGAGCAGATGAATGTGGCTCCCGTGTCGAAGACGATGTTCATAGCATCAAAGCTCTTTCCCGTATGGATTATCGGAATGGCGATCCTGTCGGCAGGGATTATTCTTGCCTACGCCGTTTACGGGCTGCTTCCGAAGGGGAGCTTTCTTCTGGTCTACCTGTTTGCCGCAATCTACCTGACGGCTTTCACGGCGTTTGGGCTGGTAGTTTCCAATATTTCTTCAAGCGCGCAGCAGGCCATTCTGGTGTTCATATTTTTCATAATGATTTTCCTCCTGATGAGCGGCATTTTCACGCCGCTAAGCAGCATGCCCGCCTGGGCGCAAAACATGACGCTGCTGAACCCGATGCGGTATATCGTGGAGGCAATCCGCGCAATTTACCTGAAAGGCGCGACGTTCTCCGACCTGCTTCCGCAATTTCTCGCGATATGCGCGTTTTCGATAGCTCTGAACATATACGCCGTCGCGTCTTTCAAAAGGAGTTCCAACTGACTTTCCGGGCTCCGCCGCCGCAACCCGCCCCCGCCGATTTCGGCGCGGAAAGCTCCGCCGGCAGGAGCGCGAATTTCAAAATAAGCGCGCCGCAAGCCGGCACGCCCAGCCGCATTGCCTGAAATTCCTTGACTCGGCATGGCCTATGCCCCATTGTAAATGCGGGTTTCGGTTCTCGCGGACGGCGTTTTAATCTTTCGCGCCCCAAAAAAAATGCACTGGATACCGCTCTCGTTTTTTCTGCTCATCGGGATTTCCCTGTCGGCAAGGCTCCTCCGTTCCGACGGGTTCATAGCGTTTTCGCTCCGGACCGTTCCAGCGATTTGCGCATTTATGGGCGCAATCTTTACGCTCTGGCTCGCGGTTCTCCCGTACGTTTCAAAGTTTGTAGCATCGCCGCTTTTGATTTTGGTTCCGCCGCCCGCAATACTTGCCGCGGGATTCGCATTCCACGTATCGCGCTCCCTCAAAAGGGGAATTTCCGCGATGCGCGCAACGCTCTCGTTCGCCGCCGGATTCGCGCTTTCCCTCGCCGTCACCGCCGCCGCAATCGCGGCAAACCTTGCGGTGTATTACAACACATGGCAGAGCTTGGAAATCCCGTCGTCGCCAAAATGCTTTCTGGAAATGCGCGCGCGGGTCGCGCTCTGTCCGGAATTCGACAGGCGCATAGCCTTTGAAAGCGGAAAGCGCGTCGGGATATGGATTGACACGTGCGGGCTGGACAAATTCGGCGTCTACAAACTGGCAAACGGCGCAATATACCTCGAAAGCGAAGTCGGCTTCGGAAACTCGTACATAATAGACTCAAAAAACGAAAAAGTTTACGAGGCGCTGGAGGGCTCCGCAATAGAATTGAAAGGCGGCATGTTATGCGGAAGGGACGGCGGCGGCGGCGAGAGCGAAGTTTCCTATGAAACATACGGCGGGAAAAACGGAAATTTTAAATCGCCATCAATTTCCGCCGCAAAACTTCTGGACGGCAAAAAATTTATCGGAAGGCTGTCGCGGCGCGCCTTCCGCCCATGCGCGGAACCGGAACGCCAGCCACCCGCGCCGCAGCAAACACAGTAGCCGGTTAAAATTCTCCCCGCCCCAAAATCCGCCGGATATTTCTCTTGCGCCGAACAATCCAGAAAAGCGCGGCAGAGCGCCGGCCATTGGAATTTGATATTCGCCCAAACCGCGATGGGCGAACCGCAAAACTCCGCCCAGCCATTGCCAAAAAAACGGCTCCGGAAAAAAATGCTTGCCTGCCTTCACCTCATCTACATTATTTATCGGCAATTTTCAGGGCGATTAGCTCAGTTGGTTAGAGCGTCTGTTTTACACACAGGATGTCACAGGTTCGAGTCCTGTATCGCCCATTGGCGCCGAATCCGAACGCGCCTTCCGCGCCGGCGGCGTTTTTCATTTTTTCGGTTTTCGCAGGAGGCGCTGGCTACTTTTGGCGGAAAGCGCGCGGCCGGCTTACAGAGTGCCGCGCTCGTGGATTTTCAGGACTTTCATGGACGACGCGCGCGCTGCGGAGGATTTTCCGCTCCCTCCGGAAGTCATAGAGCCCGACGACCCTCTGGAATTTCCGCCCGAAGATGAAGCCCCCGCCGTTCCGGACGAGGACGAATTAGTGCGCGAGCCGTCCGAGCCTCCGGAACTCCCCGACGAAGTTTCGGTTCCGTAAAACGCCACTATCTTGTATTCCGCGATTCCCCGCCGCGCCGTCACCTCTATTTTAAGCAGGCTGGCCGACGCCGCAGCCATGGCGCGCGGGACAAACCTCGCGCCCCTGTTCTCGATGTCCGAAAGGCTTTCGACCCAATACTTGCCGTCGTCCACGGTTCCGATTTCCCCGCGTATGGCGCGGTAAAGATCGGGGTCGTAGTCCTCGGATTCGAGCTCGCACAATATGGCGAGCGTTTCCTCAGACGCGGAATTGAGATTGACTTTGGAAAAGTTTTCGAGGGAAAAGTTCTCGGAAAGAATCCTGTAAAAATCCGTCGGATTTCCGTCGGCGTCGAAAAATATCTCGTTAGCGTTTTTAACGAAGGCGAGCTCCGAAAACGACTTGAACGCCCTGTTGGGCGGGCGCGCCGCGCCCCTGTCGTAGTCGTCGTACTCCGCCCCGAACACGCCGCGCGCGTCGTCGGAATCGCACCAATCGACTATGCAGTCGGCCGCCTGCTGCGCGGACGCCGACGACATCCCCCATTCTTCAAATATCTTTACGAACTTCTCGGCGTCCATTGAGGAAATCGGTATTTTGCCGCTCTCGTCGGAGATTTTCACGTCCGCCTCGCAGCCGTCGAATTCGACGCGCCCGTCTGCGAGGGGTTTTCCCCAGCCCTGGCTCTCGGCGTAGAGCCCCCCGTCGATTTCTGCGTACTCGCGCAGGACGGCGACGGCGGCGTTCAGCGCGCTCTCCGCGTCGAGCTTCAATTCGGCCTCGAGCGCGGCGGACGCGCGCGGCTTCAGCCTCAGGGCGGCGAACTCCACAATCCCGGCGGCCACCGCCGAGGTTATTGCAATCAGCCCTAGCGTGAAAATCAGCGCCGCCGCCCCGCGAAATCTGCCGAACGTCATTTTATCCCCCCGTCGGTAAAATTGTTCAGGCGCACTATGCGCTCCACGGTCTCGCCGCCGTCCTTGAAAATTATTTTCAGGTATTCGGGCATTGTGGAGCCGGTGGAAGTTTCGCGCAGGGCTGGTTCCGCCTTCCAGCCGCCGACGTCGTCGTAATAAAGATACTCGAGCCCCGCGACACGGCGCGAGACCTCGCTCCTGTACAGCGCGCAATCCTGCCCGTACTCCTCGGGGTTCACGAACTTCCAGACTATGTAAAGCGCTCCGTCGGAGTGCTCCAGCCAGCAGAGCTTTTCGGGAGAAAAACCCGTGGGGGAGACGTAAAACGGGTGGTCGTGCGCGCACCCGAAGGCGAGCAGCCAGTCGCCCGCGCCCATGCTCTCGGGCTTTTTGGCGACAAACACGGTCTTGTCGGAGTTCGACGCGAATGTCTCGCCAAGCTTAGAGCTGTCGGAAATCGCCGACGACGAAAACGACGAGCGCAGAAAACTCTCCACCCCGTCTGCGTGGGATTTCAATCCCCCTCCCCTCTCGAGGCTCTCGGACAGGCGCGACATGTCGAAGAGCAGCGCGGCCCCGCCGAACATCAACAGCGCGGATATGGAAATCGCGAGCACGCACTCGACAAGCGTAAAGGCGGGTCTCGGGCGGGCGGGCGTCATCTCGCGGCCTCCATGCGCAGATCCTCGAGATAATCGGTTCTGTCGGTTATTATGTCGTCCCTCTCGGTCGAGATTTCGTACCAGCCCGGGCGCACGACAAACACCGTCCTCTTGCGCTCGAACGACCTCCCGCGCACGGTTATGTCGAGCCTGAAAAGGTCGGCGATTTCCGTCGGCTCCGCCTCGCCGCTGGCCTTCAAAATTTCGCCGTCAAACCCGTCGACGTCTATTTCGTCGGAGAGCGAGTCGTAGTCGTCCACTCCCAAAACGGCCTCCACCCCCCTGCGGAAGTCGGCCTCCCTCGCGGGGTCGGAATCCGCCATCGAGAGCGGATAGACGCAGTTGTAGCAAATCTGCGACACCGCAAACGCCGACGCCGCAAAGAGCGCGAGCGCAAGCACCGCCTCGGCGAGAGAAAATCCCCCGCGGCGCCGAAAAGAAGCAGGATTCCCGCGGAGCGCAAAACCCCGCCGCGCCGCGCCGCCGCTTTCTCCGCCTCCCGTTATCATTCTCCGTCCCCCTTCGCCAAAGAATCGTCCTCGTCGCCGGAGAACGGGTCAAAAAACACGGTGCGCGCGAAGTCGGAAAACGACAGCACCGCGTAAAACGGCGTCATCGCTGAATCGGGCGAAAAGCGCACCTCGCGGATTTCTCCGTCCGGAAACTCCACCCCCGGGTTTTCCACGATCTCGGGGTCGCGCGCAAAAAACGATATTTTCACGAAGCTTTCGCGGGGCTCGCCGCCGCTCTCCGCGCTTTCTTCGGATCCGCTCTCCGCGGCTTTGGCGGCGCGCTCGTCGGCCTTGCGCAGGTACAGGCGCGCGATTTCCCGCCGCGTCTTGAAGTCGGAAATAAAAAAGAATCCGCGGGGGTCAAAGCGCAGCACGGTCTGCTCGCCGAGGCGCGCGGACTCCGCGCGGGCCCGGATCACCGCGGTCTTCAAAACGGACTCCGGCGGCCTGTCCCCGACCGCCGCCGCATCGGGCAGCCACATGGACGCCGTCAGGGCGGAAACCGCCGCAACAATGGCTATTGCAAGGATTATCTCCGCGAGCGTAAACGCGCGCGAAACTCCCCGAATCGCCGAATGGCAGCCGGCCGAAAGCATGGCCTACCAGTTGCCTATGTCGTCCTCGGTGCCGTTCTTGCCGTCGGGGCCCATAGACCACACGTCGTAGCCGTCCTTGCTCTTCGCCGCGGGCTGGCGGTACTGGTAGGCGTTGCCCCACGGGTCGAGCGGAATGTTGCGCACATACGGCCCCTTCCACCTGTCGGACACGGCTTCGGGAGCCTCCAAGAGCGCCTTCAAGCCCTCCTCGGTCGTGGGGTACCGCCCCACGGCGAGCTTGAAAGTCATAAGCGGCGTCTGGAGCGAGCCGTTTACGAAAGATTCCGTAATCTTCGTCTGGCTCTCGGACATCGTCTTGTCGAGGTTAACCACCACGATAAACGCGAGCATCGAGATCATCGCTATCGCAAGCAGCACTTCCATCAGCGTGAACGCAGCCCGCCCAAACCGGCGCGCGGGCGCCCCCTTTCCGTTTCTTAAAATTTTCATAAACGTCCTGTCTTTATAATTACAACGCCAAAAAACGCCGTTTGTTTCACAATGCGGGGCGGAGCGCGCAAGGCAAACGCGGCGGATTTTCTAAAAAAATATCCTAATATCCGGCTTTGCAAACTGTCAACAAATAAGGGCGCGTTCCCGCCCGAAAACCGGCGAGTCCGGCACGCGGCAAAAAAATCGCCCGCAGCGTAAAAATGGTTGCCAATTTTTCAAACGCCCTTTTTGATTTTTTCTTAAAGAAGTTTTCAAAAGGGGGCTTTTTCCCGCAAAACCCCAAATAAAGCGGGGGGCCGCGCCGATATAATTTTTACCGCACAATGAAAGTCATCAGAGCAAAGAGCGCCGGATTTTGCTTCGGAGTGGAGCGCGCCATAGGCATAGCCATAGGCTGCACCGACGGCGGCAGGTGCAAGGTGTACACCGACGGCCCCCTCATCCACAACAGGCAGATGATGGAGCGGCTGCAAAACGACGGAATCCTCGAAATAGGCGACTACAAGAGCGAAAAGCCCATAGAGGGCGAAATAAACGGCTCCGACAAAAACAGCATACTCGTATTCCGCGCCCACGGGGTGTCGCCCGAGCGCAGGGAATACCTGAAATCCCTCGGAATGCCATGCAAGGACGCCACCTGCCCCGACGTTGGTAAGATAGCAGGCATCATAAAAATGCACTCCAACAAGGGATATACGATAGTCATAGTCGGCGACCCCAACCACCCCGAAGTCATAGGCCTGCTGGGGTACGCCGGAGGCCGCGGGGTTGTGGTGAAATCGCGCGAGGACATAGACGGGCTCGACGGCATAGACGGCGAAATATGCATGGTCTCGCAGTCAACAATGTTCACCGACGACTACCGCGAACTCTCCGAATATTTCAAGGCGCGCTTCCCGAACACCAAGGTTATAGACACCATCTGCGGGGCCACAAAAGAGCGCCAGAAGGACGTCCGCCAGCTCGCGCAGGATGGGGCGGAGGCGATAATAGTAATCGGCGGCAAACACTCGGCCAACACCGTAAAGCTCGCGATAATGGCGCGGAGGACGGGGCTGCCCTGCTACCACATCGAAACACTGAGGGAGCTCGACCTCGACGCCGTAAAAAAGTATTCCGCCATAGGCGTCACCGCCGGAGCCTCTACCCCTGACTTCCTGATAGACGAAGTCTGCAAAAAGCTCGAAAGCCTTTGATTTTTTTACCAACCCCATATTCCCATATCCCAGGAAAACCAATATGCAAATTCTCAGAATTTTAAAAATATCCATGTTGATAGCCGCGGCGCTCTCCATAACCGCATGCGGCAAGAAGCAGGAGCCCAGGCAGCCCCGCGAACAGCCGACGGTTCAAAAAACGAAGGCAAAGAAAAAGAAGAAGGCAAAGCCCGCGAAAAAGGCGGAAGCAAAGCCCGCCGAGGAAAACCGCGACCCCAACCGCGACGAGCGCTTCATATCCTTCGACATAGACGCCGAAAACGCCCACTCCGGCGGGGCGTTCGCCGGCAGCATCGACATAAAAGCCCCCTTCAAAAATCCCTTCGACACTTCGGACATCGCCGTCGAGCTGTCCCTTAACGGAGTGTCGAACGGCGTGTCGGTGAACGTGCCCATGCACTACGAGCGCGGGAACTCCGACAAGTCCACATGGTCGTTTTCGACGATAATCCCCAAATCCGGCGAATACCGCTACTCGATTTCCGTCAGGGCCTCCGGCCAGAACTTTTTCTCGCCCGAATTTCCGCTGAAAGCCGTCAAAGGCTCGGGGCTTGGGATATACAGGCTCTCCAAAAAGGAGCCCTCGCACTTTTATTTGAAAGGTTCCGAAAACATCCGCGGCATAGGCGTCAACTTTCCCGCCCTGCTCTCGGGAGAGGCGAGGGAAAAGGCGCTCGACGCCCTCGCCGAAGCGGGGGCGAACATGCTGCGCGTAAACCTCTGCGCGCCGACGTCGCTGATAGTTCCGTCCGGCCCGCACGCCGGCAAATACAACCAGCCGATGCTCAAAAATTTCGGCGACCTGCTCGCCTCCGCCCAAAAGCGCGGCATGGGCGTCATCGTCACCTTCGCCGACGCCTCCGACTTCGGGACGCCCTACGCGAACTCGTACTTCGCCAAGAGCGGGCTCGCCAAGACGCCCGACGAATTCTTCTCGTCCCAGGACGCCGCGCGCGTGTACAACGACCTCGTAAAATACGTCGTCAACAGGTTCGGCTCCAACAAGGCGATCGTGATGTGGGAGCCCTTCTCCGGAATCGACGCTTTCGACCCTGCCAAGCTCGACGAGCGCGCCGCGTGGCTGACCGCCGCCACCTCCGCCGCGCGCGACGCCGACGCCACGGCAAGGCGCCCGATAATGCTGACCGCCGCCACCTCGGGAGAGCTCGAATACCTGTGGGGCGGCGACGCATGCGCGTTCCTCGGCTTCGGGCTCGAGGGATTAAAAGACTTTTCGCAGGGCGCGTGGGAGCACTCCGAATTCTTTTCCAAACGCTACAAAAAGCCCGCCGGCGCGATCTCCGCAAATCCGGAAGTCGGCGCGCCCTCCGACCCGTCGTTCTCGCACATCAGAAACTCGATGTGGGCGGGGCTGATGACGGATTCCCCCGTGGTGCCGATGGCCGACTACGGCAAAGTCGCCGCGCGCGCCGCGGCAAACGAAGCCGTCGCCGAAATATCCGCCTTCGAAAAGCATTTCAAGACTGCCGAAGCCGACCTTGAGACCCTACGCCTGCCTGAAAAAATCGTGCAGACCTCCCCGTCCGCCGAGGAAAATACGACTATCGCATATCCGGCGTTTGCGGAAACTTTCCCCGAAAGGGAGTCCTCCAACGACATCGCGAAGCTGGACATAGACCTCTCGACGGGCGCGATTTCCGCGAACACGCTTCCGAGCGTATGGAAGTCGGAAGCCATGATAGCGGTAAACGCCGAAAACGTCCCGACCGACAAAAATTCGCTCGACATAGAGATAGAGAGCATGCCGGCAGAAGCGGGTTTCGACCTCGTATGCCTATCCAACGACGCCGAGGTTTTCAGGGCGAAAATCTCTCCCGAGGGCGCCAAGAGCGTGCGCGAGCGCAACGGAAAGAAATTTGCCGAAATAAACCGCAAAGTCTCCGTCCCGCTCGCCAAAGGCGACAACGCGCTGGCCTTCAAGCTCGAGGGCGCCAACGCCTCCATGCGCGTCGGCAGGCTCGAATTCCCCAAGACCGGCTCCATGCGCGGCGTGTCTTCCGTAAAGCCCTTCGCCGCCAAGGACAAAAAAACGGGAACCGTCTACATGTGGATCCGCAGGGCCGGCGCGGAATCGTCGACGATCGCCAAATACAAGCTCTACGCGCGCGGGATTCCGGAAATCAGGCCGTTTGAGTATTCCCTCAAAATGGAAGACGCCCCCTCTGCGCGCTTCAAGGTGACGTGGTGGGACACCCGCGGCAAAAAGCCGATAGCTTCCGGCGTCCTCAAAACCGACGCGGAATCGGTGCTGAAACTGCGAACCCCGCCTTTCAATAGCGACGTCGCCTGCGTCATAGAGCGCGAATCCCAATAGAAGCCCTGCGCAAGGCAAAACCGCGCAAAAGCAAAACGTGCGCCCCGACCCGGGCGCACGTTTTTTTATTTTGCATTGTTCCTCCCGCCCCTTCCCCCAAATATGCCCCTATCCTCACGCGCGGATTCGCCGAGGTTCAACAAAGAAAAAACCCGCAATGTTTTCTTTCTTTAAAATAGGAATTTTGGAAACGCATTGAAACTCCAACAGCCGCGCAAATCCCAGGGAATTTTCAATAATTTCCGCATTTCAAGAAAGATTTGGCGAAACAAAGCGAAATAATAATTAGGCAAAATAAAACAAAGCGAAAGGGAAAATGAAAAATCTAACGGCGCTCATAATTCTCGCGATATGCCCGGCAATGCTTGCGGCAAACGCTTCTCCGGAACAGAATTACAAACAAGCTGAAAAATTTCAGAAAAGCGAAAAAAATGAAGAGGCATTCGAATATTATTTAAAAGCCGCCAGGCAGGGAGATGCAGAAGCCCAATATAACCTTGGGGTTTGCTATCGCAAAGGCTATGGAGTAGAAAAAAATCTCACAGAAGCCGTTAAATGGTTGCGCAAAGCTGCCGATCAGGGATTCCCAATGGCGCAATATATCCTTGGGAAGTGCTATAGTGATGGCATCGACGTAAAAAAAGATATCTCGGAAGCTGTTAAATGGTATCTCAAAGCCGCTGTTCAGGGACTTGCAGAGGCTCAATTTGACCTTGGAAATTGTTATCTCGCCGGCTATGGCGTAAAAAAAGATCTCTCGGAAGCCGTTATATGGTACCGTAAAGCTGCCGATCAGGGATTCCCAATGGCGCAATATGCACTTGGGAGTTGTTATGCCAACGGTGAGGGAGTAGAAAAAG
>ENA-UEQL01001211-UEQL01001211.1-human-gut-metagenome-genome-assembly--contig:-NODE-1211-length-18279-cov-6.496044_pt1 | contig 18279 bp, 14 predicted proteins | sample MGYA00242905_ERZ507926 | MGnify/ENA primary metagenome ERZ507926 (study PRJEB26167, sample SAMN06115531) | human gut metagenome | host: Homo sapiens | place: China:Henan | collected 2015-09-09...
TCCACGCTGGCTCACGCTACGGGGCGTCTGAACATCCAGCGGATGGAGCGGCTGTGCAAGGTGCTCAGCGACCTGAAAAACGCGGGCCACGAGATCATCCTGGTGTCCTCCGGCGCCATCGGCATGGGCGTGGGCAAGCTGAACCTGCCGGGGCGGCCAAAGGATATGCCCACCAAGCAGGCGGCCGCCGCCGTGGGCCAGTGCGAGCTGATGTATACCTACGACAAGCTGTTCAACGAGTACAGCCACACGGTGGCCCAGGTGCTGCTGACCGGTGAGGACGTGAACAACGAGCACCGCAGCCACAACATGCGCAACACCATTTTCCGGCTGCTGGAGCTGGGCGCCCTGCCCATCATCAACGAGAACGACGCCGTGGCCACCGACGAGATCGGCGTGGAGAACACCATCGGCGAGAACGATACCCTGTCCGCCATCGTGGCGGCGGCGGTAGGGGCCGACCTGCTGATCCTGCTGAGTGATATCGACGGCCTGTACGACAGCGACCCCCATAAGAATCCGGACGCGAAGCTCATCAGCACCGTAAGCGCCATCGACGACAGCATTCTGGCGCTGGGCGGCGGCAGCGGCTCGGCCCTGGGCACCGGTGGCATGGCCACCAAGCTCCACGCCGCCCAGGTGGCCACGGCGGCAGGCTGCGAAATGGTCATCGCCAACGGCCAGCAGCCGGAGCTTCTCTATGAAATCGTGGCAGGCAAGCCCGTGGGCACTCGTTTTCTGGCAAAGGAGGGCAAGTGAATGACCACCATTGACATTCTGAAAAAGACCAAGGCGGCGTGGAAAACCATCTGCAACGCCTCCAACGAGACGAAAAACGCCCTGCTGCTGGCTATGGCCGACAGTCTGGAGAAGAACTGTGCCGCCATTCTGGAGGCCAACCGGGCGGACATGGACGGGGCACGGGGTCATATCTCCGATGTGATGCTGGACAGGCTGTATCTGGATGAAAAGCGTGTGGCCGGGATGGCCGCCGGTATTCGGGACACCACGGCCCTGCCCGACCATACGGGGCGCATTTTGTCCGAGATACACCGGCCCAACGGCATGACCATCTATAAGAAGCAGGTGCCTCTGGGCCTGGTGTCCATCATCTATGAGAGCCGCCCCAACGTCACCTCCGACGCGGCAGCGCTGACCATCAAGAGCGGTAACGTGTGCATGCTGCGCTGCGGCAAGGAGGCCTACCGCTCCGCCCACGCCATCGTGAAGGCGCTGAAGGAGGGCATTACGGCGGCGGGCGGCGATCTGGACATCCTCAACATCACCGAGGACATCAGCCACCAGAGCGCCGCCGACATCATGACCGCCAAGGGGTTGGTAGATCTGCTGATCCCCCGTGGCGGCGCGGGACTGATCCGCTCCTGCGTGGCCAACGCCACCGTCCCCTGCATCGAGACCGGCACCGGCATCTGCCATGTATATGTGGATGAGAGTGCCGACCTCCAGATGGCGGTAAACATCGTGCTGAACGCCAAGGCCAGCCGCCCCTCCGTGTGCAATGCCGAGGAGGTGCTGCTGGTACACAGCGCCGTGGCCGAGCAGTTCCTGCCCATGCTGAAAAAGGCGCTGGTGGATGACCGGGCTGCGGCGGGTCAGGTGCCCGTGGAGCTGCGGCTGGACCAGCGGGCCGCCGCCATCATCCCCGGCACCCCTGCCGGGGAGCGGGACTTCGACACGGAGTTTCTGGACTACATTCTGGCGGTGAAGATCGTGGACAGCGTGGACGAGGCCATCGCCCACATTCTGGCCCACTCCACCGGTCACAGCGAGTGCATCGTCACGGAGACGGCGGAGCACGCGGAGCGGTTCGTCAACGAGACGGACAGCGCGGCGGTGTATGTGAACGTGTCCACCCGGTTCACCGACGGCGGCGAGTTCGGCCTGGGCTGCGAGATGGGCATCTCCACCCAGAAGCTCCACGCCCGGGGTCCCATGGGACTGGACGAGCTGAGCACCTATAAGTACATCATCAAGGGCAGCGGACAGGTGCGATGAGTCTGCGCCGAAAGGAGCGGAAACTCCCGCGCGGCAAGCGCGGGAGTTTTTCTTGAAATTTCCTTTACAAACCGTATAACAGCGTGTATAATTTACACGTTGTATTCAAATAGAGAGAAGAAACAGGGTGAGAGAGCAATATGGCAACTGATTTTTCCCGCACGCTGTCCCTGCTGCGGCAGGAGGCGGGCATCTCCCAGCGGAAGGCCGCCGCCGCGCTGGGTATCTCCCAGGCGCTGTTGAGCCACTATGAGAACGGCATCCGGGAGCCGGGCCTGGCCTTTGTGACGAAGGTGTGCGACTTCTATCACGTCTCGGCGGACTATCTGCTGGGCCGCACCGCCAGCCGTGACGGCAGCATCATCGAGGCGGCGGAGCTGTACGACGCCAGCGACGAAAAGGGGACGCTGAAGGGCAGTATTCTGGCCACGCTGCAGAAGAAGCTGGTGGTGAACACCACCGGCGTGCTGTTCGACCTGCTGGGTAAATGCGGCGACCGGACGGCCATCACCGCCGCGGGCGACTATCTCAGCACGGCGCTTTACACGCTGCTGCGGCATTTTTATCGCCGGGGCGGCGGCAATGAGGACTTTTTTGCCACCGACGCGGTGGATTTTGACGCGGGTGTGGTGGACGCCGCCATGCTGCGTAGCCGCGCCGCATATCTGCGGGCGCTGTCGGCGGCGGAGAAGCTGCCGGAGCTGACCTCTGACGATCTGACCGCCGCGCCCGGATTGGGCCAGAGCACCGCCCAGGTGGTCCACAACGTGGACGAGCTGGCCGGACGGCAGTAAGGGCGATCCCGCAGGGCGGGATGACCACATGCCGCTGCGAACACCGCAATGGCGTCTACCGTCGCAATCGTGAGCGGCAGCGGCGCAAGAGGAAAGACGATTCGTCATGCGCCGCGATACCAACTGTGCTCTGTGAACGCGTGGTACAAGGCACCAATGAAAACCAGAGTATAGCGTGGGCGGATTCTTAAACCGCAGGTTTAAGCTGTCCTTTTGGTCACTTTTGGGTCGGGGCGTCAAGAAAACATGCCGGTGGCATGTTTTTAGCCTCCGATCTCGGCGGCTATGCCGCCGTAGTGTCATCTGTGCTTGCACAGTATGACGCGGCCAAAAGTGACCCGCGCCGGGGCGCGGAACAACCCAATACAAACACAACACGAAAGGGGCAGGGCAATGCCCTGCCCCTTGGGGGTCAAAATTCCGGTGCTTCCGGTATCGGGCGGTGCCGTAGGGGTCTGCCCTCGGCGTCCACCAGCATGCACATGCCGCCGGAGTTGCCGGCGCAGTGATACAGGTACTGCACGCCGGTCTGGGTATCCACCCACACCTCGCTGCTGCCGAGGAAGCCGCCCTCCTCCAGGACCTTGATGAAACGGGTGTCTTTCTTTGCCATACGCTTACTCCGCCTTGTCGCTCTCCAGCAGCGTCTTGGCGCTGGCGGCCAGACCGGCCAGGCCCTGGATCTCGCTGGGAATGATGATCTTGGTGGCCTTGCCGTCGGCCATCTTCTGCATGGCCTCCAGCGCCTTCAGCTTGATGACCTGATCGTTGGGGGCGTTCTCGTTCAGCAGCCGCATGGAGTCGGCCATGGCCTGCTGCACCTTCAGGATGGACTGCGCCTCGGCCTCGGCGGCCATGATCTTGGCCTGCTTGGCAGCGTCGGCCCGCAGAATGGCGGACTGCTGCTCACCCTCGGCCACCAGGATCTGGCTGGCCTTCTGGCCCTCGGCCTGCAGGATGGACTCGCGGCGCTCACGCTCGGCCTTCATCTGCTTCTCCATGGCGTTCTGGATCTCGCGGGGCGGCAGGATGTTCTTCAGCTCCACGCGGTTGACCTTGATGCCCCAGGGGTCGGTGGCCTCGTCCAGAATGGAGCGCATTTTGGCATTGATGGTGTCGCGGCTGGTCAGGGACTGGTCCAGCTCCAGCTCGCCGATGATGTTGCGTAGGGTGGTGGCCGTCAGGTTTTCGATGGCGCTCATGGGGTACTCCACGCCGTAGGTGTACAGCTTGGGGTCCGTGATCTGGAAATAGATGACGGTGTCGATCTGCATGGTCACGTTGTCCTTGGTGATGACCGGCTGGGGATCGAAATCGGCCACCTGCTCCTTCAGGCTGACCTTCTTCACCACGCGCTCGATGAACGGCAGCTTGAAGTGCATACCCACGCCCCAAACGCTGTGGAACGCGCCCAGGCGCTCGATGACGTAGGCCTTGGACTGCTGGACGATCTGGATGCAGCTGACGATGACGGCCAGAATGAGAATGACCAGAATGATGATGGCGATGGTTCCCGGTGTCGGCATAGTAGTTCCTCCTTATTCTCCTGTTTGTTTCATAGTCGTAGTATGCTTATGGATGAGGTGAATGATGCGGGCGACTGCGCCCAGCAGTATGGCGGCCAATCCGCCCAGAACATACGGCATATCAAGGCTCCTTCTGTACGATGAGCTTCACGCCCTCCATCCGCAGGATACGCACGGCGGCGTCCGGCTCTATGACCTCCCCGTCGGCGCTGCGCGCCGTCCAGGTCTTACCGTCTATATAGACGGCGCCGGAGGGCAGCGCGTTGTCGATGCGCTCTGTCACGCGGCCCACATTGTTCAGTACCCGGTCGGCATTGGTGGGCTTGATATCCTTTTTCATCAGCTTGACCACCAGCGGCCGGGTGAAGGCCAGCGCCGCGATGGACACCGCGAAGAACAGCCCCACCTGCAGCCACACCGGCCCGCCGCATACTGCGGCGATCAATCCGGCCACGCCGCCAAGCACGAACCAGATGGATGTCAACCCGGCGGTGGCGGCCTCCGCCACGCCGAAAATGATGATAGCGGCGATCCATATCGTTGTCGCCATGTCTGCGTCGCCTCCTCTCAAAATGAGTCCGATGATCCCGGCCAGCGCGCCGATGCCTACCAGCACAGCTCCAGCCAGCCATTTGTTTTTGGGGGACAGGTTGGTCAGGAAGGCGCCCACGGCGCTGCCCAGCGTGGCGCGGGGCAGGGGGGCGGCCTCCTGCTCCGGCGCGGGGCGTGCCTCCGCCGCCGCGGCAGGTACCGGGGCCTCCTCGGCGAACAGGTCGGCGATAGACACCTGATAGCGGTTGCAGATATAAAGGATCTTCTCCATCTCCGGGTAGCCCCGTCCGCTTTCCCATTTGCTCACCGCCTGGCGGGAGACCTGCAGCTGCTCGGCGAATTGCTCCTGTGTCAGTCCATTGCCGCGCCGTACCGCTGCCAGCCGATCACCAAATGCCATATGTGCCCTCCTTTGCTTTCGGTGCCGTCAGTATACGGGACACCGACGGAAAAGTCTATCACGTTCAGGTTGCATTTCCGTAAAATTGTCTGCCGATGTGCCGCGCATGGTGCAACCTCAGGTTTACATTCCCTATTATAGCGTAAGCGGCCCCGAAAAGCCACCGGAAATTTAGGTTGCGCGCCCTGATATTTTTCGGTATACTCTTTGGTAGTCAAGAAACCGAGGTGTATCCCATGATAACTTACGAGATCCCCTGCCTGCTGGGGTTGGAAAAGCTGGTGGCCGACGAGATCAAGCGCCTTGGCCTGGCCGACGTGCGTGCGGAAAACGGCCGTGTGCTCTGTCAGGGCAGCTGGGCGGACTGCGCCCGGCTGAATATCAATCTGCGCTGCGGCGCCCGGGTCATCGCCCTGCTGGGACAGTTCCCGGCGCGGAGCTTCGAGGAGCTGTTCCAGGGCGTGCGCGCCATCCCCTGGGAGGAGTTTCTGCCCCGGGAGGCGGCCTTCCCGGTAAAGGGCTACTCCATCTCCTCCCAGCTGCACTCCGTGCCCGCCTGTCAGAGCATCATCAAAAAGGCCGTGGTAGAGCGTCTGAAGGCCCACTACGGCATGGATCAGTTTCCGGAGACGGGGACAAAATACCAGATACGCTTTTCCGTGTTCAAGGATCAGGTGTCCATCGGTCTGGATGCCAGCGGCGAAGGGCTGTACAAGCGGGGCTACCGCGCCGTAGGCGTGGAGGCGCCCCTGCGGGAGACGCTGGCGGCGGCACTGGTGACCCTCAGCCGCTACCGGGGCCGCGACCCCTTCTGCGATCCCTTCTGCGGCAGCGGTACCATCCCCATCGAGGCGGCGCTCATCGCCAAAAACCGCGCCCCCGGTCTGGACCGGCGCTTTGACGCCCAGAAGTGGGCATTTCTGCCGCCTGCGTGCTGGATGGACGCGGCGGACGAGGCCCAGGACAGGGAGTTCCACGGGCAGTACGATATCTGGGGCGGCGACATCGACCCCCGCGCCGTGGATATCGCCCGGGACAACGCCCGCAAGGCCGGCGTGGACGACTGCGTCCGCTTCCAGGTGGCCGACGCGGCCCAATTCCACCGGGACAGCACCTACGGCCAGCTGGTGACCAACCCGCCCTACGGCGAGCGTCTGCTGGAGAGGCAGGAGGCTGAGGCGCTGTACCGCGCCTTCGGCAAGGCGTGGCGCACGCTGCCCGCAGGCTGGCGCACACTGGTGCTCAGCAGCCATACGGAGTTCGAGCGCTGCTTCGGCAAGCCGGCGGACAAAAAGCGCAAGCTGTACAACGGCATGATCAAGTGTGATGTGTTTATGTACGGCAATGTCTGACGGCCATCTTTTCCGCTGATGCTTTGTTGCGGCGGCTTGCCGTACACAAAGTACGCCTACGCTGCCGCGCCGCGCCTCAGCGAAAAATCTGAGCCGTTAGGGGGGACATCTTTTCCGCCCTGCCTTAATAAATCCCCGGCATATGACTTTATTTTCAATTTGTTCACTTTCTTTTGCAGAAACATGATACAATTACCCGTATGCTTTCGAAATAAATTCAACGAAATTCTAATATGTTGATGAGGAGGAGAGCCTCGATGAAGCATATTTTTATCATCAATCCCACGGCGGGCAAGACCGACAGCCGGCAGAAGATCTACGACATGGCGGAGTCGCTGCGGCAGAAGCACGGGCTGGACGTGCAGTGCATCCTGACGAAAAAGCAGGGCCACGCCACGGAGCTGGCGAAAAAGCTCTGCGAGACGGGCGAGGCGCTGCGGTTTTACGCCTGCGGCGGCGACGGGACCGTCAACGAGGTGGCCAACGGCATTATCGGCTATGACAACGCCGCCATGACCGTGATCCCCGTGGGCACCGGCAACGATTTCCTAAAGAACTTCGGCGATGATATGGAGAAGTTCCGGGACGCCGAAAACCTGTGGGACGGCCCGCAGTTTCCTATGGACGCCATCGACGTCAACGGCCGCGTGGCGCTGACCATCGCCTGCTCCGGCATCGACGCGCGGGTGGCCCGGGACGTACATAAATACAGCGAGAGCCCGCTGCTGGACGGCAAGGGCAGCTATATCTACTCTCTGGCGGTGAATTTCCTGTTCAAGGGCATCGGCACCCACTGGACCATCACCCTGGACGATGTGACCACGGAGGGCGACTGGTCGCTGGTATCTGTGTGCAACGGCCGGTACTACGGCGGCGGCTTTATGCCTGTGGCCGAGGCCCGGATGGATGACGGCGTGCTGAACACCCTGGTGGTCAGAGAGGTCAACCGCCGCACGTTCCTGAAATTTGTGGGGCCGTACTCCAGGGGCGAGTACGCCAAGTTTCCGGAATACGCGCACTGCTCCTGTCCCAAGGTGGTACATATCCACTCGGAGAAGCCGGACATCGTCACCTGCCTGGACGGCGAGAGCGTGGTCAACAGCGATGTGACCATTAAGCTGCACGACAAAAAGCTGAACTTCTTCGGCCCGGAGGGCTGCTCCTGCAACCGGACGGCCCGCGGCTGAGGACAGCGCTTGAACATTTTGTGAATTTTTCAAAATTTCTCCGTTTCCCCCTTGCAAATCCCGCATAGTGTGGTATGATAATCAGCGTTAGCACTCAGGAGTTTTGAGTGCTAACGCTGAAACTGTTTTATCAAAAATAGAAATACAAGGAGGAACCAACTATGAAGCTGACACCGCTTGCTGACCGCGTGGTGCTGAAGATGACCGAGCCGGAGGAGACCACCAAGGGCGGCATCATCCTCACCGGCTCCGCCAAGGAAAAGCCCTCTGTGGCAGAGGTGATCTCCGTGGGCCCCGGCGGCACCGTGGACGGTAAGACCGTGGTGATGTCCGTAAAGGCCGGCGACAAGGTCATCACCGACAAGTACGCCGGCACCAAGGTGACGCTGGAGGATGTGGAGTACATCATCGTCAAGCAGAGCGACATTCTCGCCATCGTGGAGTGACTCTTACAAGGGGGATGGTATCCCCCTTGTATATCCCCCTCGCCAGTTGACGTCGGTCACTGGCGGACGCCGCCCAAGGCGGCGGGGTCAACGTATTTTTGCCACGTACACGCCGCGGCAAAAATGATTTGATTTTGCGTGTTTCCCGGTAAATCAATCGAATTTGGAGGCATTTAGATATGGCAAAGATCATCAAGCGCGGCGACGAGGCCCGCAAGGCGCTGGAAGCCGGCGTCAACCAGCTGGCGGATACCGTGAAGGTCACGCTGGGTCCCAAGGGCCGCAACGTGGTGCTGGATAAGAAGTTCGGTACGCCCCTGATCACCAACGATGGCGTTTCCATCGCCAAGGAGATCGAGCTGGACGATCCGTTTGAGAACATGGGCGCACAGCTGGTGCGCGAGGTGTCCACCAAGACCAACGATGTGGCCGGTGACGGCACCACCACCGCCACCCTGCTGGCACAGGCCATGATCCACGAGGGTCTGAAGAACCTGGCCGCAGGCGCCAACCCCATCGTCATGAAGAAGGGCATGGCCAAGGCCGTGGAGGCCGCTGTCAGCGCCATCAAGGAGCAGAGCCAGAAGGTCAACGGCACCGATGACATCGCCCGCGTCGGCACTGTCTCCTCCAGCGATGAGACCATCGGCAAGCTCATTGCCGAGGCCATGGAGAAGGTCTCCGCCGACGGTGTGATCACCATCGAGGAGTCCAAGACCGCCGAGACCTATTCCGAGGTCGTGGAGGGCATGATGTTCGACCGCGGCTATATCACCCCCTACATGGCCACCGATATGGAGAAGATGGAGGCTGTGGTGGATGATCCCTACATCCTCATCACCGACAAGAAGATCTCCGTCATCAGCGACATCCTGCCCCTGCTGGAACAGATGCTCCAGAGCGGCAAGAAGCTGTTCATCATCGCCGAGGATGTGGAGGGCGAGGCCCTCAGCACCCTGCTGGTCAACCGCCTGAAGGGCGTGCTGAACGTGGTGTGCGTCAAGGCACCCGGCTTCGGTGACCGCCGCAAGGAGATGCTGCAGGATATCGCCGTGCTGACCGGCGGTCAGGTCGTCAGTGAGGAGTTCGGTCTGGCTCTGAAGGACACCACCATTGATATGCTGGGCCGTGCCCGTCAGATCAAGGTCACCAAGGAGAACACCATCATCGTGGACGGCATGGGCGATCCCCAGGCCATCAAGGACCGTGTGGCCCAGATCCGCGCTCAGATCGGCGTGACCACCAGCGAGTACGACAAGGAGAAGCTGCAGGAGCGTCTGGCTAAGATGGCCGGCGGCGTGGCTGTCATCAAGGTGGGCGCCGCTACCGAGACCGAGATGAAGGAGAAGAAGCTCCGCATCGAGGACGCCCTGAACGCCACCAAGGCTGCCGTTGAGGAGGGCATCGTGGCCGGCGGCGGCACCATCTACGTCAATGTCATCCCCGCCGTCACCGCGCTGCTGAACAGCACCGAGGGTGACGAGCGCGTGGGCGTGCAGCTGGTGGCCAAGGCTCTGGAAGCTCCCATCCGCCAGATCGCAGCCAACGCCGGTATCGACGGCAGCGTGGTGCTGGAGAAGGTTCGCAGCGCCGAGAAGAACGGCTTCGGCTTCGATGCCTACAAGGAGGAGTACTGCGACATGATCGCCAGCGGCATCGTGGATCCCGCCAAGGTGACCCGCAGCGCACTGGAGAATGCCGCCAGCGTGTCCGGCATGGTGCTGACCACCGAGTCTCTGGTGGCCGACAAGCCCGAGCCTCCCGCACCCGCTGCCGCTCCCGGCATGGGCGACATGGGCGGCATGTATTGATAACGCACCGCAAACTTGAACGGAATTTCAGCCCCTGGGGCCTGTGTATGTGCAGGCCCCAGGGGCTCTTTCCGCCTCATGGGAAGGTGCCAGTTTTCTTTCAGAGAGCCATCGCGCCCTGCTCTCCGTATTATTTTTAACAAAATCTTAATGCAAGAGTGGCAAAAAATGTGGTATGGTATGTACCAATAACAACACCTAAACGGAGGAATATCGTACCTATGAATACCTATCGCACTGGTATCGACATTGGCTCCACCACCGTGAAGCTGGTGGTACTGGACGACAACGACAACATCATCTACGGCGATTACCGCCGCCATCAGGCCCACACCCAGCAGACGCTGGCCGACCTGCTGCGGGAAGCGCGGGAGGCCCTGGGCGATTGCGCCCTGCGGCCCGCCATCACCGGCTCCGGCTCCATCAACCTGGGCCGTGCGCTGGACATCCCCTTTGTGCAGGAGGTGGTGGCGGTGGCCTCGGCGCTGGAGCAGCGCTATCCCCAGACGGATGTGGCCATCGAGCTGGGCGGCGAGGACGCCAAGATCATCTATTTCACCGGTGGCCTGGAGGAGCGGATGAACGGCGTGTGCGCCGGCGGCACCGGCTCCTTCATCGACCAGATGGCCGCCCTGCTGCAGACCGACGCCAAGGGCCTTAACGACGCGGCGGCGGGCTATCAGGAGCTGTACACCATCGCCGCCCGGTGCGGCGTGTTCGCCAAGACCGACATCCAGCCTCTCATCAACGAGGGCGCTACCCGTGCCGATCTGGCCGCCTCTATCTTTCAGGCGGTGGTGAACCAGACCATCTCCGGCCTTGCCTGCGGTAAACCCATCCGGGGCTGCGTGGCCTTTCTGGGCGGGCCGCTGCACTTCCTACCGGAGCTGAAAAAGGCCTTTATCCGCACGCTGAAGCTGACGCCGGAAAACATCGTGGATCCGGACAACTCCCACCTGTTCGCCGCCATGGGCGCGGCGCTGGAGACGGAGGCTGGCACGGCGGCACGGCCCATTGGGGAGCTGATCGACCGTCTGGCCCAGGGCGTCACCATGGCCTTTGAGATCAAGCGCCTGCCGCCGCTGTTCGCGGACAAGGCGGAATACGACGCCTTCTGTGCCCGCCACGCCCACGCGGTGGTAGCCAAGGCCGATCTGGATACATACGAGGGTGACTGCTTCCTGGGCATCGACGCAGGCTCCACCACCACCAAGCTGGCCCTGACCGGCGCGGAGGGGGAGCTTCTGTGCTCCTACTACGCCAACAACAGCGGCAGCCCCATCCGGACCGCCATGGACGCCATAGCCCAGCTTGCCCGCCTGCTGCCGCCCACGGCCCGCATCGCCCGCTCCTGCTCCACCGGCTATGGCGAGGCGCTGCTGAAGGCCGCCTTCCACCTGGACGAGGGCGAGGTGGAGACCATTGCCCACACCACGGCGGCGGCCTTCTTTGACCCGCAGGTGGACTGCGTGCTGGACATCGGCGGACAGGACATGAAGTGCATCCGGCTGAAAAACGGCACCGTGGACAGCGTGATGCTCAACGAGGCCTGTTCCTCCGGCTGCGGCTCGTTTTTGGAAAATTTTGCCAATTCCTTAGGGCTTACGGCGGCGCAGTTCGCTGACGAGGCGCTGTTTGCCCAACATCCGGTGGATCTGGGCACCCGCTGCACCGTGTTCATGAACTCCAACGTGAAGCAGGCCCAAAAGGAGGGCGCGGCGGTGTCGGATATCTCCGCCGGACTTGCCTACTCCGTCATCAAGAACGCCCTGTTCAAGGTCATCAAGCTGGCCGACGCCCATGAGCTGGGCCGCCACATCGTGGTGCAGGGCGGCACCTTCTATAACAAGGCGGTGCTGCGGGCCTTTGAGCGTATCGCCGGTGTGGACGCGGTGTGCCCCGATATCTCCGGACTGATGGGCGCCTTCGGCGCGGCGCTGATCGCCCGTGACCGCTATCACGGCCAGCCCACGGAGACGCTGGACTTCGCCCACATCGCCGCTCTGACCTATACGGCGAAAACCGCCCGCTGCGGCGGGTGCGAGAATAACTGCCTGCTGACGGTGAACACCTTCTCCGATGGCGGCCGCTATATCTCCGGCAATCGCTGCGAAAAGCGGGTGAAGAACCCCAACGCCGCCCAGCCCGGTACCAACCTGATGGCCTATAAGCGGCAGCGGCTGTTTGACTATCCGGCGCTTTCGGAGGAAGAAGCCACGCGCGGTGTCATCGGCATCCCGCGGGTGCTGAACCTGTATGAAAACTTCCCCTATTGGGCCACCTTCTTCCGCAAGCTGGGCTTCCGGGTGATGGTGTCCCCCTTCTCCACCCGGGCCATCTACGAGATGGGCATGGAGTCCATCCCCTCCGAGTCGGAGTGCTATCCCGCCAAGCTGGCCCACGGCCATGTAGAATGGCTGGTGCAGCATGGGATCACCACCATCTTCCACCCCTGCGTGTTCTATGAGTATCAGGAGACGAAGGACGCCCAGAATCACTATAACTGCCCCATGGTGGTGTCCTACCCCGAGAACCTGAAAAACAACGTGGAGGCCATCACCTCCGGACAGGTGCGGTATATCCGGCCCTTCATCGCCTTTACCGGCGAGAAAACGGCGGAGGATCGGCTGGTGAAGCTGTGCCGCGACGTGTGGAGCATCCCCGCCGCCGAAGTCCGCGCCGCCGCCCGTGCCGCGTGGGCGGAGCAGCGTCGGGCCAAGGAGGACATCCGGGCCGAGGGCCGCCGCTGCCTTGCGGAGATGGAGCGCGGCGGCAAGCGGGGCGTGGTGCTGGCGGGACGGCCCTACCACATCGACCCGGAGATCAACCACGGCATCCCGGAGCTCATCGCCTCCTACGGCCTGTATGTGTTCACCGAGGACAGCCTGCCCCTGGACACGCCGCCCCAGCGTCCCCTGCGAGTGGTGGATCAGTGGGTGTTCCACTCCCGGCTGTACGCCGCGGCGGAGTTCGTGGGCAGACGGGACGATCTGGAGCTGGTGCAGCTCTTCTCCTTCGGCTGCGGCCTGGACGCCGTCACCACCGATCAGGTGTGTGAGATCCTGGAAAAGTGCAATAAGCTCTATACCGTGCTGAAGATCGACGAGGTGAACAACCTGGGCGCGGCCCGTATCCGCGTCCGCAGCCTGCTGGCCGCCATGAACATGCGGCGTGAGCAGCACATCTGCGCCAGGCCGGTGCCGCTGGATTACCACCGCACCGAGTTCACCAAGGAGATGTTCGACCAGGGCTATACCATTCTGGCGCCCCAGATGTCCCCCATCCACTTTGACGTGATCGAGCCGGTGTTCCGCCGCCACGGCTACCATGTGGAGATTTTGAACAACGCCACCCGGAAGGCGGTGGACGTGGGCTTGCAGTACGTCAACAACGACGCCTGCTATCCCTCCATTCTGTCGGTGGGACAGCTGATGGAGGCGGTGCTGTCAGGCCGGTACGATACCGATAAGCTGGCCCTCATCATGTCCCAGACCGGCGGCTGCTGCCGGGCCAGCAACTATGTGGCCTTTATCCGCCGGGCTCTGGACAAGGCGGGCCTCAGCCATATCCCCGTCATTTCCCTCAACGCCAACGGCATGGAGAAGAACGAGGGCTTCCGCATCTCCCCCGCCATGCTGCTGTCCGCCCTGCGGCAGCTGACCTTCGGCGACCTTCTCATGCGGTGCCTGTACCGCACACGACCCTATGAGGCCGTGCCCGGCTCCGCCAACGCCCTCCACGCCAAGTGGCGGGATATCGCCATTGCCTACGCCATGGGCGAAAAGACCGGCTATACCTACGGCGGCATCTGCCGGGGCATCGTGGCGGATTTCGATGCCCTGCCGCTGAACGAGACGCTCCGTAAGCCCCGCGTGGGCATTGTAGGGGAAATTCTGGTGAAGTATATGCCCCTTGCCAACAACTACCTTGTGGATCTGCTGGAGCAAGAGGGCGCGGAGGCGGTGGTGCCCGACCTGACCGACTTCCTCATCGAGTGCATCTATCAGCAGAGCTACAAGCACGACTATCTGGGTACCGGCTGGACGTCCAGCCTGCTGGCCAAGGTGGGCACCGACGGCATTGAGGCCGTCCGCAGGCCCGCGGTGGAGGCACTGAAGGCCAGCCGCCGCTTCGACCCGCCCACGCCCATGGCCCATATCGCCGACCTGGCCAAGCCGTTCCTGTCGCTGGGCAACCAGTACGGCGAGGGGTGGTTTCTGTGCGGCGAGATGGCGGAGCTGCTGACGGAGGGGGTGCCCAATATCGTGTGCATCCAGCCCTTTGCGTGTCTGCCCAACCATGTGGTGGGCAAGGGCGTCATCAAGGCGCTGAAGGCCGCCTATCCCCAGGCCAACATCGCCGCCGTGGACTATGACCCCGGCGCCAGCGAGGTGAACCAACTGAACCGCATCAAGCTGATGCTGTCGGCGGCCAAGAAGAATATGGCATAAAAATGAGAGCGTCCCGCCGGGACGCTCTCTTCTCTTTCTCACTCTATATGCGGGGGATATCTTACGCCAGGAAGCCCTTCAGGATGGTATCCTCGGCCTCCTCCTCCGTCAGACCCAGGGTCTCCAGCTTCAGAAGCTGATCACCGGCGATCTTGCCGATGGCCGCCTCGTGGATCAGCTGCGCCTCGGTGGAGTTGGCGGTGATGGCGGGGATGGACTCGATCTTGGCCTCGCCCATGATGATGGAGTCGCACTGGACATGGCCGAAGCACTTGGCGTTGCCCACCATCACCGGGTGGAACACCTGGTGGGAGCGATCCTGGGCCACGGAGCGGGAGATAACCCGGCCCTTGGCGTCGTCGCCGTTGAGCTGGATGGTCATGTCGCTCTCGGCCATCTGGTCGCCGTGGGTCAGCAGACGCTCGGTGACCACCACCTCGCTGCCGGCCTCGCAGAAGAAGTCGGTCTCACGCTTGGTGGAGTCGATGCCCCGGATCTGGACGGTCTCCATCTGGATGGTGGCGCCCTCTTCCAGATAGACAACGGTCTGGGGGTTCATGATGCGGCCGCCGGTGCCGTCGCCGTCACCGTAGTGCTTTTCCGTGTATTTCACATGGGAGTGCTTACCTACATAGAAGGTGTGGATACCGTCATGACGGCTGTCCTCTCCGCCGCAGTTGTGGATGCCGCAGCCCGCCACAATGTCCACATCGCAGTTTTCACCGATGTAGAAGTCATTATAAACCAACTCCTGAATACCGGGCTTGGTGATGATGACGGGAATGTGGCACTGTTCGCCCTTGGTCCCATCCTTGATGCGGATGTCAATGCCGGATTTGCCGTCGGTCTTGCTGGTGATCTGGATGTTCTCCGTGGACTGCCGGCCGTCGCAGCCGGTGTCCTTGCGAATGTTGAAGGCGCCTACCGGCTTGCCGATCAGGTCCGCGATTTTTTCCAGCAGCTCCCGATCTACCTGAGATTCCATCATAAGGCGTGTACCTCCTTGTTCAGTACCGGGCAGCCGCCCAGCGTGTCGGTCAGGATCCGGGGTAGGATCTCCTTCGGAGTGCCCCGGTGGCGGAGGGTGCCGTCACCCACCACGATGACTTCATCCGCCAAGGAAATAATACGCTCCTGATGGGAAATGATGATCATGGTGGCGCTGCCCTGACTGTGGATCTGCTCGAAGGTCTCCGTCAGCCGGGCGAAGGACCACAGGTCGATGCCTGCCTCCGGCTCGTCGAAGATCATCAGGTCGGCGTTCCGGGCCAGAATGGAGGCGATCTCAATGCGCTTGACCTCGCCGCCGGAAAGGGACACATCCACTTCACGGTCCAGATAGTCATTGGCGCAGAGCCCCACCTTGGTGAGGTACTGGCAGCACTTGTCCTTGGAAAGCTTGTCGTCGCCGGAGGCGATGGTCAGCAGGTCGCGGACAGTGATGCCCTTGAAGCGGGGGGGCTGCTGGAAGCCGTAGCTGATGCCCAGCTTGGCCCGCTCCGTAATGGTCATGTGGGTGACGTCCTGTCCGTTCCAGAGGATCTGGCCCTCAGTGGGCGTCACCAGACCCATGATGATCTTGGCCAGCGTGGTCTTGCCGCCGCCGTTGGGACCGGTAAAGACCACCAGCTTGTGATCGTCCACGGTCAGGGAAATGTCCTTCAGGATGCCCAGAGTCTCATCGGCTTCCCGAACGGAATAGCTGATATGTTTTAATTCCAGCATGGAAGGTCCTCCTTTATGGGGAAAGGAAAAATTTCCTGTCTTTCTTATGTAGTATACCAAAAATACGGGGAAATATTGGTTGCAAAAGCAACAGAAAACGGTCGGAAGCGGCCGAAATCCGCATACTGTTATACCCTAACATATTTTACCCTACCTGTCAAAGGGTAAGGGGGGATTTTTCGGTAAAACCGGCACTTTTTTTCCGGGTCCGCATAGACTGGAGGGAAAAGGAGGGGGAGCCTATGGAACGAAATCTCCACGAGCCGGAGATCTACGATTTCCGGCAGCATGACCGGCTCTGGCAGCGGGTGGGCCCCGGGCTGGAGCCCTATCCGGAAACCACGGCGGAAGCAATGCCGCGAAGGGAGGAACTGCCGCCGGCGCAAGAGAGCCAGCTTCCCGGCGCGGAGCCGAACCCCTGCTGCATGGGCAGCGAGGCAATGGAGCTTCTGGCGGTGCTGGAGGGATACATCGAGGAGGAACTGGAGGACCGGCGGCGCTATCTGGCGCTGTCCCGGCAGGCACCCTCGTGGGCGAGGCAGACCCTGCGGGATATGGCGGAGGAGGAGAACGGCCACGCCCGGCGGCTCATGGCGGCCCGGTATCTCATCACCGGCCAGCCCTACCGGCCCAATCTGGTGTGCGGCGTGTTCTGCCCGGGCCGTTGGGCGGAGGAACTGCGGCGAAGCTACCATGAGGAGGCGTGCGGCGGCCTGAACTATGCCCGGACGGCGGACGGCACCACGGATGTCTGCCTTGTCAAGCTGCTCAATGAACTGAGCGAGGACGAATACCGCCATGCGGAACGGCTCATGACATTGCTGGAGCGGAGCCTTGGGAAGCAGAGCGGCTGCTGAACGGAAGCGAGAAAGCGCCCCGGAGCCGGGAAAACAGCTCCGGGGCATTGCTTTTGCCCGGCGGCTTGTGCTATACTATCCCATTAGAATTGATCAGGATCGGAGGACCTTGTATGTATGATGAATTGACGGCAGTGGACATTCAGAAAATGCAGGAGGAGATCAACTACCGGGTCCGGGAACTGCGTCCCCAGCTCATTGAGGAGGTCCAGACCGCCCGCGCCTTCGGGGATCTCAGCGAGAATTATGAATATAAATGCGCCAAGCAGGCGAAAAACCGCAATGACAGCCGCATCCGCTATCTGGAACGGATGATCCGCACCGCCAAGGTCATCGAGGTAAAGGAGACGGCGGACGCCGTGGGACTGTTCGACACCGTGACGGTCTATAACGAGATGATGAAGAAGGAAATGATAGTCCGCATCGTCACCACCCTGCGGCAGGACGCCTTAAAGGGACTCATCAGCAAGGAATCCCCTGTGGGACAGGCCCTCATGGGCCGCCGGACCGGGGAGCGGGTGGAGGTCGCCGTCAGTCCGGAGATGAAATATACTCTGGAGATCCGAAAGATCGAAAAGGGTTCGGATGACGAGAGCCTGGACATCAGCAGCTACTGAGCCGAGTCCGGGCCGACAGGATACCGGATCGGAGGATTTCCGGCGGTTTTGCGGAAAGACTATTGAAATACCGGACTTCTTGCCGTAAAATAGGGAGGAAGATAGAATCAGAGACTGTCAATAAAGTGGTAAATTCTCCGCAACGGTAAGGTAGGGCAGCCGTTAGCGGCTCCGCCGCTTTACGGATGCCGCATACCCCTTGCGGGTGAAGGGTGTGCGCGGGACTACGCCCGCAGGCGTGTTTCGGAGCGCAACCGCCGCAAGGCGGCTCTTAGCGCGGAGATAACCCAAGAAGGGATACACCGTCGGCTCAAGCCAAACAGCGGATACTGCGTATCCGCTGTTTGGGAGCCTTCCTCGAAACAGGCTCGCTTGATCCGCCACCGGCGGCGCTTCGCCTGTTTCCCTGCGCCATTGAAATCCTAAGTTTTCAGAACTTTTATAAAGTTCTGAAAACTTGCTCAGCGGGGCGAAAAAATTTTCGACACGCTGAGGCTGCGGACTTGCCCGCGGCCCTCTTGTCCGGTCAGGTTCGATCAGGTTTC
>ENA-UEQL01001214-UEQL01001214.1-human-gut-metagenome-genome-assembly--contig:-NODE-1214-length-18266-cov-6.047336_pt1 | contig 18266 bp, 14 predicted proteins | sample MGYA00242905_ERZ507926 | MGnify/ENA primary metagenome ERZ507926 (study PRJEB26167, sample SAMN06115531) | human gut metagenome | host: Homo sapiens | place: China:Henan | collected 2015-09-09...
TAACATACGGATTAGCAGCAGTCTCCAGAAAACACATACCGGTAGCTATGATAAAGAAAATGCAGAGATAGGCCCAATAGGCTTTCAACATGGCAGCCGGGAAAAAGAGCAAACCACCCAATGCCGCCAACAATAAACCGAAAATAATGCCTGCTTTGTAGCTATAACGCTTCATGAACATAGCTATCGGGATCGGAAAAATGAAGTAAGCAAGCCAATAAGCAGTTTCTGTAAATGACGCCTCAAAGGTGTTTAATTCACAAGTTTTCATCAACTGCCGTATCATTGTAGGAAGCAGATTACTGCTAATTGCCCAAAGAAAAAAAAGGCAGAAAACCAGGGCCAAAGGTATCGTATAAGTATTTTTTTTCATGGTATTATTATCTTCTTATTCAGACATGTTTTTGATATATGGCAATATGGGAAGATCTGTAAATCCATAGAACTTCCGGGCATTCCCTCCGACGAATAACCTTTTCTCATCTTCCTGCAAATCGGGTGATTTCACTATAAAATCATACGACATCTTGTAAGTGATTGCGGTAATGGTACGCGGGTAATCCGATCCCCACATCAGTTTCTCCATGCCAACTAAATCCGCCGCTTCCCGAATGGCTTTCACTGCTCCTTTGAAAGGATAAAATTCATCATTGAAAAGCCAGGTGATTCCGCCGGATTCAATCATCACATTGGGATGACGTGCCAGGCGGATTTGTTCTTTCCAGTCCGGACGTGTCACCATTCCGAAGTGTCCGACAGCTATTTTTAGGCGGGGACATTCCTGAATAATCTCTTCCATTTCGGGAACCTGTGTTGCTCCGTCAGCCAAGTCGATGGAGAGCATGACATTCCGTTCTTCCATAGAATGAAACATCTGCATCATTTCCTCATTATTCAGCATTACCCGTCCCTCTTTTAACAACAAGCGTTGGGCAGGTATTTTTATAGCCTTAAAACCTTTGGCTATAAGCTCTTTCGCCTGCTCCAGAAATCCAGGTTTGCGGAACTCACACATTCCGCAAACAAAGAAACGGTTGGGATAATGGGAAACGACTTCCGACAAATAATCATTCTGAATACCGTCAATAAACTCTTGGGTAATGACAGCCGCAGCCACTTGCGCATAGTCCATATTCGAAAGAAAAACTTCCGCGCTATTCACTCCGTCTATCATAAAGGGCGGAACCATTTGCCGGATTTCTCCCATAAATTCCGAACGGCCATTTTCCAAAGTCCGGATAGGCAATCCGTCCACAACAGTATCCTGTCGTAACCACAGATGGGCGTGCGCATCAATAATTGTATAGTCCATACGAATGACGCTGTTTTATGAGTTTGCCCAACTTACACGTTTCTGCTCTCCGATAATCTCCTGCACTTCCCGAACGAGTTCCCAGTCAATAGGTTCTTCGATGAAAGCGATGTTCTTTTTCACATTCTCCGGATTAGTTGTACTAAATAAAGTCGTTGCTATACGAGGATTGCTGACGGAGAATTGCATAGCCAGTTTCTCAATCGGATAATTCTTAGCTTTGCAATGTTCCATTGCTTTACGGCAAGCCTCTACCAAGGGTTTGGGAGCCGGATGCCAGGCAGGAACACCACGTTCACTCAACAGTCCCATTGAAAGGGGAGAAGCATTAATCACGCCGATTTCTTTGGATTCGAAGTAGTCCAGGAAGTCTGCTAATTTATCATCACACAGGCAATAATGGCAGAAGCTAAGCACAGATTCAATCGTACCGCTTGGTGAATGGTCGATTACCCATTTCAAGTTTTCGAGTTGCAAGTCGGTAATTCCAACGTGTCCTACCACTCCTTTTTCACGCAACTCAACCAAAGCAGGCAGAGTCTCATTAACTACCTGATTCAAATCGGCAAATTCAACATCGTGTACATTTATCAGATCGATAAAATCTATATTCAAACGTTCCATGCTCTCATACACACTTTCTGTCGCACGTTTTGCAGAGTAATCCCACAGATTTACTCCATCTTTTCCATAACGTCCCACTTTGGTAGAAAGGTAATAACGGTCGCGAGGAAGATCTTTAAGCGCCTTTCCTAAAACAGTTTCCGCTTTATAATGTCCGTAATAAGGAGACACATCGATAAAGTTCATTCCTGCCTCAACAGCGGTAAACACAGCCTGAATGCCTTCTTTTTCTTTCAAATCATGGAAAACTCCTCCTAAAGAAGAAGCTCCAAAACTAAGAGATGATACTTTCATCCCTGTCTTTCCGATTTCATGGTATTGCATACTTTTAGGTTTTAAATCATTTTGTATGCGACAAAAATAGGTCAGTAATAGTTTCAGTGCAGCAGAGAGCGGTCGAAAAACCAACGTAACGGTTTACGTAAAAAATATTGCTTCAGATGCTTTTAATTTTCCGGGAATGTGCTTTCTTTGTAAAAAGAATCTAAGTTGCAGACTTTCAAATGGAAAACCGGAAACATACTTCACTCAAAGATCTCGCCCAAGCATTGGGGGTGTCGATTCCTACTGTATCCAGGGCACTAAAAGATAGTCCGGAAATCAGCCGTGAACTTTGCGCCAAAGCAAAGGCACTGGCTAAAGAGATGAACTACCGTCCCAATCCTTTTGCCATGAGCCTGCGGAAAAATGCGCCACGTATCATTGGAGTGGTAGTCCCGGATATTGTCACTCATTTCTTTGCATCAATTCTGAATGGAATAGAGAATATGGCTATTGCCAACGGATATTTCGTGATTATCACGACCTCGCATGAATCTTACGAGCATGAAAAAAGAAATATTGAGAATCTGGTCAATATGCGCGTGGAAGGTATCATCGCCTGTCTGTCTCAAGAAACAACCGATTTCTCCCACATCTCCGCCTTGAAAGACATTAATATGCCACTTATCCTGTTCGACCGTGTTTGCCTGACCGACCAATTTTCATCGGTGATAGCAGATGGGGCCCAATCCGCACAGATAGCTACACAGCATCTTCTGGATAATGGAAGTAAGCGGGTAGCTTTTATCGGAGGAGCCAATCATCTGGATATTGTAAAGAGAAGAAAACATGGCTATCTGGAAGCCTTGCGTGAAAATCGTATTCCGATCGAAAAAGAGTTGGTAGTCTGCCGGAAGATTGATTATGAGGAAGGCAAGATTGCCACAGAAACTTTACTGTCACTTCCACAGCCTCCGGATGCTATTCTTGCCATGAATGACACATTGGCTTTCGCAGCAATGGAAGTCATCAAAAATCATGGCCTCCGGATTCCGAATGATGTGGCAATCATCGGGTATACAGACGAGCAGCATGCTAATTATGTGGAACCGAAATTATCAGCAGTATCACATCAGACCTATAAAATGGGAGAAACTGCCTGCCAACTACTTATCGATCAGATAAAAGGAGATAAGACTATCAAGCAGGTGACGATTCCAACACATTTGCAGATTAGGGAGAGTAGTATAAAAAATCAAAAATGTAATCTTCTGTAATATAAGCAAGAAGGAACAAAACATAAGGAGTAGTCAAACGACATCATGACAATGAGGATTATGGATTGATGATGAAAATGAAAAGAATGCAAATCAAGCTATTGTATGGGATAAATGGAACAATCCTATAGGATATGACTTACCTGCAGATAAGAATTTCCATGGTATTACTCCTGGTAGAAATACAATATATGAAATACTTCAGTTTTAGAAATAATTCATAGAATAAAAATCATATCTAAACCAATGCTATATTAATAATAAGCTCCCTTATTCTATCCTTTGCCATAGATGAAATAGGATTAGAATAAGGGAACTTTATTTTAATGGTAATAAGTGATTATTTTTCGTACTTTAACATTTGAACATCAAATACTAAAGTTGAATAACCTAAAATAGTAATCGAAGAACCTTTTGGAGTATAATCACTACTACCATAACCATATTTCCATGGAACATACACTTCCAAACGTTCACCTCGTTTGGCATATTCATACAGAGTCCCGTTCACTTCAGCTTGCTAAAGTAAAAGTAAAAGTAGAATCCGTAATAAAACTTGCCTGTCTGTGTCATGCGTTCACTCTTTGTTTGCTTTCAATTGCACGGCAAAGTTAGCTATTTCCTTGCATACTGCAAACGAAATAGCCTTTTTTATTGCTTTTCTGCATAAAAATGTCCGTTCATGTCATCCAACAGGTGCGGATCGATAGCCGCAGCAGCCATCAGATCGCGCATAGCCAGGTCTTTTTCGCCTGCCATCATGTGCAGTCGTCCGCGCTCCTTGAGCAGGTGTGCATCCTGGGGATTCTGCTCTATCTCTGCCGTGAGTGCCCGTATGGCCACCTCTATCAGTTCCTTTTCCATTTCTCCTTACCTTATTATATACGCGCGAGAGTGCGCTGTGTGGATGAGGTCAAATCTTGTCCAGAGCCTGGCGGATATCATCGAGGATATCCTCCACATCCTCGATACCCACCGAGAGGCGTATGAGGTCGGGAGCCACACCAGCCTCACTCAACTGCTCGTCACTCAACTGGCGGTGGGTATGGCTGGCCGGATGAAGCACGCAGGTGCGGGCATCGGCCACGTGGGTGACGATGTTTATCATGTCGAGCGAGTCCATAAAGCGCACGGCAGTCTCTCTGTCACCCTTCAGACCGAAGGCTATCACGCCGCATGAGCCATTGGGCAGATACTTCTCGGCCAGAGCGTGGAACTTGTCACCGGGCAGTCCGCTATAGTGTACCCAGGCCACCCGGCTGTCCTGCTGCAGAAACTCAGCCACCCGCTGGGCGTTGCTGCAATGCTGAGCCATGCGCAGATGCAGAGTCTGAAGGCCCAGATTGAGGATGAAAGAATTCATGGGAGCCGGAATAGAGCCCAAGTCACGCATGAGTTGCGCCACCAACTTGGTGCAATAGCCCATTTCACCAAACGCCTTCACATAAGTGAGTCCGTGGTAGCTCTCGTCGGGAGTGCACAGGCCAGGGAACTTGTCGGCATGTGCCATCCAGTCAAACTTGCCGCTATCCACCACTGCACCACCCACCTGTGAGGCTGTACCGTCCATATACTTTGTGGTGCTGTGTGTCACGATGTCGGCTCCCCACTCAAAGGGACGGCAGTTGACAGGAGTGGCAAACGTGTTATCTACCACCAGGGGAACTCCCATGCTGTGGGCTATACGAGCGAAACGCTCAATATCGAGCACGGCACAACCGGGATTGCTGATGGTCTCGCCGAAGAGTGCACGTGTGTTGGGACGGAAAGCCGCCTTTATCTCCTCGTCACTGGCATCAGGCGAAACAAAGGTGCAGTCGATGCCCAACTTCTTCATGGTCACGCCCAGCAGATTGAAGGTACCGCCGTAAATCTCATTGCTTGCCACGATGTGACTGCCCGCCTCACAGATATTGAAGAGGGCATAGAAGTTGGCAGCCTGGCCGCTGCAGGTGAGCACGGCACCCACTCCACCCTCGAGCTGGGCTATCTTCTTGGCCACGGCATCATTGGTGGGGTTCTGCAGGCGGGTGTAGAAGTAGCCCTCCTTCTTCAGGTCAAACAGCATGGCCATCTCGTCGGATGAGTCATACTTGAAAGTGGTGCTCTGTATGATGGGCAGCTCTATAGGCTCACCATTCTTGGGCTCGTAGCCTCCCTGCACGCACAGAGTGGCTGTCTTGAGATTCTTCTTCATTTTACTTCTTGGTTCGAATAATGCGTCTGTTTTATACTTAGCCCGTCGGGCGCGCATCATTGCATTTATGCTGGTGCTGTGCATCGGCGGCGCACAAAGGTACGGAAAAAATTGCCTCATGGATGCACAAAGGATGACTCTTATCGAGCAGAACGGCAAGAAAAGAGGCGAAAACTGTTGTCTGCACGCAATTATATCACTAAATTTGCCATAAAGAACGACAACTTTATACAAGAACAACGATTAACGACTCACAACATGAAGCATCTGTTCCTCACACTCGCCCTCTTGCTGGCTGCCTGTGGCGGCTCTTGGGCCAAATCCATCAAGAACAAACACGTCATCCTCATCGGTCTGGACGGCTGGGGAGCCTACAGCGTGCCTAAGGCGCACGACATTCCCAACATCAGGCAAATGATGGACAATGGTGCATGGACGCTCAAGAAGCGCAGCGTGCTGGAGTCCAGCTCGGCCATCAACTGGGCATCGATGTTCAATGGAGCCTGTACCGAACAGCACGGCTATACGCAATGGGGCTCACGCACACCCGAGATTCCATCGGCTGCGCTCAACAGTCACGGCATCTTCCCCACCATCTTCTCCGTTCTGCGCGAGCAGCATCCCGAGGCCGAGACGGCCTGCATGATGGAGTGGGAAGGCATCAAGTATCTGGTGGACTCACTGGCCATCAGCCGGGTGGCTGTAGTGCCCGACTACCAGCAGAACCCCGATATGCTGTGCCAGTGGGCAGAGGAATACATCAAGGAGAAGCGTCCCCACCTGGCTGCATTCTGCTTTGACGGCATCGACCACATTGGCCACAAGGACGGGCACGACACACCAGCCTACTATGAATCCATCGCCGAAGCCGACCGCTTTGTGGGCCGCATCGTGCAGGCCACCAAGGATGCCGGCATCTATGACCATACTGTCTTCATCATCACATCCGACCACGGAGGCAAGGAAAAAGGGCATGGTGGCAAGACGCTGCTCGAGATGGAGACTCCCTTTATCATCTGCGGCAAGGGCATCAAGCAGGGATATGAGATTACCGACGTGATGATGCAGTTCGATGTGGCTGCCACCATCGCCGAGGTCTTTGGTCTGAAGCGTCCCCAGGCCTGGCGTGGTCTTCCCATCTATAGTGCCTTCAAATAACCGGGCACACCATCTCTCCTGCCCCATCATCATCCCAAAGCGGGCAAGGGAAAACCGTGAAACAGCCCAGCCAGCACGCCTGCAGCCCGACGACAAGCGCCCTTTCTGTGCCAACACAAAATGGTGGTACAGAAAGGGCGCTTTCCTGTGGCAATTATCGCAGCACGCTGCATGGGCCTGTGCAGCGCACTCCGATGACCAACGCAGCACGCTGCATCCGCCATCGCACCGCATTGCATTTACCTTCTCTATCTTCCTACAAGCCGCCTTCCACCTGACTGGTGTGGCGGTGTCACTTCACATCGCCAATGGCCCTTTGGTATTCCTGCCACAAGGCTTCCACGCCATTCTCGGGCTTGTTGCCCAGCACATGCTTCATGGCAGCATCCCACGACCAGGTGTCCAGCTCGGCTGCCGAGCGGTTGAACTTGCGCAGGAAGTCCTTGTCCTTCGTTTGCTGAATCCACCACAGGAAGTAACCTGCCACGCGATAGCCCTTTCGCCAGGTGTCGGCCTTGGGGCGGTCTTTGCTCTGGAAATCTTGTTCGAAGCAGCCGCAAGCCAGTCGCACGGCATCGGCCATTCCCTCGATGAAGCACCAGAACTCTCCCCCATCGCCATACGAACCACAGTTCTTGGGCTCCAGCTGATAGGCGTGGGTGAGTTCGTGATAGAGCACCCCACGGGTTTCATAGTCGAGCCTCATGGTGTCACCTCCGGCAAAACTGCGCTCTATCCAGCGTGTGCTGTAGCGTATGCCCACATGGTCGCCGCTTCCATACTTCTCGCTCACGCCGTCATAGTCCTTCAGCGTGTAGATGATGCGCTGGAGCTTGGGCAGATTGGGGTCGCTGGGACTCCAGTAGAGAGTCTGAAGCACGCGCCGGGCATTCTCCTGGATATAAGAAATGGGATTGGTGATGATGCGATGATAGATGCCTGACCCTTCACTGAGCGGACTCTCATCGCGGAAGGTGACTTCACCGGGATTGAACTTCTGCCACCGCTTCTCCACGCGGATGGGCTTGTGATACTTGTTGTGAGCCAGTTGTGCGCTCACAGCCTGCGCCATCATCATGAGCAGCAGGCAGGCAATGGTAACTCTTTTCATATAGGTTGAATTGAATGGTGAACGGACTGAGGCGTTGGGGCCAGCGGTTAGGACTGACCGTTTTTCATTATTTAAAGGTTAGGAGACAGAACTTTTCCTCTGTATTCTCAGCACATCCGGCCCTCTCGCCAGCAGTTCTACCCCCTAACCTCCAACTGACAAATCTCCTCTTCCTTCCTGCTCTATGAGAGCACCGAGAGGTCTGCCATGTCGCCGCTCTTGCGCCTGCGCTCTATCAGAGCCTCGCGCATCTTGCGCTGGCGACGGGTCTCATTGAGACGGCGCACGAAGATGTTGGGGATGGCCACACCGAGTGCGATGCACAGGATGACGAGCGAAGCCTGAATGGCATTGTTCATGGCTACTGTCACCTCGCCCACTACGCCGTTCATGTCAATGAAGGCAAACAGAGCACGATACATGAGTACTCCGGGAATCATGGGGATTACGCTGGGGATGGTGATACACTGATGAGGGGTGTGAAACCAGTGGCGGGCTTGGATGGCAATGATACTCACCAGCGACGAACCAGCCAGAGAGCCCATCACCAGGCCCATGTCGAGTCCGACGTTGCCGCTGCTGGCACCCAGATTGACAAAGTTGCGGGTACATACAGCCAGCACACCTCCCACTGCCACAACGGGCAAGAGGCGCTTCTGCACATTGAATATCATGCTGAAGCCCACGGCTGAAATGGCAGCGGCTACGGCATATTCCCAGTATTCATGATGGGGCGTGAGGGAGAGCGTGCGCACAAAGTTGTCGATGCCACACACCCGTATGGCCAGTGCAATGCCGAATGACATGGCAAGAATCATGATGAGGGTGTGCAAGGCACGTGTCACACCTGTGTCGATATAGCCGTCAAGCATGTCGCTCACAAAGTTGATGAGTGGCACACCAGGCACTATAAACAGGGCACAGGCCAGCAGCGGATGCCAGGGAGTGTCGCTCAGTCCTGTGAAGGTGCTTAGCCAGGCGAGCAACGTACCTACAAAGGCGGCACAACCAATGGCTATGCTGCCGTTAGCTCCACCTGCCACCAGCACCTGTCTGAGACGCAAAGCCAGGATAGCTGCAATGGAGCACAGCAGAAAGGCCATCCAATCACAACCGAACTGAACACAGAAGCCTCCGCAGGCCAGTCCGCCGCCGATGGCCACCATCCAGGGTGTATAGTTGCGGGCACGATTGCGGATGTCGTGCAAATCACGCTCAAACTGGTCGAGCGAATAGTCCTTGCTGATGGCTCTCCACGTGAGTCGGCTCACCTCGGAGATGGCTGCAAGGTTGATGGCATGGTGCAGGCAACTGCGGAACTTGGTGAAAGAATGGGCAGCGTCGCTGTAATTGACCTGCAACACCTCGTAGTTGACCACGATGTGCAGATAGTTCTCGTCAAGCCCGAGCCATACTGCCACGCGCCGCATATTCCTCAGCACGCGGGTGGTATCGGCACCGCTTTCCATCAGCAAGCAACCAGCCTGAAGCAGCAGATCGAGCCTGCGCATCAGAGTCTTTCTCAATTCGCGGGCCGTCTTCAAGTCTTCGGCCACCTCTCTCACACTCATCTCTGAGTGCTGATTGTTTCCTTCGTTCATCTTCTTGTTGTTTCCGTTCAATCGCATTAAAGGGCTTTCTCACACGCCTTTAGTGTATTCGAGCGATGCCCCTACCCGTTTCGAGGTGCAAAGGTACACACTCCCAAGGCGAAAGCCAAGCGGAAAGGCATATTTTTTCAATGATTCTTAACGGCATTGCCATTATGTGCAAAAGCCGTCGCCTGCGGCTTCCTTCGGCACGCCGGTCAGCCTGGGTGAGAGCTTCAGCCGGATGCCTGCATCGCTTTTTCGCGGCGGAATTGTTGTCCATGTCGGGAAAAAGCACGTACTTTACACGTTGCTAAGGGCCACCCACCATCGGGAGGCTCGCAAAGATGCCGACTGCGCGGCACAAATGACTGACAACAAGACAAGTAATGAAGCAGCAGAACACACTATTCAAAGTAAACGGCGCCGATTATGTGGTGCCTTTCATGCTCATCGCCTCCCTGTTCTTCCTGTGGGGATTTGCCCACAGCATCCTGGAGGTACTGAACCCACATTTCCAACAGTCCTTCAACATATCCAAGACGATGGCGGCTTTCGTGCAGGCTGCAGTCTATGGCGGATATTTCCTCATGGCGCTTCCGGCAGGCTACATCGTGCGTCGCTGGGGCTACCGCCGTGGGGTGCTCACCGGACTTCTGCTCTATGGAGTGGGCGCGTTGCTCTTCATCCCGGGCAGTATGATGGAGTCGTTTCCCTTTTACGTTTTCTCTCTCTTCGTCATCGGATGCGGTCTGACCTGTCTGGAGACGAGTGCCAACCCCTACACCACCGTGCTTGGTCCGGCCGACTCAGCCGAGCGCCGCATCAACCTGGCACAGTCGCTCAACGGTGTAGGCTGGATTGTGGGTCCGCTGGTGGGAGGTGCGCTGCTCTTTTCGGGCGGCAATATCGCCATCCCCTATACCATCGTGGGTATCGTGGTGCTGTGTACGATGGTGGTCTTCAGCCGTTGCAACCTGCCCGAGATAAAGGATGCCGACAGCGGAGAGACAGCCGGTGAGTCAAAAGCCGCAGCCTGCGAAGCGCCACAGGGCAAACTGTGCAACCTGGCTTTCCTGGCCGGTATGCTGGCACTGTTCCTCTACGTGGCAGCACAAACGGGTGTCAACAGTTTCTTCATCAACTATATGACCGAAACCACCGACATATCACCCGAACAGGCATCGCGCTGGCTGGGCTTCGGCGGCATGGGGCTCTTTGTCGTGGGACGTGTATTGGGCAGTTGGTTCATGGAGTACATCAAGCCTCGTTACATGCTCATGGGCTGTGCGGCACTGGCTTCGATGGCCACCATTCTGCTGGTACGCGGTAGCGGCAACATCGGTCTGGCAAGCTTCCTGGTGGTGTATCTGGCCGAGAGCATCATGTTCCCCACCATCTTCTCACTGGCCTTGCGCTCCAGCAACGGCCACACCAAGACGGCTTCTTCACTGCTCATCATGACCATCGTGGGAGGTGCCATAGCACCTGTCATCATGGGTGCAATAGCCGACAACACTGGCAGCATGGCTCTGGCATTCACTGTGCCTCTGATCTGCTACATATATATAATGGTTTATAGCATAGGCAACCGATGAAAGACGGATACGTACAGAAACCCCACAACGGCAAGGTACGCCGGTGGGTGCAGACAATGGAACTGAGGGACAATCCTGCCCTCATCGCCGAATACAGAAAGCGTCACAGCCAGGGGCAGATATGGCCCGAGATTCTGCAAGGCATACGCGATTGCGGACTCTACGATATGGAAATCTACATCCTGGGCACCCGACTGGTGATGATATGCGACGGTCCCGAGGACCTCAACTGGGATGAAGCCATGCAGAAGATGGCTCAAGGTCCCCGACAGGCCGAGTGGGAAGCCTTCATGAGCACCTTCCAGCAGTGCGGCAAGGACGAAAGGAGCGACGAGAAATGGCACATGATGGAGCGCATGTTCCATGTGTATGAGGAGGGAGAAGAGTAAAAGCAGCATCCCCTAAGCGGTTTCCGCACAGCACGAGAGAGGAATACAGAAGCACACCAGCCCCCAAAGCTATCCGTCACAGCCTGATGGGAATTTGGGGACAGGCTGGTTTGCCTTCATCCGAAGACATCAGAATGACAACAAGGAAAAGCCATGACTAAGAAGATTATCAGTATGGTACTTCTGCTATTGGTGGGAGTACTGAGTGCCAGTGCACAGTTTATCACTTCACAGGACTTGGAGAAATATACCGAGAAGAAGTATGGCGATTCGTGGGTAAAGACGGCCAAGAGGCTGGAAAAGCAATTCAATATCGATGGCAACGGAGCGCTCACCTATCGGAAAATCGTTCAGATGCCGGGGAAGTCAAAGAACGAGCTCTATATGATGCTCAATGACTGGCTCTCCACCACATTCTGCACCTCAGACCGATATACCATCCGCCTCAGGGACACTGCCAGAGGCAAGATTGTGGCACAGGGATATGTGCAGAATATAGCCAAGTACGACGGAGTAGTCAACCAATACCACGTGAGCATATCTCCCATTGTCACATGCGACATCAAGGATGGGCGGGTGCGTGTGACTTATTCCGTTCCGCTTCTGGATGTCGTCCGCCTGGAAGGGGGACGCAGAGGGGACAAGGACAATCCGCCCATCCTGCCCGAAGTGCACAACGAGCAGTGGCAGATAGAATACTGTTATCCGCTATACAAAAAGGACGAGCACAAGCGTGCATCCAGCAAGGCTTTGGTGATGACATACGCCCACTCGCAAATGGTGACAGACCGCGTGTGCAACTATCTCAGCAATGCATTGGCAGAGGACAACGATAACGACTGGTAAACAGTCAGGCGACAATACAGACAGATGAAGGACAGCATACAGATAAAAGGCGCGAGAGTCAACAACCTGAAGAATATCAGCCTGGAGATTCCGCGCCGCAAACTCATTGTGATAACGGGACTGAGCGGCAGCGGAAAGAGTTCGCTGGCCTTTGACACGCTTTATGCCGAGGGACAGCGACGCTACGTGGAGAGCCTGAGTGCCTACGCACGTCAGTTCCTGGGCAGGATGAACAAGCCCGAGTGTGACTATATCAAGGGCATTCCACCTGCCATTGCCATCGAGCAGAAGGTGACCACACGCAACCCGCGAAGCACTGTGGGCACAAGCACAGAGATATATGAATACCTGCGCCTGCTCTTTGCCCGCGTAGGCAAGACCATCAGCCCCATCAGCGGCACCGAGGTGAAGCGCCACACCACCGAGGATGTGGTGCAGTGTGCCACCAGCCACGCCGACGGCACCAAGTTTCTGGTGCTCTGCCCCATACGCGTTCCCGAGGGACGCTCACTGGAGCAGCAGCTCGACATCTACCACCAGAGTGGCTTTGCGCGACTGGAATACAAGGGTGAGGTGTGCCGCATCGACGAGTTTGACAGCCGGCAGGCAGACACAGAGCAAATGTATCTGGTGATAGACAGACTGGCGGTCTCGCACGAGAAGGATGCCATATCACGCCTGACGGACTCTGCCGAGACGGCTTTCTATGAAGGTGGCGGTGAGATGATGCTTCGCTTCATGCCCGACGGGGAACTGCACTCCTTCAGCATCCGCTTCGAGGCTGACGGCATCACCTTTGAGGAACCGTCCGACAACATGTTCTCCTTCAACTCCCCTGCAGGCGCCTGTCCCGAGTGTGAAGGCTTTGGCAAGATCATCGGCATAGATGAGCATCTGGTCATCCCCAACAGCGCACTCAGCGTGTATGACAATGCTGTGGTGTGCTGGCGAGGCGAGAAGATGAGCGAATGGAAGGAGTGGTTCATCCGCTTCAATTCCGAAAGGGGCTTCCCCATATTCAAACCTTATTACGAACTCACACAGGAGGAGAAGGACTGGCTCTGGCATGGAGTCCCCTCGGGAATGGCCCCACGCAAGCTCAGAAGCGAGAAGTTGGGGTGCAAGGAGGTGCCTGTGCCTGCCGAATGGACCATCTGCCCCGAGGAGCGCGAGTGGGGCTTGCTCAGCATCGATGCCTTCTTCGAGATGCTCCGACAGGGGCAATACAAGATACAGAACCGCGTGATGCTGGCCCGCTATCGCGGAAAGACCACCTGCCCCAAGTGCCACGGCACCCGGCTGAAGCCCGAAGCCAATTATGTGAAGGTGGGCGGACGGAGCATTACAGAACTGGTGGATATGCCCGTGGGGGTACTCAAGGAGTGGATGGATGCTCTCACGCTCACACCGGCAGAACTGGGTGTGGCTCAGCGCATTCTCACTGAGATACGCCAGCGGTTGCAGTTCCTGCAGGATGTGGGGCTGGAGTATCTGACACTCAACCGCCCTTCGGCATCGCTCTCCGGCGGCGAGAGCCAACGCATCAATCTGGCCACATCACTGGGCAGCAGCCTGGTGGGAAGCCTGTATATACTGGACGAACCGAGCATCGGACTGCACAGCCGCGATACGGACAAGCTCATCAAGGTGCTCAAGCAGCTGCGCGACCTGGGCAACACGGTGATAGTGGTGGAGCATGACGAGGAAATCATGCGTGCTGCCGACTGGCTCATCGACATCGGCCCGGAGGCAGGACGCCTGGGAGGAGAAATCATGTACAACGGTCCGGCACAGCCTCTGCCCCAGGACTGCCAGGCCGGCACGAGCCACACGCTCGACTATCTCACCGGGCGTGAGGTGATTCCCGTGCCAGCGAGCCGCCGTCCGTGGAACGCCTTTATAGAAATCAAGGGGGCGAGAGCCAACAATCTGAAGGGCATAGATGTGCGCTTCCCGCTCAACGTGATGACCTGTGTGACAGGTGTGAGCGGCAGTGGCAAGAGCACCCTGGTGCGCGATATCCTCTATTGTGCTCTCAAGAGACAGCTCGACGAGGCTGCCGACCGCCCCGGCGAACATGTATCTCTGGAGGGAGACCTGCAGATGGTGAAGGCAGTGGAGTTTGTTGACCAGAACCCCATAGGCAAGAGTTCACGCTCCAACCCCGTAACTTACGTGAAGGCCTGGGATGAGATACGCCGCCTCTTTGCTGCACAGCCTCTGGCCAAGCAGATGGGCTACACGGCCGGATGCTTCAGCTTCAATACCGAAGGAGGCCGCTGTGAGGAGTGCAAGGGAGAAGGCACTGTGACCGTTGAGATGCAGTTTATGGCCGACCTGGTGCTTCCCTGCGAGAGTTGCCATGGCAAGCGCTTCAAGCAAGACATACTGGAAGTCACCTTCGGGGGAAAGAATGTGTATGATGTGCTCAACATGACCATCAACCAGGCCATAGAGTTCTTCACAGCCCACCGGCAGCCTCGCATAGTGGGTCTCTTGCGGCCGCTGCAGGATGTGGGACTGGGCTACATCAAGCTCGGCCAATCCTCCTCCACCCTGTCAGGCGGTGAGAACCAGCGCGTGAAGTTGGCCTACTATCTGGGTATGGAGAAGCACGCGCCCACGGTATTCATCTTCGACGAGCCTACCACCGGCCTTCATTTCCACGACATACGACGCCTGCTGGATGCCTTCAACGCACTCATCCAGCGCGGGCATACGCTTGTCATCATCGAGCACAACATGGATGTCATCAAGTGTGCCGACCATGTGATAGACCTGGGACCGGAAGGTGGAGCACGAGGCGGACAGCTCCTCTGTTGCGGCAAGCCTGAAGAGGTGGCTCTGTGCCAGGACAGCTACACCGCACGCTTCCTCAAGGAAAAGCTCGATATGCAGTAACCTGCCACCGTCGGAGCTGACAAGGCAAAAAATCGAGCCAAGGTTACTTGGCAAAGTAATACTGGATACTTGGCCGTTTATCCTTGGATACATTGCCAAGTAATACTGGATACTTTTTCGGGGCAGTTTTTTGCTCTCCGCCCCCTCCTTCCATGTGTCTTTTCCTGATTTCACTGGGTCGGAAAAAGACACAAGGTCGGAAACCCCAAAAAGAGTGCGTATCCTGGCAGCGCCAAACGGAAGAAACTGCCACCCCAGAAGGGGCAGGAGCGTCAACTGAAGCAGTGCCATTCCAAGGCAAGCGACAACTGATTCAGTATGCCATTTACAGCACCGTCAACCGATTCAGTTTGTGAAGAGGAAAAGTGCCTGGTTAAACCACTAAAACACACAAGATTACAGGCGCAGGGGGAAATTCCCTACTGAGACGGGGAAAATTGTCTTATAGGACAATTTAAAATGTCTTATAAGACAATTTGAATTGTCCTATAAGACAATTTTTACGAGATTAGCGGCGGCATAGCAAAACAGCCCCCCGACTGCGGGTCGGGAGCCTGTTTTTTTGTAGTAAAGTGAGCGATGCGGGCAGACTGCTATCTCAGCACGCTCTTCCTGGTCTTGTTGCCTGTCCTCATGATGCCCACACCCTTTTGCGGTACGCTCAGGCGGCGGCCACTCAGGTCATAGTATTCCACCTCACCCTGCCGTGAGGCATCCACATTGCCGATTCCCGTTCCGTTGGGATTGGTGAGATAGCCCTCGAAGTTGGCCATTTCCTTGCCTGTATGCTCGTCATCATACATGACGGCACCTCTCAGCTTGTCGCACTTGGCAAACATGTCGGTTCCGGCATTCTCCATTGTCAAGGCTGTCACCACAAACTTGTCGGAGACATAGATATTGGTGAGTGCGGAACAATGGCAGAACATATTGTTCATATCTACCACCTTGTCGGTACAGAAGGTCGAGAGGTCGAGGACGGTGAGGTCGTTACAGTCCTTGAACATAGCCGACATGTCGGTCACCTTCTCTGTATTGAACCGTGAGAGGTCGATGGATTTGAGTTCCCGGCAACCGTTGAACATCATGCTCATGTTGCTCATCTCCTCGGTGTTGAGATGCTCCATGCCGTCGATGGCCTTCAGCGACGAGAAGCTGTCAAACCACATGAAACCGTTTGTGGGCTTGGCTCGGGCAAACGACTCGTCAAACACCACCTTCTCTACCTTATAATATATGTCCTTTCGTCAGCCCGGTGCCTCGTCGGCCATATTCAGCGGATAGGCTCCCACGGGACGCTTCATGTCGAACTTGAACGTCAGTGTCTTGTTGTCCGCGTCAAATATGGCATAAGCCTCAGGTGCGCTGGGTGCGCTGTTGGTGAAGTAACCTGTGGTATAGTTGGCCATATCCCTATTCAACTTGCTTCCATCGAAGGGTACGGCACCCACCAGCTTGTAACAGCCACTAAACATGGGGAAGTCATAAATCTCTGCCGAGGTATCAAACAGGTCAGTGGCCTATATGGTGGTGAGTTCACTACAGCCCGAGAACATATACTTCATGTTGTACACCTGCTTCGTATTGAAATTGGAGAGGTCAAGGGTGGTGATCTTTTTGCAATCCTGAAACATTCCGCCCATCATCTTGGTGTTTCGCGTGTCGAAGTTTGTCACGTCGAGGGAGGTAAGTTCATTGCAGTATATAAACATGTTCTGCATGCTCTCCACCTTGCGCGTATCGAAGTTGGAGACGTCGAGGGTGGTAAGCTTCGAACAGTCGGCAAACATGGCATTCATGTTCTCCACATTACGTGTATCGAAGTTGGAGACATCAAGGGAGGTGAACTTGTTGCAACCGTTGAACAATCCGCTCATGTCCGTCACATTCCGCGTGTCGAAGTTTGTCACGTCAACGGCGGCAAGGCTGCGGCAATAACAGAACATGCTGCTCAAGTCCGTCACGTTTTGCGTATTGAAATGACTGACATCCACACTGGCAAGCTCATTGCACTGACCAAACAGATAGGACAGGGACTTCACATTACGGGTATCGAACTTCGACACATCGATGGAGGGAAGTTTCGTACAAAAGTAAAACATACCATGCATGGAGGTCACATTCTGCGTATTGAAATTCGACACATCAAGGGAGAGCAGTTCCAGACAGTAGGAAAACATGTAATCCATCGACTTCACATTCTCGGTATTGAAACCCGATACGTCAAGCGAGGTGAGCTCTTGGCAATAGTTGAACAGATAATCCATGCTGGTCACTTTGCGGGTATCGAAATTCTTCAAATCAAGAGTCTTGAGCTTTCTGCAATTCGTGAACATATTGTCCATCGACGTTACATTCTCGGTATTGAAACTTGAGACATCCAGGGCGGGAAGTTGCAGGCAGGAGTTGAACATGTTGTCCATCTTGGTCACCTTGCTGGTGTTGAATCCAGACACATTGAGGCTGGTGAGGGAATCACAGGAAAAGAACATCCGAGACATGTCGGTCACATTCGCGGTATTGAATGTGGAGAGGTCGAGGCTCTTCAGACTTGGGCAATAGTAAAACATAGAGTTCATGTCGGTGACTGCCTCTGTATTCAGGTTGGCAAGCCCTTCCACGGTCTTCAGCGATGAACAGCTGGAGAACCAGTCTCTGCAAGTTGTGGGTCGAGCCGCAGCAAACGATGCATCAAACACCACCTTCTTGATAATGGAAGAAGGAAGGCGTAACCATTGGGGGCGATCCAAACCTTCGTTCAAGGCATAAGCCCCCTCAGGTTTGGCTGCATCATGCCTGAAGGTCAGTGTGGCGCTTTCGGCATCAAATACGGCATACGACTCTGCCTCTTGGGCCAACACAGGGATTCCCCATGCAGGCAAACACATCACTACCGTCACTATCAGACGGCTGACAAGTGTTCTGAAGTCAAGGTGCTTCTTCAGAGTAATTAGGGTCTGCTGAATTAATTTCTGGCCACAGACAGAGAGTAGCAGATGTGAC
>ENA-UEQL01001221-UEQL01001221.1-human-gut-metagenome-genome-assembly--contig:-NODE-1221-length-18207-cov-4.939106_pt1 | contig 18207 bp, 21 predicted proteins | sample MGYA00242905_ERZ507926 | MGnify/ENA primary metagenome ERZ507926 (study PRJEB26167, sample SAMN06115531) | human gut metagenome | host: Homo sapiens | place: China:Henan | collected 2015-09-09...
CGTCACCGGAGGAATACCAGCCGTAGATGCCGGGAGTACCCCAATCCAGCTTGTATTCCAGCAGCAGGCTGGCCAGCCAGCCTTCACGGTTCATCTTCTGGTCTTCATACGCAACGGAACCGTAGTTCACATCCCAAGCGATGCGGAAGGGATCCCAGTAGGTCACTTCGCCGGTGATGCCGGCCCAGAAAGCATTGCCGTAAGAATCGTTCCAGTCGGTACCCTGGAAACCGGAAACCATACCGGTGCTGGCACGACTCCAAGCGCTGCCGTACTTACCATCACCGAACATGCCGGGGCCCATGGCAGCGTACATGACCCAGGGGGTCACCTTCACGCCGTCGAAGGTCAGGGGCAGCAGCACGGCGAACATGTCCATGTTGTCCATGTAGTGGTCGTACGGTTCCGCACCGGCAACGTGCTTAGTGTAGCCATAGTTGTCGTTGTAGGGGCGAGCCCAGAAAGCGGTCAGGCCCACGTTTTCGTTGAACTGGTAGTTCAGGGTGACGGCGGCCACGTCATCGTCGAGGATCTGGGAAGCGTTGGTGGTGAAGGCAGGCAGAGCCAGGCCCTGGATACCCATGCGGACCTTCAGGTCGGTCTGGGGCACCATCCAGTCGATGTAGGCACGCTTCAGTTCCACCACGCTGTTGCTATCAGCACCCAGGGCGCCGCCGGTCTTATCCTGGCCCCACATCTGGTCGCCGATTTCGAAGAACACGGTACCGGACAGGGCTTCGGAAGCCACGGCGTCCAACTGCAGGCGAACGCGCTGGCGGGCTTCGAATTCGTCTTCATTCTTGTAACCGGAACCGGGCTTGCCGTCCTGGTTGGAACGGAAGTTGGCATGCTGACCGTAGTCAAAAGACATGATCCACTGGCCCTTGGCCTTGAAGTCGATAGCGTTGGCGCCGGTAGTAGCACCCAGCATCATAGCGGCAGCCAGAGCGAGAGTCATAAGCTTCTTCATGATAATACCTTCCTTCATTACTTCCGCATCTTTCGATCCCATCCAGTACGGGATCTTCTTCCCTTGCGGGACCCCATTCCTGCCCTGTGCGGAGCGGGGCAGGAATCCCGGCCGATACGGCCGGAGCAAAAAGCTCGTTTTTGAAAGTCCGCGACAGCATCCTGCTTGTCCGTCGAACTTGTAAAAATTTTTATACCCCTTTTATCAGTTTGTCAATATTAAGCATTGAAAAACGATATTTGCTTGTTTATTTCAGGCAGGCCCATAAAAATAGTCTTTCTTTACAATATGATAACTAAATCATCGTACAAATAATCCATGCGAGATACACCCGAAAATCGAGAATTTCCACAACCCTAGCTGAAGAAACCTCGTGAAGCGGGACAGAAAACTGAACCCATGACATGCCCCCTCAGGCATGGCCAGCCACCACAGACAGGCTTGCCGCAACATGCCCGGAGCATGCGAAGGCGTCCGCCACTCTGCCCGTATTGCCCAGGCGGCGCGAAAGATCCCGCACGCAGACGACTCTCCAGATCACGCCACGACCAAACGCCGACCGCAGGCCAAGATCGCTCCCAAAGAATAGGCTCAAAAATCCCCCGTCTTCCGGCCTCCTACTGTGTCCCTGCCCGAAGCGCTTACGGGAGCCGACAGTTTTTCCCGTGCGACGAGCCCCTCCACGATGCAACATTAACATATGGTCGAGGACGGCCACGTCTGCTTACAGAAGTAAGCTTCCCTGCCCTCCCCCGCTTTCGCAAAAAATTTTACCCGCCTGCCCCGCACTTCCGGCCCTTTTCTTGCATTGACATAGATACGAGGAATGTATATGATTATATATTAAATTTTGTTGAACAATTCCAGCACATTACGAGGCAAATATGTTCACCAATCGCGGCAAGGCCCTGACTTTTGACGATATTTTGCTTGTCCCCAGCTATTCGGAAGTGACTCCCGACGCCGTGGACATCTCCACCTGGCTCACTCCTTCCATCGAATTGCGCATCCCCCTGCTCTCCGCCGCCATGGACACGGTCACCGAATCGGCCATGGCCATCAGCATGGCGCGCATGGGCGGCATCGGCATCATCCATAAGAACATGCCCATCGAACGCCAGCGCCTGGAAGTGGAACGCGTCAAGAAGAGCGAAAGCGGCATGATTCTTGACCCCGTTACCGTTTCCTCCCGCAATTCCGTACAGGAAGCCCTGGACCTGATGGCGGATTTCCGCGTGTCCGGTCTGCCCGTCGTGGATGACGGCAAGCTGGTGGGCATCCTCACCAACCGTGACGTGCGCTTCATCGAAGACGCCTCCGCCATCCGCGTGGGCGAAGTGATGACCAGCAAGAACCTGGTCACCGTGCCCATGGGCACCTCCCTGGAAGAAGCCAAGCGCCACCTGCACGAACACCGCATCGAAAAGCTCCTCGTGGTGGACGAGAACGAACGTCTGCGCGGCCTCATCACCATGAAGGACATCGACAAAGTCCAGAAATACCCCAACGCCTGCAAGGACAGCGCCGGTCGCCTGCGCGTGGGTGCCGCCATCGGCATCGGCCGCGACTGCGACGAACGCGCCGAGCAGCTCATCCGGGCCGGTGTGGACGTGCTCGTCCTGGACTCCGCCCACGGTCATTCCCTGAACGTGCTCAAGGCCATCCGCAAGGTCAAGACCGCGTACCCCAACTGCCAGCTGGTGGCTGGTAACGTGGCCACCTACGAAGGTGCCCGCGCCGTGCTCGAAGCCGGTGCCGACGCCGTCAAGGTGGGCATTGGCCCCGGCTCCATCTGCACCACCCGCATCGTGGCCGGTGTGGGCGTGCCGCAGGTGACCGCCGTCATGGACGGCAGCCGCGCTGCCCGCGAGATGGACCGCTGCTGCATCGCTGACGGCGGCATCAAGTTCTCCGGTGACATCGTCAAGGCCCTGGTGGTGGGCGCCCACTCCGTGATGATCGGCTCCCTGTTCGCCGGTACCGAAGAAAGCCCGGGCGAAACCATCCTCTACCAGGGCCGTACCTACAAGATCTACCGCGGCATGGGCTCCATCGACGCCATGAAGGACGGCAGCTCCGACCGTTACTTCCAGGAACGCAGCAAGAAGCTGGTCCCCGAAGGCATCGTGGGCCGCGTGCCTTACCGTGGCCATGTGATGGAAGCCATCTACCAGCTCATGGGCGGTCTGCGTTCCGGTATGGGTTATGTGGGTGCCAGCACCCTCAACGACCTGTTCGAGAACACCACCTTCTGTGAGATCTCGGCGGCGGGCCTGCGTGAAAGCCATGTGCACGACGTCATCATCACCAAGGAAGCCCCCAACTATCGCATCGACAACTAGCCTCAGACCTGCGGGCGATCGCTGCAGCGACCGCCCGCATCCGTTTGGTGCTTGCATCCTGTTTTCCGGCAGCCAGGCTGCCCGTTCATGACATTATATAAAGGACGCCGTCCCTCCCGGGCGGCGTCCGCATACATTGCAAGGAACACTCATGGCGCACAGCAAGGTCATTATCATTGACTACGGTTCGCAGGTCACCCAGCTCATCGCACGGCGTGTGCGTGAAGCCGGCGTGTACTCCGAAATCCATGCCTGCAACGTCACCGCCGCCGAAGTGGCCGCTATGGCTCCTTCGGCCATCATCCTTTCCGGCGGTCCTGCCAGCGTGGGCGAAGCCGATGCCCCCACCCTGGACAAGGGCTTCCTGGAACTGGGCGTGCCGGTGCTGGGCATCTGCTACGGCATGCAGCTGCTGGCCCAGAACCTGGGCGGCGAACTGGCCCAGTCCCTGACCCGCGAATACGGCCCGGCCGACCTGACCCTGAAAGCCTCCTGCGCCCTGTGGGACGGCCTGGACAGCTCCAAGGCCAGCCGCGTGTGGATGAGCCACGGCGACAAGGTCAAGACTCCCCCGCCCGGCTTCGTGATCACCGGCAGCACCCCCACCCTCGAAGTGGCTGCCATGGCCGATGAAAGCCGCAAGATCTACGCCGTGCAGTTCCATCCCGAAGTGCACCACAGTGTGGACGGCGACGCCATGCTGCGCAACTTCCTGTTCAAGGTCTGCAACATCGTGCCCGACTGGAGCATGTCCAGCTTCGTGGAACGCGTGGTCAAGGAAATGGCCGAAAAGATCGGCGACAAGCACGTGGTCTGCGCCCTTTCCGGCGGCATCGACTCCACCGTGGTGGCCGTGCTGCTGCACAAGGCCATCGGCCATCGCCTGCACTGCATCTTCGTGGACAACGGTCTGCTGCGCCTCAACGAAGGCGAGGAAGTGGTCAGCTACCTGCGTGAGCACTTTGACCTGAACCTCAACTTCGTCCAGGCCCAGGATCGCTTCCTCGACCTGCTCAAGGGCGTGGAAGATCCCGAGAAGAAGCGCAAGATCATCGGCCATACCTTCATCGACATCTTCGACGAAGAAGCCAAGAAGCTGCCCGAAGTGGAATACCTGGCCCAGGGCACCCTGTACCCCGACGTCATCGAATCCGTGTCCCACAAGGGCCCCAGCGCCGTCATCAAGAGCCACCACAACGTGGGCGGCCTGCCCGAGACCATGAAGCTCAAGCTGGTGGAACCCCTGCGCGAACTCTTCAAGGACGAAGTGCGCAAGGTGGCCGCCGAGCTGGGCATGCCCGATTCCATCGTCTGGCGTCATCCCTTCCCCGGTCCCGGCCTGGCCATCCGCGTGCTGGGCGAGATCACCGAGGAACGCCTGAACATCCTGCGCCAGGCCGACAAGATCGTGCAGGAAGAACTGCGCGAGTCCGGCTGGTACCGCAAGGTCTGGCAGGGCTTTGCCGTGCTGCTGCCGCTGAAGACCGTGGGCGTCATGGGCGACGGCCGTACCTATGAGCACGTCATCGCCCTGCGCGTGGTGGATAGCGTGGACGCCATGACCGCCGACTGGGCCCGCCTGCCCGCCGACCTCATCGCCCGCATGTCCGGCCGCATCATCAACGAAGTCAAGGGCGTCAACCGCGTGGTCTACGACGTCTCCTCCAAGCCCCCGAGCACCATCGAGTGGGAATAATGCCGAAGCAGCAGGCTCCTTGTCCTGCTCCCGGCCACAGTGCCGGCGCACTGTGAAGACAGCATAAAAAAAGAGCTGACGGCTTGCCTGTCAGCTCTTTTTTTATCATGGCGCTGCAACGCTATGCCAGCTCGTCTTCCTCCACATCACGCAGCGCCTTGTTCCCCGCCGTTTTCCACTCCGTCCGGCCATTGGCGTTCCTGCCCAGGACGACAGCCGCCGCCAGAGAAGGGCTGGTGAAGATATGGTCTTTCACAAAATGGAAGTCCGCATCGACGATCCCTTTTTCGAGCAGACTGTCCCGCAGACGGCGCAAGCTCTCTGCCATGCTGGGGACCACGGGCGAAGCGATGGTCGATCCCTTGAGCACGGCAAAACCATCCGCCACGACAAGCCCTTTGGCGGCGGCCCCCCTGGCAGCATTGATGAAAAAGCAGGTCGGCTCATTCTGTTGCCCCACGCTGCTTTCTTCCAGGGTATCGAAAAGCTTGTAGCCCAGCGTATTGACGAGCAGACGGGCGTTGCTGATGAACTCCTGCAACATGGCCTCGTCATATTCCGAGATCGAGGAGCAGGTGGGGACCGTGCTGTTGATGATGACGGCTCTTCCCGAATCCTGTGCCAGGCAATAGAACCTGTTCTCAAGATATTTCACGTGCGCCTTGTTGAGCAGATCATCCTTGCTGATGACGACGATGGCATCGCTCCAGTAATCCGCATCATGCAGATGCTGCTTCAGACGTGTGCAGACCTTTTCCGCCTCACCGATGTAGACGGTATCCGTATTGTTCTCATCCTTCCCCAGCAGGAAATAGACGCCGGTGTTCTCGGCATCGGCCCGCTGGGAAAAGACAGAAAGTTCATTGCGCGAGACCTTGTAGATACGGCCGTTCCAGTTGGAGAGCTCGCACATGATGCGACCATTGGGATTACCGTCAAAAATATACATCTGTATCGTTTTGCTGAATGCCACAGATGCTCCCCCTCATGATGGCAGGTGCTTTCAGGATATTTTTTGCCATGACAGTCTATCCTTCCCGGCCGCGGCATTCAACAGCCTCGTCCGTCTTTCCGAAGCAGTCCATCCCCTTATCCGCACCTGACGGCGATATCGAGCTATCATCGTCGTCCGCCACTGGGCAGACCCTGGGCCCCGCTGGACTCCGCTTTCCGTTCCGGTACAGTACGCCCCTGTCCGGGGCACATTTTCCTCTTGTCCTTGCTGAAGCCAGTCCCTATCCTCCCGAAAACATATGACGAGGCCAGCCCGTATCTTCGGGTATCTCCATAGAACACCGCATCCCTGTGAGCTTTCCATGTCACGCATCTTCCCTGCCCTTTTGCTTTCCCTGGCACTGCTTTCCCCTGCCATGCCTCTCCAGGCGGCCGAAGGATTGCCCGCTACGCCGCAAGCCGCCGTGGACGCCCTGTCCTTGGAGCGGGACATCCATACACTTATGCGGGACAAAAAGGCCCTGGCCGGTGTGGCCCTGCTCACCGAAGACGGCCTCTGCGCCGGTGTCCACATGGATGCGCCCTTCCCCCTGCTCAGTGTCATCAAGTTTCCCCTGGCTGTGGCTGTGCTGGAAAAGATGCAGCACGAGCAGGCCACACTGACGACCATGATCCCCGTGCGGGCGGAGCAACTCCACACCGGCACCCACAGCCCTTTACGCGACCAGCGTGGCCGCCGCGACATGGAAGTCAGCCTGGAGGACCTGCTGCGGTATACCGTCACTTTCAGCGACAACAACGGCTGCGACATCCTGATGGAATATGTGGGCGGCCCGGCCGTGGTGGAGGCCTGCGCCCGCCGTCTGGGGGCGGACAGCGTCTTCATCGGTCATAATGAAGACTGGATGCACCTGAACATCTACAACCAGTATGCCAACTGGGGCACGCCGCGCAGCATGGCCCGGATGCTGCTGGGCTTTTTCAGCTCCCCGGACTTCTCCCAGGAGCACAAGGACTTCCTGACCGGCATCATGGCCGGGACGCCCGCCCTGCCCGGCAAGATCCTTGAGGGCCTGCCGCAGGGACTGACCGCCGGACACAAGACCGGCTCTTCCGACAGGACGCCCCAGGGACTCAAGCTTGCGGACAACGATCTGGCCTTTTTCCGCCTGCCCGATGGGCGCTATGTGGCCCTGGCGGTCTTCCTCTGCAATTCGCTGGAAAGCCCCGAGACGAACCTCTCCCTCATCAAGGACATCACCCGCCTGTCTGTGGACTGGCTGGCACGGCAGCCCATGCTGCTGCAGGGCGGTACCGCGCGGCCCTGACATCCCGCATCGGGACATGAGGCCATCCAGGCAGTATCCTGCCTTCATCCACAGGACGTCCTGCCTGCGGAAGAGTGGATGCGGCAGGCGGCAGGCGTACTTTACAAGGCCTGCGGGCTCAGGTAATTTTGCGTTTTAGCATTTCCGCGTCCATGACGCTCAGGACTAACAGCAGAGGAAGATATGTTCGGTATCGGCAGTACGGAATTTCTGGTTATCCTTCTTGTGGCCCTTGTGGTGCTGGGGCCCAAGAGTCTGGCAAGTGTTTCCCGCACCCTCGGCAAGGCCATGGGTGAATTCCGCCGCGTCTCCACCGATTTTCAGCGCACGCTGAATGCCGAAGTGGAGCAGGAGGAGCATCTCAAGCGCAAGCAGGAAGCTGAAAAGGAATTTTTCAGCCCCGAAGCTCGTGCTGAACACGCGGCCAAAACAGCCGCCCAGACGCAGGCAACGGCCCAGCCCGCAGCCTCCCAGCCCCAGGCGGCACCCGCTGCCGCACCTGCGGCAACGGAGACCGCGGCCCGTCCTGCTGTCCAGCCGGAAGTCGTCCCCCCTACCGCGCCCGTACCGCCTGCGGACAGTCCTCTGGCCCAGGCCCTTGCCAAGGCCCAGACCGAAGCCGGTAGTGCCGCCACGCCTGCCAGTGGAGCAAAAGCATGAGCACCACCCAGGACAAACAGGATCTGACCGTCACGGTCACGACTCCCGAACAGGATGCTCCCCTCTCTTCTGCGGCCCCGCAAACGGTCGCAGCAGGCGAAGATCTGCCCGAAGCGGCTGCGGAAAAGGCCGCTCCTGTCATGGCCTCCGCTACGGAACCGGAACAGACGGCCCCCCTGACCGCACAGGAAGGCGCCGTGCCCTCTGCTCAGGACGGGGAAGCCGCTATCCCTGAACCTCCGGCGGACAGCCCTCTGGCCCAGGCACTTGCCAGGGCCCGGGCCGAAGCCGAGGAAGCCCCCGCCCCTGTGGAACAGCCTGCCGCCCCCGCTCCCGAAGCCCAGGCAGACGATGCTGCCCCCGCAGCGGCAGAAGCCCCTGCCGACCCGTTGCCGGATACGGCAGCTCCGGCTCCTGATGCCGTGGCCGCTCCCGCGCCGCAAGGTGGTGATGACGCAGGCCAGCCGCCCGTCCCGCCTGCCACGGCTGCTACCGGTACCGGCGGGACGCCCGAGCCCGAAGAAAAGACCATGGGCCTCATGGATCATCTCAACGAGCTGCGCTGGCGCCTGGTGCGCTGCTTCATCGCCGCCGGTGTGGGCTTCCTGCTCTGCTGGACGGTAGTCGAGCCCATCTTCAACTTCATCACGGCCCCGCTGCTCAGCGCCTTGCCCGCACACGGCACGGCCATGTACACCACCTTGCCCGAACCCTTCTTCGTGCGCATGTTCGTGGCCTTCGTGACCGGCCTGTTCGTGACCAGCCCGTACATCTTCTATCAGATCTGGGCCTTCATCTCCCCCGGGCTGTACGAGGAAGAGAAAAAGGGCCTGCTGCCCATCGCCCTGCTTTCCGCCATCTTCTTCATTGGTGGCGGCGTGTTCTGTTACTTCATCGTCTTCCCCTACGCGTTCAATTTCTTCCTGGGCTTCTCGTCCGAGCAGATCCAGGCCATGCCGCGCATCACGGACTACCTTGATTTCGTCATCAAGCTGCTCCTGGCGTTCGGCCTCATCTTCGAGATGCCCCTGTTCTCCTTCTTCCTTTCCCGCATGGGGCTCATCACGGCCCAGATGATGCGCAAGGTGCGTCGCTATGCCGTTCTGTGCATCTTTATCGTGGCCGCCATCCTGACGCCGCCGGACGTTGTCTCCCAGCTGCTCATGGCCATGCCCATGCTGCTGCTCTATGAGATCAGCATCCTCGTGGCTGCGGCCTTTGGTCGCAAGAAGAAGGAAAAGAAGGAAGAGGAAGAAGGGACGCCCGGCGATCCCGCTCCGGCCGACCCTGCGCCCGCCTCTCCCGCTCCCGAAGGACCGGACGGCACGACGGTCGCGGCCGCTGCCGCAGCTGCCGCCACGGTGGCTGCCATGAGCGATGACGACGCCCAGCGTATGCCGCCCGAAGAAGAAACGCCCGCCCCCGCCATGGAGACGGCTGAAATCTCTACGACCGAAGCAGCTGGGACTTCCGAGGAACTCCCCGAAGGGACTGAGGACCATCCTGTGGAGCAGGAAGGCCTCGCGCCCGATGCTGCCGATACGGCCACACCTGCGGAACAGCAGGACGATCCCGCTTCCGTGGCGGAAGTCCCTGCCGCTGACGACGATTCCGCAACGCCTGCCAAGGACAAGGAATGATGATGGAAGCGACTCTGCCCCAGCGTTCGGCCCGGCATGCCCGTAAAAGCGCCGAGACCGACATCAGTCTGAGCCTTACCCTGGACGGCTCGGGCAAGACCGATATCCAGACCGGCTTCGGCATGCTGGATCACATGCTGACCCTGACGGCATTCTGGGCCGGAATGGACCTGCGCCTGCGCTGTCAGGGCGATCTGCACATCGACGCCCACCACAGCGCCGAGGACATCGGCCTGGTCCTGGGCCAGGCCGTGCTGGAAGCCCTGGGGGACCGTGTGGGCATCGCCCGTGTGGGCTACGGCCGCGTCCCCATGGATGAGGCCCTGAGCGATGTCACCATCGACCTTTCCGGCCGCCCCTGGCTGGAATGGCACGGTGATGAACTCCTGCCCCCGGTCATCGCCGGGGAGGAAAAAGACCTCTGGCGGGAGTTTTACAAGGCCTTTGCCAGCAGCGCCCGCTGCAACCTGCATGTGACCATGCATTATGGCAAAAATGGCCATCACCTTCTGGAATCCGTCGCCAAAAGCCTGGGCCTGGCGCTCGCCCAGGCGGTCCGGCGTAGCGGGAACGTCATCCGCAGCACCAAGGGAGGGCTGGATTGATGAAGAACCGTTTCCTGTGGATATTGTGTGTGCTTCTGTCCCTGCTGGTCCTGACGGGCGGCTGCAACCGCAAACCTGCCAGCACGGCTGACGTGCCGCGCTCGCTGTCCCATCAGTACAAGATCGCGGTGGCGCCCTTCACCCAGCCCCGCGACATCAGCCAGCTCATCATGGGCCAGCTTCCCCAGCCGCAGGCCCTGGCCGCCCGTGACGTGCTGATCGCCCAGGACCGCCAGCTGCGTGATGTTTTGTACACCACGACCAAACGTTCCTATGACTTCCTGCCCCGAACCCGTCCCCTGCCGGACCTGAAGCGTTTCCACACCTCGGAGCGTCCCCAGGCCCTGCCCCTGTGGGTGGAATACGCCCGCAAGACGTCGGCGGACATCCTGTTCATCCCACAGGTCCTCACCTGGCGGGACCGTCAGGGCTCGGCGGCCGGTGTCACCGAACCCGCCCATGTGCGGCTGGAGTTCTTCCTGCTGAACATCAAGGAAGGCAACATCATCGGTCACTCTGTCTACGAGGTCGAGCAGCAGGGCCTGACGGAAAACCTGCTCAACGTGGGCGACTTTTTCAAACGCCAGGGCAAGTGGGTCACTGCTGAAGAGCTGGCCCGCGAAGCCATGATCAAGGCTGTAAAGGATCTGAACTTATGATTATCTTTCCCGCTGTCGACATCCAGGACGGAAAGGCCGTCCGCCTGAAACAGGGACGTGCCCATGAGAGCACCGTGTTTTCCCCCGATCCTGTGGCCGCTGCCGTGGCCTGGCGGGACAAGGGCGCCCGCTGGCTGCATGTGGTCGATCTGGACGGCGCTTTCGACGGTCTGCCCAAAAGCCGGGACATCGTGCGCAACATCTGCCGGGAGCTGGATATCCCCGTGCAGCTGGGCGGCGGCATCCGTGACGAACAGACGGCCCGTGCCTATCTCGAAGCCGGTGTGCAGCGCCTGATCATCGGTACCATGGCCCTGGAGCAGCCCAAAGTCTTTGCTTCCCTCTGCAAGACCTTTCCCGGGCAGATCGGGGTCTCCCTCGATGCCGAGGGCGGACGCCTCAAGACCAAGGGCTGGGTGGCCGATGCCGGTCTGAGCGTGGACGATGTCCTGCCCCGCCTGCAGGAAGACGGTGCGGCCTTCATCATCTATACGGATATCGAGCGTGACGGCATGCAGTGCGGCGTCAACCTGACGGCCCTGCGCCATCTGGCCGAGACCTCCACCGTGCCGGTCATCGCCGCCGGTGGCGTGGCCACGCTGGCTGACGTACAGGCCCTGTACCCGCTCAGCACGCAGGCCAATCTGCAAGGTGCCATCAGCGGCCGGGCCCTGTACGAAGGCACGCTTGACCTTGTGGAAGCCAACGCCTGGATCGCTGCCCAGCAGTAGCTTTCAGGATACCGCAAACAGCAAAGGGAAGGAGATACCATCTCCTTCCCTTTTTTATGTCTTTGCTCACCCGATGCAGATGGGATGCCCGGCTCTGGCAGGATTCCTTTTCTGTCATCCGCGCTCGTGTCCCCTTGCCCGATTCTGCCGTCCTTCAGATTGCCTGCTTTGCATGCAGCGCTACCTGTTTCCGCCTATATCAACCGGCTACGTTTTCGTCCTGCATGGGCTCTCCGGCTTACTTTGCTGCACTCGATAAGTAGAGAGACCCGCATCACCTCTTTCCTGCCCCTGCGTCCTCATCCAGGGCCTTTATCCGGGCCTCCCGCACCAAACTTGCCTCATCTCTACTTCTAGCCTATCATATAAAGATGCAACATCCTCTGCTCATACTCTCCCGGCTGTTCTTCGCCGTCATGGCAGAGCGACACTGGCGCAGCCATCTGTAATCCTGATGCCCTTTCTGCCGGTCCGCTCCGGACCGGCACGTCTGTAGCAGCTCCGCAATGCCGTTGCGGAGCCCTTTGCGTTCGACCGCATATCCTGAAAGGTGCATCATGAATCCCACACGTCCCTATCACTGGCTCTGTCTGCTGGCGGCCATCGTTTTTGAGGTGGCCGGTACCACCGTCATGAAGCTCTCCTTTGGCTGGAGCTTTGCCCACGCTGCCCTCGCCGGCCTTGTCCTCATGTGGATAGCCATCGGGCTTTCCTACTACTCACTCGCCAAAGCCACCACGGGCCTGCCCGTAGGCGTGGCCTTTGCCTTCTGGGAAGCCCTGGGGCTGGCTCTCATCACGCTCTCCAGCATCTACATCCTGGACGAGCCCTTTTCCCTGCAGCGCCTGGCCGGCCTGCTCTGCGCCCTGAGCGGCGCCCTGCTGGTCCATCACGGCACCGTCCAGGACAAGGATACGTCCTCCGATACCAGCCGCACCGCCAGCTAGAAGGAGCTCCCCATGAATACGGAAACGCTGCATCTCATCCTTTCCGCTGGCCTGGTGGCCGCAGCCGCGGCTCTGGACGTGGCCGCCAACCTCATGCTGGCCCGTTCTGATGGCTTCAAAAAGCGCTTGATCGGTATTGCCGCTCTGGCCCTGGTCGGTCTGGCCTTTTACTGCCTCTCTCTGGCCGTCCAGTATATGGACCTGGCCGTGGCCTACTCCATGTGGGGCAGCCTCGGCATCCTGGGCACCTCGCTGTGCGGCTGGCTCTTCCTGCGCCAGCGCCTCAAGCCCTGCGCCTTTGCCGGTATGGGACTGCTCATCATCGGCATGATCCTGCTGCGTACGAGTTAGCATCACGATGCATAATGAAGGGGGAGGGAACCCCTTTTCCTTGCGGAAAAAAGTTCCCTCCCTCCCCTGCACCCCTCCCTCCTTCAAAAACCGCTCATACTTCCACAAGAAAGCCCTCCTGGCCTGCAGGCCCGGAGGGCTTTCTTGTGGAAGGCGCATGCTGCCCCACGCTGTCTGTGATGTCGCATCCGGGCTTTTTTCTTTCGGCGAGTCCCCTGCAAGACCAGCCTGCGCCCAAAAAACAAACGCCTGCACAAGGCAGGCGTTTGGTATACGGGCTGTGAAGTCGGTCACCGTCGCACAACGAGGGGGACCGGTACACAGCTCCGAGAAAAATGTTTTCGGGATTGGACGGGGGACTGGGAGAAAGAAGGCCAGCTCTTACAAAAACGCCCTTTTCCCCAGCCGGTACTCCGACAAAATTCACATCCCCATTTTGACGGCAGATCGTCATCCGGCCTTCATGCATATGACGACGAACGGCGCCATAACGGTTTCGGATATCGGAGCTGTTCGCCCCAAGCCTCCGGGGAGCGCATCACGGGGACTCCTCCTCTTCTCCTGCGGATGCCTGATCCGGGCTTGCATCATGGCGCGAGCTCTCCTTGCGCTCCCGCATTCCTAGTCTCCCCGGTGTGAACACCCAAAACAAAAAAGCCTGCGCAAGGCAGGCTTTTGACATACGGACTGCGACGCCAGCTACCACCACACAACGACGGGGACCGGCATGCAGACCTGAAAAAAGTTTTTTCGGGGTTGGATGGGGGCCTGGGGGAAGGAAGGGGCAGTTTTTACAAAAAACGCCCCTTCCTTCCCCCAGCTGAAACCCCGGTAAAATCACGCCTCCACGGGGCGCAGGGCTTCGATGGCGGCCCTGTCCAGGACACGCTGGTTGGAGCTGCCGCGGAAATCCAGCTCCAGATCGCGCAGGGCTTCCACATAGGGACCGTCCACCAGCACGTCCACCTTGTCCAGCAACCGGCCCACGGCCGGGATCTTTTGGGCAAGGCTGTAGAGTTCCTCGCAGGTGTAACCGCTGTAGGCATAGACGTTCTTGCCGGCGGCGTGCACGGCATCGGCCAGGTGGCACAGGGGCTCGGCCTGGACGAAAGGCTCGCCGCCGGAGAACGTGATGCCCGACAACAGGGGGTTTTCCATGAACTGACGCAGGATGTCGTCCGTATCCCGGAACTCTCCGCCGTCGAAGTCATGGGTCTGCGGATTGTGGCAGCCCGGGCAATGATGGGGACAGCCCTGGGTGAAGACCACGTAGCGCAGTCCGGGACCGTCTACGATGGACTCTTCCACAATACCGCTGATGCGGAGCCTAGGCATGCTTGACGCGGTCGCGTTCTTCGGCACGCTTGGCGTTGTTGAAACGGTCAAGCGTCCCCACCAGATAGCCGGTGATGCGGCGCACGCGTTCAAAAGCCACGCCTTCGCCTACCATTTTCACTTCGGCTTTGGTCTCGGTCAGTTCAGATTTCATCAGCATGGTCCAGGCTCCTCCTCTTGGGGTAAAAGTGACGGAAACTAACGGCAGCAGTTGGGCATGTGCGGATACTTGCGGCGCAGCATCTTGAGCGTTTCCTGACTCACGGCCTCGCCCTCCTTGCGCCCGCAGCGGGGGCACTGGCCGTTGATGACGCCCACATAGCCGCACACAGGGTCGCGGTCCAACGGATGGTTGATGGATCCGTAGCCCACACCCTTGTCGTGCATGAAACGGATGATGGTCTCAAAGGCTTCCAGGTTCTTGCAGGTATCGCCGTCCAGCTCCACATAGGTGATATGACCGGCATTGGTGAAGCTGTGGTAGGGCGCTTCCAGCTCGATCTTGCGGAAGGCCTTGATGGGGAAATACACGGGCACGTGGAAGGAGTTGGTGTAGTACTCCCGGTCCGTGACGCCCTTGATGACGCCGTACTTCTTGCGGTCCAGGGCCACGAAGCGGCCGCTCAGACCTTCGGCAGGCGTAGCGATCAGGGAGAAAGTAATCAGAGCCAGCAGAACGGTCCAAATCTTGAAGCAGCCGCGTTTTTCTGTCACGGCTAAAGAGTGAAGCAGTGCAGTTGCAGTGAGCCACGGCATGAAGGAAGCGTTTTCAACCGGGTCCCAGAACCACCAGCCGCCCCAGCCTAATTCGTAGTAGGACCAGTAAGAACCTAAAGAGATACCGAGGGTCAGGAAGATCCAAGCTGCGCTTGTCCAAGGACGGGTCCAGCGCGCCCAGGCAGCGTCCAAACGGCCGCCGATCAAAGCAGCAACGGCAAACGCGAAAGGCACGACCATACCGACGTAACCCATATAAAGCAGCGGCGGATGGAAAACCATGCCGGGGTCCTGCAGCAGCGGGTTCAGATCTCGGCCCTCGTGAGCAGCCGGAAACAGACGAATGAACGGGTCACTGGTGAGAAGCATGAAGAGCGTCAGACCGACGGAAATCAAACCCATGACGCCGATAACGCGAGCCATCACGTCCTGCGGCAGACGACGAGAACAGACGGCAACGGCTAAACCCCAAAGGGCCAGCAGCAGAGTCCAGAAAAGGATCGAGCCTTCATGAGAACCCCAAGTAGCCGACAAACGGTAGAACCAAGGCAGCATGCTGTTGGAGTTGTTTGCTACGTTCATGACGGAGAAGTCACTTGTATAGAAACACCAAGCCAAACAGCAGAAAGCGAACGTGCAGAAAACAGCGTTGGCAAACACGGCCGGACGAGCCACGTTAACCCAGCTGCGCACGCCTAGTGCGGTACCCGCCAAGGGAAGAAAACCTTGGATCAGGGCCGCAATCAGGGCCAAGATCAAGGAAAAATGACCTAACTCTGCAATCATTTCAACTCCTACTCTTTCATGGCGCGAGCTTTCTTATGCGCGTCCTGCACGGCTTTCTCAGCCTCAGGCGGCATATAGTTCTCGTCATGTTTTGCTAAGACTTGGTCAGCGACAAAAACACCGTTTTGCAGTTTTCCCTGAGCGACCACGCCTTTGCCTTCTTTAAACAAATCGGGCAGGCTGCCCTTGTATGTTACGGGAACGGTATGCGCCGTATCCGTTACGTCGAAGCGAACCGTCACACCGTCTTTCTGACGCTGAACGGAACCTTCCTGCACAAATCCGCCGATGCGGAATGCTCTGCCTTCAGGTGCTTCATGCGCCGCAACCTGAGACGGGGAGAAGAAAAACACGAGGTTCTCTTCAAATGCATTGAAAACCAGGGCCGCAGCGGCACCGCAAATTATTAAGCCTCCGGCAATAAGCCCGAGACGTTTTTTCTGTGTGCTGTTCATAAATCCTCCTCAGCTTGGTGCGCACGAGCTTCCATCAGCAGCTCCTTTGCTGCTTTCTGTCTTCTGCGTACCAGCCCGAACACTTCGCAAATAAAACAAAAGAAAACCATTCCGTAGGCACCCCACACATACTGTGCGTAGCCGCCCATCGCAAAGAAATCTGAAATACCGGACCATTGACCCATTACAGTTCTCCTTTAAGCGCAAGCTGCTGTGCCCATTCCTGATTTCGTTCACGCTCCAAAATCACGGAACGCAGACGAACGAAGGTCACTGCAAAGGTGTAAAGCCAAAAACCGATGACCATCAGCGCCAAAGCCCAAAGCATCACCGGATGAATAGACGAACCCGAAGCCGTAATGGAAGCACCCTGATGAAGCGTGTTCCACCACTGAACGGAGAAATAAACAATCGGTACGTTAATCACGCCGACAATACCGATCACCGCGCAGGCCTTATCGGCGCGGCGCCAATCAGGAATGGCGTTCTGCAGCGCGATATAACCTAAATAGAAGAAGAACAGAATCAGCGCGCTCGTCAGACGTGCATCCCAAACCCAGTAGGCGCCCCAGGTCGGACGACCCCAGAGAGATCCGGTCCAAAGGGCAAGGAACGCCATCAGGCAGCCTGTCGGAGCCAAAGAGGCGGCAACCATCGGCCAAAGACGGTTTTCCGTAATCAGCCCTAAAGAGCAGAAAACAGCCATGACGACATAAAGCAGCATGGCCATCCAGGCGCAGGCTACATGAATATAAAGAATGCGATAGGAATTGCCCTGTGTTCCGTCGACCGGTGCCAGAAAAAAGCCGACATACATCGCCGCGAGAATGACGATGATGGCTAAGATGAAGCACGGCCGCAGCGCCTTTCCGGCAAAACCGTACATCCCCTCAGGAGTAAGGATTGACTTGTTAGTTTTCATAATGCGTCCAAAAAGCAAATTAATCCGATGCAAATCTCAGCGCTGCTGAGGTGGCGACAGGCATCACGACTAAAGAAAACAGCGTGAGCGCGCCGACGATAAAGAAGTAAGCCGCTGAGTTGATCCCGACAGCGACGGCTTCTGCAGCCCCGGCGCCGAAAATCAAAACAGGAATATACAGGGGAAGAACAAGAAGCGAGGTTAAAACGCTTCCGCCTCTGAGTCCGAGTGTGAGCGCAGCTCCTACACTGCCAACTAAGCTCAGCACCGGCGTACCGATGAAGAGCGAACTCATCATGACAAGCGCAACATCGGCTTGTAAGTCGAACATGAGCGCAAACAGGCCGGAGATTAATGTCAGAGGGATACCCGTAGTGAGCCAATGCGCAAAAACTTTAGCGATGACGATAACGGTTAAAGGCTCACCGGAAAGAAGCATCTGCTCCAGCGTTCCGTCTGCGTAGTCATTGGCAAAAAGACGCGGGAGCGAAAGCAGCGCGGCTAAGAGTGCAGCAACCCAGACAACGCCGGGCGCAATCATTCTTAACAGCTGCTGGTCAGGACCGATTCCGAGAGGAACCAGAGTTACAACCACAATAAAGAAAAAGACCGTGTTTAAAACATCGGATTTTTGACGAAGGGCCAATTTGAGATCCCGTCGAACAACGGCCAGAAATAACCGAAACATGATTTAAGCCACCTCCTCTGCTAAATCGTGTTTTTTAACCATCCGGCCGTTTAACCAGCGGCCGCCGGTCAGCTCGATTCGCTGAATATTATTAGCCGCGATCGGCACTTCCTGATGGGTCGTCAAGGCGACGATTCCGCCCTCATTGACGTGCTCGGCAATCAGATTGGCTAAATTTGCTACAGCTTTAACATCCAAAGCCGTGAAGGGTTCGTCTAAGACCCAGAATCCGGCGTGGCGGCTGAGATAAAGACGAGCAAGTGCAACTCGTCTTCTCTGTCCTTGGGAAAGGTGTCGGGTGTAGTGGTCTTCAAAACCTTCGAGTCCCACCATTGCCAAGGCGTGGTCTGCCTGCTCTTTAGTGACCGGATGCTCTCCGATCTCACAATTAATAAGGAGGTTTTCTCGAGCGGATCAGTCC
>ENA-UEQL01001222-UEQL01001222.1-human-gut-metagenome-genome-assembly--contig:-NODE-1222-length-18197-cov-8.172020_pt1 | contig 18197 bp, 18 predicted proteins | sample MGYA00242905_ERZ507926 | MGnify/ENA primary metagenome ERZ507926 (study PRJEB26167, sample SAMN06115531) | human gut metagenome | host: Homo sapiens | place: China:Henan | collected 2015-09-09...
TCGCTCTTCGGTGAGATAAACCTCCTGCAATCCGTGACGGTGGGCGGAAACATTGAACTGCAAAAAATGAGGCTGCGCTTCCATACGCAAAACCTCTCCGTGGCGGGAATACTGAATTATTCCGGCGGACAGCTCAACCTGTTTTACGGCTCGGGCAGCAACCAAACGCTTTCATATTCTTTTGGGGGAATAAACGGCACGAACAAAACCATCCAGTTCGGCGGCAATCCGGATAGCAAACACATGTTGCAAAACTCCACCGCCACCATTACGCTCACAAACTCCGGAACCGCGAGGTTTAGCGGAGGGTTGACATACGCGGCCGCCGGCGTTGCGGAAAACAACGAATTCAATCTGGTCATGAACGGGACATCTTCCGGCGTACAGTACTGGGACGACACCGGAAGCGACATGACTTTCAACAACGTCACCGTAAAAAGCGGAAAGCTCAACTATTACAGCAATCTCGGCACGTCCGCGATATACCTTGAAGGCGGGACGCTGTCGCCCGCATCCGTGACAAACGAAATCGCAATACTGAAAGCCGATAGCATTGCCTGGGATGCCGGCAAAATATCCTTTGACTTAATGGAAGACACCGCCGCCAGCGACAAAATTTCACTATCTCACGCGCTATCCAAAACTTCCTTCTCGGTCGTAGGCGGAACCCGGGAAATTGAGCTCGTGGCGGACGCATACGACATCGCCGCGTGGATAGAGACAAACGGAGGCTCGATTACCTACACGTTAATAGAATACTCGAGCACCGACATGACTAATTCCGACGTCATATTCACGCAGATAGACGGCATAAATATCGAGTGGAATTTCGGCGAAACCGCTCTGACCGTCACCCTCGGGCTGGTGCCCGAACCCGCCGAAGCCGCCGCTGCCATCGGCGCAATCGCCGTGGCGTTCGCGGCTTTGCGCAGGCGCAAATAGCGCCGGCAATGCTCCCGAAAAATTTTCGCGCCGGAAAGGATTTATCCTCCGGCGCTGTCTATTTTCGGGAAACCGCCGCCCGCAAAAAAAACTCGGTAATAATTTGCAATATCGCGGCGAATACCTTTACTGTTTCGGGTTTATGGAAGACGCCGCGCAAAATGTTTCGGGGGACGACGACCCCATCATAAAAGTCCGGGGCCTGCGCCACATGTACAGCGAGGGCGACGGCACGAAGGAAGTTCTGCACGGAATCGACCTCGACATATTTCGCGGCGAAATCGTCATAATAATGGGCCCGTCGGGCTCGGGGAAATCGACCCTGCTTAAACTCATGGGCGCCCAGCTGACGCTTCAAGAGGGCGAAATCGTCATAGACGGAAAGCCGCTGCGCGGCGCGGACAAAAACGGGCTGATGCAAATACGCCGCAACCTCGGCTTCATATTCCAAAGCCACCATCTGCTCAATTCGCTGAAAGTCGTCCAGAACGTGCAGCTGCCGCTCGCCTTCGACCCGAACGCCACGGCGAAATCGTCGCGCGCCGACGCGCTCGAAGCGCTCGCCACCGTCGGCATCGCGGACCAGGCGGAAAAGTTCCCCTCCCACCTCTCGGGAGGGCAGAGGCAGAGGGTGGCGATAGCGCGCGCGCTCATACGCAAGCCGAGCATAGTGCTCGCCGACGAACCCACCGCATCGCTCGACCAGAAGAGCGGGCGCGAAATCGTGGACATAATAAAAAAGATGGCGCGCGAAATCGGCGTCACGGTTGTTTTGGTCACGCACGACAACCGCATTCTCGACATAGCGGACCGCATAATATCGCTCGTTGACGGAACCCTCCAAACTGGCGCGGCGCGCGCCGGAAAGCGTTAAGTCTTTGCGCGCCGCTTAGAACTTTGCCGCTTTCGGACAACGCAATTTTTTGCGCGGCGGCTTCCCCTCCCCTCTCACCGCCAATCGGGAGGGCGGCATATTCAAAACGCCCGCGCGCGAAAAAACGCGATGCCGCATATCCCGAAAGGACTCCCCAACGCCCCTTCCCTGCCGCGCGAAAATTAAGAACCGGCGCGGGAATTTCCTTCTCCGCAAAATCCCCGCGTTTAGAGCGCGCAAAAAGCCGGCGCCTTCCGGACAACCGGCAAAAAAAAAGCCGCCGGCTCCATTGCGGCGGCGTCTTTTTTCGGAACGAGCTTAAATCAGATGGCTTTCAGCTTTGCAAGCAAAGCGTCTTTCGTCGCCATTCCGGACGCCCCGAGGCGCTTGGAATTTTTGAAAAATATTATGGTCGGAATTTGGTTGACGCCGTATTTCTGCGCAATGTCAGGAGATTCGTCCACATTGAGCTTGCATATCAGCGCGGAATCGCCGACGGTTTCGGCGAGCTCGTCGATGGTGGGGCCGAGCATTCGGCACGGGCCGCACCACGGAGCCCAAAAATCCACGAGGACGGGCTTGTCGCTTGCTATTGTCGCGTCGAAGTTCGACGAGTTGAGGTGTATTACTTTGTCTGACATATTTCGAGTTTTGCGTTGTTTTGCCGATTGCGTTTCCGGAGTCCGTCGCGCCGGATTCCCGAATATCGGCGGATTTCGTTGTTTTATAAATCTTCCTCTAAAAAAAGACAGGCGCATGCGCGCGCCTGTTCTGAAAAAAAATTTCTTTTTGAACGCAAAAGCGCGCGGCTAAACGTCCAAAAGTATCATCACGGCAAACGCCACGGCGACCGCCGCCGCGACGAAGTCCACCGACACCGACACGGCGCTCGGGGAATCGTCCGCCATCTTGACCGGCTGGACGGGTTTTGCGGAGGCGGGCTTGAAAACGGGCCTGGCGGTATTCGCCCTCGGGAGAGCCACAGACGGCTTGGCAGCCGCTTTGGGCTCGGCGGTCGGCAGGGAAATTTTCGGGGCGGAAGCGGCGGGCGCGGGCTTTGCCGCCGGAGCCTCCGGCAGCACCGGCTTTGCGGCGGGAGCCTCCGGAAGAACGGGCTTTGCCGTGGGAGCTTCGGGGAGCACGGGTTTGGCTTCGGGATTCGCGTTTGGCTGGATGTTGTTCGTTTCTTCTGGCATTTTGTTTTCGGGGATAAATATTGTTTTCCGGCGGCATGCCGCGCTCGGCAAAAGCCGCCGTAGTGATTCCAATATTCCAATTTATTTTTTCATTTCAAGCTTTTTTATGTTGATAAAAATCCGCCCGGCGGAAAAATCTGCCAACTATGATTGTTGACACGGACGTTAAGGCTTCGGCCGACGAGATATGGAAGAGGTTCGGCTACCTTTGGAAGTTTCTGGACGTTGACCGGAAGCGCGCCGAAATCTCGGAGCTCGAGTCCAAAATGGCGGCGCCAGGCTTCTGGGACGACCACGCCGCCGCGCAATCGGTGATTTCAGAGCTCACGCGGCTCAAAAACCTCGTCAACCCGCTGACGGCCCTGAAAAAGCGCTCCGACGACCTCGCCGCGCTCTTCGAGCTCGCCGAGGAATCCGGCGACGACGCGGAGCTCGCCGCCGAGCTTGCGGCCGAAACGGCGTCCCTCAAAAGCGCCCTCGACACTGCGGAAATCGAATCTTTCCTGAGCGGCCCGCACGACGCGTGCAACGCGATAGTCACAATACACGCGGGCGCGGGCGGCACAGAGAGCTGCGACTGGGCCGAAATGCTGATGCGCATGTATATGCGCTGGGCGGAGCGCAGGGGCTACAAAACCGAAATCGAGGACGTCCAGCCCGGAGAGGAGGCGGGCGTCTCCCGCGCGACGTTCCGCGTCATCGGCCCCAACGCCTACGGATACTGCAAGGCAGAGCGCGGGGTGCACAGGCTCGTGCGCATAAGCCCGTTTGACGCAAACAAGCGCAGGCACACGTCCTTCGCGTCGGTTGACGTAATCGCCGAAATCGAGGACGACATCGACATGGACATCAAGGACGAGGAGCTTAAAATCGACACCTACCGCTCGAGCGGGAAAGGCGGGCAGCACGTCAACAAGACGGAATCCGCCGTAAGGATAACGCATTTGCCCACCGGAATAGTCGTCGCCTGCCAAAACGAAAGGTCGCAGTTCAAGAACAAGGCAAGCGCGATGAAAATCCTGAAAAGCCGCATCTACGAAAAGCTGCTCGACCAGAAGCGCGCAGAGATGGACAGGTTTTACGGCGAAAAGGGCGAAATTTCGTGGGGCAACCAGATACGCAGCTACGTCTTCCAGCCCTACCAGCTCGTCAAAGACCTGCGCACGGGGGCAGAAACGGGCAATTTGCAGGCCGTAATGGACGGGGATTTGGACATGTTCGTAAACGCATGGCTGCGCGCCGGAATGCCGACGGCGCGCAATAAAAACTACGCCGCAGACACGGAGGAATAGGCGGTGCTCGACTGGCAAATAAAGCCCCTTTCAAAAAAATCGGCAATCTCCGGTCGCGACATCGCCCCTGGCGATTCCGTAGTATGCGCCGTGTTCGTTGACGCCCTCGGAAACCTCGACAGGCTCGACTGCCACGCCGACGAGTTCGACCCGTCGAAAGTAAACGGCAAAATAATCGGCAGGTGGGAGCGCACCGTGAGCGCGAACCCCGAAGAGGACGAGAGGGCCGCGCGCCGCATGGCGCTGTCCTCGTCGGAAGACTTTTTCGTGTCGCTCTTCGACGATTCGGGCGTGCGCGCGGACGAATCGGACGTCATAAAGCAGATGCTCGCGCTGCTCCTCGAACGCAAGCGCATACTCCGCCCCGTCGGGAGGCCGTCGGGGGGAATCCAAAAGTACGTCCAGATGTCCACAAAGAGAGAATTTGACGTCCCGCAGAGAAACCTCGACGCGGAATTGATAGCAAAAATACAAACCCAACTCGGAAACATTATCATATAATCCATGAAAAAATTCCTGAAAATTTTAATGTTCGCGCTCGCGGGCGCGGCGCTCGCCGCGTGCTCCGGCGACGACGAAAAGAAGAACACAAAGCTCCTGACTTTCCACGTCGCCAACGACCGCACACTCTCGTCGGGACTTACGCGCAAAAACGTCACCATGCCTTTCAGCGGATTCACCGTCCTCATGAACGAAGACCAGTTCATGTACACGGGCGACATCAAGAAAATCGACCTCGCACAGGTGACGCTGATAGACGGCCCCATTACGGGATTTCTCTTCACGTGCAACGACAGGGGAAAGAGAAGGCTCATGCAGTCGACCGCCGCCAACATGGGCGGATACATAGTCGTAATGTACGGCGGCGAGCCTATCGCCCTGCGAAAAATAGACTCGGTTATATCCGACGGAGCGCTCTTCGCGCACATAGAAATACCGAAAGACAGGGACGTGGCAAAATTTTACGAAGAGCTCTCCAAATCCGTGGACACGGTGGAGGAGATAAAGAAGGAGAAAAACGAGGGCTCGACCCTCTCGTGGTAGGGCAATGGGCCGGTTCCGCGCACTTGCAGTGGCGCTTGCGCTCGCGGCGGCGGGGGCGCGCGCGGATCTCGTGTGGCCCACAGAATCCAAGGCTTTCGGGAACGGCGCGCCTTACACCGAATTTATACAGCCGACGGCCAGCGGCCGCCCCGAGAGCGGCCTCTTCGGGGACACGCGCAACAACGGGTACAGATTCCACGAGGGGATCGATATAAAGCCCGTGCGCCGCGACAGAAAAGGCGAGGCGCTCGACGGCGTATTCGCCGCCCTCCCCGGGAAGGTGGCGATGATAAACCGCATTGCGGGCAACAGTTCGTACGGCAGATATGTAGTCATGGAGCACCCTGGGCTCGACGTCAGCGTCTATACCCTATACGCGCATCTGGCGGAAATCGACCCTTCTATAAAGCCAGGCTCCGAACTGCCCGCCAAGGGTAGGATAGGCCGCATGGGGCGCAGCAGCTCGACGATTCCCATAGCGCGCGCGCAAGCGCACCTGCACTTTGAGATCGGGCTGATGTACGGCAGCAAATTCCAATCGTGGTACGCGGCGCAAAAATTTAAGGAAAAAAACTTCTTCGGCAACTACAACGGAATGAATTTGCAGGGCTTCGACCCTCTCGAATTTTACAGGGCGGCGCGGGCCGGAAAGATCGGGAACGGGCTCGCCGGCTACATACAGGGGCTGCCTACTGCGGTTGTCGTCCGCGTCTACACAAGGGCCACGCCGGACTTCGCGCGCAACTATCCCGCCCTCGTGGACAAAAACGGCGAGGACTGCGGCTGGGACATACACCTGACATGGTACGGGCTGCCGAAAAAATTCGAGCGCATAAAAAATCCCCGCCCGGGGGCGAAGAGCGGGGAGGTCGAAATAGTGTCCTACAATCCGGAGGAAATTTCGCGCAAATGCCGCCGCCTGCTTTCGGTTCGCGGCGGCAAGCCCCCGCAAATAACAAAGGAACTGAAAAATATCCTTAACAAAATTTTCCCGTAGCGGGCATCGGATTTGCGGGCGCGCGGGAAGCGGGCGATAAAAACGCGCCGATTTACCGGCCAAAAGCCCGCCTCCTGCCGCCGATCCGCATTCCCATGCTATATGCGGCTAAAACGGCGCAGCAGCAGGCTGCGGTAAATTCGCCGCCCCTAAAAAAAACGCCGATCCGGCGCATGGAGCGGAAAATCAGCCGAAAAATCTCCGGCCCAAGAACTCCACGAGCTTCTTTGCCAGCGAGTACTTGTCGGCGGGCGCGAATCCGACAGTCTCTCCGGAGCGCATTATCAGATCTATTTTATTCCTGTCGGACGCGAAGCCGTATTCCGCCGATGCCACGCTATTTGCCGCGATGCAGTCGAGATTTTTCTCATCAAGCTTTTTCCTCGCGTATTCGGCAACGTCGTGGGTCTGGGCGGCGAACCCCACGAGAATCCTGCCGCCCTTCCTTTGCGAAAGGGTTTTCAGAATGTCGGGCGTCCGCACGAGGCGCGGGTTTAAATCTATCTGCGGCTTGGACGCCTTGCGCTCCATCCTCTCGGCGGGGCGCACGTCGCTCACCGCGGCGGCCATTATAAGAATGTCGCACGACTCGAAAAGCCTTTCGCACTCTTCGAGCATGTCGAGCGCGCTTACGACGCGGCTGACGCGCACGCCGTCGGGATCGCCGAGCTGCGACGGCCCGAGCACGAGCGAGGTTTCCCAGCCCGCCTCCGCCGCGGCGCGGGCGATATTCCAGCCCATTTTTCCGGTGGACGGGTTGCTTATGAAGCGCACAGGGTCAAAATGCTCGCGGGTGGGGCCCGCCGTGACGAGGCATTTAATTTTTTTCATCCCCCGCATTATCCCCGCGAGCTGCGGGCGCGCAAATAAAATCCGATTTTTGCTTGTTAAAAGGCGGGCGAAAGGCAACTATTGGAAATTCATGGATACTCACGGGCGGGAAAAATCGAGCGTGGCGTTCTGGTCGCTCTGCGCGGCGGTGATGCTTACCGCCTTCAAGGGCGCCGTAGGGATCGCCACGGGCAGCCTCGGCATACTCTCCGAGGCGCTGCACTCGGGGCTCGACTTCGTGGCGGCCGCGATAACATGGGCTTGCGTAAAGGCGTCGGGCAAGCCGGCGGACCAGGAGCACAATTTCGGGCACGGGAAAATCGAAAACCTGTCGGCGCTCGCAGAGGCCGCCCTGCTGCTTATAACATGCGCATGGATAATATGGGAGGCCGCGCAAAGGCTATCCGGAGGGCATTCCGAGGTGAGCGTCGGGTTCTGGAGCTTCGCCGTTGTCCTGACCTCGATAGCCGTAGACTTTACGCGCTCTCGCGCGCTGATGCGGGCCGCAAAAAAGTACAGAAGCCAGGCGCTCGAAGCCGACGCCCTGCACTTTTCAACGGATATCCTCAGCTCGTCCGTAGTCCTGATCGGCCTCGTATGCTCCGGCTTCGGATGGCCTGCGGCAGACTCGCTCGCCGCGCTCGGAGTGGCTGCCATAGTAATCCGCGTCTCCTGGAATCTGGCGCGCAGGGCGGTGGACGAACTGCTCGACAAGGCTCCGAGGGACGTGAGAAGCCAAATCCAGGAAATCATCGGGAAAATCGACGGCGTGGTGAAGTCGCACGACCTGCGCGTGCGCTCGTCGGGCTCGGAGTACGAAATAGACGTGAACATCCACGTGGACAGAAGCCTTTCCATCGTCGAGGCGCACGACATCTCGGAGCGCCTGGAAAACTCTATACGCGCGCGGTTCGGCGGCTGCACGATAAGCGTGCACGTGGAACCCGATTAGGCGCCGGAATGCGGCAAAGCGCGCGGAGCCCTATCCGCCGCCTAAAATCCCCTTGCGGGCCAGAAACGCGCGGGCTTCTTCCAGCATCTCCCCGACGTCCACCCTGCCCTTGAAAAGGTTCGCGTCGGCGACCGCGAGCATCCGCGCGAAAAATTCGCGGATTGAATTGTAAAACCTGAAACTCGTCTGCGGCGGCGTAGGGGCGGCGAGCGCGGAGGCGTCCATGCCGAGGCTGTCGGCTATGTAGAGGGCGCGGCGGCAGTGGGAGTCCTGCGAGACTATCACGGGGTTCGACACCCCGAAAATATCCCTGCACCGCCTCACGGAGTCGTAGGTGCGCAGCCCCATGGGGTCCTCGACGACCGCGGATTCCGGAACCCCCGCGAGCGCGAGGTCGCGCTTCATTCGGGCGGGCTCGTTGTAATATTTGTCGCGGTTGTCGCCGCTGGCTATTATGCGCGAAACCGCCCCCGACTTGTAAAGGCGCGCGGCGGAGTCTATGCGCGCGAGGTAAAACGGGTTTGGCGCGCCGCCCGCAAGCCTGTTGGAAGTTCCCAACAGCAGCGCGCACCCGCCGCGAGCGCCGATTTTTGAAATGTCCTCCGTCGAATGGAAGGAGTCCACGCGCACATAGCAATACGCCCCGAAAGCAATGAAGCATATCGCGGCCAACGCTGCGGCGCCAAGCGCGCGCTTTATAAAATTAAGCATACTCGCTCCGAAAAGGCGGCGCCGCCCAAACCGCGGCGCGTAAAAGATCACCGGTTGCGCTTGCGCTTTCTGGGCGCCTGCTCCTCGAGCACGGGCTCCGTGCGGTAGGCAAAGCCCTCTAACCTGCGGCGCTCGATTCTCGCCCCTATGAACGCCTCTATCCTCTTCAAAAATTCAGTCTCGTCGGAGGAATAGAGGGTGATTGCCTTGCCCTCGCGGTTCGCCCTTCCCGTGCGGCCTATGCGGTGGACGTAGTCCTCGGAGTGCTCGGGGACATTGTAGTTTATGACGTATCCGACGTTTGAGATGTCGAGCCCGCGGGATGCGATGTCGGTGGCGACCAATATCTTCGTCCTGCCTTCCTTGAAGTCTTTCAGCGCCTTGTCGCGCTCGCGCTGCGTGCGGTCGGAGTGCAGAATCGAAACCGCATAGTCGTGGGCGATGAGCCATTCCCCGATTCTGTCGGCGTCGATCCTCGTGCGGGTGAATACGATGAGGCTTTCAAAGGAAATGCTCTTGAGAACCTCTATGAGCATGTCGTACTTCTGGATTCCGTCCACGGGGTAGATGAAGTGCTCTATGGTGTCGGCGGGCGAGTGAACCACGCCGACGCCGACGGTCTTCGGGTCTTTGAGCGCCCACTTGGACAGGCGCAGCACGGCGTCCGGCATCGTGGCGGAAAAGAACAGCGTCTGACGCTCCTTCGGGCAATACCTGATGATGTTCGAGACGTCCTCGATGAACCCCATGTCAAACATCCTGTCAACCTCGTCGAGGACAAGCCAGCGCACGCCTTTGAGAGAAATGTTGCGCTGGCGTATGTGGTCGAGAAGCCTCCCGGGGGTGGCGACTACGGCGTCCACGCCCGCGCGCAGCGCCCTAATCTGCCTGTCCATGTTCACCCCGCCCTGGACGAGCAGCGGGCGCAGCGAGGTGTATTTTGAAAATTTTTCAAAAGCGTCGGCGCTCTGGGCGGCGAGCTCCCGGGTGGGGCTCAAAACGAGAATCCGCGGGCCGGACGGCTCGTGAGAGCCCGCGAGCTTCACGACGGGCAGCGCGAACGCCGCCGTCTTTCCGGTGCCGGTCTGAGCCGTGCCTATGACGTCCGCCCCTTCGAGAATGGCGGGTATCGCCGCGCTCTGGATGGGGGTTGGAGAGGAATAGCCCATATCCTTAACGGCGGATAGAACCTCCGCGCCGAGGTCGAACGCGGCAAATTCCGGAATCGCGCCCCTCAATTCCTCCATGCCGAAAGGCGCGGGAACCTCTTTCGGCGCGGGAGCAGGCTGCTCGGGCGCTTCGCTGAGTTCGGCGTTTTTCGGGACGGAATTTTCGCCCCTCCGCCCCCTTCCGCGGCTTCCAGCGCGCGGGCTCGCGCCGCGCTGCTCCGCGCGGCGCGATTTGGCGCGGCCGCTTTTCTGCGGGCCGCCGCGCCCCGAATCCGAAAGCTTCCTCCGGCTTTCCGAAGGCTTCGCGCCCTTGTCCGCGGGCGCCTTTTTTTCGGAGCGGGAAAAGATTTTCCCGATAGACAGAATTTTCTTTAACAATTTCATCGAATAAAGCGATTCAAGCATACGCCGCAACGGCCTTCAAGCTAAATTTTGGAAGACGGCGGCGGCGTATGCGGGAAGAAGAAATTGTTGACACGCCCGCAGACGGAACATACGATTTTTTCATATATGAGAAAAATAACAGCTTTATTTATATTAGCGGGTCTTTCCGCAATCCCCGCATTTTCCCAGGAAATGCCCGCAGACCTCAAATCAAAACTCGAAGCCAAAGCCGCGGAGCTCCAGCCTTCAAACAAATCCGCCGCAAAGACATGGCTCGTAAAGCAGATGAACGCGTGGGAGTCCATACAGAACCTCGCGTTCGCCGCCGACGCCGACGACATCGAGATGATAAAGAAGCTCGCGGAAAAGAAATTCCCGCTCGACTACGTTTCGCAAGAGACTTTCATAAACGAACAGGCCGTCGCCGCCGCCGGGCTGCCCGACCTCAAATCTCAGATCGGCAAGGCTTCCTACGACGCCATCAAAGCTAAATTCGACAAGGAAGGCAAGACCGACCTCAACGAGTTCATCAACCTGCTCAACGCCCAGATAGCGGCGAAGTCGCAGCTCGAAATGCTGAGGCCCCTACCCTCCATCGACGAATCCACGTTCTCGATTACGAAAGAGGTTCTGAAAAAGAAATACCCCGACGATTTTCTCGCGCAGCTCAACGAGCTCAAAAAGCTCTCCAACGCCGTTGATGCGGCCGCCGACGCCGCCGCGAAATCCGGCGGGACGCCGCCCGCGGCCGCCCCCGGAACCGAGCTGGCGCCGGGGCAGCCCGCGGGCGCCGCCGCAAACGCGCAGGCGGGTGCGGGAACCCCGCAACAGCCCCTGACGCTCGCCGAACTCAACCTCAAGGCGCGCGAACAGTTCAACTCTCACACACTGACCGTTGAGGGAGAATCGAAGGTTACGGCGCTACCCGTCGTCATGCACGGCAAACAGGTCATACTCATACCGTTCAGCGCATTCTCGGGCGGCCCGAACGTGTCGATAATGAACAATCTCGGAGAACAGGTCGACTTCGACCAATCCAATATCTTCGCATCGAAAAACTATCCGTTTGTCATAGTGATGCCGAAATCTTCCATACCCTCCACCACGGTCAACGCGAATCTCGCGACCGACAAGGAGTATCGGGAAATCGTCGGCAAGCCGATATTTTTCATGGGATACACCGCCACGAACATACAGATTTTCCCCGTAAAGCTCAACGCCGTTTCCGACCAGACTCTCGTGCTGTCCTCCCGCATTCCCAACAACTTCATAGACGGAACGGTTTTGATGAATCCAGAGGACGATCTCATTCTGGGTTCCATGATCGCCTTCAAAAAGGAACATCCGAAAGTTCAGTGGAACACGCGCAACAGCGTAAACTTTTTGCGCCGCACAATCGAGTCGAGAAATCCCTTCCTCACCTGCGTGCGCATCGACCGCCTTGACCCCTGGGAAAAACTCGACTTTGAAAAGCTCGCCAAACAGAAAAAGAAGCTCGATTCCGTCAATAAGCTCCTATGGGACTTCATACTGCTCAACACGTCCAAAAGGCTCGTCGACACCGAAAAGCTCGCCATCGTGGGGCAGACGGTCTCCAAATACAAGGAAGAGCTTAAAACGCGCATGGAAAAATCGCGCTTTGACAGACTTTTCAGGCAGTACCTCCAGGATTTGATGATGCTCATAAAATCCGAGCTGCGCGACGTAAATCCCGACGAATTTTACACCCTGTACCGCTACGACCTCAACCAGGCGATAAACTCGCTCAAAAGCGTGATGGCCTTTTACGAGAACGCCATACGCACGAATTCCCTCAGCCCGCTCGTGCCCGACGACATAAAGAGGGTGCAAAACAGGTAGCGAAAATCTCGAACTTGCGCGCGCCGCCGCGACGAACCGGGAAATCCCGAGCCTTTCGGCCCGGGATTTTTGCCGGACGGCCTGTCGCTATGCCATGTGGTCGAATCCGGAGCCGCGAAAGATTTCGCGGCCCCCGCCGGAGCGCACGACAACCAGCCCGCCGGCTTCCGAAGCGGACGCCGGAGCGGAAATTCGCCCGATTCTCGAAAGCGGAGTTTCGAGAGATTCCGCCCATGCGCGCTCGAACTCTCCGCAGTCGCCGCGGTAGGCGAACAGCAGCTCGTAGTCCTCGCCCCCGCACAGCGCCTCGCGCAGGGTCGCGGTTTTTCCTCCGAAGAAGCGGCGCGGTACGGAGTCTTCGAATACCTCGGCGCACGCGCCGCGTGGAATTATGTTTTTGACGTCGGAAGCGAGCCCGTCGCTCAAATCTATGCACGCGCCGACGCCCCACGTCTGCGCGAGGAATTCGCCCTCTGCGATACGCGGCTCGAAATCAAGATGCCTGCCGCTCTCAAAGGACAGCCCGAGCCCGCCCGTGACATAGAGCGCGTCGCCAATCCGCGCGCCGGAGCGCAGGAGAGTCCGCTCGGGCGCCGTCCCCAGAAGCGACATGTGCATGGAAAAAAACCTCCCCCCTACGCTCGCGACATCGCCGCCGACAATTTTCACGCCGAGCTTCTCCGCCGCCTCCGAGGCGCCAGCGCAAAACCCGTCCAGCCACCCGAGCGACAACTCTGCCGAAACTATTCCGCTCGCCAGGGCGAACGCCGGCCTGCCGCCCATTGCGGCGATGTCGCTTGCGTTGCGGTTTACGAGCTTCCGCCCCGCAAGGCGCGGATCGGTCGAGGCGTCAAAATGCCGCCCGAGTATCACGGCGTCGGAGGTGGCAAGCATGTCGCCACCGCCGAGCTCCTCGGCGCGGATGAGGGCGCAATCGTCTCCGGGCCCGAAAGGCGCCTTCGGCGCGGACGCCCCGAAAGCCGCGCATATGCGCGCTATAAGCGCCTTTTCCCCGAGCGACGAAAGGGGGTCTTTTTCAGAGAAAGGATTCATTTTACAATCCAAATTATTCCGAGGTTGAGCGCGTTAAACAGCGCGTGGACGAGAATCGGAGAAATTATCGAGCCGCTTTTTTCGTAAGACATGCAGAGCAAAACTCCCATCAGCGCCAGCGGCAAAAATACGAAGGCGTCGGCGTGTATCATGGCAAAAAACGCGCCCGACAAAACCGCCGACACAAATGCGCCGCAGCGGAACGGGGAAAAAAATCCCTTGAAAATCCTGTACAGCAACCCGCGGAAAAACATCTCCTCCGCAACAGGCGCGAACACGGCGATCGACACGGCGGCCGCCACAGCGCCAAGCCCTTCCGGCATGGACGAAAATATGTCCACTATCTCCTGCTTTGGCGGATATTCCCCCGAAACCGCAAAATATGCGCTCGCGACGAGGGCGTTTGCCGCAAGCACCGCCGGCGCCGCGCAAGCGAAAAACACGCCCGCCGAGCGGAGCGCGCCGCGCGAAAATCCGAATCCGATGGAAAAATCCGCGTCCGACAATTTTTGGAAAATTAAAACCGCCGCAACCGTAAAAACTTGCATGGCTATTGTCGGCAGGAACACCGACAGCGGATTTTCCGCCCCAAGCTTCCCAACAAAAGCCCCCGACACCGACATTCCCGCGAACGCCGCAGATGCGGCGAGAAACGCGAGCAGCAGAAAATCGGCCGGCCAGCGCATCGGAATCGCCGAAACTCCGCTCGGGTTCCGGCGCGCGCAAACCGCCGCCGCGCGGAATAGCCCCGCCGCGACCGCGAGCAGGACGGCGGCGGCCGCCGCCGATGAAACCCATGACGGCATCAGTCGCCGAAAACGCTTTTCCCGCCCACGAAAGTCCTGACGACCTTTCCGCGCAGCGTTTTTCCGAACCAGGGAGAATTGGAAGAGCGCGACCTGGTGGAATCGTAGACCCACTCGGCGCTTTCGTCCACGAGCGCAAAATCGGCGGGGCTTCCGGCGCGCAGAGTGCCGGCGTCGACGCCGAGTATCCTCGCGGGATTTGTCGACATGAGCTCCACGAGCTTCATCAGGCTTATTCTGCCGGAGCGCACGAGCGCCCCATGGCATACGGAAAACGCCGTTTCAAAGCCCGTTATCCCGAACGGCGCGGCGTCGAAAGCCATGTCTTTTTCCGTGTCCGTGTGCGGCGCGTGGTCTGTGGCTATGACTTCTATCGTGCCGTCGGCAACCCCCCCTATCAAAGCCTCCACGTCCTGCCTGGAACGCAGCGGCGGGCACATTTTATAATTTGTGTCGTATCCGGCGAGACATTCGTCCGAAAGCGAAAGATGGTGCGGCGTCGCCTCCGCCGAGACGCTCGTGCCGCGCTTTTTCGCCCCGCGGATAATGTCCACCGACAGCGCGCTCGATATGTGCTGCAAATGTATGTGGCACTTCGCGTAATGCGCCAAAATCACGTCGCGCGACACTATTATGTCCTCCGCCGCCGCGGGCCAGCCGCCGAGCCCGAGCCTAACCGACCACTCGCCCTCGTGCATCTGCCCCGCGCGCGTGAGCGTCGCCTCCTGGCAGTGGTCCATCACGAACAAACCGAACATCTTGGCGTAAACCATGGCGTTGCGCATTAGCTCCGCGCTCTGCACGCACGAACCGTCGTCGGTGATGGCCTTCACCCCGAGCTTCGCAAGCGACCCTATCGGAGCGAGCTTCTCTCCCCTCCTGCCCTCGGTGATGCACCCGCTCTGGTAGACGCGGACTTTCGCGGACTCGGCGATGATGTCGTTTATCAGCCGGACGGTCGCGGGGGAGTCCGCCGCCGGCACCGTGTTGGGCATCGCCATCACGGAGGTAAACCCGCCCGCCGCCGCCGCCGCGGTGGCGGTGGCCACGCACTCTTTTGAAGTCTGCCCGGGTTCGCGCAAATGCGCGTGCATGTCCACAAACCCCGGGACGAGCGCGAGCCCACCGGCGTCGATTTCAACCGCGGAGTCCGGAGCGGAATCCGCAAACACTCCGTCCCTCACGAACACGTCGCGGACGCAGTCCAGATTTTGTGACGGGTCAACAACCCGCGCGTTTCTGATTTTAAGCCCGTTCATTTCGCGCGCCTCCCGAGCGTCGCGCCCATGCAAAGTTTCATCACAGCCATTCTGACGGCGACCCCGTTGGTCACCTGGTTCAATATCACAGACCTGCCCGAATCGGCAAGGAAAGAGTCAAGCTCCACTCCCCTGTTTATCGGGCCCGGGTGCATTATTATCGCCCCGGGCTTGAGAAGGTGCGCCCTCCTCCGGTCGAGGCCGAAAATATTGGCGTACTCGGAAATCGACGGGAAGTGCGCCGAGCTCTGGCGCTCGTGCTGTATCCTGAGCAGCATCACGACATCCGCGTCCGAAACGGCCTTTGCGAGATCGCAGGAGACCTCAACCCCCATCTTTTCAAACTCCGGCGGCACGAGCGTCGACGGCCCCGCCAAAGTCACCTTCGCCCCGAGCTTGTTCAGCAGGTGTATGTTTGAGCGCGCCACGCGGCTGAACAGTATATCGCCCAAAATCGTCACCTTGCGCCCCTTGAAGTCCGGCCCGAGCCTCTCGCGCATCGTAAAGGCGTCAAGCAGCGCCTGCGTGGGGTGCGCGTGCGCCCCGTCGCCCGCGTTTATTACGGGTATTCCAACCCTGTCCGCCAGGTACTTTGCCGCCCCCGACGAACTGTGGCGGACTATTATCATGTCCGCCATGAGGGCTTCTATGTTTCTGGCGGTGTCCTTGAGAGTCTCGCCCTTTACCGAGGACGATATGCTCGACGAAAAGCTTATGACGTCAGCCCCCAGCTTGTGGGCGGCCATTTCAAAGGCCGTGCGCGTGCGCGTGCTCGGCTCGAAAAACAGATTTACCACCGTCTTTCCGCTCAGATACGGAAGCTTCGTCCTGTCCTTTTTAACCTCCGCCTTGAATATGTCCGCGAGCGAAAAAATCTCGTCTACTTCCCGCAGGGAAAGATCTTCCGTGCACGTCAAATCCTTGCGGGCCCATGAAAATCCGCCTGAAAATTCCTTAGCTGCCATGCCCATTTAAAAGTCCAGGCTAACAAATCGCGCGGGGTAGTCAACAAAAACAAGGAAACAAAAAACCCGCGCCGGCTGGAAGCGCGCCGGCGCGGGAAATCGGGCGCCACAGCGGGCGCGGCCGTCAAAAACAAAGGCTATTCCGCGGGCTTCGTCTTGGGCAGCCCCGTGACGCGGGTGACGGTCTTTATGGCGCCGCGCTTGCGCAAGAGGTCTATGCGCTCGAAGCGCTTCAGGACGCTGCGCTTTTTGGACGATGCGGAACCTCCGCTTCTAAAACTGCTATGCTGGGACATAAATTTTCTCCTTTTTATAAAATCAATAAAAGGCTTCATTAAACGCCGGCTTTCCGGAATTGCAACATTTTTTTTCGCCAGCGGCGCGCAGCCAAAAGAAAAGATTGACCGCGGCCGCGTTTGCGATACTGGTTTTATTCATGAAAAAGTTTATACTTTGTCTTTTGACTTCGTTTTTAACGCTCGCCGGCTTTGCGCAGAAAGACCCGTTTGTCGGCTTCTACCAGGGCGAAATCGTCGGCGCCAAGGGGTATCCGCTCGGAAATTTCCCCGATCTCTTCGCCGAAATCTACAAGGGCCCCAACGGATACAGGCTGAAACTGATTTCGCAGATAATGGCGCGCGCCGAGCCCCACACAATAGTGGACGCCCTCTCCGCGGAAAACGGCGAAATCGCACTCAAAGACGCCGGCAATTTCAAGCTCAACGGCAAAATAACCCCGCAGAAAATCGACGCCGACCTGACCTATAACGGCAAGCCCGCGAAAATCTCCCTCAAAAGGATGAACATCGTCCCCCCGACCCTCGGCAAAAAGCCTCCGGTCGGCGCGATAGTCCTCTTCGACGGGAAAGACCTGTCGGCTTTCGAGCGCGTGCACGGCGACGGCCCTGCCCACTGGGAAATAAAGGACGGCGCGATGGTCGTCACCGGCGGCGGAAAGGACAAAAACGGCAAAAACCTCAACGGGACGCTGCGCACAAAACAGGCTTTTGACGCGGTGAGGCTGCACCTCGAATTTAAAATCCCCGCCGAATACGACGTGGCGCGCCCGCAGGGCAGAGGCAACTCCGGAGTGATTTTCGGGCCCTACGAAGTGCAGGTTCTCGACTCGTTCGGCGCCCCCGGGAACTGGGACGAATGCGGCTCGATTTACCGCATGCACCCCCCGTATGTAAACGCGTCGCTCGAGCCCGAGGCGTGGCAAACCTACGACATCGAATACCACCCCGCAAAGTTCGACGGCGACACGCTCGTGGAATTCCCGCGCTTTACGGTCTATTTAAACGGGGTGCTGGTGCAAAAGGACACTCCGGCGTATTCCTGCACGAGCATAGGGCCGCGCAACTTTGCAAAATTCAAGCATCCGCGCAACGGGGTGCAGCTTAATCTGCAAGACCACACGAACAAAGTGGCGTATAGAAACATCTGGGTACAGCCCCTCTGATTCGGCGGCGGGCGCGCCAAACTACCGTTGACGCCCCGTTTAAAAAGAGTCTGCCGGTTGTCGCTTTGGCCGGCAGACTCTTTTTAGTGCCCGCAAAATAGGCAGTTTGAAGCGCCCCCGCATAAAAAACGCTGTTCCTGAAATAAGCCGCCCCCTCGAACACATCAAACAAGCCCAGGGCGCGACTTTTCATTCATACCCATAAAGGAGGCATGGCCTCATCGCAAAGCGGTAGGCGCAAGGACGCAATCTTTTTATGGAAGCGGCGGCTATTTGCTTTCATTCGCTTTATTATTGCATGCAACCAAATAGGGCGGCAAAAATTTGCCGCCCTATTTGTTTGCATTTGAAAACCAGCGTGCTTTCTACTTCCTCCTGCGGTATGCGGCAAAAGCGAGGG
>ENA-UEQL01001223-UEQL01001223.1-human-gut-metagenome-genome-assembly--contig:-NODE-1223-length-18192-cov-25.735799_pt1 | contig 18192 bp, 12 predicted proteins | sample MGYA00242905_ERZ507926 | MGnify/ENA primary metagenome ERZ507926 (study PRJEB26167, sample SAMN06115531) | human gut metagenome | host: Homo sapiens | place: China:Henan | collected 2015-09-09...
ATGACAGAAGTACCAATGACAGAAGTACCAACAGCATAAGTACCAACAGCATAAGTACCAACAGCATAAGTGCAAACAGCAGAAGTACCAACGGCGGAAGCATCGATGACAGAAGTACCAACAACGGAAGCGCCGACGGCGGGCTGCCGGAGGGGAAGACCATCGACGCGCCGATCGTTGTCGTGGAATATGGCATCGAGTCCTGCTACGACGCCACGCTTCGGAGGATCAACCGCGGCCACGACTTCGAGTGCGCGCGAAGGGCGGTGGAAATGACTGCGGAAAGGGGACTCGACACGGGGGCGCACTTCATCCTCGGGCTCCCGGGCGAGACCAGGGAAATGCTTCTGGACCAGTGCGATGCCATCTCATCGCTGCCGCTCCGTTCCGTCAAGTTCCACCAACTTCAGATCGTCAAAGGCACGGCGATGGAAAAGGAATATGCCGCCGATCCGTCGGCGTTCTACCGGCCTGGGCTTGATGAATATCTCGACTTCGTGATCGACATCCTCGAACGTTTGAGACCCGACCTCTACATCGAGCGCGTGGCCGGAGAAGTGCCGCCAAGGTTCGTGAACGACACTCCTTGGGGGCTTGTCCGCAACTTTGAGATCCTCCGCATGCTGGACAGGCGCATGGAGGAGCGCGGCGCGCGGCAGGGCCGGCTGTTTTCGAAATAAGTAGACATTGAAAAAATGATCACTAAGGCCCGCCGGCGACGGAGGAATATTCATTGTCGATGAAGGAATATGTCCCCTTGCGGCGATGAAAGATATTCCTTCGGCGGGCGAAGGGAAGCGGGGCTACTTACGGGCTACTTGTTTTTTAACGCTTACTAACAGCAACTATTGCGTGAAAATTCTTATATTTGTCAAATTTATTTGATTACAATGGCGAAGTTTGTAAACCGAGAGATTCCTGAAGGCCTCACCTTCGATGATGTTTTACTGGTTCCGGCACATTCCGATGTACTTCCACGTGACGTTGATGTCACAACAAATTTCACGACAGACATTAGGCTCCACACTCCGATCGTGTCCGCGGCGATGGACACCGTCACGGAGGCCGATCTTGCCATCGCTATGGCAAGGGCTGGCGGTATCGGCGTGATCCACAAGAACATGCTGATCGAGAAGCAGTGCGAGCAGGTCAGGCATGTGAAAAGGGCGGAGAACGGCATGATCTATGACCCTGTCACCATCAGCCCGGACGCGACTGTCGGCAATGCGCTGGCCATGATGAAGAAGCATCACATCGGCGGCATTCCGGTTGTTGACGGCAACGGCTTCCTTATCGGCATCGTCACGAACCGTGACCTCAGATTCCAGGAGGACATGCAGCTGCCTATCTCCCAGGTGATGACACGGGAGAATCTCGTGACCGCGCCTAAGGGCATAACCTTGGCGGAGGCCACGAGGATCCTTCAGCACAGCAAGGTCGAGAAACTTCCTGTTGTGGACGGCGACGGCAAGCTTGTCGGGCTGATCACCTACAAGGATCTGATGAAGATCAAGGACAACCCTATCGCGTCAAAGGACAGCAAGGGCCGTCTCCTGGTGGCAGCTGCCGCCGGCATCAAGTCCGACACGATCGAGAGAATCGGCATGCTCATTGACGCGGGCGCGGACGCTGTTGTCCTGGACACCGCTCACGGCCATTCCGAGGGCGTTCTGCAGATGATCCGCAAGGCCTGCGACGCCTACAAGGATTTCCAGATCATCGCCGGCAATGTCGCCACAGGAGCCGGCGCCAAGGCTCTTGCCGAAGCCGGAGTCAAGGCTGTCAAAGTCGGTATTGGCCCCGGCTCGATCTGCACGACCAGAATCATCGCCGGCATCGGTGTCCCTCAGCTGACGGCTGTCATGGAGGCCTCCTATGCCCTTAAGGGTACGGGAGTTCCTGTCATAGCCGACGGCGGCATAAGATATTCGGGAGACATCGTGAAGGCCCTTGCCGCAGGCGCCGGCACCATCATGGCAGGCTCCCTGCTTGCCGGAACGGAGGAGTCTCCGGGAGAGACCATCATCATGAACGGAAGGCGCTTCAAGTCCTATCGCGGCATGGGATCGCTTGAGGCTATGGAGCAGGGTTCCAAGGACAGGTATTTCCAGGACATGGAGGCAGACATCAAGAAGCTCGTTCCGGAAGGAATCGTGGCTCAGGTGCCTTACAAGGGAACCGTCTCCGAGGTCGTGTACCAACTTGTCGGCGGACTCCGCGCCGGTATGGGGTACTGCGGCGCCCACACGATCGCCGATCTGCGTGACGCCCAGTTTGTGCGCATCACCAACGCGGGATTCCTTGAGAGCCATCCGCACGATGTGACCATCACGAAGGAAGCCCCTAATTATTCAAGATAATCGTCAGATAGCCAGATGTTTCCAAAAAGGTTGCAAATAGTCCTGCTGGGTGTGCTGCTGGCTCTCCTGCCTTCATGCAAGGCCATCTCCTCGCTTATTCACGACGGGGAGGTGGTCGCGAAGCTTGGGGATCACAAGCTGTACCGCTCGGAACTTGATGATGTGATACCAAAGGGCACGTCGCCGGAGGACAGTGTCAATCTGGCCAACCTCTACATCAATTCATGGGTCAGGGACAAGGCCTTCATGGACATCGCGCAGCAACGTCTGTCCAAGGAGGAGAAGGATGTCTCGAAAGAGCTTGAGGCCTACCGCCAGTCGCTTCTCCGCTATCGTTACGAGCAGCGCTACGTCAATGAGAGGCTTGACACGACCGTCTCCGAGAAGCAGATATCGGACTATTACGACTCTCATAAGGAAACCTTCAAACTTGAGCGTCCGATTCTCAAGGCCCGTTTCCTGAACATTGACAAGGATTCTCCTAATCTGGCCAAGATCAAGAAGTTGATGTCTTCGGACAAGGTCGAGGACGTGGTCGCGGCGGACAGCGTGGCGTTCAACTCCGCCCGCCGCTACCACGACTATTCCGGGGAATGGATCGATGCGATCAAGCTGGCGGCGGAATTCGGAGTGGACTATGTACAGATGCTTTCCCAGCGTTCCGGACAGTTCATCCAGATCCCGGACGGGGAGGACAAAGTCTCTGTGGCTTTTATAGTTGACTATGTCAAGGCCGGCGAGATCGCTCCGGTCGAGTACTGCGAGGACAGGATCAGGGACATCATCATAAGTGGAAGAAAGCACGAGCTCCTTACCGGTTTGGAACGGGACTTGATAGAAGATGCCAAGCTTAGGGAGAATTTTGTAATATATTAGAGATGATAAAGAAAGTAGCAATCACCATCTTCGCCCTCGCGTCAGTTTGCGCGATGGCTTCGGCTCAGAAATACAAGTACGTTGACAAGACGATCGCGGTTGTCGGCAACGAGGCTGTCTTGATCTCGGACATCGAGGGTGCCGTCAAGGACAGAAGCGCCCAGGGACTGTCCTCCGACAGGAATGTCCGCTGCGAGGTGCTGGAGTCCATCCTTGAATCCAAGATATTCCTGATGCAGGCAAGGATCGACTCTCTGACGGTCAATCAGGACATGGTCGAGGGAAGCCTTTCCCAGCAGGCTGACAGAATGCTGACCTACCTTGGAGGGGAAGATAAGGTTGAGGAATATTTCGGGAAGCCTCTCTACCGCCTCCGCCAGGAATGGCGCAAGCAGTACGAGGACATGAGCCTCACCCAGCAGGCGCAGCAGGAAATCATGAGGAAGATTCCGGAGATGACCCCTTACGATGTCAAGGAATATCTTGACACGGTCGACGCGAAGAACCTTCCGATTGTCCCGATCAAGTACCAGCTCAGCCAGATCTGCATCTATCCTGACCGTGAGGCGGCCAACATGGCTGTGCGTGAGAAGCTTCTGGATCTGCGCGAGAGGATCATCAACGGAGAGAAATTCTCCACTTTGGCACGAATATATTCGGAGGACCCTGGCAGCGCCCGTAAGGGAGGTGAGCTTGGAATGGCCTCAAAGTCAATCTTCTGGCCAGTGTTCTCTGATGCGGCGATGGCTCTCAAGCCGGGTGTCATCTCGCAGATTGTCGAGACGCCGGACGGCTTCCACATCATAGAGGTCATCGAGAAGAAGGGGGACATGTTCAATGCCCGCCACATCCTGATGAAGCCTAAGTACACCGACGAGGACAGGGAAAAGGCGTTCAAGACGCTGGACAGCCTTCGTACCGAGATCAACAACAACGCCGTCACATTCCAGATGGCGGCCAACTTCTACTCACAGGATCCGGCCACCAAGACTAACGGCGGTCAGATGTCGGATCCGAACACCGGCTCGGCCTATTTCGAGATTGACCAGCTTAAGCCTGAGGACTACATGGCCATCAAGGATCTGAAGGAGGGCGAGATCTCGGAACCTGTTGAGTCTACGGACAATGACGGCCGTCAGGATCAGGTCAAGGACTATGTGGTCGGCAAGACCATCTACAAGATCATCAGGGTTGACCGTATCATCCCTGCCCACACTGCGTCCTTCGACGAGGATTTCAGCCAGATCCAGGAACAGGTGCGCCTTGACAAGCAGATGAGGGCGATCGACGACTTCCTCGCCGGAAAGATCAAGGAGACTCACATCATCATCGATCCGATGTTCAGGGACTGTGAGTTCCGCCGCTCCGGCTGGGCATCAAAGTTCGCGGAAGACTGATGCTCCCGAGACGCCTGGCATATTCATTACTCCTTTTGCTGCTCACGTTCAGCCTTTCCGCCCAGACCACGGAGCGGAAGGACAGTCTTGTGAGGCTGCTCGGCTGTGATGAGTTGCAGCAGGTTGATGAATATGGTGTCCAGTACCGCAAGGCCTTGGGGCACGCGCGTTTTGAGCACAACTCGATCCTGCTGGTCTGTGACACCGCCTTGTGGAACGTCAACACGAATGTGATCAACGCCTTCGGCAATGTCCAGATCATCCAGAACAGCACGGTGCTCAGCAGCGAGAGTCTGGATTACCTGATCGACCAGAACCTCGCGCAGTTCCGAGGCTCTTTGGTGCAGCTTCGGGACAAGGACGGCAACACGCTCAGGACAAGGGATCTGGACTACAACACGAAGGACAGTGTCGCGGTTTTCCGTGGCGGAGGAGCCTTGCGTGACAAGGACGGCCAGGTCATCGAGAGTGTCGAAGGGTCTTATTTCTCCAAGCTCAGCACGTTCACGTTCACGAACAATGTCAACATGTACACGGACTCGATGTTCGTGAAGACGGATTTTCTCAGCTACGACACCGAAGCCAACCGTGCCACGTTCGGCACTGGCACCAATGCCTGGAAGGACGACAACATGCTTTCCTCCAAGGCCGGTCTCTATGAGAGGGACTTAGAGAAATTCACCTTCACCACCGACGTCCATCTTTTGACCGAGGGTCAGGAGGCCTGGGCCGACACGCTGGTCTACTACCGCGCCCGTAATGAAGTGGAGATGTTCGGTCATGCCGAGTTGTTGGACACGAGCCGCAATGTGGCCGCTGTCGCAGGCTACATGCAGTACATCGATTCCTTGTCCTATGTCAAGATGACCAGGGATCCGGCCGTCATCATGATCAGCGAGCAGGACGGAAAGAAGGACACCGTCTATGTCGGAGCTGACACATTGATCCTTCGTTCGATACCGAAGTGCGATGTGGATTCTGTCGAGTTTGTCAGATCAGAGGCCCGATTGAAGGAGTTGAGTGTAGATCCTATCACGGAGTACCGTCGCAAGGCTGCAGAGGCTGCCAAAGCCGCTGCCGAGGAGGCCCGGAAGAAGATGGAGGAGGAAGACCCGAACGCGAGGGGATCCTTTGACAAGGGAGCCGCCGCGCTGACCGAAAGCAGAAAACCGATCCTTCCCGCCCCGTGGGATGATGATGTCATTGAATATGAACCGCCTCGCTGGTGCTGGACACCGCCGGCCACGGAGTCATATTCTTTGCCGGTCGCCGGGCTTGTCAAAACTCCCGCCCGCCCGCTCGCTCAGAACCCCGACACTTTGAAGTCGGCAAGTCTCAAGCCTCAGTCCGACACCCTTCGCACCCGGTCCAATACCCTTCGCACCCCGGCAGACACCCTTCGCGCCTCTGCCGACACCCTGAGACCTCAGTTGGACACAACGGCGTTCCAAGCTGACAGTCTTGGCTTCCCAAAAGATTCGCTGGCCATGGCGGACTCCCTTTCCATTGCCGCGAAAGACTCGCTTGACCTGACTCCGAAAGACTCCACAAAGATCAATTTCATCTACGGAATCAATAACGTCAAGGTCTTCAGAACCGACATGCAGGTCGCGTGTGACTCTCTGGCCTACACCGACCTTGACTCGTTGATACGTCTCTACAGGAAACCGTATGTCTGGAATGAAACCAAGAGGCAGTACACGGCGGACAGCATAACAGTGATTGTCAAGAACCAGTCCATCGAGCGCGCGAGCCTGATGTCAAACGCCTTCATCATCGTCCAGGAGGACTCCCTCTCGTTCGATCAGATCAGGGCGACGGAAATGATGGCCTATTTCGACAGCACTGGAACACTCCGGCGTTTCGACGCGATGGGCGGGGCGTCCGGTGTCTTCTTCATAGAGGAGAACAATTCGCTTGCGACTGTCAACAAGTTCGAGTCGAAGATGATGACGGCCATTTTGAAGGAAGGGAACATTCAGGATCTCAACTATTTCGACGCTGTCAAGAGCGATGCCTATCCTGTCGTCCAGCTAAAGAAGGACGAGAGGATTCTTAAGGGTTTCGACTGGCAGCCTGAAAAGCGTCCCAAAGGTCCGGAGGACATCACCGAGTACAAGCCGCGAGAGTCTCAAAGGTCTGTCTACGAGCAGATTCCACGTGCGAAATTCGCCGAGACCGACATTTATTTCCCTGGCTATATGAGCAGCGTCTATAAGATGCTTGCGACCCAGGATTCTCTGAAGCGCGTCCGTAAGGCGGAGAGGAAGCGGCTGGAGGAGTTGCGTAAGGCCGAGGAGGCTCGTGTGGCGGATAGTATGCGGGTGGCAGCCGACAGTCTTGCGCTTCGGGACAGCCTTGCCAGAAAGGACAGCCTGGCTTTGAAGGACAGCCTTGCGTTGAGGGATTCCTTGGCCGCGCGTAAGGACAGCATAGCGTTGAAAGACACCCTTGCGGTTTCCGCGGACAGTGCGTCTGTAAAGAATCCGTTGGATCCGGCAGCGGCGAGGAAGGCTGCGAAAGAGGAAAGCCGCAGGAAGCGTGCGGAGGCGCGTGAGGCAAGATGGGCCGAGCTTGACGCCCGTGATGAGGCCAAGGCCAAAGTCAAGGAAGAGAAAGCCTTGAAAAGGAAACGTAAGAAGACCCTCAAGACGCTGAAAGCAATGGAGAAGCGGCGTGCCAAGGAAGATCGGATGCTGGAACGCTATCGTCTCCGCTTCGAGAAGCAGAAAGCCAGAAAAGAAGCCCGGGCCGCCAAACGCTCCGCCCGCTGATGCCCCGCTCAGGCTCTGCAACCGAGGTTGTGTGCAGGCCGGGGTATTGGTTGTGATAAATCCAAGGCGCGAGCGTATCGGCTGAGGGACAAAAAAGAGGGTGACATTGGTCACCCTCTCCTTTATCTTTTTGATGTGTAATTTCTAGAGCAGCTTCTTGCGGAGCGCGTCGATCATGTCCACGGTCATGGTCTCCAGATCATAGGACGGTGTCCATCCCCACTCCTCGCGGGCGCAGGAGTCATCCATCTTGTCCGGCCATGAGTCGGCGATCGCCTGACGGACTGGATCGACCTCATAGCGCATCCTGAATCCAGGGATGTGTTCCTCGATCTTCTTGCGCAGGATCTCAGGATCGAAGCTCATTGACGCTATGTTGAATGAGTTGCGGTGTTTCAGCTTGGACGGGTCCGCGTTCATGATGTCCACGGCGGCCTTCAGGGCGTCAGGCATGTACATCATGTCCATGAATGTCCCGGCGGCGATAGGGCAGACAAACTCCTCTCCCTTCACGGCGGCGTAGTAGATCTCCACGGCGTAGTCGGTCGTACCTCCCCCAGGCAGAGTGACATTGGAGATCAATCCCGGGAACCTCACCGAACGGGTGTCCACGCCATACTTCGTGTGGTAGTAGTCGCTGAGCAGCTCGGTGGCCACCTTGGTCACGCCGTACATTGAGCGCGGCCTCTGGATCGTGTCCTGAGGCGTGTCCTGGTGCGGGGTCTCCGGACCGAACGAGCCGATGGACGACGGAGTGAACACGGCGACATTGTTCTCGCGGGCGATCTCAAGAATATTCATGAGACCGTCAATCTGGATGTGCCATGCCAGTTGCGGCTTCTTCTCCGCCACGGCGGAGAGCAGGGCTGCCAGATTGTAGATCGTGTCGATGTTGTACTTCTTCACGATTCCGAGAAGCTGCTCGCCGTTGCATACATCCGCCTCGGCGGCAGGGCCGCTTTCGAGCAGAATACCCTTAGGCTCAGCGCCTTTAATGTAACCGGCAACAACGTTGCCCTCAGGACACATCTTCCTGATTTTCATTGTCAGCTCGGAGCCTATCTGGCCGGTCGAGCCTATCACAAGTACGTTTTTCATTGCAGATGGCTTGTTTTATGCTTACTTAGCTTTTGCAAATTTACATTATTTTCCAATAAGTGTTCTTATTAATGCGAAAATATAAACTAATTTCACGAAAATTGATATATTTGTCATGGCGAAAACGAAACGTTTTAAAAAATCATAAGATATGTACGGAAAATTCAAGGATCATCTGACAGCGGAACTCGCCTCCATCAAGGAAGCCGGGCTCTACAAGAACGAGAGGAACATCGCTTCTGCCCAGTCTGCGGAGATCACTCTCCAGGACGGCAGCAAAGCCCTTAACTTCTGTGCCAACAACTATCTGGGACTGGCTGATTCTCCAAGGCTCATCGAGGCCGCCAAGAAGGCAATGGACGAAAGAGGCTTCGGAATGTCCTCAGTACGTTTCATCTGCGGAACCCAGGATCTCCACAAGGAGCTGGAGGCGGCGATTTCCAATTTCTTCCACACCGAGGACACCATCCTCTACGCCTCGTGCTTCGATGCCAACGGCGGTGTGTTCGAGCCTCTTCTCACGGCAGAGGACGCGATCATCTCCGACTCTCTGAACCACGCTTCGATCATCGACGGCGTGCGTCTGTGCAAGGCTGTCCGCTACCGCTACGCCAACGCGGACATGGCCGACCTTGAGCGCTGCCTCCAGGAGGCCCAGGCCCAGAGGTTCCGCATCATCTGCACGGACGGAGTCTTCTCGATGGACGGCAACGTGGCTCCGATGGACAGGATCTGCGAGCTGGCCGAGAAATATGACGCGCTCGTGATGGTTGACGAAAGCCACTCCGCCGGAGTTGTCGGCAAGACCGGCCACGGAGTCGCCGAGCAGTATGACTGCTATGGCCGCATCGACATATTCACAGGCACTCTCGGAAAGGCATTCGGAGGCACCGTCGGCGGATTCACCACCGGCCGCAAGGAGATCATCGACATGCTCCGCCAGCGCTCCCGCCCTTACCTCTTCTCCAACTCACTGCCGCCGATGATCGTCGCCGCCGGCATCGAGATGTTCAGGATGCTGGGAGAAAGCAACGAGCTTCACGACCGCCAGCAGGAGAATGTGACCTACTTCCGCGAGAAGATGCTGGCCGCCGGCTTCGACATCAAGCCTACGCAGAGCGCCATCTGCGCCGTGATGCTCTACGATGCTCCTCTGTCCCAGAAGTTCGCCGCCAAGATGGCCAAGGAAGGAATATTCGTGACCGGCTTCTACTATCCGGTGGTTCCGAAGGGTCAGGCCCGCATCCGCGTACAGCTTTCCGCCGCCCACAAGCGCGAGCATCTTGACAAGGCCATCGCCGCCTTCATCAAGGTCGGCAAGGAGTTGGGAGTCATCAAATAGACTTTTTTGATCATTCATAAGTTCCGGTCGCCAAGCCTGTCGAAGCGTCCGGAACTTTTGATGAATAGGAATATGCCAAATCTGAGATTCTGGATGGACAACGCCCGGAAGATAGCCCTTCCCCAGAGCGCCATCCCATGCCTGACAGCTATAATCCTCTCGATCGGCCAGGACGGATTCTTCTGGCCTCTCGCGATACCGGTTTTCCTCGGAGTCTGCGCCGCGCACCTGGGGATGAACCTCGCCGATGACTATTTCGACTACCTCAAAGGACTCCCTTCGGGAGAGATCCGCTCGTCCCTTGTGGCCGAAGGCTCGGTCCGCGCCCGGATGGACAAATGCCAGTACATCCTCTCCGGCGCGGCCACCGAAAAGGATCTCCGCAAGGCCATGATCCTATTCCTTGGCTTCGCGGCCCTGATGGGTCTGGCCGTTGTCATATTCCAGATGCTCACTAACGGCCCGGCCTCCGCGCTTGCTGTCGCCGCCTACGCTTTCGCCGGACTGTTCATCGGCCTCCAGTATTCCGGAGCGCCCATGCGCCTTGGCTATCACGGCCTTGGCGAGCTGGTCATAGGCGTGGTTTTCGGGCCTCTGAACATGATGGGGACGGCTGCTGCGGTGACAGGAGCGGCCTTCCGCCCGGACATGTTCATCCTGAGCATCGGCATCGGTTGCCTTGTGACGAACATCGTCTTTGTCCATTCTGTGATGGAGGCTGCTGCCGACAAGCGGCTCGGGAAGCGCACTTTCGCCCACCTTCTCGGAGGCAAGACCTCGCAGATCACCGCCCTGGCCGTGTTCACGCTGGTGCCGTTCATCTGCCTGATTTGCAACGTCTTCCTCTACGGCTGGAGCCACTGGTACCTGCTGACCCTCGTCTCCCTGCCGCTGTCCGTCTGTTTCCTCTGCTCCACCTGGCGCTTCATCAACAACCTCCCCTGCGACGACACTCCCCGCTGGTGGATGGGCTCGATGGGAAATTGGAATGAATATGTCAAGGCAGGCGTTGACTGGTTCCTCTTCCGTTGGCTGATGGCCCGCAACATCAACACATTCTTCTGCCTGGTGGTCATCATTGTGTTCATAATCAATTCTATTGTAAAATAACAACCCGCCTTCCGCGCGGCAACTATCTTCTAATATGATCAAGCAATACGCCTACCTCGCCTGGTGGTTCGTCCGAGCCCGCTTCTTCGGACGCCGCGCCCCGCTCCAGACCGTCCTGTTCATAACCGACAAATGCAACCTCCGCTGCAAGCACTGCTCCGTCTATGGCAGCGCCGGCAACCGTCAGAGGAAGTTCGATGACATCGTGGAATCTCTGAGACGCTCCTACGCAGCCGGTTCCCGTTTCGTCGATCTGGAAGGCGGCGAGCCGACCCTCTGGAAGGAGGACGGCAAGACCATCAACGACATCATAGACGCGGCTGTCCGGATCGGTTTCTTCTCCGTGACAGTCACCACGAACGCCCAGCAGGACTTCTCCTGGATCCACCCCCACTCGATCTGGGTCTCCCTTGACGGCATCGGCAGGTACCACGAGGCGATCCGAGGCGAGGGCACCTTCCCGAGGCTGGAGGAAAACATCCGGAAGTGCGGCCACAAGCACTTGAGTGTGAATATGGTAGTGAACTCCCTGAACTGGGAGTCCCTGGATGATGTAATGGAATATGTACGTGCCAACGACGCGATCGAGCAGGTCTCCATCAACTTCCACACCCCCTTCCCCGGCACCGAGTACCTGATGCTCCCTCCGGCAAAGAAAGCCGAGCTGATCGACAAGGTGCTGTCCTACAAGAAGAAAGGCTATCCGATAATGAATTCCGCTTCCGGCCTAAGGAAGATGAAGCGCAACACCCTTGGCCAGATAAGGTTAGGAAAAGAATGCTTCGTCTCGAACTTCATCTACCCCGACGGCTCCGAAGGCCTCTGCACCGGCTACGGCACCTCTCAGTGCCGCGACTGCGGCTTCTGCATGGCCGGCGAGATGTCCTCCGTCTTCCACTTCTGCCCCGACACCCTCCTTGCCGGCTTCAAGCTAAGAATGTAGCCCCTACAAGAGGAATTCCCTCCGCCCATAGCACCCTCCACCCCCCCCCCAAAAAAAAAACTCTGCCCCCTCGGGCGACAGAACAGCCCCAAACCGTCGCCCAAGAGTGCCGCGCCGTACCCTCGGGCAACAGTATAGCCCCAAACCGTCGCCCAAGAGTGCCGCACCGCGCGCTTGGGCAACAGAACAGTCCCGAACCATCGCCCAAGAGTGCCGCACCGCGCGCTTGGGCAACAGAACAGCCCCGAACCGTTGCCCAAGAGTGCCGCGCCGTACCCTCGGGCAACAGTATAGCCCCAAACCGTCGCCCAAGAGTGCCGCGCCGTACCCTCGGGCGACAGAACAGCCCCAAACCGTCGCCCAGAAGTTCCTGCCGGAGTCGCTGAGCCTCTATCCCGCGCTTTATCGCAGCGGCGGGTACCCCCAAGGCAGTTGCCTTAAGGTGACTTTGGCTCCCGAAGAGGGAGGTCATGAGTGATTAATGATGGTCCAGTGGACCATCATAGCGAGCAGCACGGAGTGGGGAGGATCACCTTAAGGCAACTGCCTTGGGGGTATGGTGCAACAAAAAAATTAGTTGAGGCACAATAAATTATTTGTCATGGTACAACAAGCAACTGGTTGAGATTCAGCAAACAATGGCTTGTGGAGCACAAGCAATCTATTCCGCGTAGAGCGAGATGATGTTGAGGATGACCTGGGAGGCTTTCTCGATGCTCTGGAGAGGGACGAACTCCATCTTGCCGTGGAAGTTCAGGCCACCGGCGAAGATGTTCGGGCAAGGCAGCCCCTTGAAACTCAGGTTAGCACCGTCGGTGCCGCCGCGGATAGGCTGGATCTTCGGCTTGATGCCGGCCATCTCCATAGCCTTCACGGCTTTCTCAACCACGTGATAGTGCGGTTCCACCTGCTCGCGCATGTTGTAGTACTGATCCTTGATCACAGCCGTCGCCGTACCATCGCCGTACTTCACATTGATGAAATCCACGCACTTACGCATGATCTCCTTCTTGCTCTCGAACTCCTTGCGGTCATGGTCACGGATTATGTAGGTGACATCCGCCTCCTCGACCGAACCGCTGAAACCGACAATGTGGAAGAAGCCCTCGTAGCCTTCGGTATATTCAGGCCTCTGCTGAACAGGCAGCAATGCGTTCAACTCAGTGGCGATCAGGATCGCGTTCTTCATCTTGCCCTTCGCGTAGCCCGGATGCACGTTCCTTCCCTGAATGTGGATCTTCGCCGAGGCCGCGTTGAAATTCTCGAACTCCAGCTCACCGATCTCCCCGCCGTCCATCGTGTAGGCATATTCAGCCCCGAACCTCTTGACATCGAATTTAACCACGCCGCGCCCGATCTCCTCGTCAGGCGTGAAACCGATCTTGATCTCACCGTGCCTGAACTCGGGATGCTCCACGATGTACTGCACCGCGTCCATGATCTCGGCCACGCCGGCCTTGTCGTCCGCACCCAGAAGGGTTGTGCCGTCGGTGGTGATGAGCGTCTGCCCCACATAATGAAGCATCTCCGGGAACTCCGAAGGCTTCAGCGCCAGTCCAGGCACACCTTTCAAAGGAATGTCCCCGCCGTCATATTCATTGATGATCTGAGGCTTGATGTCCGCTCCCGAAGCGTCCGGAGCGGTGTCCACGTGGGCGATGAAGCCGATCGCCGGCACTTTCGCCTCGATGTTCGAAGGGATCGTGCCCATCACGTAACCATATTCATCAAGAGTGGCTTCCACTCCGAGAGCCTGCAGCTCGTCGCGCAGCATGCGGAGCAGATTCAGCTCCTTCTCCGCCGATGGCTGGCTCTCTGATTCCTCGTTCGACTGAGTGTCAACGCTGACGTACCTCAGGAACCTGTCTAAAACTTTTTCCATTATTCTTGTTATTTTCTGGTCACCGAGCCTGTCGAGGCCACTTCATAATGGCACTTCGGCGGGCACGGTGGCCGTTTGTTTATTCCTTAGCCCTCAAAGAGGCGATGATGGTGTAGGCGATGATTCCGAGGAACGGGATGATGGCGATGGCCTCGCCGTATTGGGCGTTCCAGCCGGTCAGGAACCAATCCACGTTGAAGAACTTGAGCAGAGCGCTCACGACTCCCATCAGCGCGCCGCCGGCGATGAAACCGGAAGCGATCAGCGTACCCTTGTTCAGACGTATCTCATTAAGCGCCTTGTCCTTCGAGCGGATGCTGACGAACCAGGAGATCGCTCCGCCTATCAGAAGAGGCAGGTTCAGGTCGATCGGAATGAACATACCCAGAGCGAACGCCAGGGCAGGAACCTTGAGGAAGGTCAGCACTATGGCCAGCACGGCCCCGATCCCGTAGAGCAGCCACGGAGCGCCGCCGCCGTTCATCATAGGCTGGATCACAGCCGCCATCGCGTTGGCCTGAGGAGCCACGAGCGCCTGGTCACCGACGAAACCGTAGGTCTTGTTCAGCACCAGCATCACGCCGCAGACCGTCGCCGCGGCCACAGCCACGCCCACGAACTTCCAGCCTTCCTGCTTTCTCGGAGTGCTGCCGATCCAGTAGCCGATCTTAAGGTCGGTGATGAAGGAGCCGGCCACCGAAAGCGCCGTGCAGACGACACCGCCGATGATCAGGGCCGCGGCCATGCCGGCGTTGCCCTTAAGACCCACACCAACAAGGATAAGCGCCGCGATGATCAGCGTCATCAACGTCATGCCGCTCACCGGGTTCGTGCCGACGATGGCGATGGCGTTGGCCGCTACCGTGGTGAACAGGAACGCGATCACCGCCACGATCAGCAGCCCCACAACCGCCTGCCAGACATTGTTCACGACCCCGCCGAAAGCGAAGAAGGCGAACACCGCCAGAAGCGTCAGCACGATGCCGAACACGATGGTTTTCATAGGAATATCCTCCTGCGTCCTCTCGGCCTTCCCGGCATTGCCACCCTTCTTGGAGAACTCACCGACAGCCAGACCGACAGCCGACTTGATCACACCGAACGACTTGATGATGCCGATGATGCCGGCGGTGGCGATGCCGCCGATGCCGATGTGGCGCGCGTAATCTTTGAATATCTGGTCTGGGCTCATCTCCCCGATTGTCATTGTCACACCGGTCCCCATCAGGTCGATCACCTGGCCACCCCAGATGAGGTTCATCAGCGGAATGATCACCAGCCACACCAGGAAACTGCCGCAGCAGATGATGAAGGCATATTTCAGACCGACGATGTAGCCAAGACCCAGCACAGCCGCCCCGGTGTTCAGCTTCAGAACGACCTTGGCCTTGTCGGCGATTGTCTGTCCGATGCCGGCAACAGTTGTGCTCACGGTGTCCGCCCAGGCTCCGAAAGTGCTGACGATGAAGTCATAAAGACCACCGATGAGACCGCTGACAAGAAGCGTTCCCGCACCCTTGCCGCCGCCTTCGCCGCTAACGAGGATCTGTGTGGTGGCCGTCGCCTCCGGGAAAGGATACTTCCCGTGCATCTCCTTCACGAAATATTTCCGGAAAGGAATGAGGAATAATATTCCTAAGACACCGCCAAGCAGCGAGGAAAGGAACATCTGCATGAAGCTGACATCCACTCCGAGGATGTAGATGGCAGGGAGTGTGAATATGGCGCCCGCCACCACGGCCCCTGAGCAGCCTCCGATGGACTGGATGATGACGTTCTGCCCCAGCCCCTCCTTTTTTCCGAGCGCGCTGGTCAGACCCACGGCGATGATCGCGATAGGGATCGCGGCCTCGAACACCTGCCCCACGCGAAGACCCAGATAGGCCGCCGCCGCGGAGAAGATGACCACCATCAGCAGACCGAGCGTCACTGAATATGGCGTCACTTCCGCCCATTTCCTTTCCGCCCCCAGGAGCGGCTTGTACTCCTCACCCGGCGCCAGCTCCCTTTGAGCGTTCTCCGGCAATGAATTTCTTGTTTCTTCCATCGATCGTTATTTTGTTATTGTTTCTTTCTTATGTGGCCCGTCTCCGGGTCTTTCCATCGGCTGCCGGGCTTTCCTTTGGCCGCCGGGTCGCCGCTGAGCTTGTCGAAGCGCCGGTGTCTTCCTGGTCGAAGCACCCGCCCAGGCCCTGCGGCAAACAAAGGTACTATTTAAAGGTGAGAATTCCACCCCGCTGAAAAATATTCCTGAAAAAAGTCAAAAAAAATTTGGTAGTAAAGAAAAAGTGCGTATCTTTGCAGCCCGTTTCGGAAGAAGCGGTACAAAACAAAGTTCATTGACAATACTGAGAGATTACAACGAGGTAAGTGTAAAAGAATAGATTAGCCGATATATAGCGATATATGAAGGTTGATGCAATTTCACAACAACGAAAGATTCACAGAGAAAGAGAAGTCAGAGCGCACGGAGGATGCCTTGGCTTCGGCAGGCGAAGAAGGACGCGGTAAGCTGCGAAAATGTCCGGGGATTTGCAAACGGGAGTTGATCCGGACGTGTCCGAATGGGGCAACCCGCACGGCTGAAGGCCGTGCACCGGCGCGAGCCGGGGCGAACCCGGGGAACTGAAACATCTTAGTACCCGGAGGAGAAGAAAGAAACAGTCGATTCCCTTAGTAGTGGCGATCGAAGAGGGAGGAGCCTAAACCGCCGCGTTCGAGGACGCGGCGGGGTTGTAGGACCGGCGATGTCCGCATCCGCGCAAACCGGAGCATGTCTGGAAAGCGTGGGCGCAGAGGGTGACACCCCCGTACGGGTAACGTGCGGATGCGGATGCCGGCACCTGAGTAGGGCGGGGCACGTGGAATCCTGTCCGAATCAGCGGGGACCATCCCGCAAGGCTGAAGACTGCCGAAGACCGATAGTGTACCAGTACCGTGAGGGAAAGGTGGGAAGCACCCCGGGAGGGGAGTGAAATAGAGCCTGAAACCGTGCGCTTGCAAGCGGTCGGAGCACCATTATGGTGTGACGGCGTGCCTTTTGCATAATGAGCCTACGAGTTGCCTCACGCCGGCGAGGCTAAGCCATTCAGTGGCGGAGCCGCAGCGAGAGCGAGTCTGAACAGGGCGTTCAGTCGGCGTGAGCAGACGCGAAACCTAGTGATCTACCCTTGTCCAGGGTGAAGGGGCCGTAACAGGCTCTGGAGGCCCGAACCAGTTTCCGTTGAAAAGGGCTTGGATGAGGCGAGGGTAGGAGTGAAAGGCCAATCAAACTGGGAGATAGCTCGTACTCCCCGAAATGTCTTTAGGGACAGCCTCGTCAGTTTCCCGCGTGAGGTAGAGCTACCGATTGGAAGCGAGGGCTTCGCCGCCTATCAATTCCAGACGAACTCCGAATGCGCGCGGTGATCTATGACGGGAGTGAGTCGTCGGGTGCTAATATCCGGCGGCGAGAGGGTAAGAGCCCAGACCTCCGGCCAAGGCCCCCAAGAGCGGTCTAAGTTGAGACAGAACGAAGTGGCGCCGCAGAGACAGCCAGGATGTTAGCTTGGAAGCAGCTATTCATTCAAAGAGTGCGTAACAGCTCACTGGTCGAGCGGAGCCGCGTGGATGATGATCGGGCATCAAGACCGCCGCCGAAGCCGAGGACGGCTGGCGCGAGTCAGTCGTGGTAGGGGAGCATTCCGGTCGGCGCGGAAGGGAAGTCGCGAGGCTTCCTGGAGCGTCCGGAAAAGAAAATGTAGGCATGAGTAACGACAAGGGGCGTAGAAACGCCCCCGCCGAAAACCCAAGGTTTCCGGGGCCACGCTAAACGGCCCCGGGTGAGCCGGGAGCTAACGGTAAGCCGAGAGGCGATCCGGATGCACACGCGGTTAATATTCCGCGGCCGGCCCGTCGGGCGATGTCGCGACCGAGAAGTGAAACCTCCGCGCGGAGACGGAATTCCGCGTTGAAGGCCGTAGGGGTGACCCGAAAGCCGACAGTACGGCGAGCCTCCGGGCGAGCCGACAGCGAGGGTAATCATGCTCGCGAGAAAAGCGACTAGCGCTAAGAGACGGGCCGCCCGTACCGTAAACCGACACAGGTGGGTGGGGAGAGTATCCTGAGGCGCTCGAGTGAATCACGGCCAAGGAACTAGGCAAATTGACCCCGTAACTTAGGGATAAGGGGTCCCGCGGCGACGCGGGCGCAGAGAAATGGCCCAGGCGACTGTTTACCAAAAACATATGGCTATGCGAAATCGTTAAGATGACGAATATGGCCTGACACCTGCCCGGTGCCGGAAGGTTAAGAGGGGGGGTCACCGAAAGGGAAGCCCTGAATTGAAGCCCCGGTAAACGGCGGCCGTAACTATAACGGTCCTAAGGTAGCGAAATTCCTTGTCGGGTAAGTTCCGACCTGCACGAATGG
>ENA-UEQL01001227-UEQL01001227.1-human-gut-metagenome-genome-assembly--contig:-NODE-1227-length-18158-cov-7.570212_pt1 | contig 18158 bp, 17 predicted proteins | sample MGYA00242905_ERZ507926 | MGnify/ENA primary metagenome ERZ507926 (study PRJEB26167, sample SAMN06115531) | human gut metagenome | host: Homo sapiens | place: China:Henan | collected 2015-09-09...
GCGGAATACCGCCGAATTTAGAACCGATGGTTTCCACCGGAAGGTTAAATAAAGAGACCAGCGCCGTCATGACGATCTTCCGACAATTCACTTATCAGATTACGGAACCTGATTCTCTCATTCGGATCAAGACCTGCTGTCGGTTCATCCAACACAATCAGAGGCGGTTTATGGACAAGCGCCTGGGCGATTAGAACGCGGCGTTTCATACCGCCGGACAAGCGCATGACGCTTTCTTTCTTTTTATCGGCAAGATCCAGAACCTCAAGCAGTTCGTGGAGCCACTTATCGTTGTGACGCAGGCCGAAATATCCGCTCTGCAGTCTTAATGTCTCCCATACACTCAGAAACGGATCGAAAGTAATTTCCTGCGGGACGATGCCGATCGCCATTTTGAACTGCTGCCAGTCACGGCGAATGTCGTAACCTAAAACAGAAACGTTTCCGCTGTCAGGCGTTACAGTCTTGGCCAGTACACCGATCAAAGTGCTTTTTCCGGCTCCGTTAGGGCCGAGCAGGCCGAAAAAATCGCCTTGTTCAATCGAAAATCTCACATCCGAAAGGGCCTTTTTTGGATTTTTACCGGCGTTAAAAGACTTCGAAATATGTTCAATTTGAAGTGCCGGAATATTAAATTCAGTCACGAATTTTTTCCTTTTGTCTGTTTTTATTCAAAGATTAACCATTCTTCAAACTACTGTTTTAAACGAAAGTCTCAAATGGTTAATAAAAATTCAGATCAATCCGAACCGGTTAAATTTTTATACATATTGATTACAAGGATTAAGGTAAACGATGATGATAATCATTTGTATTAAAATTGTCTTAGTGCTAAATTTATTCAAATGATAATCATTATCAATACAATATTTTAGCATTATGCAAGCACAACACACTGACCGACAGAAAGCAGTCCCGATGTTTAATGCCTTCCAAAGCAAAGGGCAAGACGACATCAGCCGCTGGCTGGCCAAAGTTTCTGAGAATCCTATTGTCGAAGCTTTTCCCGAAAAGATTGATATCCATCCGGGAATGGACAGCTCCATGCTGTTGTCTACGGAAATGCCGGCGATCTTATCCGAACTTGTCTCTAAGCCTCGTACACGCAGAACGGTGGCCTATATCAACGTTCCTTACTGTGAAACCCGCTGCTTCTATTGCTTGTTCTATATCAAGCCGTATCGCAATAAAGAAGAAAGCAAAGCATTTGCCGATACGCTGATCAAAGAACTTCAGCTTTGGTCGGATAAACCGGTGCAGAAGGGCGAGCCCGTCCACGCCGTCTACTTCGGCGGCGGCACACCGAGCTATCTCGGCCCCGACCGCCTGCGCCGCCTTCTGGACGCGGTTTTTCAAAGCTACCGCGTCGCCCCCGGCGCGGAGATCACGCTCGAGGCCAACCCCGACAGCGCGCAGGATATTTCCGCCCTGCGGCAGCTGCACGATGCAGGCTTCGACCGCCTCTCGCTCGGGATGCAGTCCGCGGACGACGCGGAGCTGCGGCGCATCGGGCGCGTCCACACGCACGCGCAGACCGTCCGCGCGGTGGAGAACGCCCGCGCCGCGGGCTTTGACAATTTGAGTCTCGACCTCATCTACGGTCTGCCCGAGCAGACGATGACGCGCTGGCAGGCAAACCTCGACGCCGCGCTCGCGCTCGCGCCCGAGCATCTTTCCTGCTACGGGCTGAAGGTCGAGGAGGGCACGCCGCTCTTTGCGCGGCGCGAGCGCTTCACGCTGCCGGACGACGACGCGCAGGCGGATATGTACCTCTCCGCGGTCGGGCTTCTCGCGCGGCAGGGCTATGAGCAATATGAGATCTCCAACTTCTGCCGCCCGGGACGGGCGTCCCGCCACAACAGCCGCTACTGGACGCTCGCGGAATACCTCGGCTTCGGCCCCGGCGCGCACAGTGACTTCGGCGGCGAGCGCTTTGCGCTCGCGCTCGATCTTGACGCCTACCTTGCGGGACACACCGCCTATTCCGAGCGCTCCGCGCCCTCGGCGCGTGAGCGGGAGACCGAGCGCGTCATGCTCGCGCTCCGCACGACCCGCGGCGTCGCCGCGGATACGCTGCCGGAAGCCGCGCGGCGCATTCTCCGGAATTGTGAAGCCCACGGCCTCGCCCATCTTTCCGGCGGCTTTTACGCCCTCACGCCCCGCGGCTTTCTGGTCTCCAACGCCATCCTTGTCGATCTTTTGGAAACAATGGAGCTTTGACGGAACTTTTTTCCGCCTTTCTTCGTCTTTACTTTTAAGGGCCGTCATGGTATAGTAACGTTATGTCAACTTTTGCTGCGCAAAAGCATAGCAAAAACAGGTATGTGCCGTATTTCAAAAGGAGATCATTATGAAAGCACTGTCCCGCAAATGCACCGCCTTTCTCTTATCCCTCACCCTGCTGCTGACGCTCGCGCCGACGGCGCTCGCCTCCGAAGCGCTGGGCGACGACCTTGACCTGCGCTCAACAACGCTCAACCGCGGCGCCGAGCTCGGCGAGGGCACGTTCTGGAGCAATACCTTCTCCGACCTGCGGCAGGAAAACTACGTCGTCTACACGCCGAACACGAGCGTGACGCCCATCGTCACCTACGGCGATTACACCACCGCGACGAGCACCGTCTCCGCCGCCGCCAAGCGGCTGGAGGAGCAGGGCCTGCGTGTGGTCGCGGGCATCAACGGCGACTACTACGATACGCTCAACGGCGCGCCGCTCGGCACGGTGATGACCGATGGCGTGCTGCGCGTCGCCTCCGCGAGCAACTATGCCGTCGGCTTCCGCGCGGACGGCACAGCCATCCTCGGCGCTCCGGCGCTGGCAATGCAGGTCGAGAGCGCCAACACGTCCTTTTCCATTGCCGCCGTCAATCAGGTGCGCTACTCCTACGGCGGCATCTACCTCTACACCTACGATTTCAACGCCCGCCGCTCCACCGGCACCAACGCCGCGGGCTATGACGTGGTCTGCTCGGCGGTCGACGGCCGCCTGAGCATCGGCGGAGCGCTGACGCTCACCGTAGACGAGATCCTGCCCGAGGCCACCGACACCGCCGTGAGCGAGGGCAAATACGTCCTGACGGCGAACCTCCTCTCCGGCGAGGAGAACCTCGCTCTGCTGCGCGCGCTTGCGGTCGGCGACACGCTGACCGTCACCGTCCGCGCGGCGGACGAGGGCTGGAACGACGTGGACTACATGATCGGCGCGCTCTATCAGCTCGTGGAGAACGGCGAGGTCTGCAAGGGGCTTGCGGCCGGCGCCGCGCCGCGCACCGCCATCGGTCAAAAGGCCGACGGCAGCCTTGTGCTCTACACCATTGACGGCCGCCGGAAGGGCTACTCCATCGGCGCGAGCCTGACGCAGGTCGCGCAGCGCATGATCGAGCTCGGCTGCGTGACCGCGCTGAGCCTGGACGGCGGCGGCTCGACGACTCTGTGCGTCACGCTGCCGGAGGACGGCAATGCCGGCGTCTACAACACCCCCTCCGAGGGCAGCCTGCGCGCCGTGACGAACCACATCTTCCTCGTTGCGTCGAATGAGCCGAGCGGCACGCTCGACCACATCGCGCTGCGCACGGAAAGCAACCGCGTGCTCGCGGGCGCGCAGGTCCTGCTCCGCGCCGCCGCCATCGACACGAACTACATCCCCATGGATAAGGAGGTATCCATCGCGAGCGACCGCGGCAGCGTGCAGACCGACGAGCTGGGCAATACGGTCCTGACCGCGCCGAAAACCGCCGGCACCGTGACCGTCGGCGCAAAGGTCGGCGGCAAATACACCACCGCTGAGGTCCGCGTGATCGAGACGCCGGACGAGATCCGCCTCGGCAAAAGCGGCACGCTCACCGAGCTGCGCGTCTCCCCCGGCGCGAGCGTCGAGCTGACCGCGCAGGCCTATCAAAACCACCTCTCCCTGCTCGCGCAGAACTCCTGCTTCACCTGGATCACCGAGGGCGGCGTCGGCACGGTCGATGAAAACGGTGTCTTTACCGCCGCCGGCCATGCCGCCTACGGCAGCCTGACCGTCCGCGCGGGCGAGACCACGCGCACCATCCCCGTTTATGTCACCTCCGATCCTCTGGTCCTGCTCGACGGCTTCGAGGGCGAGCAGACCGTCCTGACCCAGAATACCAACAAGAGCTTCGTTCGCTTCGGTGCCGCCTCCGCGCGTTGGGACTATACCGCCGGGCACGCCCCCGAGACTGCGGAGAAGCTCCTTCTGAGCGTGGAGCGGACCTACTCTGTCCCCTCCGGCTATGACCGCGTGAGGCTCTGGGTCTACGGCGATGGACAGCGGGAGACGCTCGCCCTCACGACCGATGCGGGCGAAACGAACGCTGCCGTGATCGACTTCACCGGCTGGCAGCAGCTCACCTTTACCCTCCCCGACAAAGCCGCGAGCATCACCGGCTTCGCCCTGCGCCTGCCGTCGGCTCTGACCGGTACGCTCTACCTCGATCAGCTCGTCGCGGCCCGCGAGGGCATGAGCGATACCGCCGCGCCGGAGATCTCCGTCTCCCTCTCCGAGGACGGCACGGCCCTGACCGGCAAGGTCTTTGACGCCGTGGACGGCGGCTCGCTCGCCACGCTGCGCGTAACGCTCGACGGCAAAGCGCTCAGCTTCACCTACGACCACCAGACCGGCGCGCTCCACGCCGCGCTGCCCGCCGCGGACGGCAAGGCGCACCGCATCGCCGTCATCGCCGGCGACGCGAGCGGCAGCCTCGCCCGCACCGGCCTAAGCATCACCCCGTCGGAGCTGTCCGCCGCCTTCCCCGATACGGACGGTCACTGGGCCAACGCCGCCGTGAGCTTCCTGAAGGCGAGCGGCGTCACCACCGGCGACGATTTTGGGAACTTCAATCCCGACAGCCCCATCACCCGTCAGGAATTTGCCGTGCTGCTCTGCCGCTGGCTCGCGCCCGCGCAGGACACTTCCTCCGTTGAGCTGCCCTTCGCCGACAACGGCAGCATCGCCGACTGGGCGAAGGACGGCGTGCGCGCCATGTATGCCCTCGGCGTAACGAAGGGCAGCTACGACGGCTACGGCCGGCTCTGCTTCCTCCCCACCGCGACCATCAGCCGTCAGGAGGCGCTGACGATGCTCGGCCGTCTCCTTGAGCTGGGCTACGCCGCGCCGGAGTGGGGCTTCACCGACAGCGACGCCATTGCGGACTGGGCGCGCAAGCACATCAATACGCTCTGCGCGATCGGCGCGCTCTCCGGCTACGCCGACGGCGGTATCCACCCCACTGAGCCCATCACCCGCGCACAGGTCGCCGCAACGCTGTTCAGCATGACGTAAAAAACGCAAGCAGCTCTTGCCGAGCCTTCGGCAAGAGCTGTCTGCGTGATTGTGTGGAGGGACTCTCGTCCCCTGGTATAGAAACCGCCTTCGGGCGGTTTTTATCATTTTTTACTCATTCTCGAGCATCCGGTAGCCCACGCCGATCTCGGTGAATATGTACTCGGGCGCGGCGGGATTCTTCTCGATCTTGCGGCGGATGTTCGCCATGTTCACGCGCAGGATCTGATTGTCCGCCTTGGCCTTGGGGCCCCAGATCTCGCGGATGAGGAAATCGTAGGTCAGCACCTTACCGGCGTATTTGCCCAGCAGCGCCACGATCTTGAACTCGTTGAGCGTGAGGTGAACGTCCTCCCCGCGCATGAGAACATGGTGCTTGTCGTAGTCGATGGTCAGGTCGCGGACCGTATACTTGCCGGACTGCGCGATGGAGTCGTTGTCAAGGCCCGTGCGCGTATGGCGGATGGCCGTGCGGATGCGGGCGAGCAGCTCACTCGTCCCGAAGGGCTTTTCGATGTAATCATCCGCGCCGAGATCGAGCGCCGCGACCTTGTCGCCCTCGTGCGTGCGCGCGGAGACCACGATGACCGGCACACTCGACCAGGCCCGCACCTGCTTGAGCACCTCCATGCCGTCCATGTCGGGAAGGCCGAGGTCAAGGATGATCAGGTCTGGACAATGCGACGAGATCATCGACAGCGCTTCCTTCGCGCTGCCCGCCATAAGCGTGTCGAAGCCGTTGGCGGCCAGAATGGTGGACATGAAATTCTTGATGTTCTGCTCGTCCTCGACGATCAATACCTTATCCCTGATCTTCATCCTCTTTTTCCTCCTTGAGCGGCAGGTAGAAGCGGAACTGTGCGCCGCCCTCCGGCCTGTTTTCTGCGGTGATCCTGCCGCCGTGCGCCTTGACGATCGTCTGGCAGACGGAAAGACCGATGCCCATGTTTTTCTTCATATCAAAGCCGCCGCCCTTCTCGCCGGAAAGCGAGCCGTCGAAGAGCGTCGCAAGTCTTTCGCGCGGAATGCCGAGCCCGTTGTCGCTGACCGTGAAGCAGGCCTCGTCGCCGATGTGCTCCACGCTCAGCCGCAGCTCCGTGGTGCTCTCGCCGTGCAGCACTGCATTTTCCATCAGGTTGAGCAGCACCTGCTGGATGAGCGTCGCGTCCATCGGGACGAGCACGACCTCCCGCGGCACCTCGACCGCGATGCGGATGTTGCTTTTGAAGCGCTTTTCGAATTTGTGGACCGAGGCCGCGAGGATCTCCTCCGCCGCCTCATATTCCTTGCTGATGGCCGTCTGCTCGCCCGAGATGCGGGTAATGGAGAGCAGATTCTCCACCATGCGGATGAGCCACTGGGCGTCCTCGTTGACATCGCGCAGCAGCTCTCTTTGCTGCTCGGTCGAGAGCGTGTCTCCGTTTTCCAAAATGGCGGAAGTGTTGCCCACGATGCTCGTGAGCGGCGTGCGGATATCGTGCGACATCGCGCGCAGCAGGTTCGCGCGCATCGTCTCGCGCTCGGCCTCCGTGCGCAGCCGCTCCTGCTTTTTGATCTTGGTGTTCATCGCGCTGATGATGAGCGACACCGCCAGCATCGTCAGAAAGGTCAGCGGATAGCCGGTGAGCCTGAAGTTGAACGCCCAGAATGGATAGGTGAACACGAAGTTCACGCAGATCACGCCGAAAAGCGAGCTGAAAACGCCCCAGAAATAGCCCTCCGTAAAGCGGGAGATGATCACCACCGCCAGCACGAAGATCAGCAGCGTGAAGCTGCCGTTCTCGTCGATACTGCGCAGCACAAAGCAGATCGCCGCGGCGATACCGAGCAGCAGCGCGGTGAATATCGCGTCACGCAGGTGGATCGGTATGCTTCTCCACATTTTTTCGGTCCATTGTCCGATCCGGCTCAGCAGGTCCTTCATAGCAAGCTCCCCTCCGGTCACCCTCTATGATGACCATTGTATCATATCTCTTGCTAATTATCTGCTAAGCTTTCCGTTTTTGCAAGCCATTTCTGCTAAGCTTTCCGTTTTTGCAAGCCATTTCTGTTCAATTCCCGTCCGTTTTTGCCGCACCGGCGAATGGAAAAGCATCAGGGGCGGCGCGCTGCGCCGCCCCTGATGCTTAAAGGGAGAAGTGAGAATCTATGTCGGAGTTATGTAAGGGTGTGTCCTTCCGCTCAGATCCTGCGGATGTCGATCGAGCTCACGCGGGCCAGATCGAAGCCGGGCTCCTGCTGCAGCGCCGCGAGAATGGCGATCTTGACCTCGGCGGTCAGGCCGTCCACAGGAACAGCGGGCGCGGCGGGGGCCGGCGCCGCCTTGGGCGGCTCGGGCTTTTCGAGCTTCTGCATGACCTTGCCCATCAGCATGGTCAGGAAGATGATGCAGATGAGGCCCACGAAGGTGGTGCCCATACCCATCAGACACACAAACAGATTGGAAACTTCATTCATTGGGAAACACGCTCCTCTTTTCTCTTGGTGTTCCCATTATAAGGTTGCAGGTTTTCCTGCACAAGGGCTTTGCCGCTCTCTTCACGCCGCCTTTACGCTATAAACTTTTCTCTTAACGCGCGGTTAACCGTCCCGTTCCTCTGTCACCTCCACCACATACACAGCGCCGTCCGCGACGCGGAAGCGCACCTCAAGCCCGGCAAACGCCATGCCGTAAACGCGCTGCGGATCGCTCTGGTAGTGCGGCCGCGGGTCCTGCGCGAGAACGCCTGTGAGGGCATCGCGCTTGTCCTCCGGCACGCGCGATAGAAGCTCCGCCGGGAAGTCCACCGCCAGCGCCTCGCCGCGCTGCGGCGCAAAGCCGCCGCTCGCCTCCGGCTTGCAGTCGGCGTAGGGGAGGTACGGCTTGATGTCATAGATGGGCGTGCCGTCCATCAGGTCCGCGCCGGAGACGAGCAGCACGCTCCCCTCCGCCGTCTGCTCCACGCCCTCGATCCGCACGCAGGAAAGGCCGATGGCGTTCGGGCGGAACGGCGAGCGTGTGGCGAACACGCCCATGCGCTCGTTGCCGCCGAGCCGGGGCGGACGCACGGTGGGCGACCAGTCCTCGCGCACGGCCTCGGAGAACTGCCAGATGAGCCACAGATGGGAAAAGCCCTCGATGCCGCGCAGAGCGTCGGCATTGCGGTATTCCGGCTCGAACACGATGCGCGCACGCAGGGCCTCCACCAGCCCGCTCTGGCGCGGCACGCCGAACTTTGTTTTGAAATCGCTGCGGATGCGCGCGATGACCTTGATGCTGTGCTGCTCCATAAGACCTACCTCACCGGTGACCGCGCCCGCGGGCGCGGTGAAATAAAAAGGCTCGCTGCGGCTATTGTATCAGCCGCAGCGGCCTTTTGCAATTTTATTTCAGCTTCATCGGGGTGAGGGCGAGGTAATCGTCCAGCGTGCCGTCGTGCAGACAGCAGTCGATGATCTCCTTCCCCAGCGGGTCGAGATCGTCGCAGACGAACTGCGCGACCTGCTCCTTGATGAAATCGGTGAGGATCTTCGCGCCGGCGTCGTAGCCCTCGGTGCCGAGCTTGGACTGCGTCTCGGGGCGCAGGAAGGTCTGACGGACGAACTGGCCGTCGAGCTTCATCTCGTCGAGCGCGTAGCCGAACAGCGCGCAGCGCGCGGGCACCAGATGCTTCGCGCGCACCGTGCCAAGGTGGCGGGCAAGGTACTCACGGCTGAGCCATTCGCCCATGAAGCCGACGTGGTAAGCGCCGATGTGCTGGTTCGGGATGAGCACGTTCGTGGTGTTGGGGCTATTCATGATCTGCTCGAGCAGCAGGTTCGCCTGCGTGACCTTGAGCCCCGTGGCGAACGGCCAGTAGGAGCCAACGCCCTCGGCCTTCAGACCGCTGCCGGCGTTCGTGTCCGCGATGGACGGGTTCTTGAAGCCGCGCGGCGAGACCAGACGCCACAGCCACGCAATGCTCTGCGGCACGACCTGCAGCATACCCATCACGCCGTAGTTCGGGTTCTTCGCGGTGCTCGGCGGCATCCGCACGCCGAAGCTGCGCACATCGACCTCCACCGGCTCGGTGTCGGGCACGATGTTGTCGAGCATCTTGCGCGGCAGGATGACGCGCGGGTTCGAGCAGGGCTTGCCGTTCGACTCGATGACGTGCTCCCAGATCAGGCAGGTCGAGCCGGGGATGCCGTCCATGTTGAAGAACACCAGCGGCTCGCTCGGATGGATGCAGATGCGCTCGTAGAGCGGGTTGTTGCCGTAGGCGTTCATGCCGTCCATGCGCAAAAACCAGCCGTTCTCGGCGTCGAGGATGCGCAGCTTGCCGCTCGTGGGGTCCTGGATGGACTTGAGCGCGCAGGCCATGTCGTCGGCGATGGGGTGGATCTTGCAGCTCTCGCCGAGCGTCATATAATATTTTTCGCCCGTGACCGTATGGGTGCCGATGAGCAGGCGGTCGTCGTCCTCGCGGTGGAAGTCCTCGAGCATTTCGCTCTTGCCGCCGCCGGACGCACCCTCGTGCATGAACACGATCTCGTTTTCATACGGCGTCTCGACCATCGCGGCGCTCGTGTGGCAGCAGACCCAGCCCTCGTGCTCGCCGATGTCGAGCAGCAGCGAAAACACGCCCTTCTTGGCGCTCGGGCCCGGATAGAGGTTGTAGGCCCAGACCTCGTGCAGCTCCGCGCTGCGGTTGTGGACGACGACCTGCTTGCCGTCGAAGTGCGTATGGCGGAACGGGGGCGCGACATAGATGATGGCGCGCGGCTTATAGTGCTCGGGCACGTCCGCGATACTCACGAAGCCCTGCATGTTGGCGAGCGAGAGCGCGAAGAACGCCGCGTTCATCGGGCAGATCATCAGGCTCGGGTAGCCGTGGCCGTTGGGGCCGGCGTAGAACGGCAGCATCACGATCTGCTGATTGCTCAGCCAGTCGAGCGTCTCCTGCCGGAGCTTGGAGAACTCATAGCCAAAGCGGTCCTTGAAGCGGGGCTTGTCGGTCGGAAGCTCGTCGCCGATGGCCATGCTGTTCGGATCGCGGCGGCGCATATAGTCCTCCATGAAGTTGACCACGCAGCCGTTCTTGCAGCGCACCACCTCGGCCTCCTTGACCGTGCCGAGCCCTTCGATGGGATACACCACGTCGTAGCGGGAGGTGTGCGTGGGGCCGTAGGCCATTTCCTGCAGCTCCTCCTTCGTCTCGGCGTAGGCGATGCACTTGCACTTCTTCAGTGCCTCCGCCACCTCGGGCGCAAGCTCAAATCGGTTGAAATAGTTGTCGGTATACATGCAGCAAGCCGCCTCCTTCAAAAATAAAAGATTAGGTCGTACATTATCACACTTTTCCCAAAAATGCAATAAAATTATTCCGAATCACTCCATCAAATTATCTGATATGCACAAATTCCGTCGTTTTTCCGACTTTTTGCAGGAAATTATGCAGAAGGGAGATGCCGTGCGGCATCTCCCCTGCTTCAGGACAGCTTGCGGATGAAGTTTCCGTGGATGGTCACGCCCTCCTGCGTGATGAAAAAGGCGTTCGGGTCCAGCTCGTGGACCACGCCGTAGAGGTCGGCCTCCTCAAATTTGGAGACGCACACGCACAGCACGCGCAGGTCCTCGCCGGTGTAGGCGCCCTTGCCCTCCCAGTAGGTCACGCCGCGCCCGAGCCGTGCCATGATGTTCCTCGGCAGCTCTGGGTCCTCGTCCTTGGTGAAGATGAGCACCTGCTCGGTGATGTTCTGCTGGTGCCCGCGGTCGATGAAGAGCGCGCAGAACACCGTATAAATGATGGAATAGATCGCCGCGCGCAGACCGAAGAGGACCGCGCAGAGCGTGTAGAGCAGCGCGTTGAAGCTCAGGCTGAAGCGCCCCACGCTGAAGCCCTTGCCCTTCTTGGCGAGCCACAGTCCGAGGATGTCCAGCCCGCCGGTCGAGCAGCCGCAGGTGAGCACGATGCCGAGCGAGAAGCCGACGAGGATGCCGCCGAGCACGCAGTTCGTCAGCGTCTCCTCCACCAGCGGCGCCGCCGGCGGCGGCACAAGGCTCAGAAACAGCGACGAGGTGACGGTACACACCGCGGTGCGCACAAGGAAGCCCCTTCCCAGCGCCTGCCACGCCAGCAGCAGGATGGGCACGTTCGCCGCCAAATACAGGATGCCCGAAAAGTCCACGTTCGGCGACAGCCCCAGCGCCTCCACGATCAGCGTGCGGGCGACCTGGCAGAAGCCCAGCAGGCCGCCGGTGTAAAGTCCCATCGGGACAATGAACCAGTTCACGCCGATGGCGTAGAGCAGCGTCGCGGCCACGGCCAGAGCCAGACGGCACCACCGGTTCTGTATCGCTTTGTGCAGCATAGACATTCCCTCCGCTCCTGTTTTCCCTGTGCTTTTTATTGTATGCGCACCGCGTGCCGAAGTCAAGCGCGGACTACAGTGCGTAGCGCAGGCATTGATAGAGCCGCCGCTTGGCGCGCAGCAGCGTGCGGGACACCGTGGACTTGTTGACGCCCAGCTCCTGCGCGATCTCGGTCACGGTCTTATTCTGCTCAAAATTCATCCGGAGCAGCTGCCGCTGCCGCGCGGTCAGCGCCTCCTGCCGCGCCAGGCGCAGGTTGCGCTTGAGCCGGAGCAGCTCACCGTCGTTGTCCTGCGCGTTGGCGCGCAGCCACGCCGCCATGTCGCCGTAAAACTCGTTGTTGCGGATGCTATAGGGTGTACCTTTCATCGCGGTGATAGTTCCTTTCGTAATAGCGTTTCGTCAGCTCGGCCAGCTCGCTCGACTGACGGCGCAGCACCTGAAGCTCGGCAATGCGCCGCTTGAGCCGCTCGGCCTCCTCGCGGTCCTGCGCGGCCCGGGCCGCGGCGCGCAGCTCCGAAATGCGCGTGCGCAGCACCGCCGCGTCCGCGCGGTATGTAAAGGATATCTGATATAGTGTCACACTTCCCCCTCCATTCCGAACACGGTCTCACAGGGCGCAAGCTCCGCGCGAGCGAAGGCCGGAAAGCAATCCGCACAGACGCTCTGCCCGTTGAGATACCAGCCGCGCTCCCCGCGCAGCAGCTCGCACCCACACAGCGAGCATCGGCCGCAGGGACGGCCGTAGGGCCTGCGTTTTTCCGCAGGCGAACAGATTTTAAAGTGCAAAAGCCCTTCCTCCCGAAAAATGAAAAATTTAGGCTTGACAAACGGCGCGGCATCTGCTAAAATCCATTCTGTTGCTGAAATGCTGGTATAGCTCAGTTGGTAGAGCAGCTGATTTGTAATCAGCAGGTCGGGGGTTCGAGTCCGTCTACCAGCTCCAAGCTTCCGCTTCAGCGCACAAGTGAATATGGGGGAATTCCCGAGTGGCCAAAGGGGGCAGACTGTAAATCTGTTGTCAGTGACTTCGGTGGTTCGAATCCACCTTCCCCCACCAAGAAAATCGTTACGCCTTATGGCGTGACGATTTTCTTTTTGAAAGGCGGGCGGATCCGCCTTCCCCGCCGAAGCCCCCGGCGGTTTTCCGCATCCATCCTTTCCCGCCGAACAGCATACCGAAAAGCATCTCGATCACAAGTTAATGGAAATTGCCGCTTTGTTTTGCCAAGTTTCTTGTGAGCATCCTTACCATATCACAAGAAACTTGTTATGTCAAGAATAAATTTACAAGTTTCTTGTTAAAATGTTTGACAGAAGCAAGCTTTTGCGTTATGATGGTGTCGAAATTGCTCGAACTCTTTATAGGAGGTGCTTTCCATGAGCTTCCGTGATCAACTCAAGGCGTGCCGCGAGGCCTGCGGCCTGACGCGCGCGGCGCTGGCCGAGCAGCTCGGCGTTTCCGCCAGCGCCGTCGGCAACTATGAGACCGGCGTCAGCTTCCCCAAGGAGGACGTGCTGCTGCGGTTGTTCGACGCGCTGCGCACTGACCCCAACCAGCTCTTCTGCGGCAGCTACCGCAGCGGCGGCTTCGATCTCTCCGGGGCTGAGCGCACGCTGCTGGAAAAATACCGCTCGCTCTCTCCCATCGGACGCGACACCGTGCGCAGCGTGACCGACGCGCTGTGCGACTACCGCGACGAGCTGACGGAGGAGCGCGGCAGCAAGCGCGAGCCGCGCCTGATCCCGCTCTACAACTCCCCCGCCGCCGCGGGCTATGCCGCGCCGGTTCTCGACGAGGACTTCACCTATATCCCCGCGGACGAGAGCGTGCCGCGCGGCGCGGACTTCGCCGTGCGCATTCAGGGCGACTCCATGGAGCCGTACATTCACGACGAGAGTGTGGTCTACGTCAACCGCGACCCGCTCGCAGACGGCGACGTAGGCATCTTCTGCGTGGACGGCGCAATGCTCTGCAAGCAGTACCACCGCGATGCGCTGGGCATGACCTATCTCTTTTCCCTCAACCGCGCCCGCGCCGACGCGGACGTCGTGCTCACCTCCACCGGCACGCGCAGTCTTGCCTGCTTCGGCCGCGTGATGCTGCCGCACCGCCTCACGGTTCCGCAGCTGTAGCATCGCTCATTTTTTGCGCAAAAAAATGAGCTTTTTGCCCGCGAGGGACTTGAATCGTTCACAACTCGGGCATATAATAGCAATTCAGTAAAATCAAGAAAAAGGAAGCGTATCCCACCATGACAAAAATTGACATTTTCTCCGGTTTTCTCGGCGCCGGCAAAACGACGCTCATCAAAAAGCTCATTGCCGAAGCCTACGCGGGCGAAAAGCTCGTGCTGATCGAAAACGAATTCGGTGAGATCAACATCGACGGCGGCTTCCTCAAGGAGTCCGGCATCGAGATCTCCGAGATGTCCGCTGGCTGCATCTGCTGCTCGCTCGTGGGCGATTTCAACAAGGCCCTGCGCGAGGTCGTGGAGCAGTTCCACCCCGACCGCATCCTCATCGAGCCGAGCGGCGTGGGCAAGCTCTCCGACGTCATCGTGGCGGTCGAGCGCACCGTGGACGAGTGCCCGGAGCTCAAGCTCAACAGCTACGTCACCGTCGCCGACGCCAGCAAGGTCAAGGTCTATATGAAGAACTTCGGCGAGTTCTACAACAACCAGATCGAGGCCGCCGGCACCATCATCCTCTCCCGCACGCAGAAACTCTCGCAGGAGAAGTTAGAGGCCGCCGCCGCGATGCTGCGCGAGAAGAACCCCGACGCCGCCATCCTCACGACTCCGTGGGACGAGCTGGACGGCAAGACCATCCTCTCCGCCATCGAGAAGGTGTCGCTCAGCGACGAGCTGCTCGAGAAGATGCGCCGCGAGCACGAGCTCGAGGAGGCCGAGCATGAGCATGAGCATCACCATGACCATGATGAGCATGACGAGCACGACCATGAGCACGAGCATCATCACGACCACGACGAGGATGATGACCACGATGAGCATGAGCATCATCACGAGCATGACCACGACGACCACGAGCACCATCACCATCACCACGACGGCGAGGAGTGCGACGATCCCGCGTGCGAGTGCCATCACCATCATCACCACGCCGACGACGTGTTCTCCTCCTGGGGCAAGGAAACGCCCAAGCTCTACTCCAAGGCAGCGCTCGACGACATCCTCACGAAGCTCGACAGCGGCGACTACGGTCACATCCTGCGTGCCAAGGGCATCGTGAACGGCGAGGGCGGCTGGCTCGAATTTGACTACGTTCCCGAGGAGCACGAGGTCCGCGCGGGCCATCCCGACTACACGGGCCGCCTGTGCGTCATCGGCGCGGAGCTCAAGGAAGACAAGCTCGCCGAGCTTTTCGGTCTGTAAGGAAGGACATTCATGGATATTCCTGTCTATCTGGTCGCCGGCTTTCTCGACGCCGGCAAGACCAATTTTATCAACGGCATCTTGGAGGACGGCTTTGCCCGCGAGGATAAGACCCTCCTGCTCTGCTGCGAGGAGGGCGAGGAGGAGTACGAGAAAAAGGCGCTTGACAACGTCACCGTCGTCACCGTGGACGACGAGGACGAGCTGACCGCCGACTTCTGCCGTGAGCTGGAGAAGAAGTACCGTCCCAAACAGGTGCTCATCGAGTACAACGGCATGTGGCAGATGGAAAAGCTCTACCGCGACGTGCTGCCCGCCAACTGGGTGCTCTACCAGATCATGACCTTCGTGCAGGCGCCGACGTTCGAGCTGTTCGTAAAGAACATGGGTCAGCTCATGATGGAGAAGATCACCAACGCGGATATGCTGGTCTTCAACCGCTGCACGCCCGAGCTGAAGGAGGCGCTCCGCGCCCGCAATCTCCGCATGGTCAACCGCCGCGCGGACATCTATCTGGAGGACAACGACGGCAACAGCGAGGATTACCTCACCGGCAACGAGTGCCCGTTCGATATGACGCCCGACCTCATTGATATTCCTGACGACGATTACGGTGTGTGGTATGTAGACGTGATGGACCACCTCGACCGCTGGGATAGCAAGCGTGTTCACATGAAGCTCCTCATGTGTCACTCCAAGAAGTTTCCCGGCGTCCACTGCCCGGGCCGCTTCGTGATGACCTGCTGCGAAAACGACATCCAGTTCGTCGGCGTAGTCGCCAAGGGCAAGGACCTCAAGGCGTACAAGAACCGCGACTGGGTGGAGGTCACCGCCACCGTCCGCAAGGAGTATATCGAAGCGTATCAGGGCGAAGGCCCCGTGCTGTATGTGGACAAGATCACCACCTGCGCCAAGCCCGCGCAGGAGGTCGTTTCGTTCTGAGAGTAAAAAGGAAGCCATGCGGTGCATGGCTTCCTCGGCAAACGAAAAGCTCCCGCCTTCTGCAAGGCGGGGGCTTTTCCCGTTTTATTCTTCCTCCGGAAAGGGAACAATGAGCCTGCGGCACGGGCGGCAGCAGTATGCCTCCGGCCAATCCCGCCGCGTCAGAGCCGGGTTCCACGCCAGCCCGACCGCGCCGATCTTTTCCATGCTCTCGCGCGTGAACCACGCCGGGAGCTTTGCGCCGTCCGGCAGAAAATACTCGCCCCCTCGGCTGTGAAGCGTCCCCTTTTCCAGCGCGCCGCCGCAGTATGGACAGTTCATCTTTTCTCCTCCTTCCTTCTTATTTCTCTTTTTCGATCACTTCCTGCAATTTTTTCCAGCAGGATTCCTCATCGTATTCAAAATTCTTCTGAAATTCGAGCCAGTCCGCCCCCTCGCCGGTCTGCGTAAAGCCCCATTCCCGCGCGCGGCGCAGGCCGAGCGCATTGCTCTTGGCGATGCGTCCGGTCGAAAGCCGCTCGCACCCGTGCGCGCGGGCGTAGGAAAGCGCCTGCCCGACGAGCTGCTGCCCGAAGCCAAGCCCCTGCACATCGTTCTCCAGCCAGAATTCACCAATGGTCGCAAGGCCGTTCTCGCACTTGTCCACGCTCACCGCGCCGACGGTCTCTCCCGCGCGGCAGACATCAAAATGTCCCTCTGCGCCGGAGGGCACATAGTAGATGCCGCCCTCGAAGCCGCGCGCGTTCTTCAGCCACGCCTGCCGCTTGAGCGTCTGCAGCCCGTTCTCCAGATGGCTCGCGTCGTCGCGGTACGCCACGCGGAACGCGCCGTTCTCGTATTCGAGGCGGCTCACCGCGGTGTTCTCCGCATGACCCGTGCCGTCGATCTCGTGAAGCGAAAGTCCCTGCAGCGTGCCGACCGTCAGTCGGATGGCCATGCCGTGTGAAAAAACGGCGGCCGTTCCGTTCGGGTGCGCCTCGGCGATCTCGCGCAGCGCGCCGATCATGCGCTCGCGCACGTCGGGCAGACGCTCGCCGCCCGCAACGTGCCAGTGCGCGGCGTCCGTATTGAAGCGCTCCAGCTGTTCGCCGTCTGTGCGCTCCAGCTCCGCCCACGGATGATCCTCCCACACGCCGATGCCGATCTCACGCACGCGCGGCGTGGTCACGAGCGGCAGGCCATGTGTTTTGTAAACGGAAAGCGCCGTCGTCATCGTGCGGCGGCGGTCGCTCGAATACACCGCGTCAAAGTGTGTTGAGGCAAAGCGCTTTGCAAGCGCGGCGATCTGGCGGTAGCCGCGGTCGGTGATCACGCTGTCGTACCAGCCGTGCGCGCGGCGGTAGAGATTGCCGTCTGCCTCGGCGTGGCGGATCAAATAGATGGTGGTCATGAGACTTCCTCGCTTTTTGTCTGATTTTAAGAATATTATAACGGCAATGGCGGATTTTAGCAATGCGATTTCCGACTTTTTTGCCGCACACGGGGCATACTGTCGCTGTGCGAAAAGGAGTGTGAGTGAAATGGAAAATACCGCGTTCTGGTGCGGTATCGGCGCCGGCATGGTGCTCGGCGCAGCGGTGGGCATGGCCGTCTCACCCCGGCAAAGGTCCATGAAGACCTGCGTGGGCCGCACCATGCAGCACATGGGTAACGCCGTGGACAACGCCTGGGAGGACTTCCTGCACGCCATCGAGTAAAGCAGGGTCACGCGAGCCGCGCGAGCGAAGCCCAAAAATAAGGCCATCTGCCAAAGGCAGATGGCCTTATTTTTTCATGGCGTATCCGTATGGATGCCGGGCGGACTGGGGTCCAAGCCCAAGATGGCGGCCTACTACTGCGGCATCGTCAAGGGCAAGGACTGACCGCGTCTGCAAATCCGTCTGTAAAATGGCGTCTTAAATCTGGCGCACAGCGCACAGAAACGCGCGTAATGCACAGATTTGAACACGACCAAAAACGCGCAAACCACTTGAAAACAAAGGGAATCCCGCAAACTCAACGGTTTGCGGGATTCCCTTTCTTTGGTGGAGGCGGCGGGAGTCGAACCCGCGTCCGAAAGCGCTTGAACAGGACTTTCTCCGGGCGCAGTCAGGATCTAAACATTCCCTCCGCGTAAGGACACCTGACAGACCTTACGCTTCAGTAGAGTCATGATGCGTGGGCGGGTCAACTCTTTCACGCCTCA
>ENA-UEQL01001228-UEQL01001228.1-human-gut-metagenome-genome-assembly--contig:-NODE-1228-length-18155-cov-6.932459_pt1 | contig 18155 bp, 11 predicted proteins | sample MGYA00242905_ERZ507926 | MGnify/ENA primary metagenome ERZ507926 (study PRJEB26167, sample SAMN06115531) | human gut metagenome | host: Homo sapiens | place: China:Henan | collected 2015-09-09...
GCCATGAAATCTTTCGATTTCACGGCATTTTCTGGTGCGATGGAAGGGACTCGAACCCCCGGCCTACTGATTCGTAGTCAGTCACTCTATCCAGCTGAGCTACCAACGCATACGTTCCGTCCGGAACAAGATGTATTTTATCACTCGTAAAGGGTTTTGTCAACAATTTTTTGAAATATTTTTGATTTTTTAGAAAAAAAGCGTCTTTTCGTCGTTCCAATTTCAGGTGTACCGGTACGCCGCCTTGATCACGGCTCCCCGGCGAGGCGCCGGGCGATTTTCACGCCCGTAGGGCCAGCGGGAGCAGGACTACCGGCAAAATGCCGTTTGCAGCACTTTTTCTTCTTTTTATTATACCGCTTTTGCCCTACTTGTGCTATAATAACTTTACTAATGTTTGAAAACGCTCCTTTTGGGGCAGCACGGAGGGTAGAACCTATGAAACTGGTAAGCGTGGAAACTCCCGAAAAGAGTGTCTGCAAAATGACGTTCAGCGCTTCTGCTGAGGAACTGGAGGCCGCATCCAACGCCGTGTACGAGCGCACCCGCGCCTCTTACACCATCAAGGGCTTTGCAAAGGGTGAGGCGGACCGCGCTCAGATCGAGGCGGACCGCGGAGAGCACACGTTCTGGTATGATGCCATCAATGACCTGATGGACAAGGATGTGCCGGCTCTGTATGACGCCGCCATGAAAGAGCACGGCTTCCGCGCCGTGGACGAGCCCACCTATGATCTGGTCAGCGTGAAGAAAGACGAGGGCTTTGTGGCCACCGCCACCACCGCCCTGCAGCCCGAGCTGAAGCTGGCCCAGACCTCCGGCTTCAAGGTCGAGTGCGTCACCCCGGCTGTCACGGACAAAGAGATCGACAATGTGCTGGAGCACCGCCGTCAGGCCTCTGCCGAGCTGGTGCCCCACAAGGGCCCGGCCGTCAAGGGCAATATCGTCCACATTGACTATGAGGGCCAGATGGACGGCCAGCCGTTCAAGGGCGGCTCCGCCAAGAACCAGACCCTGCAGCTGGGCAGCAGCCGGATGATTCCCGGATTTGAGGAGGGCATCCTGGGCCACAAGGGCGGCGAGGAGTTCGACATCTTTGTCACGTTCCCCACCCGCTACCATGTGAAAGACCTGGCCGGCAAGCCCGCCGTCTTCAAGATCAATCTGATCGACGTCTGCGTCCGCCAGCTGCCCGCCCTGAACAGTGATTTTGCCAAGAAAGCGGGCAAGGTGGACACCATGGAAGAGTTCCGTGAGCAGATCCGCCAGCAGATCCACGATGGCAAGCACGCCAGCGCCCTGAACCGCGCCAAGGATCAGGTCCTGACTCAGCTGGCCAACGCCGCGGAGGGCGAGATCCCCAGCGTCCTGGTGGAGAGCACCTACCAGCGCGAGATGGAGAACATCCAGCAGCAGCTCCAGATGCAGCGCGTCAGCCTGGACCACTACCTGTCCCAGGTGCACCAGACCCGCGAGACCTTTACCGCAAACGTTCACAAGGCTGCTGAGAACAACACCCGCGCCCGGATGGCTCTGCTGCAGGTGGCACAGCAGGAGAACCTCGTCCCCACCGATGAGGAGATGACCGCCAAGATGCAGGAGCGTGCCGACAAGCTCAAGAAGCCTCTGGAAGAGATCATGGCCAAGTCCAACGTGGAGAGCATTCGCCGCAACGAGGCCATCCGCCGCGCTGCTGACTGGGTGATCGAGCACTCCACCATCGAGGAGAAATAAGCAGTTTTCCAAGCCCGTGCCCTGCACGGGCTTTTTTGTTGTATTTCTTGACTTTTTCTTTGTTTTGCGTTATTTTTATAGTAGAATCTGTAATAAAATTTGGGCACGCCTGTCCAAGTCTCAGATTGGAGGTTTTGAACCATGAAAAAGCTATTCTGCACACTGTTGTCTGCGGCGGCAGCGGTGGCTCTGCTCTGTGGTTTTACCCCCTCTCCGCAGGAAAACAGCGCGGGAGCGGGGCTCATTACCAAAACCTATGAAACGGCAGAGGCCATCAGCAGCCTATCCGTCAGCGACAAATACGCCGATGTGACGGTAAAAGCCGATGATGTGGACCATGTGGTGGTGGAGTACAGCTACAACAGCTCCTACAACGATGCCTTTGGCACGGGCGGAGAGCTGTACAGCTTTACCATTGCGGGCCCGAGCCTGAACATTCAGGGCCTCAAGGGCGACGCTTCCATGAGCGTAAACAACAGCAAGTGCATCTGCACCATGACCGTCAAGCTGCCCCGCAGGGCGTTTGCAGGCCTCACGGTGGATACCAGCAGGTGGGCACCAAGCCCTCCAGCTTTGAGCCGCGCGTTTTTGCGATGATTGAAGCTCTCTCCCGGAACGTGGTGCTGCCCATTGCAGGCATCATCCTGACCTTCATCGCCTGTTATGAGTTGATTGAAATGATCACTCAGCATAACAATATGGCGCAGTTTGAGCCTGCCCTCATCATGCGCTGGATCTTCAAAACGGCGGTGTCGGTGTGGTTTATTTCCAACACCTTCGATATTGTGATGGCGGTCTTTGACCTGACACAGAAGGTGGTGTCTGATTCCAGCGGCATCATTGCTGGAAACACCCGTGTCAACGACATTGGCTTGTCGATGCTGCAATCCAGCCTGATGCAGATGGATGTAGGCCCCCTGTTCGGGCTTTTCCTGCAAAGTTTCTTCATCGGCATCACCATGCGGATATTGAGTATCGTAATTTTCGTCATCGTCTATGGAAGAATGATCGAAATTTACTGCATGGTGAGCCTTGCGCCCATCCCCATGGCGACCTTCGGCAACCACGAGCAGAGCCACATGGGGCAGAACTACCTGAAATGCCTGTTTGCGCTGGGCTTTCAAGGCTTTCTCATCCTCATCTGCGTGGCGATTTACGCCGTGCTGATCCAGAGCGTGGCGATTTCCGGGGATGCCATCAACTCCATTTGGGGCATTGTGGGCTACACCGTTCTGCTTTGTTTCAGCCTGTTCAAGACAAGCTCCGTGACAAAATCCGTCCTCGGAGCGCATTAAAGGAGGTGTTTGATTGGCTGCGTATATTTCTGTTCCCCGTGACCTGACAAAAGTGAAATCGAAGGTCGCATTCAATCTGACCAAACGGCAGCTCGTCTGCTTTGGCACAGCGGCTCTCATTGGAGTGCCGCTGTTTTTTGTTCTCCGGAATTCCGGCGGCAACACTGCTGCCACCCTCGGTATGATGGCGGTGATGCTGCCGGCGTTCTTCCTTGGGATGTACGAGAAAAACGGTCAGCCCTTGGAAAAGCTGCTGTCGTACTATGTGCAGTCTCGGTTTGTCCGCCCGAAGATCCGCCCCTACAAGACCAACAACTACTATGCGATTTTGATGAAGGGAGGCGCAACCTATGATTCCGTTTTGGAAAAAGACCGGTAAGGACGGCAAGAAAAAACCGCAGAAACCCGCCGTGCCCCGGACCGCCCAGCAGTCCATCCCCATGCAGCGGATGTTTGAGGATGGCACCTGCCGGGTGAAAGCAAACTACTACACCCGCACCATCCAGTATCAGGACATCAATTATCAGTTGGCGCAGCAGGAGGACAAGACCGCCATTTTCGAGGAATGGTGCAGTTTTCTGAACTTCTTCGATTCCAGCATTAAGTTTGAATTGTCCTTTGTGAACATGGCAACGGACAGCACAGAGTTTGAGAAGAGCATCCGCATCCCGTACCAAAAAGATGGCTTTGACGAAAGTATCTTCACCGGGGCAGATGTTACTTTGATTCACAAGCAGGACTTAGCTGGAAAAAACTTGGGTCACTATCTGGCCGAAACCGAAATGGGTGAATACATTTCTTTCCGTCAATGGTTGTATCAGATTGTGAAAGAGAGTTTTCGTACGCTGGTATTGGAAAATCTGAAGGAGCACGAAGTCATTCTTAAAAAGATTTTTGAGCGTATTACCTTAAAAGATGAAATGGGCAATACGCGATACGATAATCGCTACGACCACGACAGTATCCGTTCGCTTATCCGCAGGGCTTTTGTTCCCAAACGTGATTTCTCGGTCAAGGAGGAGATTGTTCCCTGTGAAGCCAGCCTGTTGCAGATTGAGCGACTTGTTTCACCTGTTTTTGTGCAAGACGACAAACCATTTTTTCCATCCCAAGAAGATGTCAAAACGATTGTCGATTGGGACGCCAATGCACAGAACAAGGTTTTGTCGCCTGAAGAACTGGCATTGATAGAGAAGATGAAAAAGATGGGATATCCGATGCCCGAACCGACCGACCCATATCCTGAACGCGGACAGACCTATCATTATCTGCCTTATCGTTTCGATAGCGGATTGGAGCGTGAATTCTTCAAAGATTCTGTTTTGCCCATTTTGAAAAGTTATCAGTCACAGTTGGAAATCTATTTCAACGGCGACGACACGCTCACCGACTTTAAAATAGACTGCTATAAACAGACGGGCAGAGAGTGGAGGTATATCGGCAAGTATGTGCCCGACTTTTTGCTGTTGAAGCGCAATGAGGATGGTTCCATTCATCGAATCATCATTATTGAGACGAAGGGGGAAGGATTTGCGGCCAAGTTTGCTGATCGCCGGCAATTTATGGAAACAGAGTTTATTCATAAGAACAACGACTGTTTCGGCTATGAACGTTTCCGCTTCCTGTATCTGGAAGATACCCTTACTAAAGAAGAAAGAGAGAAAAAGACAATAAAGGCAATCAAGGATTTTTTCAACATTTAAAACAACGATATATATGGCAATCAAATACATACCCTATTTCCCCAATACATTGGAAGGCCAGGCCGTGCTCGACAATTTTGTACGCACCAAGCGCATCCTCCGCTATCGCGACAACGACCGTGTAGAAGAACGCATCCAGCAGGGCATGCCTCTCTACGAAACCGAGTTGCAGGAACGTGTAGGCAGAAACCAGAACGGAAATCTCGTGCTTCGTGGCGAATGCCTTTCGGCTTGTGCCTACCTGAAAGACAAAGGTATCACGGTGGACTTGGTTTATATTGACCCTCCCTTTGCCAGCGGTGCCGATTATGCCAAAAAGGTGTATCTTCGTCGCAATCCCAAAGTGGCCGAAGCTATTCGTCAGGCTGAAAGCGAACTGGATATCGAGGAGCTGCGTTCGTTTGAGGAAAAGATGTATGGTGACATTTGGAACAAGGAAAGTTACCTCAACTGGATGTACGAGAATCTGATGGCTATCAAGTCGGTAATGAGCGATACGGCAAGCATTTATGTGCATTTGGATTGGCATATTGGGCATTATGTAAAGATATTGTTAGACGAGGTGTTTGGAGAGGATAATTTTGTTAATGAAATAGTTTGGTATTATTATAATAAAATGCAAGGGAATGTAAATCGCTTTGCATCTAATCATGATGTTATTTTTTATTATAAAAAAGGGGACTCTTATATTTATACCCCAATAAAAGAAAGAAGAGAAAATAGCATTAAGCAAATCAAACGAGTTTGGAATAAAGAGACTCAAAAGCTCGTTAATGCCAAAGATGACAATGGAAACATAATATATATTGAAACTGACGAAAAAACGATAGATGATGTTTGGCGGATATCAATGTTACAACCTGCCGACAAAGAAGAACCCGTTGGATATGCAACCCAAAAGCCCGAAGCCCTTCTCGAACGAATCATCAATGCCAGCAGTAACAAAGGAATGGTAGTCGCCGATTTCTTTGGGGGTAGTGGCGTTACAGCGACCGTTGCAAACAGATTGGGACGTAAGTTCATTCATACGGATATAAACATCAACAGCATCCAGACGACGCGTGACCGTCTTCTAGCAGCCAAAGCAGAATTCGACCAAAACATGTGCCCTTTCGGAGAATCCTCAGGCCAGCCACACACAAACAAATGGTATTTACCATCCGTATCCTGCAATATATTTCCTCCCCAAAAAGAAACTCCGGGAAGTTCTATTCCATTATCCACATAACGATTCAGTACACTGTCCGTACCCCAAATCCCCTTAATCTGAATGCCGTCCGGCATAGGAAGGAAACGGTCCATAAAACGTGCGCCTTTTACTAAATGCTGCCATTCGGCAGGACGTTCACGCTCGGTTATCTGCGCATCTACTGAAGTTAAAAAGAAGCTTGCCGCTATTAAAAAGAAGAGTTTTTTCATTGTGTCATTCATTACACGTTAACAAATCGTTTATTTATGTGCTCAAAAATAAAAAGATTAAGCTGACCTAAATATAAGTCAGCTTAACAAAAAGCACGTAAACCTTTGCGTAAAATAAAATACCTTAAGAAGCCACCTGTGGATTTATTTAACCAAACATGGGATTACAACTGACTAACCTCTTCGAATGTCAATCCTGTAATTTCCATAATATCTTCTGTAGAGAATCCTTTTTCTTTCATTCTCCGGGCATTTCGAAGAACACCTTCTTTAATGCCCTCTTCACGACCTTCTTCACGACCCTCCGCACGTCCTTCTAATCGTCCCTCTATCTTTCCCTCTATCTTTCCCTCTATCTTTCCCTCCAACTTAGCAGAATCAAGAACATCATTCTGGATCATCAAAGCGCTAAGATGTTCATCATAGGCATGGCGTTCCTGAGGCGTCATTGAATAATATTTCAATTTTTCACGTGCCTCACCCAATCCGGGAGCAGTCGTGTCAGGACGGATAATACCCGTCTTCAAATATTCTATCCATTCCTCTAAAGGGGTCACCGCCACCTTGTTAAACTCATTCACACGGATCAGAAAATACTCCGGATAAATTTCGGAAGGCATACGGGGCACAATGGCATCCTTTTCCCGAGTACTCACTTGAAGAAAGTCTCCTGTATGCACTCCTTTAAATATATTCTGCCCATGATAAAGATAATCAGTTCCATGACCAATATCGAAATAAAGAATGCTGATAGAATATATCTTTTTAACTTTATAATAAGTCTCGCCCAATGAGATATGTTCTGTAATGGCTTTAGCCACTCCATACAGGATACGCTCCAAATAATACAGCTCACGCGTATTTTGAATCTCGATGATAACAATCTCATTTTTACTATTGAGAGCTTTGATATCAACCCGATTGAACTTATCATTCTCCGTTTGCTGGTTACCCTCGCTTTCCAAAATCTCCACTATATGAATTTCATCACCTATCAGTACCGTAAGGAATCCTTCGAGCACACCAAAATTAGCTTTATGACGCAGCAGACGCTTAACAGCCCAATCAAAGCGGATATATTTATCTTGTAATTCCATAAGAATATAATTTATTCATTTTCAATGGACAAAGATAGCAAAAAGGATCATTCTTTAAAAATTATCCTACCTAAATAATTACCTTTTCTTTTTATTTCGCAAAGATGATTTCTTTTATATGCTCTCTCTAAAAAACACCGACCACAGAGTTTTAAATCTTCTTGAAGCTCTTGCTTGAAACTACCTTTTTTCATTTTACAAATACAATATCACCTACATGTTCCCCAACAAAGAAACGCGCCATGTCCGACGTTTTATACCATGCAGGCTTACCGGTCATATCATCCGATATAACTTTACCGTTTATCTTCAGATTCTCAAAACGAATATTCTTCACCATCCGTTCCTCGTCGTAGCCAACGATATGTGAGAATTCGGCATGATCGCCATTATAGGTAATATCTTTAAAAAGCACATTCTCAATGCCCCTGCCCGGAGCCTTGCAATACTTCTTATTGTAAAATATACGCAGATTCACCAATTGTCCTTGCCGGAAATTCTCGATGCGGATATTCTCGAACCGTACATTCCGGACCAGATTATTATCACCTGCATTGATAGCCAGACAGCCTTGATAATCCACTTGCATTTCCCGATGATCCAAAATATCAATGTTCCGGTAAGTCAGATTCTCCATCACTTCATTCCTATCCACATCTCCGTGTAACCCGATAAAAATAGGGTGCGCCACATCTGCCCACAAGGTAGAATTCTGCATTGTCACATTACGGCATCCGCCATGAAACCCCATACGTGTAGCATACACGGTAGTGCAATCATCGGAGTTACGGCAAAATACTCCATCAAACAAGACGTTGTTGCTGGCAAATACATTCATACCGTCCCCCCACCCATATGAACTGACAGCCTTTACATTGCGGATTGTCACACTGTCCGAACCTCCAGTGGGGCATTGGGTTGTGATGAGACCTTCCACATATATATTTCGTGAATTAATAATGCTGATGCCTGCCCCACGACCTTCGGGATGCACCTCACCCCGTCCCAGAATTTTCACATCACGGGCATTGACCGCACGGATACATCCACGCACAATGGCCCCACCTGCCACATAGACCGTCTTTCCCGAAGGAACATTAAGTGTATCGCCGGGTAACTGATGTATTCCCGGAGCAAAATAAATCAGATTCTTATCTTTCAATTTCTTCGGGCGATTTTCATCTATCGGATTCGCAAAAAGATGAAGATTATGGAATATGTCTCCATTTACCTCAATGGACAGATTACGCGGACGGTCTAGCGTAAAAGTCATCGTACTGCCGCTAATCTGCGGAGTGATACCATACGACAACGGACGCACCCTGCCACTCTTTACTTCTCCTTTATTATAGGTAACGGAAACTTCCACCTGACCGGAAAAGTCAAAATATCCCATTGAGGCTAGTTCAACATGATGCTTCGTCTGGCGTACTTCATCTACTTTCATCGGATAAGTAACTACTTCTTTCCATCCACTGCCAGATTGCCTCACCCGAACTGTAAAATCGTCTTTCAACTCCACCCCGTCACTAGGAACCGTATAAGTTATCAACTGGTTTTGTGCATAAAGAATACAGGTCATCATCCATAAAAGACCTGTCAAGCATAATGTTCTCATTCTTTTCATTTGTAAAGTCTGCTATTTATTTTAGAATATACGTTCAATAACTATCAATCACTCAAAGCGCCTACCAGCAATTCTAATATACCACAATTTCATTATCAATTAGGGCATGAAATAATCCTTTACCTAAAGAATATTCTTATTTCACACCCTAACTACTATAAATCAGTCTATTGATTTTCGATTTATCCTTCAGTTTTTATTACCAACCAGGATTCTGCGTTAATTGCGGATTCAAACGTATCTGCTGACGAGGAATAGGATCTAAATAATCCCTTTGTGTATAAAGCAAATTACCAGCCAAAGTTGCTATAGAACGTCCATAGTCAGGGTCGTTAGGATCAGAGCCCTCATAAAGCCCATAAAGCAAAGGATATTTTTCTGGATAATAACAGGGTTCACCGAAGTAAGTGGCATCATTGGCTTTCTCTGTTTCGTATGCCGTCCCCAAAACATGTCGACCCAATTTACGACCAGTCAAGTTAATATGCGCAATACCCCAACGTTTTAAATCGTCCATACGAAAACCTTCACCAAAAAGTTCACATGCACGCTCTCTACGTATTTCATCCAACATATTCATTTTTTTACAAATAGTTTTTCCTGTAGCATGATCCCAATAACCAGCATCCCAAACATTAGCAATTAACGCATTGGTCAAAGGAGCCACTCCAGCACGAGCACGATTTTTATTAATAGAGAAATTAAGATCTTCATCTGAAATGTTTCCATTATTCAATTCACAAGTCGCCTCGGCATAAATACAATGCACCTCTGCCAAACGAATCAATGGAAAATCTGCAGATTCTGTATTATCCGGACGATTTGCCCCTTCAATCAAATACTTACGGCTGCTGTATCCCCCCATTGTACTATTATTTCTAATTGTGGGATGGAAGACTGCACAAGAGCTACTATATACGGGATCAGTAGGATCATAATGATCATTGTCCTTAGGAAACACAGGAGTAGGATAAGGTTGACTAGCATCCATACGTTGACGTCCATCTTCAGTACGGCTACTATAAGATACACGGTCAGGTAAGAAAGTACAACCAACAAAACGATAATCACGATTACGATATTCACCTATAAATGTTGCATATCCCTCGAATTCTGGATTATTCTGCGCATCAGACATACTACCTGTATAACTGATACGAATAGGAAGTCCATTACGACAAAGGAAAGATTCACCAAACTGAGCACTCATACCCGTTGCTGCACCTACCATGACCGAATGCGATAAATTAATACCACCACGACTCAGATCGTAGTCATATTTTTTTGAGAAAATAAATTCTTTATTCGTACTTTTTCCAGCACTTTTGAAATTAGGAATATTTCCACCCTTATCATCAATATTAAACAAATAGTAATAACTCAAAGAATCACATTCTGCCCACAACTTATAAGTTCCACTTTCAGCTTCTTCTATCACCTCTTTTGACATCTGCTTTGCTTCTGTCAACATATCGGTTATAGAAGGATATCCTTCCGGTTTAACAGTTCCTGCCCCCTGCGAACTCCCATCACCATCTAAATCATAATTGATAGCAGGAACATACTTTTCCCACGTAGCCTCATAAAGCAATACTCTGGCCAAAAAAGATTTGGCAGCTTCCTTGCTTACTTTTCCTTTGCTTCCTTCCGGAATTTCCGTTTCTTTAGGCAAACGCTTTACAGCCTCTCTTAAATCGGACATAATAAAGGCTGCCACCTCATACCGACTGTTTCGCGGGGCCTGTAACACTCCATCACTAACAGTCAACACATGGTCTGAAATAGGCACACCACCAAAATGTTGCAACAAATAAAAATGCTGCCATGCGCGAAAAAAATAAGCAGTCCCCACAGACTGGGCAATATCACTTTGGCTACCATCATAAGCTTCTGCCTTTTCCAACAATATATTGCAAGTACGGATATGCGAATAAGGCTTATCCCAACTCCAATTTCCTTCCGATGCCGAACCACCTCCATTGCTTCCTAATCCACTGATATCCGTCCCTCGGTCCATTATATCACCGTATGACGGCTTATTATCCAGATTTTTCCATCCAATTACATTATATAAAGCATTGGCTGCCTGTTCAAAATGTTCAGGAGTCTTAAACACAATAGCCTCTGTTCCCTGAGACAACGGTTCTTTATCAAGAAAGTCACTGCATGCAGTCAATGACATCACCACAGCCGATGCAAGAAAAAATTTATTTATTATGGTTTTCATATGTTTATATTTTAACAGGTTATTAGAATGTAACATCTACTCCGAATGTCAGCAATCTGCTGAACGGGAATGTGTTATTTGAATTTTCACCATATTCCGGATCATATCCATCCTTTACTTTTGTCCATTCCCAAAGATCATCACCGGAGAAGTAAACTCTCAATTTACTGAGTCCGGCTTTTGAAATCCACTTTTGAGGCAATGAATACCCCACTACCAAAGATTTCAAACGGACATACCGATTATTCTGAACACTGACATCTTTATTATTATAATTCCACTTATTAAAATTCTGGTCACGTGAAGCAATAGTATATTCTGCATCCCGATTATTCTCACTCCACATTTTCCCTGCGAAGTTTTTATTTTGCAGAACATAATTTGTAGTCCATGGAGCAGCCAAATATCCACCTCTTAACAATACTTGTTTACCTACTCCTTGGAAGAAAGCCGAGAAATCGATTCCTTTCCATTCCAATCCCAATTTAAAGCCAAATGTCAAACGAGGGGCCATATCTCCTGCATAGTAAAGATCATCTTTTGTTATAGCACCGTCACCATTCAAATCGACTACTTTACGAGCCCCCGGACGAAGTGTATTAGTAGATGCCTCCTGAGGTGCAGGAAGAATATTATTAGCTTTCGGTCCTGAATGATCCGCATTCCAATAATACTTCTCATAATATGCAGCCACTTCATCTGCACTTTGGAAAATACCATCAGTTTGGTATACATACAATGCTTGTCTTGGCATACCGATTAAGCGATTTTCATTCTTACCCTCATTAGGTACATTTTCATTATTAGCTAATTCAAGCACTTTTGACCATGCATCCGAAAGAGATCCTCCAATGTTATACTTTACCTGACCTATTTGATCATTCCAATTCAAAGCCAACTCCCAACCACGGGCACGAAACTTACCATTGTTGGTTTTAGGAGCAGCCGCACCTAAAATAGAAGGATATTGTACATCAATAAACATACCGTTATTGGTCTTGATAAAATAATCAAATGAACCTCTCAAACGATTGCTAAGAAAAGCAAAATCCACTCCCACATCGTGGCTGTCAATAGTTTCCCATGTACGTTCCGCAGATCTCATACCGTCTACCCACAATGAAGTATGCGTACCGGGATTTACACCAAAAATAGTCGTACCAGTTTTGATAGTAGCAAATCTCTCGTAATTGTCAATACCTTCCACACTACCTGTTCTACCATAATTGTAACGCAGCTTCAAATCACTCAACCATGAAACATCTTTTAAAAAGTCTTCATTTGAAAGTCTCCAAAAACCAGAAATAGAATAAAAATTTTTCCAACGTTGTTCTTTCGCCAACTTAGAAGACCCATCCCGACGACCCAATACCTCTATTGAATATTTATCAGCATAAGTATAATTCAAACGCCCTAAATAAGAAACCAATCCCCAAGAATTCTGTCCACCATATGCCTCATTATTATTTCCATTCACCCATACATCCAAATCTGCTAATCCAGACCCCGGATAAACAGCACCGGATTTACGAACCGCACCTACCCTTTTATATGTTTCTTGTTCGGCAGTCATACCCAACATGGCAGAAACGCTATGCACATCAGCAAAAGTACGATTATAATTAGCAAAAGCACCTAAAGTAATGTTTTCCCATTTCGCTATTTCTTCTTTCAATTGTCCGGGACCTTGCTTATTACCAGTCTGTGTACCTACCCAATCATAATATTGTACTTTATTCTTCACTTCCTGCATATTTCTCTGTACAGTCTTATAAGCCCCCGAAGCTGAAATAGAAAGTCCTTTTACCCATTTAGAAAAATCATAAGTTGCTTTAGCACTTCCTCTAAAAGTTGTCAATGAATTTTTCTTCTCCCCTCCTTGGGTCAACCCACCAATAGGATTCCGGTTACCACTAAATGTATCATAAGCCTGACCATTTTTATTATACACAGTCCAAAACCAAGGATCAAAATATCCAGCTCCCACATCAGTAGTTGGGGTTATAATATCACGTTTGTCATACGACATACTTGTTTCAAATTTCAAAGCATCTGTCGCTTGATAATCAGCATTTAAACGACCACTATATTTTTTTTCTCCATCATTAGCAACTTTCAACTGTGAATTATTATCCGCATACCCCAAAGACGCTCGATAACTAAACTTTTCATCTGCTCCAGAAATACTAATCGAATGCTTTTGAGAAGTTGCCTGACCATAAAGATAATCCATCATATACACATTTGGGTCCCAACGTTCCACTTTATCACCATTTTGTAATGTCAAGACTTTACCTGCACGAAGAGCATTAAAAAGAGTTTCCCCCTTATATACTGTTGGTGCACCAGTAGCCGGATCAATATCCGATTGATCCAAAGTAGGACCACCAAAAGAATTAAATATCCACCAATTTACAGCTTTATGAATTTCATCAGCAGTAGTTAAACTAGGATTTAAAGCGGCAGCATCATTATATTGAGCTTCATAAAACATATCCAACCATTCCCGATTATTTGTAATAGGAGGCTGAATACCGTTAATTGTGCGACTAACAGAGCCACTATATGATATTTGAGCCTTTCCTTTTTTACCACGCTTTGTTGTTACCAGTACAACACCTGAAGCCGAACGGGCACCGTATATCGCAGCCGAAGCATCCTTCAAAACTGAAATATTTTCAATATCACTTGCATCCATAGCATTTAACTCATCCAATGAACCTGTTATACCATCAATGATAACTAATGGAGAAGATTTTCCATTAACAGAAATATCACCACGTATTTTCATCTCTGCTCCCTCACTACCCGGACGAGTAGAAGTGCGTGTAATAGTCAATCCCGGAACTTCACCTTGCAAAGCTACTGTAGCATTAGCAATACCCTTATTTTTAAAAGCCTCATCCCCCTTGATCTGACTAATAGAACTAGTTAAAGAAGCTTTCTTTTGGGCACCATAACCAACTACTACTACTTCATCCAGCACCTCAGTATCCTCTTTCAAAACGACCTTAACGTTTGTTTTCCCTGATATATTAACTTCCTGAGTCTTGTATCCGATATAAGAAATGACCAATATGCCTTTTTCCGGAACATTATTCAATGTAAAATTACCATCAAAATCGGTAATTGTACCATTAGTCGTGCCTTTTACTTGTACCGTAGCACCAATTACCGGTTCTCCTGTAGCATCCACCACTTGCCCTTTTACCGTTCCAGTCTGCATAACAGTCTGCACCCCATTCACCTCTGCAAATACAGTCTGCGGGCTACCTGCCAACAAGGCAGAAGCCATCACCGTAGAAAACAAGATTCTTCTCGATGAAAATTTAAAGAATTCGTTTTTCATAAACTTAAAATTTAATATTAACAGTTTTATTGTTGTTTTCTTATTATATACACTGTTTGATAAACTCGCGCACCTCATGCCGCCCTATCCTTAAATGGTTTTCAACGGTACGGTGCGAAAGATTTAATTCCGCTGAAATATCTGAAATAGATTTGTCTTCAAAACGACTCATTGCATAAATAGTACGACGCCGTGGAGGAAGCAAAGACAATCTATATTTCTCACACGCTTCCAAATCATTGGCCACCACACGAAGTTCTGTTTCATTTGTATAAGCAACCGTATGCTCATATAAATAAGAAGTAACTTCTTGCCTCTTATAATAACGACGTAAATAGTCAGTTACCAAATTACGAGCAATAGTAAAAATAAAATACTTAATAGTCTCTGCACAGAGCATCCGATCGTAGTCCATCAGCCGTACATACACATCTTGAGCCAAGTCTTCCGCCTCTTCTTTATGAGCTATCCTATAATAGATATACAGATAGACCGAATGATGATAATTCGTATAAGAATCCTCTATTAATTGAGTAGATTTCATGGATATGTTTTTCATGTCTTCAGCTTTTTGGGTTACATTTACGAATGCAAATATAGAAGGTAGAAGGACAAGAAAAACACTTTTTCTATTCTAATAAATCTCATATCATTACCCTAGACCAAAGACAGACTAATCCGCTAGTTTATAACAGATTAAGAATTTGACACACTCAGTATCATATAATAATTTGAGACTCTCAACAAAAAATAGAGAGGTTATTCATTGTTTTTCCCAATACTTCGGATGTACTCATTGGGAGTGATATTAGTCGCTTTTTTAAAATATCGAAAGAAAGAAGCTCTTGAACTGAACCCACACAACTCAGCCAAAGCACTCAAAGTGTATTTAGCATATTCATCTTTCTCCACCAAGCGCTTGAATTCAGCTATGCGATAATCATTGATATAATCATAATAATTACGGTTTAGATACTGATTAAATAAATAGGACAAAGTATGAGATGATGTGCCAATGGACACAGCCAAATCGGCAATCTTCAAATTAGGATTAGTATAAGGTTTTTCTCTATGCATAACAATCTCCAATTTCTCAGCCAACCGTTTACATTCCTCCACACTTATCTTATTTGTCCTGTATTTCTCTTCCGCTACAATATGGGATTCCTCAACTGGCTGAATCTCCTTTTCTATAACTTTAGCAGAGTCAGGCATCAGTTCTTCCCTTTCGTTCTCCACCTCTTTCTTTTTTTGATAAAGGACAGCAATGCTTCCGGTCACCACAGCTATCACGATGAACACTATGCTCCATATACTAATAGAAGACGCTATTTTAACCGTTAGCTGAGTTTCTGACTCTGGATTCCCCATCTGTCTTACTTTAAAAGTATAATTACCGGACGGTAAATCATAATAAGTAATATCCGAACGACCTGTCAAAGCCATCCATCCGGTATCCTCACCCTCTAATTGATATTCGTATGACATAAAAGCAGGTGCCGTATAACTGAAATCAGAAAAGTAAAAGGTAACATTCTTCTGAGAAGCTTCCAATGAAATTTCACTCTTGCCGCCATCTCCCACAACAGATTGCACTACAGATTTTCCATTTACACATATATCTGTTATGGCAACCGAATAGGGAACGGATTTCCTCTGATTCATCCGCACTGTATCCAAATACAGAAGCCCTTTGGAGTTTCCAAACCAAATGCCGTTCTCATCACGTACCGGCGGACAAAGAGTAAAAATGGAACTGGGAATACCATCAACAAAATTATAAGGAATAAAATGGTCTTTCTTATCATACCGGAACAAACCATTGTTAGTTCCCAGCCATAACCACTTTTCACGATCCTCTACAATAAACATACCATCATTCCCATCCAAAGGAGTCCCCGGCTGCAAACGCCTAAAAATAGTCATAGACAAATCAGAGATAAAAAGAGAGCCTTTGTCCGGAAAAAAATAAAGATCATGGTTGGAATCTTCGTAGATCACTCTTATTTTTTCCTTATGAATAAATCCCTCAGGAAACACATCGGTTTTCAATGTCCGGGCAGAGGGGTCCCAAATGCACATTCCATTCTCTGTACATATCCATCCTTTATGAGTGGAATCAAAATAGATTTCATATACGTTCCCTTCTGGCAACTTAGAATTGGCACTGGTATAATGAGCTATCTGTCTGCCGTCTTTATAGCAGAATATTCCTAAAGATGTTCCTATCCACAAATTCTTTTCACGATCCTGCTTGATACAAAAAATATGTCCCTTACTAAAAGGCATTCCTCCATCCGGTTCAAAATCTCTGAGTGTCAAAGTCGCAGGATTTAAAACATACATTCCACCACCGTATGTACCTATATAATACTCATTCTGATAATACAGACAACTGAAAATCATATTTGAGCGTAACTGTGGAACCTTGAAACTTTTATAACGATGATTTTCTTCGTCAATATAAAAAAGTCCGTCACGAGATCCAATCAGTTTCTCTTTCTCTTTGATAGCAAGTGCACGTACTGGCATATCTCTGGAATCAAAAAAAGGAGCATACGTATAAGTGGAGAACAGCCCACTCTGATATAATGTGTAATCCAACCCCAGCTGATAGAATCCTACCCAAATCAAACCTTCTTTATCAACCAAAACAGAATAAACGGAATTAGAACGCAAAGTTTCATCCTTCCCTGTTTCATGACGCATGGAACGAACAACTTTCTTTTTATCCGTTGATACAAAATGAACTCCGTTACCATCGGTTCCCACATACAAAAGGCTTTTCCCATCACCGGATAAAGAAGAAATTACATTACAACCTACATCAACAAAACGAGCAAATTCTTTAGTTTGTGTATCGAAACTGATGATTCCCTGCCCCATCGTTCCTAAATAAAGCATACTCCCAATCCTAGCTATATTCTTAAAAGAACAAACATGCTTCTCTTCCATCACATTATGATAAGCCTCTATTTTTCTATCTGAAAGTCGCAGAGAATAAAGACCATTCTCCGTAGCCATCCAAAGTATTCCATCTTCTCCCAAATTCAAGCCACCAATAGAGTTCGCCGCCGACAACATATTAGGATCTATCATAATTTGGTTCAAGCTACCTCCTTTATAAATGAAAAGCCCCCTTTCTGTTCCGATATAAAGTATTCCTTTCCCATCATGTAAAAGAGAGCGCACAGCATATCCTATCGTTTCACGGGCAATGGGCTCCAAACTATTTTTCTGCTTGCTAACACGCCATAATCCACTACCATTCCCCATCCACAATTCATTGCCAGGCATCTCAGCAATGGCATTTACCCGTTTCAATTTTTCATCTGAACCCGGAATAAGATAATGCTTGAAATGAATTCCATCAAAACATTCCAACGAATTGCCGGTCCCCAACCACACATAACCTAAAGAATCTTTATAGATGGCATTTACCACTAAATCTGATAATCCCTCAGTTACAGACAAGCCACGAAAAGCGTAGGAACGAGAGAAAATGGGTAAAGACAAGAATATAAGAAACAATATAAATATAAATCTTAAAATGTTTTTCATTACATTGTGCATATTTGGAACCTCGTGTTTATCAAATAATGCAAATACGTTGGAGAAAGGCTTGTTGGTCTTGCTCCGCAGATCCCTGCGGAAGTCAGCCTGAAGGTCGCGGATCCTCTCGGCGACAGCCTCCTCGGCATATT
>ENA-UEQL01001230-UEQL01001230.1-human-gut-metagenome-genome-assembly--contig:-NODE-1230-length-18109-cov-12.615628_pt1 | contig 18109 bp, 14 predicted proteins | sample MGYA00242905_ERZ507926 | MGnify/ENA primary metagenome ERZ507926 (study PRJEB26167, sample SAMN06115531) | human gut metagenome | host: Homo sapiens | place: China:Henan | collected 2015-09-09...
GTAATATGTTATAAAAAGCACGAGAAAACTTTGGCACCTATCTTTACCTCGGGGACAAAAGAGCGTATAATAATAAAAAATCAGGATCGGACAGGAGGAAAACTACGTGGATACGGTGCAAAAGCTGTTTCGCTTTTTAGACGAAAGCCCCACCTGCTACCATGCGGCGGCCAACGCCAAAGCGGCCTTGACGGCGGCGGGAGCGGTGGAGCTGCGGGAATCTGAGCAGTGGAAGCTGGAAAAGGGAACACTATATGTTGTGGAGCGGGGTGACTCCGCTCTGGTGGCGTTCCGGGTGCCGGAGGGGCCGTTTCACGGCTTTTTGATGGCGGCAGCCCACAGCGATTCTCCCACCTTCAAGGTGCGGGAGACCGCAGAAGCGGCTTCCGCCGGCAATACCCTGCGGCTCAGTGTGGAGCCTTACGGCGGCGGTGTGTGGCGTGGCTGGCTGGACCGGCCCTTGTCTGTGGCGGGCCGGGTGGTGATCCGGCAGGGAGACCGCCTTGTGAGCCGTCTGGTGAACATTGACCGGGATCTGTTGGTGATCCCCGGCGTGGCGATCCACATGGACCGGAGCGTGAACAAGGGAGCGGAGTTGAACTCGGCGGTGGACCTGTTGCCCCTGCTGGGCCGCGGAAACGAGACGGGCGACTTCCGGAAGCTAATCGCTGAGGCGGTGGGAGTGCAGGAGGAGCCCCTGCTCTCCACGGAGCTGTTCCTCTATCCCAGAACAAAAGCGGTGCAGACCGGCCTGAACGGGGAATTCATCGTTTCCCCCCGGCTGGACGACCTTCAATGCGTGTTCGGCTGCCTGGAGGGCTTTTTAGCGGCAAAGCCCGGCGGGAGCCTGCCGGTGCTGGCGGTGTTCAACAACGAAGAGGTGGGCAGCAACACCCGTCAGGGGGCGGATTCCACCTTTCTGACCGATGTGCTGGAGCGGATCGCCCACGGCTGCGGCCTTGACAGCGAAGCGTGGAAGGCGGCCGTCGCCAACAGCTTCATGGTGTCGGCGGATAACGCCCACGCCATCCACCCCGCCCACCCGGAGTACGCCGACAAGGGGGAGTTCCCGGTGCTGGGCGGCGGCATCGTCATCAAGTACAACGCCAACCAGCGCTACACCACGGACGCCGTATCCGGGGCGGTGTTCCAGGCTATCTGTCAGGAGGCGGGGGTGCCGGTCCAGCGGTACAGCAACCGGGCGGATCTCCCCGGCGGCTCCACCCTGGGGAATATCTCCACGGCCCATCTGTCGGTGCCCACGGTAGATATCGGCCTGCCTCAGCTGGCCATGCACAGCGTTTGCGAGACAGCGGGTGCGGCGGATACGGACTATTTGGTGAAGGCCATGACCGCCTATTTTTCCAGAGATTTTCACCGCGACCGTGACGGCGGCATCGTCTTTTGACAGGGAGGGCCTATGAAGCTACTTTTCAAGCAGCGGTTTTTCTCATGGTTCGACAGCTATGACATTTATAACGAGGCGGGGGAGACGGTCTACACCGTAGAGGGCAAGCTCTCCTGGGGCCATTGCCTCCACATCCTTGACGCCGCCGGGAACCACATCGGCACCGTGAAGGAGCGGGTGCTGACGCTGCTGCCCAAATTCGAGCTGTACGAAAACGATGTGTATATCGGCAGTATCCAAAAGGCGTTTACCTTTTTCGCCCCGAAATTCGATATTGACTGTAACGGCTGGCAGGTTCAGGGCAGTTTTATGGAGTGGGACTATCAGGTGACGGAGCCTTGCGGGGCGCTGGTGGCCACCGTCACCAAGGAGCTGTTCCACTGGACGGATACCTACGTCATCGACGTGGTAAACCCCACCGACGCCCTCCGGGCGCTGATGCTGGTGCTGGCCATCGACGCGGAGAAGTGCTCCAGAAGCAACTGAATATACAGAAGCCGAGGCCGGACGCTTGTGCGTCCGGCCTCGGTTATATCAGTCGGGTTGTCTTTGAAACACGTCGTCCAATAGGGGTCCTTTCGGAACAGCGCCGCCGCTTTGGCGACAGCGGCCTCTCGGTCGGCGGGACCGCTGACCAGAAACCGTCCCGTGACAGGGTCGAAGGTTCCAGTTGAGGAATGGTCTGCCGTGTCGGAGACCTCCATGATCAGCCCCGCAAAGTCTGACCAGTCCCGGTCAGCCCGCAGGTGAAAGAGGTCCCGGGTGCAGGTTTCCCCGCTGGGACGCCGGCTGAATGCGGTGCCGAGGGACTTCTTGTCGGAAAAGGAGACACGGAACGTCCACCCCTCCTGACCGCTTTCAAAGCCGCTGACGGCAAAGGTGCCCTCAAAAACGCCGTAGCCCAGCAGATTCCGGGTGTCGTGACCGCAGATCATGACCGTGTGCTCCACGGCGTATGCCGGATCATTGAACCGGTATTCCGTGGCAGTGACGGTGGTATCGATCTTCCGGGCAAAGGGCAGACAGATGACGGCTGTCAGCACAACCGCAAGCACTAAGAGAATCAGAATGACGCGCTTTTTCATGGGGCCTCCTTTCCGATGGGGAGGGTTTATTCCTCCGGTTCCGTGGAAGTCTCAGCTTGTTCTGCGGCAAATTCCTCCTTGGCCTGCGCCAGAATTTTCCGCTCCGCCTTGGTGGTGAGCTTCGATTCGTCAAAATTCGCGAACAGATCCGGGCGGCGGGTCATGGTGCGCTTGTAGCTCTCCTTTTTCCGCCACGCCGCCACCTTGGCGTGATCCCCGGAGAGAAGGATCTCCGGCACGGCCCGGTCATGCCACACGGCGGGCCGGGAATACTGGGGATATTCCAGCAGACCGTCCCAGTGGGATTCCTCCTCAAAGCACTCGGCGTCCGGCAGCACACCGGGCACCATGCGGCACACGGCGTCCGCCACCGCCATGGCGGGGATCTCTCCGTCGGTGAGGACGAAATCGCCCATGGACAGTTCCTCGTCCACACACGCGTCGATGAACCGCTGGTCGATGCCCTCGTAGTGGCCGCAGACTAAAATCAGGTGGTCATATTGGGCCTTCAGTTCTCTGGCGACGGACTGGGTAAAGGTCCGGCCGCAGGGGGACATGAAGATGGTCCGGCCGGGGCCATAGGTGTTGACAACGTGCTCCCAGCAGCGGAACAGAGGGTCTGCCTGCATCACGGCCCCACGGCCTCCGCCGTAGGGGTAATCGTCCACCTGCATCTGCTTGTTGGTGGTGTAGGCACGGATCTGATGGGTGCGGATGGCGATATAGCCCCGCTCCTGCGCCCGGCCTAAGATGCTGACGTTCAGCATGGCGTCCACGGATTCCGGGAACAGGGTCAAAATGTCGATCTGCATGTCCATTTACAGCCCCTCCCAGACCTTGACCTCCATCCGTCCCCCGTCCAAATCAACGGAGCGGATAAAGGCGTCCTTCACGGCGGGGATCAGGATCTCCCGCTCACCCTTGACGGTGTAGACCTTGCTGGCGGGGTACTCGTCCACCGCCGTCAGAGTTCCTAACAGGGCACCGGTATCGCAGTCATAGACCTCCAGCCCCAGCAGTTCATCGTCGAAATACTCCCCCTCCGGGAGAACGATGTCGGTCCGGCGGAGGAACAGGTCTTTATTTTTATAGGTCAGGGCGGCGTTCATATCGTCCACGCCGGGGAGCTTCAGCAGCACCAGCTCCTTGTGGACGTGATTCTCCGTGGGGGTGACGGGCTGACCGTCGATATAAAAGGTTTTGCAGCGGGTCAGCAGCGCGGGGGAGACCCGGCGGGGCTGCACCCGCACCTCGCCCCGGATGCCGTGGGCATTGACGATGCGGCCTACCCGGATAAATTCCTGCTTCATAAAGCACTCCTTGTCTGTGTTTGATTTCTTGCCTGTTATTATATACGTTTTCGGCGGGGCAGGCAATAGAAACCTGATTTCTAAAAAAATGGGAGACTTTTTTGACGGAGATCTGCGCTTTCGTGCAATCAGCGTCTTGACGGACGGAAAAAAAGAGGGTATAAGTAATATGTTTTGCATACTGAAGAAGAGAGGAATCGTTTATGGAGACAAAACGTGCCAGTTGGGCCAGCAATCTGGGCTTCCTGATGGCGGCCATCGGCTCTGCGGTTGGCTTGGGCAATATCTGGGGCTTCCCCTACAAAATGGGTAAGTCCGGCGGCTTCGCGTATCTGACGATCTATGCGCTGCTGGCAATTTTCGTGGGCTTTATCGTCATGACTTCGGAGCTTGCCATGGGCCGCAAGACCGGGCAGGGCGCTATGGGCACCTATCACGCCCTGACGAAGAAATTCCGGTGGATCGGCTGGCTGGCGCTGTTCTCTCCCTTTGCGGTGATGGGCTTTTACGCGGTGCTGGGCGGTTACTGCATCGAATATATGGCCCTGAACCTCAGCAACTTTGCCTTCGGCAGCGAATCGCTGGCCACCGGCGGGGAGCTGTTTGCCGCCATGCTGTCCAATCCTGCCGGAGCTGTGCTGTTTGCCGCCCTGTTTCTGGCTCTGTGCTATCTTATCAACCGGAGCGGCATTTCCGGCGGCATTGAGAAGTTCAATAACGTGGGCATGCCCACGCTGTTTGTCATGCTGGTGGTCATCATCATCCGCTCCCTGACCCTGCCCGGTGCTATGGAGGGGCTGAAGTTCATGTTCGTGCCGGGATACGCTGTGGAAGCCGGGTTTGTGGCGGAGACGCCCAGCCTGCTGTCTGTGTTTGCCAGCGCCGGCGGGCAGATGTTCTTCTCCCTGTCTCTGGCGATGGGCGCCATGATCACCTACGGCTCCTACCTGAACCAGAAAGAGGATCTGGTGAAAAACTCCGCGATCATTGTGTTTGCGGATACGCTGGTGGCTACTATGGCCGGTATCGCGGTGATCCCCGCTGCCGTGGCCAACGGCATTGCCAGCGGAACGCCGCTGGACCAGATCAAGCTGGGCGGCCCGAACCTGCTGTTTGTCACCTTACAGGATGTGTTCCGGGCCATGGGCACCGCCGGCGCGCTGTTCGGCGTGATCTTCTATCTGCTGGTGCTGATCGCCGCCATTTCCTCCGCCATCGCCCTGATCGAGGTGGACATCACCTATTTCCTGGACCGGGCGGAGCAGAAAGGCAGAAAGGGAAACCGCCCCAAGGTGGCGTTTCTGGTCTGTCTTGCCATTTTCGCGGTGTCGGTGCTGGTAGGGATCGACGGTCTGGGTACCACCGGTGTGTTCCCCTGGCCTGCGACCGCCGGCTGGAACGATTCCATGCTGGACTTTGTGGATATGCTGTCTGAGGGCCTGGCCATGCCCATCGGCGCTTTGATGATGAGCATTATGGTGGGCTGGGAGATCCGTCCTCAGACGGTTCTGGACGAGCTTCATATCGGCTATACCGGCAGGATCGACACCTTCTATCGGATCTGCATCAAGTATATCACGCCCATCGGTATGCTGCTGGTGCTGGCGGGACAGGTGAATGGTCTTCGTCATGCTCGCATCGGTGCCATCGGCACTCGTCCTGCCGGTTTCCAGACCGTCCGCGCCAGCGAGAAACTGTTGCAGGCATCGGGCATTACAGTCGTTCCGGTAGATCTTTCTGAAATCTTGTCTGCCGCCCGTAAGATTGAAGATGCTGATGAAACGTTACAAGCAAAACTGAAAGAAATCAGACAATATGCTGCTGTTCCCGAACAATACAATGATAAACTGATTTTGCAGGCTAAATTTGGTGTGGCTGTAGAACAATGGATGGAAGCCAATGAAATTGATGCTGTAGCTATCCAGTGTTGGGACTCTTTGGAGCAAAACTATGGTTGTGCAGCTTGTGTGACTATGAGTATGTTGAGTGAAAAATTAATCCCTGCTGCTTGTGAAGTGGATATTGCCGGTGCAGTGTCTATGTATGCGTTGACATTGGCTTCCGGTCGCCCGTCGGCATTGCTTGACTGGAACAATAACTTTGCCGAGGATCGTAACAAGTGTGTGTGTACACATTGTGGTAACTTCCCTAAATCATTTGTAATGAGTGATTTGAAGTTAGGAACATTAGGAGTGTTGGGCAGAACATTAGGTAAGGTACATACTTTCGGTGCCGTTTACGGTAAAGTAAAACAGGGTGATTTCACCTTCTTCCGCATCTCGACAGATGATACGAAGGGTTGTATCAAGTCTTATTTGGGCAAAGGTGACCTGACCGATGACCCATACGGAATGGATGGTTGTATAGCAGTAACCAAGGTGGATAATCTGCAGCCGCTTATGAAATATATTTGTAAGAATGGATTCGAACATCATGTGGCTATGTGCCGTGGCAATGTGAAAGATATTTTGGCGGAAGCTATTGAAACTTATCTGAACTGGAATATCTATATTCACGAATAATATCGATGAAATATGATATTGGTAGATAATTACTTTTTGGCAATCCTCTGCTGTGTTATTTGCTGTGCCTGCTGGGGCTCTTGGGCAAATACGCAGAAGATGGTTGCCGCCAAGCAATGGAGCTTTGAACTGTTTTATTGGGATTTGACCGTCGGTCTGTTCCTTACAGCTTTATTGGGGGCGGTGACTTTAGGAAGTATGGGAAGTGAAGGCCGTACCTTTTTTCAGGATTTGGCAGTCATGGACTGGTCTAGCATTCAATATGCATTCTTGGGCGGTGTTGTATGGAATTTCGGCAATATATTTCTTACAGCAGCCATTGCTGTAGCCGGAATGTCAGTAGGTTTTCCTATCGGTGGAGGCTTGGCCTGGATTGGAGGTATTGTATTCAATTATTTATTAATCTCTTTGGCCGGTCAGACCTATCAGGGAAATCAGCTTTTACTATGGAGTGGTGTGTTAGTCATCATTGTAGCTATACTGATCTGCGGAAAAGCGTACGGAAAGTTATCGTCCGGCAAGGCTTCCACTCCGAAGAAGGGGATTCTGCTGGCCATTATGGCAGGCATTGCTATCATGTTCTTTTACGGATTGGTAGTGAAATCTCTTGACCCGCAGTATGTGGCGGGAGGAACCGGAACGCTGACTCCTTATACAGGTGTGTTCTTCTTTGCGGTAGGTATTCTGGCCAGCACACCTATATTCAATACCTTTGCCATGAAGCATCCGGTAGAAGGCAAGGCGGTGACCATGAAAGATTACTTTGCCGGCGATGCCAAGACCCATCTCACAGGTATGCTGGGAGGCTTTATCTGGATGGACGGCATGGTGATTAGTTTTATGGGAGCAGGTGCTGCCAATCCGGCTATCTCTTATGCCCTTAGCAACGCAGCGCCTGTGGTGGCTATGATCTGGGGAGTTTTTGTCTGGAAGGAATTTAAGGAAGCTCCGAAGGGGACCAATAAACTGATTGCGGCTATGTTCTCCTTGTTTATTATCGGATTAATAAGCATTACTTTGTCAAATTAAAAATTAGATGAAGAGAAATTATAAAATAGGGCTTGTAATGAAGTCGTTACAAGCCGATTTTTTCAAAGTGATGAAAGAAGGGGCCATTCAGTATGCGGCCCCTCTTCCGTTTTTGGATTTGGTTTGTGTGGGAACGGCTACACAGACAGAGGTAGAGGAACAGGTTGACTTGATGTATTCCTTGATTCATCAGCAAGTCGATGCTATCGTATTGGTTCCTATAGATTCAAAAGCCTTAGTTCAGCCTGTAGTAGAGGCTGTCAGGAAAGGAGTTCCGGTAATCAATATTGATATCCGGTTGGATACTCAGCTATTGGAGCAGGCAGGAGTAGAAGTGGCTTTTGTGGGACCGGATAATTTTGCAGCTGCGTATGAAGTGGGTAAATTATTGGATAAGAAGTTGCGGAATGAAGATAAAGTTGCTATTATTGAAGGATTGACGGCAGCCGATAATGCGCAGCAGCGTAAAAGAGGTTTTATCAAGGCGATAGAAGAAAAAGGGTTAAGATTGGTGGCATCCGAACCGGCCGACTGGGAAACGGAGAAAGCCGCCGAAGTTTTTCAGGCTATGTGGATGCGGTATCCTGATTTGAAAGCTGTATATTGCAGCAATGATGCGATGGCGTTGGGGGTTCTTCAGCAGATGCAAGAAAAAAATTGCTATCTGCCTGTAGTGGGCTTTGATAATGATGCGGTGATGAAAGAATTTCTTTCTACGGGAAAACTGGTTGCAACAGCTGATATTTTCAGCTCACAGATGGCTGTCCGGGGCATTGAGTTCGCTTTGGATGTATTGGAGGGAAAAATAGAGAATAGAGGGGTTCATTCTACAGCTTACGAAATTATTAAACAATGAGTTCGTAGGGAAACGGCCCATACTGAGATATGCACTTAAGGCACCGGCTGTTTAACTTCTTAATATTGCCGGCAATGAGCAATATTAAGAAGTATTCTTTTTACGAATGAAATATTTAGTGTAATTTTGTGGCTCAAAATAAATTAAATAGAATCATTATGGCAGCAAAACCAAGTATACCTAAAGGAACGAGAGATTTTTCGCCGGTGGAAATGGCGAAACGTAACTATATATTCAATACGATCCGTGATGTGTTTCATCTTTTCGGCTATCAGCAGATTGAAACTCCTTCTATGGAGAATTTGTCTACCTTGATGGGAAAATACGGTGACGAAGGGGATAAGTTATTGTTTAAGATACAGAACTCAGGTGATTATTTCAACGGCATTACCGATGAGGAATTGCTGAGCCGCAATGCGGTAAAGCTGGCGAGCAAGTTCTGTGAAAAAGGATTGCGCTACGATCTCACCGTACCTTTTGCCCGCTATGTGGTGATGCATCGTGATGAAATAAGTTTTCCTTTCAAACGTTATCAAATCCAACCGGTTTGGCGTGCGGATCGTCCCCAAAAAGGGCGTTACCGTGAGTTTTACCAATGTGACGCCGATGTGGTAGGCAGCAATTCTTTATTGAATGAAGTGGAGCTGGTACAGATGATAGACCGTGTATTTGGTAAATTCGGAGTACGTGTTTCAATTAAAATCAATAACCGTAAGATATTGACCGGTATTGCCGAGATTATCGGGGAGGCTGATAAAATTGTAGATATTACCGTAGCCATTGACAAACTGGATAAAATCGGATTGGAAAATGTAAATGCGGAATTGGCTTCTAAAGGGATTCCTCAAGAGGCTATTGATAAATTGCAGCCGATTATTTTATTGAGTGGAAGCAATGAAGAGAAATTGGAAACTTTGAAGACTGTCCTTGCTACCAGTGAAGCGGGATTGAAGGGAGTGGAAGAAAGTGAATTCATATTAAAAACCGTGTCTGCACTGGGTGTGAAGAGTGAAGTGGAATTGGATTTGACTTTGGCTCGCGGCTTGAATTATTATACAGGAGCAATTTTTGAAGTGAAGGCCTTGGATGTGCAGATTGGCAGCATCAGTGGTGGTGGCCGTTATGATAATCTGACCGGTGTCTTTGGTATGGATGGTATGTCTGGTGTAGGTATCTCTTTCGGAGCCGACCGTATTTTTGATGTGTTGAATCAGTTGGATTTGTATCCGAAAGAAGCGGTGAACGGAACCGAGCTGTTGTTTGTAAACTTCGGCGATAAAGAGGCTGCTTATTGTCTGCCTATCTTGGCAAAAGTCCGTGAAGCAGGGGTGCGCGCTGAAATTTATCCGGATGCTTCTAAAATGAAGAAGCAGATGGGATATGCCAATGACAAGCAGATTCCTTTTGTCGCTATTGTTGGTGAAAATGAAATGAACGAAGGGAAACTGACTTTGAAGAATATGACTACAGGCGAGCAGTCACTGGTTACACCGGATGAGTTGCTGGCGGTGGTGAAAGCTTGATTTCATCAAGCGGATGTTGTCGGAATAGTCCGGTATATTCATCCGTAATTATCTATGCGGATTAACAGATTATTTTTTTTTCTTCCGTCACTATATCTCATTTAGAATCAGTGAAATATGGTGACGGAAGTCCTTTTTCCCCTCCGAAATGGTTTGTTCTCCTTTCCCTGTGTGGAGTCGGCCTGATAGCTACCGGTCATTATGGCAGATGTGTTTAGTACTCCTTTTTATATTCTCGTCCATTTTTTTGTAGCTTTGTCTGTCTTCTTTTGTTGTTTCACTTAGGTGACAATGCATTGGCACCTAAGTGGAGAGGCGTAGTCACCCAAGTGATACGATTGCTTCACCTTGGTGAAACTATAATGCAACAAAGTGTTTGCACGATAAGTATTTGTAAATGAAGTAAATGGATGAACCATCATACAGGACACACCAAGAAGGAAAATCTATGAGCCTTCAGAAACAATGGTAAAAAGACACATACATACCGGTTAAGGGGAATTATGGAACCTTTTACACCACAAACCTTTGAAGATAAATGGTTTGTGGTGATGGAAACAAAAAAGAACAGATGTCTTTTTAATACGCTATCTTATCCAATATCCCGTTCAAGTGTGCAATAGCCACTCCATAATTAGTCATGGGAATCTGTTGCTTACGGGCATTATCAATCCGGTTTAGTACATATTTGCGATTGAACATGCAGGCTCCGCAATGAATGATTAAGTGATAGGGTGTCAAATCCTCCGGAAAGTCTGTACCTGCAACGATATCTATTTGCAACTCTTCACCTATCTTTTTACGCAACATACGTGGAAGCTTTACTCTGCCTATGTCCTCGGTGGCAGGGGCATGAGTGCAGGCTTCTGCTATCAATACCCGTGATTGTGGGGTGAGGCGGTCTATGGCTGAGGCTCCTTCCATATAATAGAGTATATCCCCTTTATATCCTGCCATCAGAACGGAAAAAGAGGTGAGAAGGCTTTCTGCCGGTTTTTGCTCATAAACGGTATGAAAAACTTGGGAGTCGGTTATGATTAGTTTCGGAGGATAGGACAGAGCCTGCAAAGTGGCGGCTATTTTATCGGTTGTACAGCTCATTACCAGACATTTTTTGTCCAATAATTCGCGCATCGTCTGTACTTGTGGAAGAATAAGTCGGCCTTTGGGAGCCTGTATGTCTTGTGGCATGACTAAGAGCACTAAATCTCCTTCTTTAACCAGATCTCCGGTAATGGTCTGTTGTCCGAAATCTGCCGGTAACTTTTCCAGAATAGCTTGAAGTATTTTCTCTATGCCCGTCTGTTCTTTTGCGCTGATAATGAGAGGACTTTGACCGCATTCTTTTTCTATACGATCCCTTGTGGATGCTATGTCTTTTCGGATATCAGCTTTGTTCAGTATCAGGATAACCGGAATATTCCTTTTATTTAACTGCTCCATCCATTGTTTTTCATCCTCGCAATTGCCGTCTTCACAAAGAAGTAAGGCAATATCTGTCCGTTCGATGGCTTTCAACGTACGGGTTATGCGCATTTCTCCCAATTCCCCTTCATCATCAAATCCGGGAGTATCGATAAAGAGACAAGGACCGATATGTTGAATTTCCATCGCTTTGCTGACAGCATCTGTTGTTGTACCGGGAATATCCGATACAAGGGCGGTGTCTTGTCCGGTCAAGGCATTGATTAGAGAGGACTTGCCGCTATTGCGTTTTCCGAACAGGACGATATGTAGCCGGTTGGCAGCGGGAGTGTTGTTTAGACTCATATTTTATTGGGCTTGAATTAGGTTCATTATCTGTATTGAAAAGGTTGCTTGACGCATGAGCGGTTAGAATCTGAAATCTCGTTTCCCTTCTTCTATCTCTTTCAGATTACGAATTGCTATTTCTTTTATTTTCGGATTGGGAATATGTTCCAACTCTTTTTTTATCAGTTGGATTCCTTTGGCTCGTGTATCCGGTGCCGCATAATCTTCCAGATACTCTTTTAGTGTCATCAATGCATTGGGGGCGCAGCAGTTGGCGATTTGTCCCGATTTGACTAATGACATAAAACGGTCGCCTGTACGCCCTGCCCGATAACATGCTGTACAGAAACTGGGGATATGCCCCAAGTCGAGCAGCCAGTTCACTACCTCGTCCAAGGTACGGGTGTCACTGATGTCGAATTGTGCTGAGTTTTCTTCCGGTGTTTCCGGAATGGCATAACCGCCTACGCTGGTCCGGGAGCCTCCGCTGATTTGTGAGATTCCCAGGTTTAAGACTTTGCGTCGGGTTGCAGCCGATTCCCTTGTAGAGATAATCATACCTGTATAAGGAACAGCGATACGGATTACCGCCACAATTTTACAAAATATATCATCTGAAATGGCATCCGGGAAATCTTGCGTGGAGATATCATCTGCCGGACAGATGCGAGGAACACTGATGGTATGTGGTCCCACTCCGAAGGTAGCTTCCAGATGTTCGGCATGCATCAATAATCCTGTAAAGTCATAGCGGTAGGTATTCAGCCCGAATAAAACACCTAGTCCTACATCGTCAATTCCCGCTTCCATGGCACGGTCCATCGCTTCGGTATGATAAGCATATTTGCTTTTCGGACCGGTGGGATGCAGGGATTCGTAATTTTCTTTATGATAAGTTTCCTGGAACAGGATATAAGTGCCGATACCTGCGTCTTTCAGCTTGCGGTAGTTTTCCACGGTAGTGGCGGCAATGTTGACATTGACCCGGCGGATAGCCCCATTTTTATGTTTGATGCTATAAATGGTTTGGATAGATTCCAGTATGTACTCAATAGGATTCCGCAACGGATCTTCTCCTGCTTCCAGTGCCAGGCGTTTGTGTCCCATGTCTTGCAAGGCAATTACCTCCTTACGGATCTCTTCTTGTGTCAGCTTTTTGCGTGCTATGGTCTTGTTCTTCAAATGATAAGGGCAGTAGACGCATCCGTTCACACAATAATTGGAAAGATATAGAGGGGCGAACATTACAATACGGTTGCCGTAAAACTTATGTTTGATTTCCTGTGCCAGCCGGAAAATGCGTTCTGTTAGATCCGGTTGGTCGCATTCCAGCAGTAATGCTGCCTCACGATGGGACAGTCCTTTGAATTGAGCAGCTTTGTCAATCAGTTGCTCTATCAGGGCACGATTGCTTTTGTTGTTGTGAGCATACTCCAAGGTATCCAGTATCTCTTGATGGTCTATGAATTCTTCTGCTATTTTAGAATCTGCTTTATACATGTTTGTTAGGGGTTAGTGATAGTCACCTCTATCTGTCGATATCCGGTAACCGATTGTTTCCAGTTGTTGTGCCAAAGCTCGTAAACCTTCGGCTGCTTCGGCACCGAAAGCGGCTTTGTTATCATACAAGGTGTATTTTTCTCTTTGCTCCCTGGGGGAGAGATTGGGCATCACTACATTAGCTCCTGCCAATATTCCTTTTTCCCGTCCGTCCGGTGACAAGGTGGCAAGGGCGGTGGTCGATGGAATCAGGGCGGACGGGTGCATTAACCGGAAAAGGGATAATAGCTTGAGGGTCATTCCTACACTTCCGGCCGGCTCTGTTCCGAATGGTGTGTCATGATGGGGGATAAATGGACCGATACCGATCATTTGGGGCTGGAATTGCTCTATGAATAACAGATCTTCCACCAGATGTGTCAGGGTTTGTCCCGGAGTGCCTACCATGATTCCTGTTCCGGTTTGATATCCAATTTCTTTTAGCCATTGCAGGCATTGGAGCCGATGCTTTAGTGACATCTCCTCAGGATGTAATTTCCTATAGTGTTCTTCGTTGTGTGTTTCGTGTCGGAGCAGATAACGGTTGGCTCCGGCACGGAAGAAACGTTCGTATGCTTCCCGTGATTTCTCTCCTAATGAAAGGGTGATGGCACAATCGGGGAATTCACAGTGGATGGCGGCAACGGTTTTTTCTATCCATTCATCTGTTAAAGCAGGGTCTTCACCGCCTTGCATCACGAAGGTGCGGAATCCGAGTGCATATCCTTCACGGCAACATTCCAAAATGGTTTCACGCTTTAATGCGTAACGGGTAATGGCGGTATTTCCTTTCCTTATTCCGCAATAATGACAGTTGTTACGACATCGGTTGCTCACCTCGATAAGTCCGCGGATAAATATCCCATTCCCGAAATGTGCCAAAGTGACTTCCCTGGCCTGTTGCTGTAAATACAGTAAAGTGCCGGTATCCTGACAGGAGAGGAGGTTGGCATATTCCTCACCTGTCAGGATATGGTAGTGACGTAATTTGTCAATCAGTCGCTTCATGCATACCTTTAATATGTTTTTTTCTGTTTTGCCAGTTCCTGTACCAATTGGCGTTTTCCATTGTTGCTGCCGCTGTGCGTACTGGGTCCTGTGATACAACCACCCTCGCAGGCCATCACTTCGATGAATTGTCCGGGAGCTTTGCCCGATTTAGCGTAGGCGCGTAATGTTCCGATATTCTTCTTGTTTAAATCAGATACCTGTATGGTATTGATTTTGTCCGCTTCCATTTTCAGGAATGCCTTTACGGCTCCCATCACGCCGCCGGCTTGTGCGAATCCATGCGCTTCGCGAACGGAAGAGAATTCCATAGCGTATGGCTGTACAATCTCCAGGTTAATCTCGAAAGCATCGAAAATAGAGGAAATCTCTTCGAATGTCATCACAAAATCCACAGCCTCGTCACGTTGAGCTTCTTTACGTTTGGCTACACATGGTCCAACAAATACGATTTTTGCATCAGGATACTTCTCTTTGGCTATACGTGCGGCATAATACATAGGCGAGCCTGTGCCGGAAACGTATTTTTTCATATCGGGGATGTATTTGTTCACCAGCTCGATATAGGACGGGCAGCATGAGGTAGTCATGAATTTCTGTCCTTCTTCCAGTTTTTCTATCAGTTCATGCGCTTCATGTTCTACGGTGGACATGGCTCCTTGTGCTACTTCAATTATATCGGTGAAACCGATTTGTCTGAATGCACCATATACTTGTTCGATAGTTGTGCTGAATTGTCCCAAAATAGATGGCGCGACAATGGCTACCACTTGTTCTCCTTTACGGATGCGTTGCAGCACATCGAATGTCTGGGATATTTCAAATATGGCCCCGAAAGGACAGGCATTCATGCATTTACCGCAATAAATACATTTATTCTCATCAATATGCTCTATACCGTGTTCATCTTTGCTGATCGCTTTGACAGGACAAGATTCCTCGCAGGGAACGGGAATATAGACGATTGCGTGATAAGGGCAGCTTTTGTGGCAGATGCCGCAACTGATGCAGGTATCATGGTCGATCCATGCCTTGCCGGTGTCGGCATGTACATGTACGGCTCCTTTGGGACAATTGTACTGGCAACTGCGGGCGGTACATCCCCGGCATAAGTCGGTGATTTCATAATTGATCTGTACGCAGGCCGAGCATGCTTCGTCTATAACACACATAATGTTGTCTTTGGGCTTTCCATTGTTTGCACGTTCTATAGCACGTGCGGCATATTCGGATAGTGGAGTGAGCTCATCGGTTTCATCATCCATATCCAGCCCCAGTAGAGGAAGGGATTTGTATTTCCATACAGCGCGTTCTTTGTGTACGCAGCAACGCCCTGCATGTTTTGAACGTCGGGGGCTGAGTTCTAATGGCAGACGGTCTATTTTGTCTGTTGTTAGTTCTCCGTTTTTCCACAATTTTACAAGTTCTGTCAGCAATCTGTGGCGGACAATCATAATGTTGTTCGTAAATGCCATATAGTTAAAGGGGTTAATTATTAGGTTTTGCAAAGATAGTGATAGTTTGTGTCCTATGGAAATATTAAAAAAAGAAAAATCACATTTTTCTCTTTTTATATTCAGATTCGTTCTGTCGCTGTGGAATGTAGCCGACTGGTTTATATATGAATCTTTGTAGGTAAAAATAATAAATTTCGTAAAAGCAACTGATAATGGCAGGGGAAGAGGAAACCATTTTAGTGAAAGATATGTTATAGCTGTGCCAATTTGGCAGAATAAAACTGTCAATTTCTCCTTTTTCATGTTTGGCACGTTTTTCGCAAGATGTTTTGCGTCACTGCTTAAAGATGACGGATAATTGATATAATTAAAAGTATAACATATAAAAATTAAGAACTATGAACATTAAACCATTAGCAGACAGAGTATTGATTCTTCCTGCTCCTGCAGAAGAAAAAACAATCGGTGGTATTATTATTCCTGATACAGCAAAGGAAAAACCATTGCAAGGTGAAGTTGTCGCAATAGGTAACGGAACAAAAGATGAGGAGATGGTGTTGCATGTAGGTGATCAGGTATTGTATGGCAAATACTCGGGCACTGAACTGGAACATGACGGTAAGAAATACCTTATCATGCGTCAGAGCGATGTTCTCGCTGTTTTGGGATAATTAAATAGTACATTGTAAATCATTAAATTGTAAATAGAATTATGGCTAAAGATATTAAATTCAACATTGATGCCCGTGACGAATTGAAGAAGGGTGTAGACGAATTGGCTAACGCAGTGAAAGTAACCCTGGGTCCGAAAGGTCGTAATGTGATTATCGAAAAGAAATTCGGTGCTCCTCATATCACTAAGGATGGCGTGACTGTAGCTAAAGAAGTGGAATTGGCTGATGCATTTCAGAATACCGGTGCACAGTTGGTGAAATCTGTTGCTTCAAAGACAGGTGACGATGCAGGTGACGGTACTACTACTGCTACTGTGCTGGCTCAATCAATCGTAGGGGTAGGTTTGAAGAATGTTACTGCCGGAGCAAATCCGATGGATTTGAAACGTGGTATCGATAAAGCTGTTGCCAAAGTGGTTGAATCTATCAAGTCTCAGGCCGAAATGGTAGGTGACAACTATGACAAGATTGAACAAGTGGCTGCTGTTTCTGCCAATAACGATCCTACTATCGGTAAGTTGATTGCAGACGCTATGCGTAAAGTTTCTAAAGATGGTGTGATTACTATCGAAGAAGCTAAAGGAACGGATACTACCATCGGTGTGGTAGAAGGTATGCAGTTCGACCGTGGTTACTTGTCTGCTTACTTTGTAACTGATACAGAAAAGATGGAATGTGTGATGGAACATCCGTACATCCTGATTTATGATAAGAAGATTTCTAACTTGAAGGATTTCTTGCCTATCCTGGAACCGGCTGTACAGAGCGGACGTCCTTTGTTGGTTATTGCAGAAGATGTAGACAGCGAAGCATTGACTACGTTGGTTGTAAACCGTCTGCGTTCTCAGTTGAAGATTTGTGCTGTGAAAGCTCCGGGCTTCGGCGACCGTCGTAAGGCGATGTTGGAAGATATTGCCGTATTGACAGGTGGTATCGTTATCAGCGAGGAAAAAGGTTTGAAGTTGGAACAAGCTACTCTTGAAATGTTGGGTACTTGCGATAAGGTAACTGTTTCTAAAGATAATACTACTATCGTAAACGGTGCCGGCGCAAAAGAAAACATTCAGGAACGTATCAATCAGATTAAAGCTGAAATAAAGAATACTACTTCAGATTATGATAAGGAAAAGTTGCAGGAACGTTTGGCTAAGTTGTCAGGTGGTGTAGCTGTTCTTTATGTAGGTGCCGCTTCTGAAGTTGAAATGAAGGAAAAGAAAGACCGTGTGGATGATGCATTGTGCGCTACTCGTGCAGCTATCGAAGAAGGTATCGTTCCGGGCGGTGGCGTAGCTTACATCCGTGCTTCTGAAGCATTGGAAGGCCTGAAGGGCGATAATGAAGACGAAACAACCGGTATCGAAATTATCAAGCGTGCTATCGAGGAACCGCTTCGTCAGATTGTTGCCAATGCAGGTAAGGAAGGTGCAGTAGTAGTACAGAAAGTACGCGAAGGTAAAGGTGACTTCGGTTACAATGCCCGTACTGATGTTTACGAAAACTTGCACGCTGCCGGTGTGGTAGATCCTGCTAAGGTAACTCGTGTAGCTTTGGAAAATGCCGCTTCTATTGCAGGTATGTTCCTGACTACAGAATGTGTAATTGTGGAAAAGAAAGAAGATAAACCAGAAATGCCGATGGGTGCTCCCGGAATGGGTGGCATGGGCGGCATGATGTAATCTTTGCCCCATAAATGATTAACGGACTCCCTGTTGGCGAAATGTTGACAGGGAGTTTTTTATAGACCATAGTGGATTATCTTCTCAAGTTTTATTTACTCTCTAAATTTCGGCTCATCCGAGAAATTATGTTATGTGAGGAGACTGTGGATCACTCTTAAAAGATTAGGGCTCAGCGGAAATTTCTGGTTGTTAAGTTTTAAAATTAGCTATCTTTGCTTACCTTTGTTTTATGAAACCCGAACGACTCCTTCGTGCCATCCTTCCGGA
>ENA-UEQL01001233-UEQL01001233.1-human-gut-metagenome-genome-assembly--contig:-NODE-1233-length-18082-cov-8.930019_pt1 | contig 18082 bp, 13 predicted proteins | sample MGYA00242905_ERZ507926 | MGnify/ENA primary metagenome ERZ507926 (study PRJEB26167, sample SAMN06115531) | human gut metagenome | host: Homo sapiens | place: China:Henan | collected 2015-09-09...
CGTACATTAGTACGTGACCAGTGGCGGCTTTCCCCGAAACGGAGCTATTCGCCAAAAGCATTCGCCAAATCAGTGGTTACCAGTTGTGGAATGCGTCCCCGTCATAGAAATCGAGGTTGTCCACATACGGCGACCATTCGTCTTTCGCTCCCTTTTTGCCGAGCTTGTTGTGCCTGTATTTTTCTGACGAAAATAGCTTGAGGTCTTTGCCGAGGCCGACGTTCATGTTGTCGAATATGCCGTTCCAGACGCGCGCGACCTTCTCTTCGTTCCAGACTCCGGACACGTCGGACGGGGCGACCGTAAAGCATATGTTGGCGCCCGTCGTCTTGTCCACGGCGCCGAAGAGCGCGGGGGAGGTCGCCCTCATCCAGTCCGGCGCGTTTTCGATTACGGGCAGTTCGCGCGCGGTTCTGAAATACAGGTCGGCGTCGGCGATTCCGTCGAAGAGCGGATCATTCTTGGGAACGGAGGCGCGGAACATATTCTTTTTGCCGATTTTCGCGCCCGAGCCGAGAATGCCGATATCCGCCCCCGGGAGGGCGACCACGGCGACGGAATTTCGGGAAGACGCAATTTTACGAACCGCGTCGGCGAGCTTTTTCGGGGCGTCCGCGCCGAGGACTATGACCTGCGCCGAGCTCAGATTCCAGGTGTCGCGCTCGCCGACCCTCGAGTATTTCATTCCCATTCTGTCGAGAATTTTCGCGCCCGCATCTCCGCCGGCATACGCCGCGCGCTGGGGCCCTACGGGGAGGTAGCGGTTTGACATTTCCTTTAATATGTTGTCCGCAAGCAGGGTTGCCGCGGGGTCTTTGCCGTAGCGCGAAGTGACGTCGAGCTGGCAGAAGAGCACGATTCCGTGGCCGCGGCGCATTTCGAGAAGCGACGAGTGCATGAGGTTGAACCCGCAATCCACCACGGCGGTAAAATTGCCGTAGGAGGGCTTGCGGATTACGTTGCCGCTGACTATCCCGCCGTTGCCGCACTTCCACTTGGAGCGCGGGTAGTGGGGGGAATTTTCGTCCGAAACGACATACTCCTCAACGGTGTCGGAGGAGCCGCGCCAATTTGCAAGGTCGGCGTCTTTGAGGCCCGCCACATAGGGGCTTTTCGGCGAGCGTATGAAGGCGTTGCGGTAGCTCGGCGACTCGAACACAAAGTTGCCGACGTTCGCGGACGCCTTCTGCTCGAACACGAGAACTTTCAGCCCCCTGTCTATGAGCTTTTCCTCCTCGACTTTCGCGAGCAGCTCCGACGGCTTTTTGCCGAGCGCGTTCTGGCCGACTATCAGAAGCCGCGCATCCGCGAGCTCCCCGAAAGATTTGATTTTTCTGAACGGCATTCCCGCCTTTTCGAGAAGTCCGGCGGTGTTGCCCTTCGGGTCGTAAAGGGCTACGGAGGCGTCGCGGAAGTCGGGCTGAACCCTCTTCGGGAAGAATTGGAGAGCGAAGGAATCCTCCTTTATCAATACTCCGTCCTTGAAGGCCTCGAGCGACAAAACCGCGTCAGTGCGCTTGGCGACGCCTGGGGCGGCAAGCGCAATCGGGAATTTTTCCAGGCCTCCGGGCTCCACTGTCTTTTCAAATTCTCCGGACGCCGCGGGGAGCGGCTCGCCGTCGAGCCGCAGTTCCCATTTGAACGACACCGTCTGGGGCGAGGTTCTGTCGTTTACCACAACGACGCTCTTGGAGAATTTTTCGCCCGCGTAAAAGGCGTGGTCTTTGGAGGTGAAGTTTGCGGGCTCGCCGCCTATAAAAATCAGCAGCGGCTCGAAAGCGTCCCTTACAGCGTCGTGAAGATTGGCCCTGAGCGTGTAGTCGGAGAGCAAGTGCCGCTGGGTCTCGCTCCAGCCCGTCGGATTGTCGGGGCGCAGCCCGGGGGATTTTGCGCCGCCGCCGCCGACTTGGTCGAACACGACATTGTGGTTGTCGTAGGTGACCGCCGTGTGGCACATGTCGCGGCCCCCGGGGAAATCTCCGAGAGCCGACATGTCGTAGCCCCTCCAAGCCTTGACGACGCGCCCGTAGAGCATCTCGGAAAGCCTCCTTATGTTCTCGTTCGGATTGGCGTAGGGGGAGTACTGCCACTCGTCGGAATGCGGCACGGGATTCGTCTCGGCGGAAAACACCCCGTCGCCGAAATATCTGGCGGCGTGCTCCGCGCCGAGGCTGCCGACGGACGGATTGTCGAAATGCCTTATCTGCGCGGGATACGGGAACGCTGACTCCACCACCATAAGCGGCCTGCCGCGCTTCTCGGACCACTGGCGCGGCCAGTCCTCCTGCTCCTGCAACGGCGTGCCGTACGACTGGTAGTTCATCGAGGTGAAAATTTTTCCGGACGCACCGCCCGCGTGCTGGAAGAGCTCGCGCGACCAGTCGAGCGAGCGCATAAGCCTTTCGGCGGTCTGCGCGCGGCGGCGGGGCTCGCGCTTAGACGGCGGGTCGTAGTCGTAGTCGGTAATCTTCGCGGGATCCTGGTTCCACGGATAGGAGCACGTGTTGAAATCCGTATACCACATGAGTATCGACGGGTGGTTGCCGTAGTGCTCCAAAAACCTCTCAACCTCCCTGGAATACACCTCCATTTCCTCGTCCTCGTACGGGGGCATCTGGAAGAGGTTGTAGAGCCCCGCTCGGTCGCACTCGCGCAGGTACTCGGGCCACGCGACCTGCGAAGTCTTCCCGAACGGGTCGAAGCGCACGGTGTCGTAGTTCATGTCCTTTATGTGCGCGACGTACTGACCCATGGAGTTGGGGTGCCCGAAGTATTGGCGGAGCCTGCCGAGCGCGGGGGAAGTCCACATGCGCATGCGCATCTTTTTGCCGTTCATGCGGAATTCGGAACCCTCAACCCAGGCCTCGCGGAACCCGAAATCCTTTGCTGGATACGAGTCTGCGAGCTTTGAATCCGCATACAGGGAAACCTTCATCTCATAAAGATTGGGGTTTTCAACGTCCCACAGGACGGGATTTTTCCACTTCCCCGAGAACTTCACGGCCTGTTCGCGCGCGCCCGTGAGGTCGAACTCTTCGGAAAAAGTCTTGGGCTTGCCGTCTTTTCTCTCAAAGGAAAATTCGACTTTCGCCGCGCCTTTCAGCCCCGACGGGTTTTGAACCCGCGCGAGCATTGCCACCCGCCCCTCCCGATAGGACGGCAGCGCGAGCGTCGACGACAAAAAGACGCGCGACGGGGACTTCTCGAGCCAAACGTCGCCGATTGCGATTTCCGCGTGGTCGCCTATGCTCGGAACCCCGCGCCAAAGGCCGACGTAGGCGCGGTCTATGAAAACCGTGAGCAGGTTTTTCCCGTCCGGAGAGAGAATGTCGGTGACGTCTATCCTGCGCGCGTTGGGAACGACCGTAAAGCATTTGAAATCCTGCCTGAACGAATCTATGAGCTTTCCGTTCAAATACACCCTGCCGTAGTCGCCGTTCAGATTTTCAAAGTTGAGGTAAACCCTTTCGCCCTTCAAGTCGTCGGGGACTTCAAAAACGCGCTGGTACCAGCCCGCGCGGTTTTCTATCAGGCTCTTGCCGTTCCAGTACTGCGATGGCCTGCCGAGCTTGCCGTTCTCCGGAAGCCACAGGTTGTAGAGCGGAGACCTGAAGCTGCCGGGCACCCGCATGTACCCGCACCTTGCGCCCTCCGGAGCGTAGGAATATTCGTTTGCCAGCCAGACCCTCCAATAGCCGTTGAGGCACACGCCGCTCCTCGCGCCGTCCGAGCGCCTCGCCGCGTCTTCAAGCGACCACAGGCCGTCTTCGAGCGCGTCCGTCTTTGCGTCGGCGAGCTTCGCGGCGTCTTCCGCCGACGGGAAGCCGGAATTGGGATACGCCGAAAAGCCGTCAGCGATTTTCGCCGACGAAATTTTGTCGAACGCGGCATTTGGTATCGAGCCCTGGAAGGAGTCGTCTATATAAAATTCGAGAGATTCCCCGCTCCGCCTCACGGAAATTTTGTGCCGCTGCGCGAGATTCAATACGCAGGCGGACTCCGCCGCAGCCTTTTTGCCGCCGCCGTCGTATACGAACGACACCTTGCCCGACGCCCCCATGGCTACGAGCGAAAGCTTCGACGAGCCCGAATCGAGCTCCAACAGCTTGCGCGGGCCGGCGTACTTCGCCGTCTTGCCGCTTGTCACAAATTCGGCGGAGCCGCCGGAAAACGGAATGATGTCAGGGTTGAGCGCCGACATCGCGGAGTCGGAACCCGAAGTCGAAAGCGCGAAAATCTCCGCCGCCGGAAGAACCCTGTCGAATATCCTGATTTCGTCGTACAACCCGTTGCCGACCTTCGCCTTGAAGCGGTCCGACCCCGCGTTTCCGAGCCAGATTGACGGCGACTGCCTCTCGAGTTTTTCGACGCGCGACGGGTCGGCCTTCTTTCCCGCCAGCCTGCCGTTTATATACAGTGCGGCCTCGCCCGTTTTAGTGCTCCACGAAAACGCCACATGCGCCCATTCGCCCTGTTTGAGAACGTTTTTGCGCAAAATCTGGAGCTGCCTCGGAGGGCAGACGCTGAGCTCCATATACCCTCCCTTGCCCTTAATGAAGTAGAAACGGAAGTTTTTGCCGTTCGCGGTAAACACCGGAATGCTCTCGGGGTCGGTCTCCTTCCAAAACGGCTTGAACCAAAACGACACCGTGCCCTCGTTCCAGTCAGCCTCGGGCAGTCCCGCGAAATTTACCGCAGTCACCTGGTCGTAGGCGTGGCGCTTGACTTCCAGCGCCTTGCCCGACACGCCCGCGACATAGCCCGACTTGCCGTGCACCACGCCGCCTTTGAGGTTTCCGCCGTCCGAACCCACGACGTCGGCGGAACCGTCGAGCGGCATATAAAACAACGGCTCCGACGCCGCGCATGCGAGCGGCGAGAGCAAAACTGCGAGGGCGAAAACGGATATTCGGCTGTTCATAAAAATATATTAAAATCGGAACAAAACTGTCTTATAAATCCGGAATATTAAGAAAATCGCAGGCGGGGCACAAGGAAAAAGGCGGGCGGGAACGCCGAAAATCCGGCGGGAAAGAATAGAATATTTTGAAATGGCTCCGGAAACGCATTGAAGAAATAAGGGATAAGGCGGAAGCGGCGGATAAGCATTGATTTTTTGAACTTGACTACATTTTTGCCGCCTCGAAAATAAAAAGCGTTTATTCTCGGGGGATTGCGCGCATTTCGTTTGGCGAAATTTGCCCGCAAACGCACCGACAAAAATAACCTTATTTTCGGCATGGCTTCCGGCCTATTTCCCAACTCGCCGGATTCCGTGCGCCAAATTGACATATCCATGAAAAACAGCATCGCCATATCGGCTCTCATCGCCGCCGCGGCATCAGCCGCATTCGGCGCGGAAACGGTGATAAACTATCCCTCAGGCGGAACCCTGCCCTTTGAAGGGAACACTTCGTCGCTGGAAATAAACATAGACGGCGACACCAACGGATCTATCGTCGCCGTGGGCCCGTCCGCCCAGATAGGGGTACATGGGCAGGACGCCCTCACGATCAACTACAATTCCGGAACCACGCTGTACTATCTTTTGAGCGTCGGCTCGGAAGGGGCGATTAACGGCAACATAAACGTAAACGTCGCAAACGGCAGCTTCAACAACCAAACAGCCTCCCCCGCAATAACGGAGGCCTTAATCGGCACCGCCTACGGGCAGTCGTCCGCCGTAATAAGCGGAAACGTCAATGTTTCCATCACAAACGGCGAATTTTACGGCAACGTATTCGGCGGCGGCGGCGCGACCGTAAGGGGCGACACGAACCTCGTAATCGCGGGCGGCACGTTCAAAGCCGAAGACGGCGTGTTCGCCGGAAATTCGTGGGGCGGCGTCACGGAAGGCAACTCCTACCTCAAAATTACGGGCGGAAACTTCGCCGAAGCGAATGTCTACGCCGGCAACCACAGGACGGGGTCGGCCTTCTCCCAGAATATCATAAAGGGAAACGCGAGCCTCGTCGTGGAGGGCGGGACTTTTAAAAACCTCAACGGCGGCAGCACCGACGGATTTTTGGGCTCTTACCGCCTTGCGGGGAAAATTGAGGGCAATACATCCATCGTCATCAGGGCAAACGACAATATTGTCATAAACGGCGACATCAACGCGTCGTCGGGCTTCGTTGACGGAAACGCGGAAGTCACATTCGTCGGCGACGCAAGCAAGCTGACGTTTGCGGGCAACGTAAAGGCGGCGTCGGCGTCGGGAAACAACGGCGCTCTCGGCGGAAGGGCGTCCATAAAAATCGGAACCGCGGAAGAGGCGTTTACGGGCGGCTTCAACGCAAAAATAAACGACGGTTTCGCGAGCCTTGAAGTCTCCAACGCTGACACGGAGGTGAACTTCGCCAACGCCTTCAACGTCGAGACCCTCTCGGTTGAAAGCGGCGCGAAAATCGGGCTCGCCGAGGGCACGTCCTTTGAAAAGTTCAGCATAGTCTTCGAAGGGGAATTTTCCGGCGGAGAAACGATAGACTACGCGGACGTGCTCGCCGACGCCGAAACCCAGACCGTCGTGTTGAGCGCAATCGAAAGCGGGGCGCAATTCACCGTTTTCGGCGGCGATCAGGAGTGGTCTACCGTATTCGACAACGGGCAGTTTACAGTCGGCGCGGCAATCCCCGAACCCGCCGAATTTGCGGCATTCCTCGGAATATTGGCCATATTCTGCGCCGCGGCGCGCAGGCGCTAAGCGCAACAGAAAAAAAGAAAGGCGGCTTCCAAATCGGGCCGCCCTTTTTTTGCGCCGCGCAAAGGGAAGTTTTTCAATAAAGCGGGGCGCTTCCATAAAAAACGGCGCTTCTGACGCGCCGAGGGCATGCAATGCGCCAAGCGGGGCGCAAAAACCTTGCCGCGCAGAAAGAAAAAATTTTCTCCGGCGCCGAAAAAAAACGGGCGGAGCGGGAAAATTCCAACGCTCCCGCGCGGCGGGCGGGCGCGAGGCGCGCATTTGGCAGCCCTCCGAATGCGCCCCTACCCGCCCAGGCCAAACGACGCGTCGTAGTCTTTCCACACCGGATCCAGCCCGCGCGCGCGCAGGGCGGCGGCGAACTCCTCCGGAGTGCGGGAGTCGTCTATGTGGAACTGTTCGCCGCTGTCCGCCCTGTCGGCGTATCCTCCCGGCTTGGTGCTGCTGAACGCGCTCATCTGCGTGACGCCCAGGCCCATCACCCCGTCGCGGAATTTGCGGCTCTCGCGGGTGGATACGACTATCGCGAGCCTCGGCAAGAACATGCGCAGAGCGCAGATTATCTGGACGGTCTGCCGGTCGGTGGGGATATTGCCGGGAGCGGGAATGTAGCCGCTCGCCGCCGGCCGCATGCGCGGCAGCGACACCGAAATCTGGCTCCGCCACGCGCGCTTGAAGAGAAATTTTGCGTGCAGGGCGACGGCGAGTATTTCAAAGCGCCATTCGTTTACGCCCAGCAGGGGGCCGAGGCCGAGCTTGCGCATTCCCGCCTCCGCGCCGCGCTCGGGAGTTCCGAGCCTCCACCAGAACACGGATTTCGGGCCCGACGGGTGCAGGGTCGGATAGACCTTTTCGTCGTACGTCTCCTGAAACACTGTCAAGCCTTCGCAGCCGGCGCCGACGTATTTTTTGTAGTCGGCAACCCGCGACGGCGCGATTTCTATGGAAACCGACGGCATTATGGAGCGCGCAAGGCGTATTATCTCCTCCATATATCCGGACGATACGAGCTTCGGGTTCTCGCCCGCCACAAGCAGCACGCTGCGGAAGCCGAGAGCGCGGATGGCAGACAGCTCGCGGCCTACCTCCGGCACCGTGAGAGTCCGGCGCTCTATGTCGTGGCGGCGCGCAAACCCGCAATAGACGCAGTTGTTCACGCACTCGTTGCCCACGTAAAGCGGCGCGAAAAGGCGCATGGCGCGCCCGAAATATTTTGAGGTTATCGACGCCGAAATGCGCGCCATACCCTCCAACTCCGCCTCCGCCGCCGGAGATATGAGGGCGGCGAGGTCTTCGAGCGAATCCGCCCTGCCCTTCGCCACCGCCGCGCGCGCGGTTTCGGCGGGGCAGTTTCTGGAATACTCCGCAAGCGAGTGCAAATCGCGCGAGCGCAGCTCTTCGAGAAATGTCGCTTTCATGGCTATTCGTCGAGAAATCCCGTAAGCGGGCTCGTCGCGCTCGCGCGGGAGAGCCTCGCCGCGGCTCCGGAAAGGCGCGCGGCCCTGCCCGCGCGCACAGCGAGGGAAAACGCGCGCGCCATTTCAACGGGGTTTGAGGCGGCGGCTATCGCCGTGTTCACCAGCACCGCGTCGGCGCCGATTTCCATAGCCTGCGCCGCGTGCGACGGCAGCCCGATTCCGGCGTCCACCACCACGGGCAGATCCGCCTGCTCGACGATTATCTCTATCTGCGCGCGCGTCTCCAGCCCCCTGTTTGTGCCTATGGGAGCCCCGAGCGGCATGAGGGCCGCCGCCCCCGCGTCTTGCAGGCGCATCGCCAAAACGGGGTCGGCGTTCATGTACGCCATTACCTTGAAGCCCTCTTTGGCGAGAATTTCAGCCGCTTTGAGGGTTTCCACGGGGTCGGGCAGAAGGTAGTTGGGGTCCGGGTGTATTTCGAGCTTCACGAAATCGCCGAAGCCCGCCGCGCGCCCGAGCCGCGCTATCCTCGCCGCTTCGGCGGCGTCGACCGCCCCCGACGTGTTGGGGAGGACGAGGTATTTGGACGGGTCGAGATAGTCCGCCAGATTCGCGTACTCGTCGGAACCCGAGAGGTTCACGCGCCTGAGGGCGACGGTCGCGACGGAAGCCCCCGAAACCTCGACGGCTTCGGCCATAATTTCGGGGGACGAAAATTTCCCCGTCCCCACAAAAAGGCGCGACGCGAACTCGCGCCCGCCGATTGTAAGTTTGTCGGTATTGTCCATATTAAAAAAAAACGCGGGCGCGGGCGAAACCGCCGCGCGCCCATTCCCTTTGCCCCGCGGCGCTACCGGCTTTCGGCGAAATCCGTCGCGAGCTTCATGTATTTGGCGGCCTCCGGCGGAACCTCGATTCTTATCTTCGCAAGATCCGCCACAAGAGAGGCCGGATCCCGCCCGCGCAGCTCGTATATCTCCCTGAACCCGAGGTCGAGAAGCGCGCGCGCTCCCGCGACGTCCATGCGCGGAATCCGCATGAACGGGCTTTTGAGGGCCGCGTAGTCGACCTTGCGCTTTTTCTGCGGGCGCGGCATTACTTTTTCGCCGCCTCTATGTTTTCGAGCACCCGCTTCGCGCGCGCGTCGGAGGAAAACTTTTTTGCGCCCTCCTCTATGAGCTTCAAAACCTGCGCGTCCTTGTAGAGCAGGTCGGAGTTTTTCCCGAGAGCCGCCGCGTAGAACATGCCCGGGTTTTCGTTGCGAACGGCATAGAGGATTAGCCCCGCCCTGACCTGCGGGAGAATCTCCGCCTTTTCCGCGCCGTCTTTGAACATGTTCCAAACGTCCTCGTTCTTTGAGAGGACGAACAGCTCTATGCCGTCGAGAACCGCCGCCTCCTCGCCGAGCTCACGGGCCTTCTTGATGAGGTTAGCCGCCTCCATAACCCCTCCGACGCGGTAGGATACGAGCGCCTTGCCCCTGAGCGCGAGCGCGTTTTCAGGCTCGGCCTTCAAAATGCCGTTGTAGATTTCGAGCGCGAGCGGCCAGGATTCCATCAGCGCGGCGGCGCGCGCGGGCACGACGCTCGCAGAGGGCGTCCACAGCTTGCGGGAGCCCAAGTAGAGGCGCAGGGTTGTGGACAGCGCGTCGGGAGTGGCGGAAGACAGGAGCTTGCGCGCGTCCGCCGCGCCTACGAGCTCTTTCACAAGCGCCTCGTCGGGCTTTTTCGGGTCGCGCAGCGCGTAGACCATCGCGATGTTGAAAGATTCGAGGTTTTCCTTGGCGAGCTTTTTGACCGCCGGCAGGTACGGGAGCATTTCGTCCGGCTTCTGCGCCATTATGCATACGGTCGAGACGTATACCGCCGAAGGCTCGTCGCCGAGCTTGTACGCCTTTTCATAATAGCCCTTTGCCGCGTTGAAATCCCGCGAAAGCATCGAAATGGTGCCGAGCGTGCGCAGGGCTCTGACGTTGTCCGGGCGCGCCTTCAAAAAAGTTTCGAGCAGGGATTTGGCCTTGGGGAAGTCGCCGGAACCCATATAGCAGACAGCCACCGGCATGAGTTCTTCGGGCTTGTAGGCGGAGGGGTCGGCCTCGTAGCTCTTTATCGCCGCGGCGTTGGCCTCGCGGTCGGAGAAAACCGCGGGCGATTCAAACAGCTCCGTCTTTGAAAAGGACGACTTGTCCTTTAAAAGCTCCGGAGATGGAGCCTGCCCGAACGCGCAGGCGGCGAAAGCCAGAGACGCGGCGGCGGCGAAAATTTTGCGTATTTTTTCTGTCATTGTTTTTCCTCGTTCAATATGTATGAGCGCGCGAGACCCAATGCCGATAGATTGGACTCAATTTTCCTGCCTGCAAGCCATTTTTTGGGAAGCAAATCCACGCTTCCGCCCGTGAAAACCGTCTTTGAGGCTATATCCCCGCGCGGGAAGTATTCGCGCTCTATGTCCGATATTATGCCGTCGGCGAGCTTGCAGAAACCCTTGGCGCAGCCCACGTACATGGCCTCCACCGTGTCGCGGCCTACCACGAGGTCGAAGTCCGCCTCGGCGGGGTTTATGCTCGGCAGCTGCGCCGCGCGCTCCGCAAGATAGTTCGCAAAGGCGTGCATTCCCGGGGCTATGGCGCCCCCCGCGTACCTGCCGCGCGAATCAACCAGGTCGACCGTCACCGCCGTTCCCATGTCAACCGATATGTACGGGGGCTCGAAAAATATCGCCGCCCCCACCGCGCCCGCTATCCTGTCGTGCCCGAGCTGCGCGGGGTTTTTCATGTCGATTTCTATCGGCGAATTTTCGTGCGTGAGGCGCATTGCGCGGCAACCTCCGGCGCGCGCGGCGCGGTCGAACTCCGCAGACCTCGCGGGCACGACCGAACACCACGAAAGCGCCTCGGCGCCGCTCGATTCAAACAGGCGGCGGCCCGCGAAAATTTCCGCGAAACCCGCGCTCGGGAAATCCGAACTTTCGAGCACCGAATACGCCGAGCCGTCGAATGCCACGAGCGCGCAATGCGTGCGCGTGTTGCCGATGTCCACGCAATAGATTTTCCGCAAATTTTCCATTTAAAAGAAAAACCCGCTAAGAGCTCTGAGGCGTCTCGTCGGGTTTTGAAATTTATGTTGCGGCTCGGGAAGCTATGCGCGCCCCCTGCCGGACTGCGGGAGATATGGGGAATGAAATCAGTAGTCTTCCACGGTGACAAGGCCCCACGCAAAGGAGGTTCTGTCGCCGGAGGGAAGTTCCATTCCGCAAGCCTCTTCAGTCCTTATGGTCATCGACGTGTCGGAAGTCGGGGTGAAGCATCCGGGCTCATAGGTGTAGAGACCGAAGAACGTGCTCTTCTGGTGAGCGGTTCTGTCGTTGCCCGTATTGCAGCCGCCGAGTACCGCGCCGGCGATAACCATGGAAATGAGTGCTAATATACGAAGTTTCATGGAAGCCGAATTTATGGATAGCCCGCGCAAATGCAATCTATTTTTTTATTTTTTTTGCGTTGCGGGAAACTTTCCGGACGCATATACATTTATACATACAGGCGAGCCGCGCAAAAGCCGCGGGGGTTGCGCCCGCCTCGACGGGCGCGGCTTTTTTAAATTCAAAACTGACACGACATGCAATACAGATTCCACGACGGCGGAAAATTTTTAAAATGCCGGATTGCGATAGCGGCCGCAATGTTTGCGGCGTCTGCGCTGCCGGCGCAGCAAACCCAGCCGGCCGCCCAGCCCCGGGCGCAAAACGCCGCGCAAAAGACAGGCGCCGCGGCGGCCCGCCCCGCGGGCGCGCAGGCCCAGGGGCAAAATTCCGCGCAGGCGCAGCCGCAACAGCGCGCCGCGGGAGAAATGTCCGCCTTCGGGGAAAATTTCAGCCGCCACCGCCGCGCGCCCGAACAGTCGCCCAAGACCGGAAACGAATTGCAGGGCCCGTTCTACTTCGTGGACGAAAACCCGATGCAGGTTATAAAGGTTCTCGAAGAGCTCACCGGGCAGGTCGCGATTCCCGCGGCGGGGCTGCCCAACGTGAAGATAAACTTTTCCTCGAAGGGAAGGCTCCCGCGCGACGAGGCGGCCCTCGCGATAAAGTCGCTGCTGAGCGCAAACGGCATGGCGGTCGTCCCGCTGGGCGACAAATTTTTTAAGGTATCGCCGTCGCAGGGCGTCAACGCGCAGGCGCCGACGTACATTTCGGGCAAGGCCTCGGATCTTCCGGCGAGCAACGCTTTCGCCTCAAAATTCTACGAGCTCCAGTACGTCGACATCGACACGCTCGCCCAGACCCTCGCGACGTTCGTATCCCCCAACAATGTTGCGACCCTCGCGCTCTTTCCGCGCAGCAACGCATTCTTCCTGACCGACACCGTCGCCAACCACCAGCGCATAGAGATGCTGCTCGACAAGATAGACGTGGAGCCCTCCATACGCGAGGAAATCGGGTTTTTCATGCTCAAAAACGTCGGCGCCGACGACGCCAAGAGAAGGCTCGCGTCCATACAGAACGACTCGCTCAAAAAATACCTCGTCAAGACGAGCATAGAGGCCGACGACCGCACCAACCAGCTCATAGTCGTCACCCCTAAGGGCAACCTCAAACACATCAAAAAAATCGTGGACGCCCTCGACATCGACGCGCAGCCTCTGACGCGCAGCGAAGTCTTCTACATCCGCCACGGCGAGTCCAAAGACGTTGCTACGGTGCTCAACCAGATTGTCAAGGGGCAGCAGGCGGCGGTCAAGAGCAACAACGCGGCCGAAGCCGCGAGGGTTGCGGCGACCAACCGCAACAACATGATGTCAAACGCCCGGAACCGCGGCGCCATAAATTCCGGAAGGGCGGCGGCAAAGCCCACAAACCTCACCGCGGACCCGACGGGCGCCGCCCTGCAATTCAGCGAATACGTGACAATCGTCGCCGACGAAAGGAGCAACTCCATCGTCGCCTACGGGACGTCCACCGACCTCATGCAGATAAAGAACATTATCGAGAAGGTAGACGTGGTTCTGTCGCAGGTGAAAATCGACGTAATCATAACCGAGGTCACGCTGTCCGACAAGCAGGTGTCGGGGCTCTCGACTTTCGGGCTCGACTATTCCACAGTATCGAGCACGTCCTCGGACGGCTCGACCACCCCAAGCGGCTGGCGCGGCAACACGGCGGTGGGCTCGCTTAACGACTCGGGCGAAAACGCCTTTACGTTCTCTATAAACGAGCAGGGATTCTCCGCCGTATTCAACATCGCCGAGGAAAACAGCAAAGTCAAAATCCTCTCCGCGCCGTCTATCGTCACGACGCACAACAAGGAGGCCACCATCAACGTTTCGCGCAAATACCCGTTCATAACGGGAACCACGACCTACAACACCGGCAACTTTCCATCCACGCAGGACACAGTCGAATGGCGCGACATCGGCATAATACTCGAAGTCACCCCCCTAATCGGCAACAACGGGGTTGTGCAGCTTGAAATCAAGCAGACGGCGAGCTCCGTTCTCGACTACACCGAGGTGAACGGCTCGAGGCAGGCGATAGAGGGCACGCGCGAGGCCGAAAGCTTCGTCAGCGCGCGCGACGGCGAGACAATAGTTCTCGCCGGACTCCAGCAGACGGAGATAAACGACACCGACCAGGCGGTGTGGCTGCTCTCCGACATTCCGCTGATCGGGGAGCTCTTCAAGCCCACAAGCGACAACCGCTCGCGCACGGAACTCGTGATTTTCATACGCCCGACGATTATAAAGAGCGCGGCGATAGACTCCGTTATGAAAGATTTCGGAATGGAAAAGTCCCCCATCTCGGAAGAGCTCGACCTCTACCTCAAAACAGGAAGGTTCTACGACCCCGAAAAGGAGGGCTTCGGGCAGGGAGAATCGGCAAAGAGCTCCGCCCTGCGGACAATACTCCCCAAGAAAAAGAACGAGGACGCCTTTGCGAATCCCGACGCGCGCCAAAAAGAGGGCGCGGGGCAGGAAAAAACGCCCGCCGGCGGCGAAAGCGGAGGGGAGAACGAAAAAACCAAGGCGCGCAGGCTCGCGCCGGGCGGCAGGAAGTGAAATGAAAACCCTGCTTGCGGCACTGTCGATTTGCGTCCTGGCGGCGGCCCACGCCCAGACCGGAGGGGATGTCCGCGAACCGCGCAGGGGCCCGCCGGAGAGAAATCCCGGCGCGGCGCGGAGCCCAACTCCGGCTCTCCGCGCGGGAACGCCCAACCCCGCAGGCGCCCCCAAAGCGGAGCTTCCCAACCTCGAGGGAGCGGAGGCACTCCTGGGCAGAAACCCGTTCGGAAACGCGCCGGCGTCAAAATCTGCGAAAGACGCAAAGAGCGGCGCAAACCTCCAGCTCACATCCATCTGCTGCATAGACGGCAAATGGAATTTCGTAGTCACCGACGCCGACTCAAAAGCCTCCTACGCGCTGCCCCTCAAAGGCAGAATAACCGAAGAGCTGCCGTACCGCGTGGATTTCTTCGACGAGGAGACCATGAGCGTAAGCGTGTCAAACTCAGTGGCGGAATACGTCCTGACGCTCAAGACGCCCGACGAGCCCGCTGCGGCTCCCGCCGCGCAGGCGGCGCCGCAGGCCGCCAAAAAGGCGCAGCAGCAACAGCAGGCCTCACGCCGGAACTACAACAATTTTAGGCCGTGGTTCCCCCCGCCGAGGGTCGAGATACCGAAGCCAAAACGCATAAACAGGCGATAGAAAATGCCGCTTTCATACACCCAGAAAATCGAGTCCGCAAAGGAGGAATTCAAGAAGGGCCTCGCCGCGGAGGACGCCGAAAAGTTCGAGTCGTGCCCCGATCCGAAAAAGCCGCGCTTCCTGCTTGAACACGGAAACTTCACAGAATCGGAAATAGCGGGGGCGCTATCTCGGGCGACGGGAATCGAAACCGCGGAAGAGCTGGACGTCCCCGAAAACGCCGAGGCGCTGCTGCCGCTGAGGATAATAAACGAATACCGCTGCGTGCCGCTCGCCGACGGCTCGGCGGCATTCGCGTGGCCGCCGTCGCCCGACGCAAAAAAATGGATCTGCGCGATGTCGGGAAGAATACCCTCCATAAAAATCGCCCCCTACTCCGCCGTGGAGGGAAAAATTTCCGAAAGCTTCGGGGTCGGCGCGGAATCGCTCGAGGGGAGGGACGCCGACGACTTCTCCGACATATCCGAGGGCGAGACCCAGGAGGACGAAAACGCCGCCATCATAAAATTCGTAAACGAAATCATAACCCGCGCGCTCGCCGACAGAGCGACGGACATACACATAGAGCCGCGGCGCGAAAGCCTCGCGATAAGGTACAGAATAGACGGCGACATGACGCCGGTGTCAGTGCCCGAAAACCTCGTGAAGTTCAAAGACGCGGTGGTCTCGCGCATAAAGATAATGGCGCGGCTTAACATTTCGGAAAAGCGCAGGCCGCAAGACGGCAGAATCGCGTTCGCCTCGAAAAGCGGCGAGGAAATCGACATCCGCGTGTCGTCGCTGCCGACGCTGTACGGCGAGAGCGTTTCACTTAGGCTTCTCAACCAGAAGTCGCGGCCCGTCACGATAGAAGACCTCGGCTTTCTGCCCGACGACGCGGAGAAAATCGCCCGCCCGCTGTCGCTGCCGCACGGGATAATCCTCGTCACGGGGCCGACGGGCTCGGGCAAATCGACGACGCTCACGGCGTTCATACGCCGCCTGCGCTCTCCGGAGGTGCGCATAATAACGGTGGAAGACCCCGTTGAATACGAGGTCGAAGGCGTCAACCAGACGCAGGTCAACCCCGACATCGGGCTGACCTTCTCGTCCGTGCTGCGCTCCGTGCTGCGCCAGGACCCCGACATAATAATGGTCGGCGAAATACGCGACAGGGAGACCGCCGACATCGCAATACGCGCGTCCCTCACCGGCCACCTCGTGCTGAGCACGCTGCACACCAACGACTCCGCCGGCGCCCTCACGCGCCTTGTGGACATGGGCATAGAGCCGTTTTTGATAGCCTCGTCCGTCGAGATGATACTCGCCCAAAGGCTCGTGAGGCGGCTTTGCAAATGCGCGGTTCCGGCAAACTACGCGCGCGAAAAAATCTCGTCGAGCCTCGCGACGCTCGGGCTGCCGCAGTCTGAAATAGCCCTCTGCGGCGGCGCCAAGGCTCCCAAGGGCTGCGACAAGTGCCGCTCGATAGGCTATTACGGCAGGGTCGGGATTTTTGAAATACTGCTCGTGGGAGAGCAAATACACTCGCTGATAGTCTCCCGCGCTACGGCGCGCGAAATACGCGAAGCCGCGCGCGAAAACGGAATGAGAACTTTGCAGGAATGCGGTTGGGAGCTCGTAAAGCGCGGGATTACGGGGCTCGAAGAGATAATGTGCTACGCCAACCTGACGGACGAGAACGCCGGACATGCGAAAGTTTAAGTACAGGGCGATGGGCGCCGGCGGAAAAATCGCCGTTGGCGAAATCGAGGCGGCGGACTACAAGGACGCCTGCCGGAAACTGCGCGCCGCGTCGCTGTCGCCGATTTCGGCCGAGCGCGCGGACGGCGGAGACGCGCGCGAACCGGCAAAGCCCGACGAAGGGCGCGCGGCTTCCGAAAATCTGGGAGGCGAAAAGACCGCCCTTGCGTTTTTCAAAAAGCTCCTGCAACTTAGCGGAAGCGGCGGAATGCCGGTGGGAGACGCGCTGAAATCGCTCGCGCAAAGGTCGCTCGACAAGCGCACCGCAACGCTCTGCCGCGAGCTCTACAAGGAACTCAGCGAGGGCCGGACGCTCGCCGACGCGCTCAAAAGATACCCCGCCCTCTTCGACCCGTGCATCACGCACCTCGTGGAGGCGGGCGAGTCCACCGCAAACCTCGGGTTCGTGTTTGAAAACATAATATCGTACATAGAGGCGCGCCGCCAGCTGCGCCGCACGATAATTTCGGCGCTCGCGTATCCCGTGTTTTTGTGCGTGATGGCCTCCGGCGTCGTGCTGCTCTTCCTCTTCTTCATGCTGCCGAGAATCGAATCCATGATGTCGAACATCGGCGCGGGCGAAAACGGGCCCATAACGCTGATGAAAACAATAGGCTCGGTTCTGACTACGGGCGTACCTGTCGCCGCCGCCGCCGCGATTCTGGCGATCGCAGCCATAAAATTTATGCGAAAGACGCCCGAAGGCCTCCTGAAAACCGACGCCGCCCTGTTGAAAATCCCCGTCATAGGAAAGATAGCGGCGGACTCCGACCTGTGCAGGTTTTCTACGCTCGCCTCCACGCTCTTCGCCTCGGGCGTCAACACGACGGAGACTTTCAGGCTGGCGGAAAAGTCGGTGAAAAACTCCCTCGTGCGCTCCCGCATACAAAATTTCAGGATAGCGGTAAACGACGGCGCGCCCATTTCCGCCGCGCTGAAGAAGTTCGGCATAATCGACAGCGAAGACATAGACATAGTGGCGGTTGGAGAGCGAACCGGAAGCCTGGTGTCGGCTTTCGCTGAAATAGGGAAGTCGCATACTGAATCGCTAAACCGCAGGATAAAATTTTCGACCGGCGCGCTCGGCGGAGCCGCGCTCGCGCTCGCATTCGCGCTGGTGCTCGTTTTCGCGGTGGGAATAGTGCTCAGCATTCTGGGGTTGAGCCACGGCCTGGTGGCAAAATAGATTCAATCCGGCAAAAACGCGCCGTCACCGCACCCGACGAAAACTTTCCCCCGCATCTTCCGCCGCTTTAATCCGCATTCCGCCAATCTCGGAATACGGCAAACTTAAAGCAATGCCGCAACGGCGGAGCCGTTCCCTAAAAGAAAGCCCGCTGTTGCGCAAAAATAAAAACCCTTTTCCAAAGCTACCAGACACGCCAAATTGCATAATTCCCAATCCACATCGCATTGTACAATTCCCATTCCACGCCGCTTTAACCCGCACTCCGCCAATTTCGGATTACGGCAAACTTAAAGCAACGCCGCAACGGCGAAGCCGTTGCGGAAGAGAAAAGCCGTTTAT
>ENA-UEQL01001238-UEQL01001238.1-human-gut-metagenome-genome-assembly--contig:-NODE-1238-length-18030-cov-20.155851_pt1 | contig 18030 bp, 10 predicted proteins | sample MGYA00242905_ERZ507926 | MGnify/ENA primary metagenome ERZ507926 (study PRJEB26167, sample SAMN06115531) | human gut metagenome | host: Homo sapiens | place: China:Henan | collected 2015-09-09...
TAGAACTTATCGAGTGCCTCCTTAGCCTTAGGATTGTAGAGGAATGCACCAGCCCAACCCTTGGCAGAACCGAGAACGTCGGAGTTAGAGAAACCACCGCAGAATACGATAAAGTTCACATCTTCCAGAGTCTCACGGCCAGAAATCAAGTCGGTCATCATCACGTCCTTTACATCGAAGCCAGCGAGATACATTGAGTAAGCCATCTCACGCTCACCATTGGTACCCTTCTCACGGATGATGGCTGCCTTGATGCCAGATGGCTTGCGGCGGTTGGCATCGAGACCATAGCTAGAGAGTGTGCCCTTGAAGCCGTAGCCGAAGTTCATCTCGATAGGCTGCTTCTTATAGTTGGTGTAGCGCTTCTTAGCCATACCATTCATACTCTGCTTGCGGTCGAGGAGGTAAGATGTCTTATACCAGTCGTCGCGCAATGCATCGATATCGAACTCGTGCTCGAAGCCTTCCTTCTTGATGATAATCTTGCGGAGCTCTGGAGCTGGATAACCAATCTTGGCATAACCGATACCGTTCTCATCGAAGAATGCCTTCAACTCATCCTTGTGAGCATCGCTTACCTGGATGACAACACCTGGGTTTTCTGCGAAGAGTGTCTTGATGATGTCGGCATCTGCGATGTCGTGGAGGTTGATCTTCATACCACCCTCTACGTTGGCGAATGTCATCTCGAGGAGAGTTGTAATCAAACCACCGGCACTGATATCGTGACCAGCCATTACCCAACCGCGGTTGATGAGTTCCTGTACAGCGTTGAAGCAGTCAACGAAGTACTCTGGGTTCTTTACGGTAGGAACATCGCTGCCCACCTTGCCCAGGCTCTGTGCGAAGGCTGAACCACCGAGGCGCTGCTCGTCGAAGCTGAAGTCGATGTGGTAGAGGCTAGAGTTCTTGTCGTTAACGAGAACTGGGCTAACCACCTTCTTGATATCTGAAACCTCACCGCCGGCACTTACGATAACGGTACCAGGAGCGATGATCTTCTCGCCGTTAGGATACTGCTGGGTCAATGAGAGAGAGTCCTTACCTGTTGGTACGTTTACGTGGATGGCGCAGCAGAAGTCTGACAAAGCCTTCACACCCTCGTACAGACGGGCATCCTCACCCTTCTGACTGCGGCAAGGCCACATCCAGTTGGCTGAGAGGCTGATGCTGTCCATGCCATCTGCCAATGGAGCCCATACGATATTAGTCAATGACTCTGCTACAGAGAGTACTGAACCTGCCTTAGGATCGGCAAGACCAGCCTGAGGTGCATGACCCATTGCTGTTACGATACCCTTCTCGCCACGGTAGTCGAGTGCTACGACACCACAGTCTGAGAGTGGCAACTGAATCTGACCCTGACCCTGCTGACGGGCAATCTTACCTGTTACGGAACGGTCTACCTTGTTGGTCAACCAGTCCTTACAAGCCACAGCCTCCATCTGGAGAACACGCTGCAAGTACTTGTCGAGGTTATCTGCAGAATAAGTTACATCTTCATATTTGCGCTCTACGGTCTCATCTACCATCACAGTCTTAGGAGTATGACCGAACATCTGAGCTACATCGAGGTCGAATGGCTTTACGCCGTCAGCCTGCTTGAAGCTGAAGTGAGCATCGCCTGTAGTTTCACCAACCACGTACATTGGAGCACGCTCACGGTCGGCAATCTTCTGAACCTCGCTGATATACTTCTCGTCGATGAGCAAGCCCATGCGCTCCTGGCTCTCGTTGGCGATGATTTCCTTGGCGCTCAAAGTCTTGTCGCCGATAGGCAACTTAGACATGTCGATTTCGCCACCGCACTCTTCTACCAACTCAGAGAGACAGTTCAAGTGACCGGCTGAACCGTGGTCGTGGATGCTGACTACTGGGTTCTCATCGTTCTCAACGAGTGCACGAACCAGGTTGTAGGCACGCTTCTGCATCTCAGGGTTGGCACGCTGAACAGCGTTCAACTCGATGCCATTGCTGTAACGGCCTGTATCTACAGAAGAAACAGAACCACCACCAAGACCGATGCGATAGTTGTCACCACCTACTACGACAACCTTGTTGCCCTTCTGTGGCTCGCCCTTCTTATAGTCACGCTTTTTGCCGTAGCCAACACCACCAGCAAGCATGATTACCTTATCGTATGCATACTTCTCGCCATTCTCCTCGTGCTCGAATGTAAGCACAGAACCGGTGATGAGAGGCTGACCGAACTTGTTACCGAAGTCTGATGCACCGTTGGAAGCCTTGATCAGAATCTGCTCAGGAGTCTGATAGAGCCACTTACGCACTGGCATGATGTCTTCCCAGTCGCGCTCAACATCGCTCTTTCCGTTGTCATCCTTCAGGCGAGGATAAGCAGTCATGTAGCAGGCAGTACCTGCGATAGGCCATGAACCTACACCACCACCCATACGGTCGCGGATTTCACCACCCGTACCGGTAGCAGCACCGTTGAAAGGCTCTACGGTAGTAGGGAAGTTGTGAGTCTCAGCCTTCAGAGAGATAACACTCTCGATATCCTTCACCTGGAAGAAATCGCTGGTAGTCTGATCGGCTGGAGCAAACTGCTCGATAACAGGACCCTGTGAGAAAGCCACATTGTCCTTGTAAGCAGAGAGGATCTTGTTAGGATTCTCGTTGGTGGTCTTCTTGATCATGTTGAAGAGAGAAGACTCCATCTCCTTACCGTCGATGATAAACTGGCCGCCGAAGATCTTGTGGCGGCAGTGCTCTGAGTTGATCTGTGCGAAACCGAAGATTTCGCTGTCGGTGAGAGGGCGTCCGTTCTCTTTCTCCAGCTTGTGGAGATAAGCCATTTCGTCCTCGCTGAGGGCAAGACCCTCTTCCTCGTTATACTTCTCGAGGTCATCGACGTACTTGATAGGTTCTGGCTGGTGGTTCACGGTGAACACATCCTGTCCGATACCGTTGTACATACGCTGGAGCATAGGGTCGTGCTCAGCGTCTTCGCTATCTACAGGGAAGTACTCCTCGATACGCGAAATGCCGTTAAGACTCATGTTCTGAGTAATCTCAACGGCATTCGTACTCCAAGGAGTAATCATTTCACGGCGTGGGCCGACATAGAAGCCCTGCAACTGCTGGGCGTCCTCTAAAGTCGCGTCACCATAAAGCCAACAAAGTTCATTGATTTCGTCCTGAGATGGTTTGTGGTCAATCTCGGTCGCAATCACACTCTTAGATGGAGTTCTAAAAAAAAGAATCATACTTGCTTTCTTTTATATTATTAATGTATTTATTTCTTTCGAGTGCAAAGATAGTGCAATTTCAAGACACTACAAAATAAAACACTGTTTTTTATGTTTTTTTTTGTTGAGATTGGGGCTATTCTTACCATAAGAGGCTACATTTGACAGTTTAGCTATAAGAAAAATGCTTTCTGTTGCCTTTTTTTGTTAAAAAGGTGATAAATAAAGATTTAGAGGTTAAAAATGTCTAAATGCATTTGACAAATATTGTTTATTCGAGTCTTATCTGTAACTTTGCAAGTGAAAGAATTGAATTTGCTTCTATAATGCCCTAAAATGTAGAAGCTTCCGGATAACAGATAAAAGCCGGGAGAACTCTAATATAATAGGAGGTAAAAAGCGACGTTAAGATATACTATAATCAATTAATAATAACAAGAAAATTTAAATTAGAAAGAATATGAAACAGACAAAGTTAATGGTAATGGCAATGATGGCTGTAGCTCTGATGGCTACAAGCTGTGCAAGTAAGAAGGATCTTCAGAATTGCCAGAATGAGAATAAGGAATTGTCAAGCAACTATCAGGCTACCAAGGAAAAGCTGGCAGCTACTGAGGCTCGTTTGGCGGCAGCTCAGGAGCAGCTCGCTACTGCAAAGAGCGATTACGCTAAGTTGCAGAACTCACTTGACAAGAGTTTGAACAATGCAAGTCAGAACAACGTGAGCATTGAGAAACTCGTTGACCAGATCAACGAGAGTAACCAGTATATCCGCCACCTGGTTGAGGTAAAGAGCAAGAGCGATTCGCTCAACATGGTTCTTACCAACAACCTGACCCGCTCTTTGAGCAAGGAAGAGATGAAGGAGGTTGATGTTCAGGTTCTGAAGGGTGTAGTTTACATTTCTCTGGCTGACAATATGCTCTATCAGAGTGGTAGCTATGAGGTGAACAGCCGTGCTCAGGAAACATTGAGCAAGATTGCTAAGATCATCACAGACTATAAGGATTACGATGTGCTCGTAGAGGGTAATACCGATAACGTACCAGTAAGCACTACAAGTGCCAAGATGAAGAATATCCGCAACAACTGGGACCTCTCTGCTCTCCGTGCAGCTTCTGTTGTTCAGTACTTGCAGGATCACTTCGGTGTAAATCCTAAGCGCCTTACTGCTGGTGGCCGTGGTGAGTACAACCCTGTAACAACTAACGATACAGAGGTAGGCAAGCAGCGCAACCGCCGCACTCAGATTATCATCACTCCTAAGCTCGACCAGTTCATGGACTTGATCGACAAGGCTCCAGAGGAGAAGTAAAAAGGCTATTTAAAGGTAAAAAAGTAAAAAGGTAAATAAGTAGAGGCATCAATGAGTTTTCGGGCTCATTGATGCCTTTTTAGGTATAAATATACAGGTTTTATGTTTCAAGTACGTAAAAAAGTGCTTTTTGTTATCATTTTGCTAGAATTATTATTAATTTCCTTTCTTTTCTTGATTATTTTTATTAATTTTGCAGGCAAAATATAAAGGGCTCACTTGACTGCTCTGATCATTGTACATTGTAAATTATTAATTATACATTATATTGTGTTATGGAAAAGATTAAGATGACAACTCCATTGGTAGAGATGGACGGTGATGAGATGACAAGAATTCTCTGGAAGATGATTAAGGATGAACTCATTCTTCCTTTCGTTGATTTGAAGTCTGAGTATTATGATCTCGGTCTGCCTTATCGCGACCAGACCAATGACCAGGTAACCATCGACTCTGCTGAGGCGGCTAAGAAATATGGCGTGGCTGTGAAGTGTGCTACTATCACTCCTAATGCACAGCGTATGGACGAGTATAAACTCCACAAAATGTGGAAGAGTCCTAATGGAACTATCCGTAGCATCATGGACGGTACCGTATTCCGTGCTCCTATCACCATCCCAAGTATCCACCCTTGTGTAAAGAACTGGGAGAAGCCTATCACTATCGCCCGTCATGCTTACGGCGATGTATACAAGAGCGTGGAACTTCGTGCTGATGAGCCAGGTACAGCCAAACTCGTGTTCGAGGGTAAGAGCGGCAAGAAGCAGGAGATAGAGATTCATTCTTTCGATGGTGCTGGCGTTATCCAGGGCATGCACAATACTGATAAGAGTATCCGCAGCTTTGCTCACAGCTGCTTCAAGTTTGCCATTGATACCAAGCAGGATCTCTGGTTTGCTACCAAGGATACCATCTCTAAGACTTATGATGCCCAGTTCCGTAAAATCTTTGAGGAAGTATATGAGAGCGACTATAAAGAGAAGTTTGCAGAACTCGGTATCGAGTATTTCTATACATTGATTGATGATGCAGTGGCTCGTGTTATCCGCAGCAAGGGCGGTTTCATCTGGGCTTGCAAGAACTATGACGGTGATGTGATGAGCGATATGCTCAGTACAGCTTTCGGTTCTCTGGCAATGATGACTTCCGTATTGGTTTCTCCTGACGGCAAGTATGAGTATGAGGCAGCTCACGGTACCGTGACCCGTCACTACTATCGCTACCTGAAGGGTGAAGATACATCTACCAACCCTATGGCTACCATCTTTGCATGGAGCGGTGCGTTGAGAAAGCGTGGCGAACTGGATGGCATCAAGGAACTTCAGAACTTTGGCGACCAGCTGGAGGCTGCATGTTTCGATACTTTGAATGATGGTATCGCTACAAAGGATCTCGTAAGCCTGATGGAAGGTGTTGAGGCTAAGGCTGTAAACTCAGCTGGCTTTATCGCTGCCATCCGCGAGCGTCTGGAAAAGCGATTGGCATAAAAACAATAAGACCTGGGGTGATTAACCTCAGGTCTTATTGTTTTAGTTATTTTTAGTTTAAATCTTGATTCTTTTTCTTGCGTTTGCGCAAAGCGTCTGAATAAACCTTAAACAAATCTATGTTCAGCAACTGGCAGATATGGTAAAGCATACCCGTATCTATAGTGGCTCTGCCGTATACCTTATATATATTAGTACGGTGGCAGCCTAGTTTTTCAGCAAGCCATACTGTGGTCTTGCCTTGCTTGTTTAATTCCTCTTTGATGATTTCACCGATAAAGGGAATTGCATTTACTTTATCTTTCATACTCTTTCAGTTGTGTTATATGCTCACTTATAGTTATATCGGGTGCAAAAGTAGTATTTCTGTTTCTAACTAGCAAAGAAACATGTAGCGAATTTGGAACACTAAGTTAAAATGTGTAACAAAATACCCGTTTTTTTATATTTTTTTCTCTAAAGAACTAAATGTCACGAAATTGTAACCGAATGTAACGCTTATTACGAAAGAAAAGTCGTAATTTTGCAGCGGTATTTTAAATAACATGAAATATGGAAGAGAATATGAAAAGAATACTTGTTGTTGATGATGAGCAAGACTTGTGTGAGATTCTGAAATTCAATCTCGAAACAGAAGGATATGAGGTAGAGACTGCCAATTCTGCAGAAGAGGCTTTGGAGATGGACATTGCTTCGTTCGACCTGCTGCTACTGGACGTCATGATGGGAGGAATGAGCGGTTTCCAGCTAGCTAAGCAGTTGAAGGGAAATCCGATGACAGCCAATGTTCCGATTATCTTCCTTACAGCCCGAGATACGGAAAACGATACGGTTACTGGATTCAATATCGGTGCCGATGATTATATCTCGAAACCTTTCTCTATACGAGAGGTGATGGTCAGAGTGCGTGCCGTCTTGCGCCGTACCGCTGAACAGGCTGGCGATGCTGATGAATCGAAGATCATCAACTATCAGGGACTGCAGCTGAATCTGGACAAGAAGACGGTGAGCATCGATGGTGAGGCTATCCCTTTCACCAAGACCGAGTTCGAACTCCTGCGTCTTTTCCTCGAAGAGCGCGGCAAGGTGTTCTCCCGTCAGGAACTTATCGACCGGGTATGGCCTAAGGATGTGATGGTGCTCGACCGCACGGTGGATGTCAATATCACCCGTATGAGAAAGAAGATTGGTAAGTTTGCCAAGTGCATCGTTACCCGTCTGGGGTTCGGTTATTATTTTGATGCGTAATTAAAATGTTTCAGTTAAATAGTGTAGGTAGAAAGTTGTACTTCAGTGTACTGGCGGTGTTCCTTGTGTTCGCCGTCAGTTTTATCGTGTTCCAGCAGGCACGAGAGAAACAATATAAAATAGGTACGCTTACTATCAAGCTGGAAAATTATAATGAACTGCTGGCAGAAGATTTGGCGCTCTCTCCTGGTGAAGGAATTATTCTGCAGGATAGTATCCACAATAGGGATGTGACTGTGGCTCATGAGAAGTTGCAGGCTTTTGTCCGAGAACATGAAAGCAAGGATCTTCGTGTTACGCTGGTGCGCCCTAACGGTAAGGTGATTTATGACAACATGAGTTCCGACTATGAACATTTTGCCAACCATGCCAAGCGTGAGGAAATAGCAGAGGCCTTGAAAAACAGGGTAGGCTCAAGCGTGGAGCGACAGTCTAAAACCCTGAAACATGATTATTTCTATGTGGCTTCTTATTTTCCGGAAAGCAAGCTCATCATCCGTACGGCACTACCTTACAATAATGATTTGGCAAAATCGCTGCAGGCCGACCAGCATTTTATCTGGTTTGCCATCGTAGCCGTCATTCTGCTTACCATCGTGCTCTACCGTTTTACGGACCGTCTGGCTAAGAATGTTTCCAAACTGAGCATCTTTGCTTACAAGGCAGACCATAACGAGAGTCTGGAGGTGGAAGATCTCGCCAAGTTCCCTAACGATGAGTTGGGCGAGATAGCCGAGCGTATCATCAAGATGTATAAGCGCATACAGACCACCCGACGTGAACAGGATGTACTGAAGCGGCAGCTTACCCAGAATATCGCTCACGAGCTGAAGACTCCTGTAGCAAGTATTCAGGGTTATCTGGAAACGATACTCGACAATCCGCATATCAACGAAGAGATGAAGTCGCAGTTTCTGCAGCGCTGTTATGCCCAGAGCGAGCGTCTCACCTCTCTGCTTCGCGACATCTCTACCCTGAACCGGTTGGATGACGGTTCGGATATGATAGATTTCGAGGCGGTAGACATTACGAAGATGGTGAGTGAAATAGCCCATGAGACGGCGCTGGAAAGAGAGTCGCACCAGATGACTTTCGAGAATCTTCTTCCCGACCAGCATATTATCGTGAAGGGTAACCGCAGTCTGCTCTATAGTGTGTTCCGCAATCTTACCGACAATGCCATAGCTTATGCCGGCGAAGGACGTAAGATAACGTTGAGTGCCAAGGAGCAGGGCAACAAGTGGCATTTCATCTTCTGTGATAATGGTCAGGGAGTTCCTGCCGAGCATCTCTCCCGTCTTTTCGAGCGTTTCTATCGGGTAGATAAGGGACGCAGCCGCAAGATGGGTGGCACCGGTTTGGGTCTTGCCATCGTCAAGAATGCCGTTCTCCTACATGGCGGAACCATCCGGGTGAGCAATCAGCTGGAAGGCGGCTTGAAGTTTGAATTTACGCTTAAGAAATAATTTTTTTTTGGAATAACTGAGCCCACTTTAAAAAGTAAGGCTTGTTTTAAATATTTATATTTCACGAAAATAATCTATGATTTATGCTGTTATCTGGAGTATTTTTCGTATCTTTACACCATCAATCAACCAGAATGACTATGTTTAAAAAGACAGATCATCATGAAATAAAATTATATACATAATGTTTTGTCGAGTTCTTTGTGAAAAGAATACATAAAATCTCTCGTCTGGGGGCGTGCTCATTTAAGCACGCCCCTTATTTATTGTTGCAGTATAAACTGTATTCCGGAATATTTTAATTTCAATATAAAAGACCAAAACTCCATAGTGGTAATATGTCACCGTTAGCATATTCTATATCGTCACGCACAATATAAGCGTTTTCTACATCCTTCACCTGCTTATGACTCTTTTTGGCACCCCCAATCTCGAATGTATACTTTCCTATTGTAAAATCGGAAATCTTAGATGATGTAACATCCTGATTGACTCTGGTTTGGTTGTAGAAGAATGTCTCTCTCACATTACCGATGTTTGAATTATTGCCAGAAAGTGCATATATGATATTCGGATTATCGAGATAAACTTTCTCTGTCTTTCCCAATCCTCTCATTCCGCCTGTTTCGTCACGTAACTGACCAATCATTCCCGCTTTTTCCATGTATAGCAGATAGGTAGGAATATCATTACGGCTCACTTTAATTTCGTTTGCCAATCCTGTAGCTTCTGGCTTATAGGGCACATTACCTGCTATGATAGATAACATGCGGCGGAGTTTTTTGCCTGTTGCTGGCGACATGTTGGCATATTGTGGAATATCTACTTCCATCGTAAGACGTATCACTTGCTGTAGTCTTTGCTGGAAGAAGCCTTCCTTGGAAAACGGATAGTATCCTTCTTTCAGATATTTATTGAAGAGCGGAATAGGGTGGAGCACCTCTTTTATTTCTATATTTCCCATCAGAATATCATCTAATGACCTGACTGGTGTCTTGATTCCTTCGAACATTTCCAGATATTCCCTAAAAGACATACCCTGCATCTCATATAATACGACTCTTCTGCTCAAATCTGCCTCTCCATCTAAAATATCAAGCATAGAAGATCCTGTGAAGAAAATTTTGAGTTCAGGGTGGGAGTCGTAGATTTGCTTCAATTCCCTCGACCATGAATCATATTTATGTACTTCATCTATATAAAGCGTTTCACCTCCTTCACGTACAAATTGGTCGGCTGTATCAATTAGTGTGTGGGTTGTGAAATAGCTATGATCTGCTGATATATAGAGACTTTTTGCCTGAGTATCAGCATCCATTTCTTTAAGATGTTGAAGAATCAAAGTTGATTTCCCTACTCCTCTAGGTCCCATGAGTCCAACGAACCTCGCTTGCCAAGGAAGTTTGTCATACATATAGCGCTTAAAGTCCAGACTTACTAGACGCAGCTGTTCTTTCATGTAGTTTACGAGTATAATATCCATATTTCACCATTTTTATGCATCTTTTAAGATACTGTTTTTATAGTATATGCACCTTGGAAGGTGCATATTTATGTGCAATATGCACCTTCCAAGGTGCAAATATATGTTTTTTCTTTCAAAACTCCAAACTTTTTGCTTATTTATTTTTGTTAATAAGTTTCCTTTGTCCCCAATTTCGTTATAGCTGCCAGAGAGTTTTTATCAGTACTTAGCGTTTATTGCCTAGTTATGGAAAAGTATTCTGCCGAGGAATAAGTTGGCTGTTAACTGGAAATAGTGTACAGGCGGATGTAGAACAGCTGACTAGCCATACACTCGCCAGTTGGCTGTTCTATAGGAACAGTCTGCGTAAATGCCTGAATTATTGTAGTAAGTAAGGGATAAAGAAATACTCTTCACTCTTCACCTTTCCTTCGGAATCCCCAGTGTTTATGGGCGTTTCGAGGGGTGAAGAGTTCTTGGACACTCTTCACCCACTCTTCACCACTCTTCACCTTAGCTGGTTCGGCGGAGGATGTGTCATAAGTTTATGATTCACCCTTTTCTTGTTGTTTGAAGAGCTAGGATATGTTGTTGGATGAGTAAGGATAAGTTGTTGGAAGAATAAGAATATGTTGTTGAAACAGCCAGTATCTTCGGTCGCACAACAGCTGTTGTGCGCTTGCATAACAGCTGATATGCGCATGCACAACAGGTGATGTGCATGCGATGGTCAACTGTTATGCACCAACATCCAGACTTATGATACACCCTCCTCAGGGACGCCTAGCGGTCTTGCGCTGCAATTTACGCCTGTTGATCTTTGGAATCGGTGAAGAGTGGTGAAGAGTGGGTGAAGAGTCGCTGCAAACTCTTCACCCCTCGGAATGCCGATAAACACAGGGGTTTCCGAAGGAAAGGTGAAGAGTGAAGAGTAAAAGCGTGTTCGCTTGCAGATAAAAAATGGGGCGCAAGCTGTTTCCAGGAAAGGAATCGCTTGCGCCCCTGATATTATTGCTTATGAGTAAATGAGCACCCTAAGATTAGAACTTGTAGATAGCACCAAATGAAATGTTGCTCGCATCTACGTTAAGTCCGAATGTTGATGAGCTGTCACCATGGTCAGGAGAAAAACCTCTGTAACCGAGGAAACCTACCTTTGTGATGAAGTTTACGTGGTTGTTGATGTAAATTAAAAAAGCAGGTATGCTGAATGTATCTAAAGCTATTTCTGCTGCAAAGCTACGATTTTTTAGTGAAACCGCCAAATAATATGAGGGAATATTTGGGCAAACCAACTTTTTTCTCTATCTTTGCATGAACAAACAGTTTGAATTTTATTTTATAAATATCATAAATGAATCAATTTACAAAGCTGATAGCAGCCCAGCTCAATCTGAAGGAGCAGGCTGTAGAAAATACTTTGGCGCTGCTCGAAGAGGGCTGCACCATTCCGTTTATCTCGCGATACCGCAAGGAGAAAACCGGTAATATGGACGAGGTAAACATTGAAGCCATCGCACAGGCTAACGAGAAACTCTCTGAGATGGCGAAGAGAAAGGAGACTATCCTCAAAACCATCGAGGAACAGGGAAAACTCTCGGATGAACTGAAAAAACGCATCGAACAGTGCTGGGATGCTACCGAACTGGAAGACATCTATCTTCCTTATAAGCCAAAGCGCCGCACCCGTGCACAGATAGCACGTGAGGCAGGTTTGGAGCCTCTGGCACAGCTGCTCCTCTTCCAGCGTGAGCGCAATCCGGAACAGGCTGCCAGGAAGTTTGTGGGCGATAAGGTGAAGGATGTGGAGGCTGCACTTCAGGGAGCCAAGGATATCATCGCCGAAACCGTAAGCGAAAATGAGCAGAGTCGCAATCAGATTCGCGGTGAGTTCAGACGCGGTGCCATCATCACTTCTAAGGTGGTAGCCAAGAAGAAGGATGAGGAAGAGGCGCAGCGCTTCTCTGACTATTTCGATTTCTCAGAACCATTGAAGAAATGTTCTTCGCACCGACTGCTGGCTATGCGTAGAGGCGAGGCGGCAGGATTCTTGCGTGTCAGCATCTCGGCTGATGATGAGCAGTGTCAGGATAAACTGAAGCGCCACTATGTACATGGTTTCGGTGAGTGCCAGACGCTGGTGGGTGAAGCGGTGGATGATGCCTTTAAGCGACTGCTGAAGCCTAGCATTGAAACCGAATTTGCTGCGCTCAGCAAGCAGAAGGCGGATGAGGAGGCTATTGTGGTCTTCGCCGAAAACCTGCGCCAGCTTCTGTTGGCGGCTCCTCTCGGACAAAAACGCGTGATGGCGGTTGACCCGGGTTTTGCCAATGGTTGCAAGACTTGCTGTCTCGATGCGCAGGGCAATCTGATTCATCATGAAATTGTCTATCCTCATCCTCCCCGTAACAGGATGAGCGAGGCTACGGCTGCCATCCAGCGCATGGTACAGATGTATCAGGTGGAGGCAATGGCTGTAGGTAACGGTACGGCAAGCCGCGAAACCAGCGACTGGCTGCATAGTATCGATTTCGTTCATCCGGTAGATATCTATGTGGTGAGCGAGGATGGTGCTTCTATCTATTCGGCTTCGAAGATTGCAAGAGATGAGTTCCCGGATGAGGATGTTACCGTTCGTGGTGCTGTGAGCATCGGACGAAGACTGATGGATCCGCTTGCAGAATTGGTGAAGATTGATCCGAAGAGCATCGGTGTGGGACAGTATCAGCATGATGTGGATCAGACTCAGTTGAAGAAGAGTCTGGATACGGTGGTAATGAGTTGTGTGAACTCGGTGGGTGTCAACCTGAATACCGCATCGCAGCATCTCCTGACCTATGTGAGCGGTTTGGGGCCTACGCTTGCCAAGAATATCGTGGAATATCGCCGCGAGAATGGAGCCTTCGCTTCCCGTGCCCAGTTGAAGAAGGTGCCACGTCTGGGTCCTTCGGCCTTCGAGCAGTGTGCCGGCTTCCTCCGCATTCCAGGCGCTAAGAATCCTTTGGATAACAGTGCCGTTCATCCGGAGCGCTATGCGCTGGTAGAGCAGATGGCGAAAGATCAGGGCGTAACGGTGAAGCAGCTGGTAGAAGACAAGGCGCTGCAGAAGAAGATTGATATCCGGAAATATGTGAGTGCTGAGGTGGGTATGCCTACTTTGACCGATATCATGGCTGAGCTTGACAAGCCGGGCTTGGATCCTCGTGGTGAGGTGGAGAAGTTTGAGTTTGATGCCAGCATCAAGGAGATAGAGGATTTGCAGGTGGGCATGGTTGTGCCGGGCATTGTTACCAACATTACCAAGTTTGGTGCCTTTGTAGATATAGGTGTCCACAACGATGGTCTGGTTCATGTATCCCAGATGTCAAATCGTTACATTCAGGATCCTTCTGAGGTGGTAAAACTTCATGAGCATGTGATGGTGAGAGTGGCAGAAGTAGATTTGAAGCGCAAGCGCATCGCCTTGTCGATGAAGGGCGTGAAATAGAAAGGATATTCAGAATGAATCAGAATAATAATGGTGATGCTCTCTTGGCAGGGGGCATCACCAGAGATTGTATAGAGTCGGCATATTGCTTTATTCATCAGAAGCTCAGGGTTTTCGAATTTTCCACCAATCCTACGCAGCGTGATGATATAGAGTATGCCATCGCCCAGTATGTAGAGGGCATGAATCCGCAGCTCTATCTTCTTCTTTCTCAAGGCAGAACGGAATTCCTTCTAGACCATGTGAATTTTGAAAAAGATATGCGCGAGGCACAGGAAAAACTGGAAGGGATGATGTAGGTATCTCTCTGCTTTAGGAGAAGGATAAACTGAGTCACGTTAATTTGAGTTGATGAGGGTGCGTCATAGACTTATGACACACCCTCTTTTTTTTATCGAGTTACATGCCAGTTACATGCATCAGACACCGTTTTAAAGGGCTTTTGCATTGATTAAGGGCTATTTCGAGTTGCCCAGTTACATGCTGGTTACATGAGTTATGCCCAAGTAACGACCGAAAATAGCCGAAAACGACTTAAAATAGCCAAATAACGACTTAAAACGACTTAAAACGACTTAAAACGACCGAATATGCCCATATTATGACTTGACAATCGCAATTATGTAACAAATTAATAATTCAATTCTTGTTCACCTTTTTCTGTAATAATCCATTGTTTTCCACTAATAGTTTTTGTAATAAATCCTTCTTTCGCTATTTTTCGAAGAAGATTTCCTATTTTTCTCAGTTTCTCGTCCTGAGTTAAACTTGATGGAAAAACATGTTGTAGTCCCTCATAAACGTCTTGACGTTTGAATCCCATACTTCCTGCATTATGAGCCAATTGCAACAATAACTTTTGGATACTATTTTCTGCAAGACCATTTTCTTTTGTATAGTGTCCTATCTGCTTAGTCATTTTGGCAACTTTTAGCGATATAGTATAGTGTGGTGCACGGCCTTCTATCAAACCCTTTTCATGAAGATGTTTAGCAGCTTCCTTGGTAATAGGATGATGCTTCTGTACTGCATCTAACCAAAGGCACTCTTTCAGTGACAAAGAGTTATTTGCTTTTAAGAGATTGGTATATTTCTCATCGATCATTTTGCCATAGATAGTTACGCCAACAGTACGATGCTCATTGTCTATTTCATAATCTGGCATAGGGAAGAAACGATTACGTTGTTCTGTATAAATCTTCTTGATACCACGTCCTACTGTATCAATCATGTTAAAGTTAACCATGCCACGACATAAACAATCGTTACGATAATGAAATTGAGGTCCTTTATGCTCCAGGGCATTTTCTATTGTTCCTGGTATGAAACTGCCACCATTGCCATAATATAAGGTACTAGGACCTTCTACAAAAACAATTCGCTGCTGTAAGGTGTAATCCTGATGTGCGATGGCGTTATGTAACGCCTCTCGTATGGTGTATTCATCATACTGTTTCATGGTGTCTGGGAACAGGGTTCCACCTGGCAACTCACGCATAGTCTTGTTACGTATTTTGCTCAACACCTTATCTACGGTCAAGATGAAAGGTATTGTAAAATGCTCATAATCTTGTACGATGCCTTCTTCATCTTCCCATGTCCAAGTGATTTGTGCTACGGCAGGATGAATCTTTTGAATAGAAAGGGGTTTGCCCAATAGTAGAATGGCTGCACGAGTGAGCTTCCCTTCTCGCATCATCATACTATTAGCCAAGAACTCTTCTGTACTCCACGCATCTATTTCTTCGGCAGGAATACTTGACGAACGAACTTTTTTGAACATGACTTTAGCTGTAGCTACGGCTAGTTCATCCAAGTCATTGATCGTGGCAGTTGGTACGAGCTGAGCAGTCCAATCTGGTATTGGTGGCTGTTGGCGGATAGTATCTTGTTTTGCCTGGTTCAGTGGTTTCAGACTTTCGCCATCACGACCATAAGCCACACCTTTCCAGTGCATTACTATGTTGCGTGGTGATGCTGGTATCTGGAATAATAAAACTCGTTTGCCTTCGATATCTAAAGGTACAATATCTCTAAAGATAAGGTTGTCGGTGGTATGTTGAGACATATCTTGCTTCAAACGGTTGAGTGCAACTTCACCATCTTTGAATGTTGTACCGATAATCTGATGTTTTTTGTCCCAAACGCCAAATACAATCCAAGCAAACTCATGGTCACGTAAGTTTGCTTCATTGCTAAGAGCGGAGAAGTATTTGCCCAACTCATCGATATCAAAGTTGGTCTCTGCTTTCTTAAACTCGACAACCTCATTCTCTGAGTGTTCCCACAGCTTGTTGAATATCTCTATATATTTTTCCATTGTTTCCTTCTTTATTTTCCTAAATGAGCCTACTTAAAAAGTAAGGCATTGTCTTAGGACACATTTATATTAAACAGCTACAAAGATAGCATTTTTCTTTGAAAATAGGGTATATATTCAGGAGGAAAATGTATTTTCTTAGTGATTTTTTCAGTTTGGGGTGAAAAACTCTATGTATGGGGATAAACTAAAGTGGTGTGTGTAATCGCAAGAAATAGTGTGAAAGAATGTGAAATGAAGCCCTTGCATTTGGCTGTTACTATAGATTAGCATTGAAATATGTTGCCAAAATGTTGGCAATTTCTAGAAACAGAAAATCCTAACTGCTTATTATCAAGTAGTTAGGATTTTCTTGGGTGCGCCTGATAGGCGTATTTTTGTGAAATCTTATGAAAATTAGAGAAATGTATAATTACCTGATTATAAATGATATAGAAAAAATTATTGTTTCTTAATTTTACCTAAAGTTTTGTTAGAATACATAAAACTCGGCAAAAACTCGGCAAAAATGTTGGTGGGCGAATGTAAAATAATTACTTTTGCACTCGAATTTAAACAATGAGAGTATGGCAAATATAGATTTGAAACTATCTTCCAAGGAAGACAAGGTGACGCATCGCTGCGAAATCCTAATCCGTTTTTACCAAGGTCAAAAGATTGATTATCGTGTAAAGAGTGGCTTGTTTGTGGAGCCACGCCATTTCCGATATTTCGTTAATCGTAATGCAAGTAAGAAGCAAGGTGTGGTTGTTCCAGATAAGGTTACTTCTGTAACCAAGGAAGAAGCGAAAGCCAAGGGATATGCGATTACTACGAGAGGTGAAGTAGTAATCACAGATCGTCTTATTACTCCCGAAGTGAAGTTTGATAAAGAACAAGCTCGGTTGTTGGGGGAGTTGCAGACAACTATCATGGATGCTTTTGTTGCTGCAGACAAAAGTAATCTTAGTGAGGATTGGCTTGATAAGATAGTCTATCGTTTTCATCATCCTCTTGGTACAGGTAAAGTGAAAAGACAAAGAGGAAAGAAGCGAGTCTCTATGTATGAATTAGCAGAGGAGTACTTGGATAAGAAGCGTTTCTCCTATGACCATACCAAGGCTTTTCGAGTTTTAGTAAGAGACTTGGCACGATACGAAGCCTTCAAGAAGAAAGTGCTTCAAGAGAAATTTACTTGGAACATAGATAAGATGACTCGCAAGGATATTGAGGACTTTGAGGATTATCTGCGCAATGAGAAAACATTGTCAGAGAAGTATCCAAAGCAGTTTGAGAGCATCTTGGAGGAATATCCTGCAGAAATCAATGTGGTACATACAATGGTGAAGTTGCAAGACCGTGGAGAGAATACCATTGTGAAACTTAAAAAGAAATTCAAGGCGTTTATGCAATGGTTGTATGAAACGGAGAGAACAACCAATCGTCCTTTCGATGGAATTAAGATAGGCGTGGAGAAGTATGGTACACCTATTTATATAACAAAGGAAGAACGAAATCTTGTGGCTGAAACAGATATTCCTGCAATGTTTGAAAAACTGGATGATGAAGATAAGAAGGCATGTTCAAAACTTCCTTTAAGGACTTTGGAAACTCAGCGTGATATATTTGTGTTCCAGTGTTTGGTAGGTTGTCGTGTTGGTGATCTTACAAGATTGACTTCTCTGAACATCACTCAGGGAATCTTGGAGTATGTACCGAGTAAGACGGCCGATGAGGATGCTCCGGTGAAGCCTCGCATTCCATTGAATCCTTGTGCTTTGAAATTAGTAAAGAAATATGAGGGTGTTGATAAGGATGGACGTTTATTCCCTTTCATCAGTCCACAGAAATACAATGATGCCATCAAGGCTATCCTGTTGATTTGTGGCATCACAAGAATCGTTCAGGTTCGTAACTCAACGACTGGGGAGAATGAAATGAAACGAATTTGTGATGTTGCCAGTTCTCATATGGCTCGCCGTACTTTCGTTGGTGCAGCTTATAAGGCTGTTCGTGACCCGAATATCGTTGGAAAGATGAGTGGTCATGTTGAG
>ENA-UEQL01001241-UEQL01001241.1-human-gut-metagenome-genome-assembly--contig:-NODE-1241-length-18003-cov-7.281937_pt1 | contig 18003 bp, 10 predicted proteins | sample MGYA00242905_ERZ507926 | MGnify/ENA primary metagenome ERZ507926 (study PRJEB26167, sample SAMN06115531) | human gut metagenome | host: Homo sapiens | place: China:Henan | collected 2015-09-09...
TTTGGTTCGGAATAGTGTAGTGCTGGCGGTCTATCTCTTGTTTTCGGTTGCTTGCTTCCTTACCGTACATGAGCATTAGCGCCGGGGTTGTCAGAGCCATAGCCCTCCAAGAGGTTAATCACACCCCAAATGCCAAGGCCTGCGCCGAGCGCGATCACGAGGGTCTGCAAAACACCAACTGCGCTATTGAAAAATGCCATATTCGTACCTCCATAAAATCACGTTGAATTGTTTTGGGTTGGAAAATCGCAGCCGTTTTCTCCGACTGCTACGGTAAAATCAGCGTCCATATCGGACAACTCAACTTCATAGAGGTCAAACGGTTCCTCCGGCGCAATCACCGCCGAGGGATGTTTCTTCTTTTTTCGCTGTACCCGAATGTAGCGTTCTACATCAAGGGCGTTTTTCTTGTCGGCGTCGGACAGGTACTTATAGCGCGGGTGCTTGGTGATGTCGTACTTCTTGGAGAAGAACGGGCGTACACCGCGTAGCTGCAAGATACACATTCCGCCGTCCATCGTTGCGATTTCGTCCTGTGTCATCAGCTCCTTTCCTAATTTTTGATAATTTAAGCCGTGGGAGATTTCCTTGCCCCGATTCTCCGAGGTATTGAAGCTGTCGATGGTTTCCTTGCCCAATATCTCCGAGATTTCTTTTAGGGTGGTTTTCTCCTTGCCTCCCAAAAACAAGGTGGTGTCGCAGTTGCCCACAATGGTATCCGCGGCATCCTTGTAGATGGTCTTTAACTGGCTTTGCGACTGCAAAATAATAGAAGCCGATATCTCACGGCTTCGGATGGTGGCGATCAGCTTATCAAAGTTCGGTATCTGGCCGATGTTGGCAAATTCGTCCAGAAGGCACCGCACATGGACAGGCAGCCGCCCGTTATAGAGATCGTCCGCCTTGTCGCAGAGCAGGTTGAAAAGCTGGCTTTGCAGCATGGCAATGACGAAATTGAAGGTGGTATCGGTATCGCTCATAATGAGGAACAGCGCCGTTTTCCGGTCGCCCATCGTGTCAAGCTCCAATTCGTCCTCCGTCATAATGTCCCGCAGCTCCTTGATATCGAAGGGAGACAGGCGGGCGCCGCAGCTCACCAAAATACTTTTGAGTGTCTTGCCGGCCGCCATTTTGAATTTGACATATTGCTTGACGGCGAAGTGCTCCGGCTGCTTTTTCGCCAGATCGTCAAAGAGGATATCCACGGGGCTTTTGTAGGTCTCGTCATCCTCTCTGGCCTCGCAGGCGTTGATGAGCTCCAGCAGGGTGATGAAGTTTTTTTCCTCCGGCTCCGCCTCGTACCAGATGTAGCCGATCAGGGCGCAGTATAAAAGCCGCTCGGCCTTGATCCAAAAATCTTCGGAGGATTTTTCGCCGTCGCCCTTCGTGTTGGCGATGATGACATTGACCAGCTTGAGGATATCCTTCTCGGAGCGCACATAGGCCAGCGGGTTATATTTCATGCTTTTGGAAAAGTTGATGGTGTTCAGGACCTTGATGCGGTAGGGCTCATAGACGACCTTGCCGCGCTTATCCCGCACCGGTTTTCCGTTCTCGTCCCGCTTCGGCCCGCCGTGCGCCAGGAGTTTTCCCGTCTCCCGAAGGAGCTGCCCTTTGGGATCGGTGACCACATAGGAGCTGTGCATTTGGAGCAGGGACGGCTTGACAAAAAACCTTGTCTTGCCGCTGCCGCAATTAGGCAGATAAATTGCAGTTTTTCTTTCTCACTCTACCCAAAGGCGGAGGGTTTGGTCTTGTCCATTTGACAGTGTAACACGGAGAATGAGAAGTCCTGCGGGACAAGGCATGGTGAGCGTGTGAACGCAATCATACCGAGCCGTCGACAACAGACGGCCTGTGACATCGTAAAGCGTGACTTGCTGAATGCGCTGATCTGATACTTCAGGAAGTGAGAGAGAGAGCACACGATGCGATACAGAGAGTTGGAGAGAGGAGGTCTTCTTCTCGTTTGTAGGCGCAACTATGCTATTCACTACCGATGGCGTTCGTTGCAATACAAAACGATTGAGTACAACAGAGGAGCCTTTAAAGGACAAAGGCTGCGTACACTGCAGAGGCTGCTGCACATTTACTTTTTTATCTATCAGTTGATAGTCTGATAGTTGCACACCACCTATGCTCTCAACCTCAAGGGTTAAAGAGTCGCAATCAGCAGCATATATGCCCAAAGGGATACGCTCCGCCTTTGTTGACACTTGAGCCACGTCAAAGGGTTGCAGCGTCTCGTCTATACTAAATAATGATAGTTGGGGCTTGGCCTCAGCATCAAACAAGGTGGAAGAGGTTATATTGCTCTGAGTCGAATCTTCAAGCAATAAGGTAGAAGCTTTCGCACCATTGGGAGCAATGGCTGTTAAACGCAAACCACGCACCTTGCTTTGCGTAGTCGTAGTGGTAGAGGCATTGCCCGAAAACATCTGGGGAGCGAACTGTAAAGTGCAATCGGTGGCAGCCTTCGATAGTTCTACAAAGAAGGCTTCTGCAGGGGCGATCGTGCTGGCTGCACCACACGTTATCAACTCTCCGTCAGCCTTTACGGCCGTGTTGATCGTATTGCCGTCATACGTCTTAACGGTTTTCACCGCTGGGTTGGCGGCTAAGAAGGCCGACACGTCGAGATAACTTTGGAAGGGATTGCCCACTAAGAAGAACGTGGTCGCATCGGTGGCCGTAAGGTGAATGCTCAAAGGCGCATCGGTTGTCACGGCATGTGTGTAGACACTGCGCTGCTGCGTTTGTTCCACACCATTGATATAGCCCGTATAGGTAGTGGTAAGGGGCGCAGCGTCTTGTGGTTCGTAAATGAAGCGTCCTACATGGTCGCGCACCAAGCCTGTTTCGCTCACATTCATGGGTTGACGGTCGAAGTCGTTGTAATAAGTATAGGCCGTATGCGTCTTGGGCAAGCGGAAACGGAATACAGTATTATCCGACAAAGAGTCGTTGTCCACCCAGAGTGAGAAACCCTCGCCCAGCGTGTAGTTGTGCGCCAAGTGATTGAAGTGGTGACTCCAATGTGCCTCATCGACGCTGATGTCGGTAATTATCCCATCGGCCAAGCGTCCTACGGCCGTTTTATCCCAAAGGCGCTGATAGACGATCGGATTGAAACGATTTTGGGGTGACGTCTCGTCATTCAATTCGGTAAAGTAATCGGCCGTATGTACGCCCTTCATGCTACGTGGCACGAAGTAATCACCCGAGTAAGTATTCTGCAGCGTAGCAGAGAGCAAATAATAACGATTGGGCGCAAACGAGTGTTCTATCCACGCTTGGTGATAATTGAGCAAGGACGTACCTGCCACACCTGCATCAGGGGCGAAATGAATGTTATTACAACAGTATTCGTCTACGTTGTCGGCCGTGATAGATTCCTCTAACACAGGGTAACGCGCAGCTTGCGAAGGGAGAATGACATCGGTACAGCAATAGGGCGAACCCTCTGTCCAATTGTTCCACTCATTCCAATCGCTGCTATTGGCATCGCGTCGCCACGTGGTCACGTTGGGCGAAACGGTATAAGGCGCATTATTGAGCAAGTTGCCACTGGCGTCGTAGAACAACATGGAGTAACGCCCCGCTGTCTTCATCGTATAGCTGCGACTAAACGATCCATTCGCTTCTGAGGTGAAATGATCATCAATGTCTTGTTCCTTCATCACGATACGATAGTCAGTAGCTGAAGTGCCAACGCCGCTTATCGTAAGCATTCCATTCTGACAGACGCGATTTAATTGTATGTCCTTAATCGTTGAGTTACACGACTCGGTGTCTTTACAGTCGGGTATGCCGTCGTTGTCTATATCGCCACGAATAAAGATGCCATAGAACTTTTGTATGTCAAGTGCCGAAACGACTCCTGCTATCGTGAGTCGTACTTCGTCATACAATTCCTTGGGTTGCATGAGTAAGAGGTTCTTCTCGCCATAGCCCGCCACATTGGCACCTATCACATTCCAATCAGTAAACTTATCGCCTGTCTTTTCGCCCTTGTAATAAGTCTCAACGGTGAGCCAACCACCTACGGATGCACCTAAGGCATAGGTCTTTTGGTCGACCACAATGCCTAACTGATGACGAAAGTCGAGCGTGCGCCCCATGTTGACAGCGATAACAGAGCCGCCTCCTACGTCCGCCGAACTGACAATGGTCATGGCCGTTTGGAGATTACCGTCAACGAAGCAACTCAAGTTGTCGTCAACTCCCGCCACACGCACGGCAGCTGCCATTTGACAAGCATTGGCATTGATTGTAGTACCCGTAGTATCGCTCAACACCACAGCGCCACAACTCAAGGCATTGGCACAAGGGGAGTTAACGTCTTCAAGGAAGGCATAATAGAGCCTGAGTTTTGAAAGTCCTATATCCAACGCGCCCGACTTCCACAGTACGATTTGATCGAACTTAATCGTTTTGGAATCTTTGTCTATCGGTTCGACACGAATACTAAAGCGCACCTTTTGCGTCTTTGAACTGGTGCCGATACCAGCCGCAACAGCATTGCTCTCGGTGATAACATGGCGATAAACTTCCTTATCGCCGTTGTAGCATCGTATTTGGAAAAACTCTAACACTTTGGCATCTATCACCTCGTTGTCACTCTCTACGACAAAGCCCACATTCACGGCTTGCTGCCCTTCTTTATCACCATCAAACATCAAGCCGTCTGTGCGTTTCACACCAGTTATGGCCAAGTTGTTGAACAAAGCTAAACCGCCCACGTACGTTGCATAATTGCCATAATCCTTATCAAGGATGTTCTGTCCATTCTCAAGGCCTGATATAGAGACGAAAGATCCCGTTCCGTCGGGAATTTTCTTGTCCATTAATTCATACGTACCTTGCGCCGCCTCATCAGGATTGACAAAGTCCGTTCCGCAGTGCTCCGTCTGGTCAGAATTGAACCCCGTACCTACTGATAGCGTGACGAAGTCGTAACACCCATCGGCTGCGGTGGCACGGAAGGTATATTCACCCGATTCGTTCATGCCCGTTACGTAGCCAGAAGGGGTAACTTTAGCCGAAGCACCAGGTTGGAGTTCGAGTGTCCACTTTACCGATAGCGAAGGATTGGAGTGGAGTTGGAAGGAGGTTTGCGTGTCACACACATTCGTATCGGGGGTAGGACGAATGTCGCAATGGTGGTCAACATCGGGTTTTTCCTTTACAAAACCATAGTAAACCAACATACCACCCAAGTCCACCTTCAGTCCGCCATAAAAGGCTATGCGCGCACCTGAGAAGTCTTGGTTGGCCAAAATCGAAACGGTGCCGTCGCCTCCTGAGGCTACTCCGAGTCCGAGCACACCTGCTGAGAGCGTTTCGGTCTGTATCTTCTTGCCGTCGCGGTTATAAAGCTCTATGTTGATAGCCGAACCGAGAGTGAGGTCCAATACTGCCGCATTTTTATACTTAAAGCCCACTTCCGACCCTGCACGAAACACTTCCTGTCCCGTGTCGTGTTCACCACCAGGAGCTGTCTGTATCTTCACACCTCCCATATAGACCAAGCCTACGAGTGGACTAAGTACAGCACCATTCGTCAAGTCATCGTCTACCAACTTTTTTATTTCACTGCTTACTAAAGAGAAGGGAATACCCAACAGAACGGGGTTCTCGCCCGAAGCTTTCTTGATATAGGCCCCTGGGGCAGGCGTATTCTCAGCCTCGCCATAGGCTTTCACACCATTTTCAGTCAGATAGGTATTATTCTCTTTGCCCACAAAGGCATACTTTATTTTAAGTGCTGTACCCAAGTCGAGGTTGACACCGCCTGAGGGTTGCAGACAGACTTCGTCAAATATCTCCTTGGCTTTAGCCGTCAAGCAGATACAAGCATCGTCAGAGCCAGGCACTTTGATCAGCGTCAAACTCACACCTCCGGCATTCTGACCTTCCTCTACGGGCACTGTGCTACCCAACTTGCCGTCGCGATAGAACACCAAACTCATCGCTTTCACTACATCGAGTGTCAACACACTGGCTCCCGACGAGGCCACAATGCAGAAACCAGCCTCTGTGCCCTCGCCATAATAATTGTTTTTATCGCGCACGCTCACAATCGGATTGACCGTTACGCCAACTTTGAGCACAGCGGGGAAGGTGGCATAATCGGTCAAGTCCTCATTCGTCACGTTGCCCAAACTATCGGCCCAAGTAGCTACACCGACTGCACTTACCAACTTGTTAACGTAGCACCCCCGACCGACTAAAGCTCGTCGATTGGTCAAGTAACGCCAATTCTTCACCGTGGGTTGATTTTCATTCGCATCGCGGTCGTACCAAATGGTACGACGACCGTCTAACTGTCCGTCGGCCGTGGGCGTATCGTCTGCTCGAGTGGGAAGGGCGAACAATAGTTGGAGGATACATATATAGAGAAGAGATAAACAAATGCGTTTCATGATGATACCTTTAATTCTATTCTAACTCCGTCTTTGAGGTGAGTGTGGAGAGTTTACCCGTAAACTGATAGCGTTGATTGCGACGCAAATAGAACGTATTGTCTACCACGTCGGGCGAGATAATGCCTGTACCCGTCTCGGCCGATGATAGTTCGCTCACTTCGATGGGAGAATTGCGGATATCATCTGAACGTACTAAACTACCTCGTATAAACGTGCGAATGGCCAATTTTGTGGCGGTTGGCAAGAGCCAAGCGGTAAGGGTGACAGTGCTGCCCACGCTGAGTCCAGTATTGACAAAGCCTACCAAGGTGTAAGTGCCATTCTTTTTTGTAGGGGGAATGGGATTGAAAGGCTGAAGAAAGTCGTCGTAGGTTGATAGTTTTACCGAAGTACGCGTTTCGTTGGCCAAGAGTCCTATCCATTGCAACGTACCGCTTTCGTATAGCTTATCAATCTTGAGCGTAAGTTGCACCTTTGCCATACCCCGATAAAGCACACCTGACAAGGGGTAGGTAGAACTGATGCTATCTGCAGCATTCTTTTCGTGAAAGTGTATCACTTTATTTCCCTCAACGGAGGTACATTGACCATAAAACAATTGAGGAGCGTAACACAACTGACCGCTCAAGGAATGGGTGTTGTGTGTTACAATGCTTGCTCCATTTCGGAACTCTTTCCAAGAGTCATGGGCCACGTGCGTAAGGTCTGCTTCAAATTGATCTAATGTAGTATGAGCTGCGAGGTTAAGCGTAAACAGGTTTTCTTCGCCCACATCGGCTAACAGTTGATTGGAAAAGGGGAGGCTGCGCGTCAAACTATAGGCTAAGGCTACGACCCGATAGGCATAACCTTTCATTTTCTTCAGCTTACCATGAGCCGTGAGTCGATGCGCCGAAGTGGTGGCACGACTGCACGTGACGGTTTGATCGTTAGTAGGATCATAGACAAAGTCGGAGTCAGCATAGTCGTCGTCACTGTTATAGTAGGACACATTTTCTTGTGTCTCTTTACAACGAAAGGCTATTATGCGTACCGTGTTGGTTTGTTCCGTCTCTGCTTCACCATCTACAGTGGGATTCATCGGGTCGGTACTCCCCGGTGGTGCAGAACGAGTCGCACGTTGTCCCAAAGTCAAGGTGATAGGTACTGTCGTTGCCTCATCAGCAGTCGCTGGCTGTAGTTCATCGTCCGAACAGGCCGTCCATAACAGGCAGGACAATAGATATATAATGGTACGAAGTTTCATAATTTTCTAATCATAGTTTATAATCACAACAAAAGAAGGCAACCATTCGCACATTTGCACATTCGCACATTTGCACATTAAAAAATCTCATACTCATGGTCTTTCTCAAAATTAGGTTCAACCTCTATCACTATATCGCCTTCGGCCTCACCCAAACTTACGGGTTCGTTCTCCTGTTTGTTGAGTACCCCAATCGTATAGAAGCAATTTGCGCGAAGCGGATAGACATAGTTGCGCGCCTTCGCCGTACCCAAAGCCACGTTATAGGTCTTATACAAAGTCGTTCCCTTATAGGCCTTGAGTTGTAAGGTGTGACTATCGGTCGCAGTCGGAGCCTCAATCGGCAGTAAGTAGCAAGCGGACAATACGCTGCCCACTTGTTTGGTCAATTGTGTGCCCGATAGAGTTGCGCCTTTTAGGGTCGCATCTGTGACGGGGAGGTCGAGCAGGCAGGTAGAGTTGGGCAAGAACAATGTGCCGTGGTCGGCATAAGTGCCGTCCGAGGTGTCGGGCTGCTTTACGAGAGGAACGTCCGTATGTTGATTGGAATAGAGGTGGAGTTGGAGGTCGGTCACGTCGGTGGGAATGTCGGTGACGTACACTTGTACGCCCACCACGCGTCGATAGAGTTCGATTGTCACGGCATTGTTGCTCGTAGGATCAACTTGTAAGGTGGCCGTTCCAGCAAAGAGTTCGGCATGTGATAAGTCAGTGGCCGTCCGTCCCATAGCTAACTGCGCCACGGCATTGCCTAAAGTCGTGCCTATAGTGACGGCATCGGGCAGGCCGTAAGCATAGGCTGCGCCCTCGGTCGTATTAGTAGGGTCGTCATCTAAACCTACAGCCAAGAAGGTGTAAGTAGTTGATCCGTCAGGACTAAATTCACTGAGCGGCAAGGCATAGGCCTGTTCGGCCGTAGCTCCTACGGGCTGCGTCCACCGTACGTTGCGGCTCACGATGCAAGGCGCATCGGCCGACATTCCTTTAAATATATAGAGCTGCACATAGCTGACGTGCTGCACATTGTCCGATGAGAGCAATGTGGTGCGCATGCCATGCTGTACAGCAGTAGTTTCAAAACGAAAGGTTAGTTGTGGTGCACAATCTATCACGGGGGCGCTTTCTTCCGCACAACCCATCAACAATACAAGGCAACACATACTAACTGCAAAAAGCAAATGCTTCAGCATAAGATAGTTTATATGTCATTCGTAGCGTTTGATACGCTATCTAAAAGGGCTGTGCTGTGCCACAAAAGTGAGTGTTTGTGCACGGCACAGCCTTTTATATTGAACTTGGGGATTATGAACTCAATAATAATAACTGAACAAGTATAATGTCATTTCTCCCCAAGTTAAAAGAGTTCGCGATTAGTCACCAATCGTCATGCGGTTGATTACCTCCCAGTTATCGTTCACACGGAGGATCATGCTTTGTGACTTATCAAGTGGCTCGGGTTCGTCAGGAGTAGTAGTACCTGGCTTGTCTTTGGTATTGTCCACCTTCTTACCGAGGGTGTACATGTGGTTACGGAAGAAGCTGAAGTTTTGTGTTGTTTCGGGTACGGTTAATGCTACTCCATCTACGCCTTGACCAGCAGATTGGGCAGTAGCCATTGCTACCGTCCATGACTTAAGAATTTCGTCACTTTCATCGAGCAACTGCAACTCGAGGGTAGCTGCATCAGTAGCAGCAAAAGGTACGGCGAAGCCACCAGCGAAAATAGTACCTTCTTGGTAAGTCAAGTAATCCTTAGCTGCCAATGCATTGGTCCAACCATTGTCCTTCTCATCAAGGATACCATCCTTGTTCGTATCGCCTTGAGTAAACCAATCGGCTACCTTGATATTGTAAAGGGTATAGGCATCGTTGTCTGCACTACCTTTGAACTTTGCGTCCTTAATAGTTGCGGGCTCTGAACCATTGACTACGTACATGATGTCCTTGTTCGTCGTAGTAAAGCTTGAGTTGAAGTTGCCATAAGTCAACTTCGTGTTCTTGCTACGTGCTACCAAACGTACATTGGTAACTTTCTTGCCATTTACCTCTACAGGAATAGAAGTGAAGTAACCATAGTAACCTGCTACTTGACGGTGAAGCGTTACGCTTGTGTTAATAGCTGCGTGGTTTTCAAGCAAATTAATGCTTGATTCACCTGCAAATGCCTCTTGAGCTGCCTTGTCGTCAGGCACTTCGGCGGTGAAATTGCCAGGTACTACTTTACCCTTCGTTGCACTCTCAATGGTGTTGGTGTTGTCCTTGAAGTCTGCTGCGGTGTAACCTACGGCAGTGATGGTGTATTCACCTGCATTCAAACGCTGATCTTTTTCAAGTTTCAACGTGTACTCACGGCCGTGACCATTGTCCGTATAAATGTTTGACTTTGTGTTCCAACCGTTAATGATCGTTTGATAAACCACTGTGTTCGTTGCCTTATCACGAATAACTACGGCTACGTTTTCAATGTTCTGAGCAGGCTCTTCGCTATTCAGGTCACGACTACGCGTTGACTTGTCACCTGTGCTGGCTACAGCAATCTTAATCGTCTGTACGTCGTTGTCGGCAGGAGATACAATGTCGTCACTGCTACAAGCTGCCAATGACATCATACCTGCCAGGGCAGCCACACTCATGAAATACTTTTTCATAATGTTGTGTGTATTAAAGGGTAAGCTTGAGGAGTAACCCCGACAGTAAGGGATTACACAAGCACTTTTTTTGAGCCAAGGTCATTGCTCTTCAGGTTTGCCCAAGGTTATTATTTATGTTAGTTTGTTTCTAATAATTCGGTTTCCTGTTTTGAGGTTATGAGATTATAAAGTTATACCCCGTTAATGTTAATCATCAACTCAACTAACCTTATTACCCCGTTTTACACGCCCCTATTATAGAGTGCTACTCAATCACCATATTATTAATCACCTCCCAACCATCATTGATGCGCACGTAGATGTCGTAATCTTGTTTTTCGACAACGTAGACGTAGCGCAAGGCGGTAATTGTGTTACGATAGAGTGTGGTAATGACGGGACGCGGTGTGAGTTGCGGAATTTCATTGCCTTGTTTGTCATAAATGCGTATAGTGACCGTTGTCTTGTCCTTCCCCACACTGGGAGGCAATATGGTATAAGTGGTTACGCCCGTGTGTGACGAGAAACGGCTACGGTTGCTAGTTTGCATCTCGCCTTCGTATGCAAAATCCTCGTCACAATCTTCATAGAGTCCCGTTTCCTTCTTCTGCGACGACGAGGCTTCCAATGCTTCGGGAAGTCCTTCTATTCTGATGTCGAGTTTGCTTTTTATACGTTGCAAGAGCAAAGTGTGGTCGGCATGACGTGCATCATAGGTCAAAGTGTCGTGTACCAAGTAGGGATCTTCCGCAGGGTCGTCAAGATTGGTCTGTTCAGGAAATTCTGATCCTTTGGGCATACTCCCCCACACACTCACCACATAACGACCAAAGGGCAACGTGTCGGGCAAGGCAATGTCGTCGCGTTGGCGGTCGGTGGGAGCAAGATAAGCAGCTCGCTCGGCCACGACCTGTCCCGTTTCGGCATTGGTCACGCACCACGAGAGGGTGCTAACATACATTGACAGAGGGCCATTGGTTGGTCGCAACGACTCGGTAGCGAATACGGCAGCATTGGAGTAGTTATAGTCTTTTACACCTACGTGGAGCGTCAAGGCTGGACATGCAGGCAGGTCGTCATATACGCACGCCGTGAGTAGCAGCAAGGAACTAATGAGACTGAGCGCAATGGTAAAAAAAAGTTTCATGTATGCGCTTGATTGGTTCAATACATATACAATTGTACGAGTTACGACTCCCCCCGTCAACGACTTTCGAAAAGGGTACAATGGGGGCTGAACTCAAAGCGCACGCTTCAAATTCTTACAACGTCTAAACTCGTTTAATACCTATACAATTATACGAGTTACGTCTCCCGCGTCAACGACTTTCGAAAAGGGTACAATGGGGGCTGAACTCAAAGCGCACGCTTCAAATTCTTACAACGCGTCTAAACTCGTTTAATACATATACAATCATACGAGTTACGTCTTTCCCCATCAACGACTCTCAAAAAGGGTACAATGGGGGCTGAACTCAAAACGCACGCGTCAAATTCTTACAACGCGTCTAAACTCGTTTAATTGAGCAATAAATTCAAGATGAAAAAACCAAACGTGTATAGGAAGTACTTTCTTAATATCGGTGTCTTGACTTCCCAACGGTTTGAGTAGAAAAAAACGTAAAGTAGAAATAAGCTTACGCCAAAGGTACGTCTACCTATACATGGCGTAGAGCAAAAGATTTACAAAAAGTTTTGACCCACGTGAGGTGTTGCGTGATGATGTGCAATACGCGTATATTTTGTATTAGTTGAATGCGTATGTATGTAACCATTCGCTTTACACCTCAAAATTTAATCATCAAGTGGCCTTTCAGCCTTAATTCGTTTGCAAATTTAATGAATTCCTTAATTTACCCCCCCTGTAGGGTTAATAAACATTAAACAAGGTAATATTAGCCACTTTTCAGGAAAGAAGTGACAATAAAAAGAGAGATGAGTGTATGTGAGGGGGGAGGGAAGAGACTTTCTGATCGCAGTTTAACGTCTCTAATTCCCCAAAAAAAGCGTGCCTTATTGCTCATACAGAACAATAAAGCACGCATATATATGTGTTGAGAATTAGAAAATTACTTCAACACGCCTAATTCCTTACCTACCTTAATGAAGGCTGCAATACACTTGTCGAGGTGTTCACGCTCATGACCAGCTGAGATCTGTACACGAATACGAGCTTGATCCTTCGGTACTACGGGATAATAGAAGCCTGTTACGTAAATGCCTTCTTCTTGCAACTTGGCAGCGTAAACTTGTGACAACTTAGCGTCGTAGAGCATGACAGCGCAAATGGCACTCTGAGTAGGTTTGATGTCGAAACCTGCAGCCATCATCTTGTCGCGGAAGTAGTTAACGTTCTCAACCAACTTGTCGTGAATAGCATTGCTCTCGTCGAGCATCTTAAACGTTTCGAGCGCGGCACCTACAATAGCAGGAGCTACTGAGTTAGAGAAGAGGTAAGGACGTGAGCGCTGACGCAACATGTCGATAATCTCCTTACGACCTGTAGTGAAACCACCCATAGCGCCACCAAAGGCCTTACCAAGTGTGCCAGTGTAGATATCGACACGACCATAAGTATTGAAGAACTCACTCACGCCACGACCCGTAGGACCTACAACGCCTGCTGAGTGGCTTTCGTCTACCATAACGAGGGCATCGTACTTCTCAGCTAAGTCGCAAATTTTGTCAATCGGAGCTACGTTGCCGTCCATTGAGAATACACCGTCAGTTACGATGATGCGGAAGCGTTGCTCTTGGGCTGCCTGAAGTTGACGTTCAAGGTCTTCCATATCAGCATTAGCATAACGATAACGCTTTGCCTTGCAGAGACGTACACCATCGATGATTGAAGCGTGATTTAAGGCATCAGAGATGATTGCATCGTCAGCAGTCAAAAGGGGCTCAAATACACCACCATTCGCATCGAAGCAAGCAGCATATAAAATAGTATCCTCAGTCTTGAAGAATTTAGAAATGGCCTGCTCCAATTCCTTGTGTACATCTTGCGTACCGCAGATAAAGCGAACGCTTGACATACCATAGCCGCGACGGTCCATCATGTCCTTTGCAGCTTGAATCAAGCGAGGATTGTTTGAAAGGCCCAAGTAGTTGTTGGCGCAGAAGTTCAACACTTCTTTGCCCTTTACTTGAATAGCAGCCTGCTGAGGGCCTTCAATCAAACGTTCCTCCTTATAGAGGCCTGCTTCTTTAATATTATTCAGCTCTTGCTGAAGATGTTCTTGAAATTTACCGTACATTGTGTGTATGATTTATAATAAGGTTACTTGTCTAAAAATTAGGACAATGCAAAGGAACAGATTTTTTTTTAAAAATAACAGTGTACAAGTTATAAATATCAAAAAAAGATTGCACCTTTGCAACGCATTTTGACGACTGCGCTAAACAAGAACTTTCGTAGCCTGTCAATAAATGTATCAAACGACACATCTAACAAATACGTGCCAATTTCTTTGCGCCCTTTATATACTATATATATAAGGACTAACTTGCTTGTTAACTCGTCAACCCGTTAACTCGTCAACTTGTTAACTCGTCAACCCGTTAACTCGTCAACTTGTTAACTCATCAACCCGTTAACTCGTCAACTTGTTAACTCGTCAACTTGTTAACTCGTCAACCAAAAGAAAGCACGTACAAACCTCTTTTCATACACACGATGAAGAATATTTTGGTGATTGGTGCTACAGGACAGATTGGTTCTGAGCTTACCATGAAGTTGCGCGGCATTTACGGCAACGATCACGTAGTTTGTGGTTACATTCCCAGCGCTGCCCCTCAAGGAGCATTGGCTGAGAGTGGTCCCGCCGAGATTTGCGATGTTACCAACGGTGAACAAATCGCTGAAGTGGTATTGAAGCATAAGGTTGACGCTATCTACAACCTTGCCGCCTTGTTGAGCGTAGTGGCTGAAGGCCGTCCGCAGCTGGCATGGAAGATTGGTATTGACGGACTTTGGAACGTGCTCGAAGTAGCTCGTGAACACGAATGCTCTGTATTTACCCCCAGCTCTATCGGTTCGTTTGGTCCTGAGACGCCTCCCGACAATGTACCTCAAGACACGATTCAGCGTCCACGTACTATCTATGGCGTATCAAAGGTTACTACCGAATTACTCTCTGACTACTACTACCGCAAGTATGGTGTCGACACACGTGCCGTACGTTTCCCAGGCTTGATCTCATACGTTACACTCCCTGGCGGTGGCACTACCGACTACGCTTGCGACATTTACTACTCAGCCGTTCGTGGTGAAAAGTTCATTTGTCCAATTGCTAAGGGCACTTACATGGACATGATGTACATGCCTGATGCTCTTCGCGCTGCCGTAGAATTGATGGAGGCTGACCCTTCTCGCCTTATCCACCGCAACGCCTTCAACATCGCTGCCATGAGCTTCGACCCCGAAGGCGTACTCGCTGCCATTCGCAAGTACAAGCCTAACTTCGAAATGGAATATCAGGTTGACCCCTTGAAGCAAACCAACGCTGACTCTTGGCCTAACAGCCTCGACGACATCTGCGCTCGCCAAGAGTGGGATTGGAAACCTGAATACGACCTCGACCGCATGACGGTGGATATGTTGCAAAAGTTGGAAGAGAAACTGAAATAAGCACCAACTCCGCTAAACGCATCAACGCGAATGTTCGCCAACGCGAACGTTCGCGTTTTTTTGAAAACGCTGACGAGACATTCATATCTTCACATTACGTTTGGCTTTAAGCATTAACGTCTCATTCATCGTCCGTTAATCTCTTCTTTAATCTATCCGTTAATCTTTTCCGTTAATCTTCTCGCTTATGATATCGACTGAAACGCTAACGCACAATGCTATTGACGTTTTGAAAGCGTTGATACGTATTCCCTCTATTAGTCGTGATGAGGAGGCCGCAGCCGACTTTATAGTCAACTACCTTACAGCACAAGGTGCACACCCCAAGCGCCACCACAACAACGTGTGGTGCGAACAACCAGTGCCAAAAGGCAACCACCCTACCCTACTGCTCAATGCACACATTGACACGGTAAAGCCTGCTGCTTCATGGGTGCACGACCCTTTCACGCCTACCATTGAGAACGACCGCCTTTATGGACTCGGCAGCAACGACTGTGGCGGCGGATTGGTAACGCTAATGCAAGTGTTTTTGGCCTTAAAGGACGACGCTACGCTCCCTTATCACCTCATCTTTCTGGCCTCAGCCGAAGAGGAAGTATCGGGCAAGAACGGCATAGAGTCTGTACTTCCCTTATTGCCTCCCATCGATGTAGCTATCGTGGGCGAACCGACTGGCATGCAACCTGCCGTAGCCGAGAAGGGACTTATGGTTCTCGACTGCACTACGCACGGCCGTTCGGGCCACGCAGCACGTAACGAAGGAGTGAATGCCATTTATAAGGCCCTACCTTGCATCGAATGGTTCCGCACCTATCAGTTCGAGCAACAGACAGACTTATTAGGTCCAGTCAAGATGTCCGTTACCATGGTGAATGCTGGCACACAGCACAATGTTGTGCCCGACACGTGTCAGTTTGTAGTAGATGTGCGCGCCAACGAATGTTACACCAACGAAGAGCTTTTAAGCATTATCCGTCAACACCTACCCGACTGCGACATCCTGCCTCGTTCTACACGCTTACACTCCTCACACATCGACATCAATCACCCCATTGTACAAGTATGCCAAATCCTTGTTGGAGATGTAACCTGGGTAAGACAGGTAAGGCTTGATTTCCTCTATATGCTGCTCTCTCAATATCATATCCAGCTTGTCTTCGCGTAAGTCCGCTATTAATAGAGGACGCTTTCTTGATGAGCGCTTGAGATACAGACTGTATGCCTTCAAGGTGCGGGGTACATTTTTCTTAGGGTCCGTATTTCCTAGGAAGAAAAGGTAATCGTCCGAATGAATGTATTTATGGGTGATGGCGGATATGCCTGATAGGGGATGAAAATGCTGGCTGTATCCATTGTAGATCGCCATGATTTGTTCTTTGGGCAGACATAAGGCCTCTCGAATCCGATCACGTTCAAAATGAGATACGGTAATGATTCTCTTACACTTAGGGAGTATACGGGGAACTACTAAACGTCGGTAGTGCCAACCCATGTTTTGGTACCATGATGTATTACCTCCCTGCTTGGGCTCAAGGAAGATGATGTCGTGCAAGGTCAATACCAATGGGACGGGGCAATGAATCGGAGCCGTGTTACTCGTACAATGCAATAGGTCTGGCCTTATCTTGGCTACAGCCCGTGGCAACGCCACCTGCTCCCAAAGGGGGTAGGTGGGGCATTTTACCTCCACGATGTGCGTATTGCTTGTTTCTTCTAGGCAATGATCTTCTCCCGGACTTACGAATATGAAATATTCATTTTCCTTGTCGATTTTCCGTAGCTCACGAATGCTCTCGAGCGCTACAAAATCCATCCCGTGCTTATTCGTACGGAAAATTCGCTGGGCTTCAATGGCTATCTTCATGATTTGGAGAATGTTTGGTGTGAGAGAATGTATGCTTTTTCCCTATTCGGAACGTGTTTAGGAACATGAGGAAGAATAGGATGGGAACACTGGCGATCGCCTTCCTGAATTTTTGGTCCACTAAATAGTCTGGAACCGCTACGCTAAAAGTGATGCCTAGCCATATCAAGAGGAACCACCATTTAATGGAGATTATGATATCAAGTGGACTTAGGATGGCGGCAATTAACGTGATAAACCCTAGCAATAAGACACGAGGGGGCATCATCCATTGAAATAATTTATCGCAATAGTCCCAATTTCCTTTTATTAGTGCTCCCGGTATCTGGAGAATCCCTGAGAGTAAGTTGTGGAATTGTGTGGCAAGCCAGCGCTGTCTTTGATTATAGAAGTCTTTCTTGCCTCTTACTTTCTCGTCGTATGTATAGACATCTTCAAGATATTCGATATATATATTTTGGAGTAACAGTTTTCGCTCCATGTACTTATCTTCTCCGATATCGTTGCAACCTTGTATGATATTCTTGAAAAGACCGTATTCGAAAGCCATACCCGAGCCACTTAGGGCGGACGAGAAACCTAGGCGGGTATGTCCTTTCCTGAAAATAGAGTTGTTGATCTCCTCGCTAACGGCGTCGAGCACCGCTATGCTGCTATCTCTGTTCTTGGCTACCCTATGCGTCTGTATGGCTGAACAACCTGCGTAAATAGCATCGTTTATTTTCTCTATATAATTGTTTTTTACGATATTATCGGCGTCAAGGATAATCACGTTGTCATATTTTGTTTTTCCTTCTTCAATGTAACGGATGGCTGCCTTGAGGGCCTCTATTTTGGTACTTTGTGGGTTCTCCATTTTTATAATCTTTACGGATAATGACTTTAGCCTATCGAGGGTTTCCTGACGCATTTGGTTGGCTATCACGATAATATCATATAATTCTCTTGGATAGTCTTGCTGAAGGAAACTTTTGACGGAGTCTATAATTACCTCATCCTCCCCATAGGCCGGAAATAAGGCCGCAAAACGGTATTTTTTCATAGTCGTAGGGTATTTATAAGTCGATTTCCTTTTAGAGTAAACGGCGAATACGAATAAATACAGTACGCATACCATAAAACATAGGAATCATTTGGCTACCTCCATTTTAAAACCTGCCAGTGCGAGATGCCGCCAATAGTCGGGATATGACTTCGACACC
>ENA-UEQL01001247-UEQL01001247.1-human-gut-metagenome-genome-assembly--contig:-NODE-1247-length-17915-cov-12.354524_pt1 | contig 17915 bp, 21 predicted proteins | sample MGYA00242905_ERZ507926 | MGnify/ENA primary metagenome ERZ507926 (study PRJEB26167, sample SAMN06115531) | human gut metagenome | host: Homo sapiens | place: China:Henan | collected 2015-09-09...
CTCCAGTGCGCTCAGCAGCTGGCGGTAGGTAATCTCAAGGCCTTCTTTGAAGGGGCCTTTTTCATTTGCGGACGCTTGTAAAATTGTTTCTTCTGAATATTTACTAGCATTATTATTTGTACCAGATTGGTCATGCCGCAAACCATTTTCACAAGCGTGCTTAATATTTTGCTTACAAGTACACCACTCAAGATTAGATAAGTTATTATTTTGTTTGTTTCCATCTATATGATTTACTTGCAATTCCGACATATCTTCTCTTGGACAAAAATTTTCCATGACAAGACGATGAACAGAATAACGATGACGTGTCTTACCGGGTGAAATAAGCGTGACTTTAACGTATCCGTCTTTGTCTAATGCAGTAGATAATTTTCTATTATATTTACCAGAAATTACATCGCCGGTATCAGTAATATAATAATCTATTGCCAGTGGATATTTAGCATTTATAATTTTCATTGTTTTCATGTTTATAGACCTCCAAAAAAAGTCTTTATGATTTGATATTGGCTGCGGATTATCCACATCTGTGGACTTCCCCGCATTTAAAAAAGTTTTACACGAGCTAGTTAGTTAACCCGTTCGCGTCCAAAACTATAGCTTCGCACTTGAATGCATTAAATAATTGCTTAATTCTAATGGCTTGATATTCAAAGTGAGATTCAGACAGGGTGAAGATGTTCACTATCTTTTTATCATTGACGCCTGTTGTTCTTGCAGGAGAAGATTCAATAATTACAATTTCTGTCGGGCAGTTAAGGCGACCTACGTCTACGCCCATAACGTAGAATGTGTCTCTATTTTGTCCCTTGTCGTATCCATTCTTGGCGAGATTAATAATCCTGTGTTTGTCAAACTTATTCATATCGAAGAACGCACCGTCTAAAGTTCCTGACCAGACGGACCCGTATTCACGTTCAAATCCAATCTCGTCCATCGAGTTGCCTGTCTCTTGGGCTTGAATGTAGTTCGCTGGCTGTAATCCTTCGACTACTGGTACTCTCCAATCGCCTCCTAGAATGAAAGAATCGTATCCATTACTTGACACCATACGACACAGCGCATCGATTAGCTTGTCGTAAGCATAAGTACCTTTGAATCCTGCGCTTGTAACGTAAATATCGTTTTGATTCAACGTTTCATCTGGGTCTACTTTTCCATTGACTTTTCTAGAAATAACAAGCATCGGCGCAATGATTTCTTCGTACTTTTGCTGGTCTGTAATGGTTGCTACCTCTTCTGTAAGTACAGCTTGAGCACGAAAACCACGAGAACCAGAAGTCATGCTTACGTTCTTAATTGTACTTCCGTTGCGGAAACTGTATGTTACTTCATCTTTCGATTGACTTGTCTTTGCCAAAGTTCCTCGTGTATCCCAAACAATTTCTCTTGCTAGTCCGGGAATTAACTTACATATCTCCTGCATCTTTGATTGAAGAATCATTGCTGACTGACCTTTAGCATCTGCTACTGTAATCAACGTAGAACCTGGATAAAGAATTGCTTTGACCATTAAAGACAAAACAGCCATAAAAGATTTGGAAAATCCTCGACTAAATACTTCATAGACGGTTCTATATCGCATATTGATACGTAAAATCATACGCTGAGTTGGGTAAAATTGAAACTTATTATTAGGATTGAGTGAAGCCATATAATCTACAAATTTATCTGGATACATACGCCAATAGGCAATAATACGTTGATATTTATCTAAATTATCCTCAATCTTTTTTGGGTCAATTTCAGCAACGCTTTTTTTATTATGCGCCGCAATCTTCAATAAATTACTCAGCGCCATACTGCTCTGCCAATCTCTTAGCTTCTTCTTCGCGTTCTTCAATTTGGAATTGCTGGAAGTCCGCAGCTTCTTCATCAGTTACCGCATTATCTTCATCGGTTTTGATGCCCTCTGCGATAATTTCATCTACGCTCTTGGTTTTATTCTCTTCAAGCTTCTTAATATAAGACTCAATAAGATTACCTAATCCAAGCTCATTCTTAACTAGGTTGTCTGTATAGTTTTTCATGTCGTTGATGATAAAATCAATCTTGTCTTGCGGTACATTGATTGGGTCATCTTTTCTTGGGATAATCCCACCTTTAGATTCTACAAATGCAACGAGTTCACCAATCGAGTCAATGTCTCTCTTTTTTTCTTCTTGCTTTTGAGAATCGGTGAACTTCCCCGATTTGCGCAGCATATCGTTGGCTCCTTGTAGGTCTTTAAAGGTCTTAATGTCACCTACATCTAAGGCTTGATTCATCTTTAAGTCTGTCTTGCAGATATTCTTTAGTACCTGTTCACGGTCTGTAGATAATTCATAATCTGCTTCATACTTTTTATACAGCTCTTCCATCTTAACCCATTCAGATGGTTTATAGAGAAGACCCCATTTAAGCGAAAGATATTTAATATCATCTTCTGTAAGATTCTCTGTAATCTGCGTTTCATCAATACGTGCAACATCTGGAATAAAGTCATTTTTCATTTCACCAGTAATATCTAGCGGCGCATTATTGATATTCTCTACAGGGTTCACACCAAGAGAAGAAGCAACATTAGGCATAAGGTCAAGCACTTGCGGCTCAGGGTCTACTTCTTTTGGCTGCTCTTTTTTCTTTTCCTTCTCAGCTTTCTTTGCTAAGAATTCTTGCTCAACATCTTTGGCCGCGCTGATAACATCAGCGTTTTTCTTGATTTCCTCTGAATCAACAGTATTCTCTGGAACTTCAAGTTCCTTGTTATCAAGCACGCTGTCAGGGTTGCTCGCAACCTCTTCCTCTCCTTGCCGCATCTTCTCATTAATACGGTCTAGGACACTTTTTCGACTCATTGTATTATATTCGGCTTGTGAAATCTCGCCAGCTTTAAGGCTTTTTAAAAGCCTATTTTCAAATTCTTCATCATAGGATGTACCTTTAATGTTCTGCTGTTCTTTCCTAGCCTGCTGGAATTTCTCATTATTTATTTTCTCAGAATCCGCATATTTCAGCTCATTATACTGGTCCATATTCATAGTGCGAAGATAGGTGCCGATAACCGACATAGGGCCAAATGTGGCTGGATTTTTCATATAGCTTTTATTTGCTAGCTCAACCCATTTCTTTTCAATATACGGCACGTCCATCTTCTTTAAAATCCATTTGAAGGTATCTGGGCGGCGATTATCAATATACATTGTCAGGCAAGTCTTGCAAAGGTCACATCTTTCATCTGTATTAGGTATTTTATAAAAATCAGTTTCTTTCTTAGTCTTGCCGCACTTCGCGCATGTTTTCATAGGTACGTCTGCCATAAATCTCCTTTCTATACAACAAACCCACTCCAACCAAGAGAAGGAAGAAGTGGGTAGATAAGTATTATTTCTTTTTAGACTTGCGGCATTCACGGCATGTAGAATAGAAGCCGTCTTTCGCGGAATTATTCTTTGAGAAGAATAAAGGATGTGCCAATTTTGTCTTTCCGCATTTGCCGCACCTTTTCCACTGCCCATATTCCACATTTGTGTAATACCACATAACATAATTCTTTTGAGCCTGTTCCGCAATCATCTTTGGAATCTTTTTGCGCCATAGCGTTGAGAAATATTGCGCGGTATGCGAAACGCCATATTCCTTCTCCATCATGCCGCATATCTCGTCATTTGATTTGCCGTCAATCTTCCAGACCAAAAGGTCATACAGCATAGCAGTTGTCTGGTCTTTAGATTTAAATGTCTGTTCGATTAAATTTTCAAAGTCTAGAAGTTCCCAGTGCATATCACAATTGAGGTCAGTATAACATTCCTGTTTAATTGATGAATAGTATGTAAGTAAGAATGAAATATGAACTGGATTGAACAATGAGATAACTCCATTAGACACTGGGTATCCACGTGAATCGAAATAAATTTTCTCAGACAAGTCCATATGTGCCATGTTCTTTAGCTGTGCTGAAACCTTTGATTTGGCAGGCCAGCCCTTGACGGACTGTTTTAGTAAGTACATCTGCTGATATGTTTCGATAATCTGCTTTTTCAAGTAATAACGCTGCTTACCAGTAGCAGAAAGAAATTGCCGTTTGAGCGATGTAATAATTGAATCGAATTCTCGCATACCAGGAATATTCTCTAGGTCTTCTTCTGAGATACTATCTTTATTATCTAGAATTTGATTCTTATCGTTGTTGACGAGTGCATAGATGCCATCCTCGCCATTTTCCATATTCTCAACCATTTCCTCAAAAGAAATCTGTCGTTTGTTTACTGTTGCTTCTCTATTCTTTGTGATAATACTGCGCTCTTTTTTCTTTTCCTTTTTGGTTTGATTTCTGTCTGCGGCAAAGAGCAGGTAGTCTGTCATTACGCGCAGGTAATTTGCATCTAGATTCTCTTGAGAAGTGGCCGCAATGGTTTCCCGCACACATTTAAGTCGTTCTTCTTGTGTCTTCAATGTGTAATCAAGTGCCATATCTTTACTTCTCCTTCTCTATTGGTTTTATTGCATTTATATTATACCACAAAAGAGCATGAAGAGCAAGTCTGTCAAGGAAAAATTTTAAATATTTTAAAAATTTTTCTATGTATATTATATTTAAGGATGCGGCAAATGAGATTACCGTTTTTTGCCCATAAAACCATTACACCTATAAATTTTGGCCGCAAATGATTACATGTATAATGGTGCTGCTTTGGATTGCCGCACCGTTGCTTATGGCAACGGGCGTCAATATACTAACATTTTTGTATGTCTATTGGCGTAATGCGTATCGCTATAGTAAAATCTGTATAGTTATACCTATGAAAGCATATAGAAAATTCTGCACTATTACCCATGCTCACTCTCCCCTTGCATGGAACCTATTGGATGTGCTACTTTTCTAAGAGTATCCTATCCCCTCTGTATGCGGCACGGTAGAGATACCGTTCGTCTCCTGTAAACTAATAAACCAACGCAAGACCGCTTGGCTACAGAAATATTCTGCTGCAAGTGAGAGTACATCCATACTTCTCACGGCAGAATAAATCTGCAACGTTTAAAACCCAGCTATTCACCTCATTGGGGATTTTTGATTTAGGACAGTTCCTAAGCCGACTGGGAACGGCGCTATGGTTAGTTTTGTATATATTATAGCAAAAGATTCAGCGCTTTTCAATAGTTTCGTGAAAATTTTTTAATGCCATAATCGGAAATGTCAAGAAAGCCAATAGAGAGAATGAAGAGGAAAGTGATAGGCTTATTGTGGTCTGCGAAAATCCTCATAATACGGAGCTTAGCGCAAAGTCGTATTATGGTATTTCAAAAAATAACTAAGGTCGGTAATTTGTGCAGGGCGGGGCGTACCCTGGAAAAAAACAGGACAACGCCGGAAACACCCCCCCCATAGGGGGGGGCTAACATGTTAACGCGTCAACAGCTTTGGCATCGGCAAGTCGGTCTAGCGCCGCACCAACATAAGCGCTATAATCAAACTCCCACCCACCGATGAGAGAGTCGGCGAACGTCTCCACGGCGTCACGGTCGTAACCCTCCAAGTCGTTAACTAAGCGGGACGCGATAGCCGCAACCGTGCTATTAGATACAGGTTTGCGGCCCTCAAACGCCACAGACAGGGCGCGGACGGATTGCCCATCCCTAGTGGCCTTGAACGTCAAAACCTCACCATGAGCAGCAGCACAGACGGCTAGAACGTGGCCGCGGTTGGTGGACGTGCGAGCGATGCACACGGGACGAGTGGAACGGGCGAGTAAGCGAACGGTGGACTTTCTCATGTTAACTCCAGACATAGAATCGAATACAAACGGGTTTGTTTGCTAGTGATAGTATAGAACAAATCTCAATCCATTGCAATAGAAAATCTAGGCTAGACACCTTGCAGAGAATAGTTTATACTAGACAGCGTAGCGGGTGGCACAGGGTCACCCGCACAGCCAAGGGCTGGAGGACAGAATGTATTTCAGGGACTACGATAGCGTCAAGCTTACCAACGATGTAAAGAGTTTTGCTATTATCTCGCATGTCTACAACGGAGCGGCAGAGTTTACGCTACACGTGCGACTGGTAAGCGATGAACGCGTTGAATCTTATAGTGACACCTATAGCGACCCGCGCAACCTGCTACACGACCTACGCAACGGCTGGTATCTGGGTCGTGGGATGCAAGAACCCGCATACCACGAGGCCGTCCGCGACCTCACAGCATACGTGGATGGTTTAGCAGATGCCGGGTTAGACGTTGCTCGCATAGACAGATAAACAATATAGGTCGGGGTTAAAACCCCGACCGTTTTTTTATGTAACTGAAAGCAGATGATCCCACTAACTCGAATTATGTTTTTTTGGTGTGAAATTGCAATTCTCGACCTCAACCGAATAGTTTTGTGGTAGACCGAACAGGCGTTTGGTTGTTGACGCGTCAACATCGAACATACGTTCGGGGTGTCGGTAATTCCGTGGTCGGAACCTTGCCTTGCCACGCGTCCATATGGCAAAAATCTCGTGACTTTGGACTATATCGCCCACGGCCTACAATTCCCGATTGCCCATAACGTTTCATTGTGTTATACTTAGGACTAAGGAAACCGACCGACCAATAGAAAGGTTACAATTATGAGTTTCGTGCATACTATTTATCTTGAGAATGGCTACCGCTTTAGTGTTCCAGATAATGACCTTGCCGATGCTGCCGAGAAGGTCATAAACTACGTTAGCAAACAATCCCGGCACTACACCGCTAGCGATATTTATGGTATTGCTAATTGCGAGCTAGAGTTCTATCTTGTAAACCGTTTAGCAAATGAGGTATTCATAGGCAAAGAAGTAGATTATACGTGTATTAATACCGAGGATGAAAAGTACCTCACACTTGAGATACTTGGCAAGATAAACGTTATAATCCAGTAGACCAAAGAATAAGGCGTTACACTTGTAAAGATGTAGCGCCTTATTTCTATGCACGATTGAATGTTGTTACATAATCCAAGAGATACAAACATTAACGTCAACACAAATAGTCAAAACTTTTTAGTTGCACTCATGCGGTCAAAGTGCTATACTTTTCAGTAAGGAAAGCAACCAAGAGAAGGGTTCAAAGATGAACAATAGCATCGAGGTTTATATTACTTCTAATTATTCGGTAGTACTATGCGATAATGATATTAACAGTATTACCGAGTCCGTTCGTGAAATACTCTATTCAATGCCGCGACCTGATGATTATACTGTTGCCGATGTTATAACAAAAGCAGGTATGATTGTACGCATGTATATTGAGAACATAATGGAACAAGAAGCAGAAGAAGAATACAGCTATGCCGATTTAGATGATAAGCAACGAACTAAGTTAGATTATCAGTACGTTACCAAGAAAGTTCTTGAACAGATTGAAGTCATAGCTAAATAGATACAAGCAAAGGCGTTACTAAACGGTAACGCCTTTATTTGTCTAGACTAGCTAAAGCACTTGCCGCAAATGCTACAACTCTTTAGTCTCATGGTATGCGACCTATGGCTAGCGCCAAAACGTTAGCGGTATCCCGAAACCACGACCAAGCGCCGCATAATCACGCAACTGTTTTGGTTGCTTTTGGTCGGATGCAACTGTTTTAGTTGCTCTTTTGGTTGACCATACAAAAGAGCGAAGCCCACAAAAAGGCCATTTATGGCCGTGAAATTATACACCATGCGTACAGCTTTGTCAAGAGTTTTGCCGAGATTTTTCAAAAAATTTTTCTCCACACAGCGCCCACAATCCCGAAACTATACGTACTTTTGCATTTCATCGCGTGAGACAAAAGCAGGGCTATTTTAAATTGCCGCCTTTTTGCTCTTGCGCTGAAAATGATTTTGAATCTGATTTTGAAAACGAATCTGAAAACGGTTTCCAATTCAAAAACGGTTTTGAATCTGATTTTGAATCTGAAAATGTTTCACGTGAAACATAAAATCAATCACAAAAAGCCCATTTATGGGCAGAAAATTATAATGCCGCGATTCAGTTTTGTCAAGAACTTTTTTAAAAAACTTTTTCAAAAAAATGCTTGCACTCGATGCAACGTCCCGTTATACTATAGTTGTAACGCAAGGAGCCAACCCAAAGGAGTTAGCAATGTTCAAAGATAGCACGATGGCAAAGTGGTACGATGTTGTCGAGGTCGTTGCATGGATTGTCTATGCCGTCACGTTTATTTGGTTCCTGCTCACGGATGCAAACGCAGCGGTAAATGCTAATTTATTAGCTGCTGCGTGGGCGTTCCCAATGCAAATGTATCGCGCCTACTGGGATTTGTAGAAATTATGGCGGTTGCAATGACCACTATAATCTGTTAGAATAACAAGCGTAGCGAAGCAACGAACGAAAGGAAACGCTATGTATAACATTGACAAGACCATCAAGAAGCTGAATACCGCGCTTGTTCTGCTTGACGCTTTTGGTGATGGGCATGAGTTCACGATGCACGATTACGAGGAACTTGCCGCAAGCGCTAACGAGCTTTTTGGCGGTCGTTACAGCGATTCAAACGTTTGCTATAGCGTTAGCTGGGTTCGTGATAATACTGGTCTTTTAGGTATTCATAAAATCGGTTCGCGCAAGATTGAAGTTCTTGGTTCTTATAGTGTTTACAAGCGCGTCTATAGTGACTATTTTCAACACGAGATTGAAAGATACGCAGGAACTAAGACCGAACCGAAAACCGTTGAGCAATTCATTTACCGCATGGATACAGCAGAGAGTTGTAAGAACTTTATCGAGCGTCGCAAGGACGAAATTCGTTGTGAGATGGATAGAATCGAAGCAACCATCGAGCGCGACAAGCAGCGTCTTGAAACACTCAAACAAATGCTTTAGCAGATAGTAAAACCGCCCATCTGTGAAAAGTTGGGCGGTTTATTGTTTATTGTTTCACGTGAAACCATGAGACCCAAAAGCCCATAGTTGGGCAGAAAATTTTACACGAGCGCAAAACGTTTGTCAAGCGTCAATCTGAAAAAACATGAAAAAAGTTTTTCAAGATTCTGCTGTACTATCACGTGCAAAGGTGTTATACTTAGGTCGTAGACCAAGAGAAGGGATAGAACAATGTACTACCTCAAGCGTGACAATGCCAAAGACTTTAGCATTGACAAATGCACTGGCTATGATTCGAGCACTCCACTTGCGGCGCATAAGGCAAGGGCGCGAGCGATAGCTGAATGCGAACGTACAACGTGCGAGGTCATAGACGATAGCGGCAACGTGGTATTTATTGCTTTGGCGCATTAACTAAAGGCTCCCACGGGAGCCTTTATTTTGGCTCTTTTGGTCGTACCTATGCACGTAGGCATTTTGCTAAATGGCACCTTGTAGGCGATTCTGTGGGCTTACAAGGGCAAAAAATTATGAATTAGTGGTCACAACTTGATAGAGTTGTTTTTTCTATGTATTCGCGTATTCACGCTCTCACAGTTTGACTTTTCACCTGACCTATGTTACACTAAAGGATTAGACCAGGAGACTTATGGAGGAATTGTGTTCGGCAAATTGATACTTGCCAAACTAGGCCGCTTACCGCATAATAATAGTTGTCCAAAGGCGAGGGCGTAAGAGTAACAGGTAGTTACACGCCCGAACGGGGATAGAATGGAGTTAGCAATGTCTAACGCTCAGAATTACAACAAGGCTCTTGGTTTCGCGGCTCAGGCTCACACCGACAAGTACAACACCACCAAGACGCGCGTACTTGCCACGGGCGTTGAGCTTTCGGACGAAGCTTTCGATGCCCTTTACCGCGCGGCGGTTGGTACTTCGGGTCTGGTTGGTACCGCGCCCACCGAGATTAGCGATGTTCAAGCGGACGTGCTTGACCTGCTTGTTGCGTTCCTCAATGCTAACCGTGATGAATGGTTCACGTTCTCCGATTTGTGCGGTCGTTCTGGAGCTATCAAAACTAACAAGGTTCATGATTGGTATAGCGGTAACACCTATGTTACGCTTGATAATAAAGATACGCGCAACACTCTCAAAGAGTTCTTCGACCGTCTGATTAAGGCTAAGGTCTTTGAGGTGGATACGATGGTGTTCAAGTCGAACGGTACTAACGTTCTTTATGTTTACAAGGCGCGTTAGTTTCTGATAGCTAGGGCGGGGTATTCCCCGCCCGCCTTTAGAATTGGAGTTTGTTATGTTGTATTTCGTTTCTGTTAACGGTATTGACGCGGACTATCCGCTTGACGATTACGATAACTTTATCGTTGAAGCTGATAGCGAGCAAAATCTCGCCGCTGCTATCGTTGCTGCCCGCATGGATTGTGGCGAAAATTCTAAAGAGCTTGACAGTTCCGTTTGGCGTGTGCGTGAGTTGGGCGAAGAGTTCGACTACAACGTTAATCTTGAGTACGTTTGTAAGGGTAAGCGTCTTTAGTTAGTCAAAGGGTAGGGCGTAAGCCCTACCCGCTCTTTGAAAGTGGAATAAATGAAAGCAATTGTTTTAGATTTGGACGGCACTCTTTGCGATTTTTACAACGTCAACGGGTGGTTGCCTATGTTGCAAGCAGAAAACGCCGCGCCTTACCTAATCGCCAAGCCTTTAGGAGACTACAAGAAGCTAAACGGTTTGCTTGCCGCCTTACAAGGTTACGGTTATGCGGTCGAGGTCGTAAGCTGGTTGGCAAAGGGTAAAACCACTAAACAGTTTGATAGCGCGGTACGCAAAAATAAACGCGCATGGTTGAAGAAGTATTACCCTGCTATCGACTTGAATAACGTCCACGTGGTCAAGCATGGTACCAACAAGTGGCGCGTATCTAACTACAAGGGCGGTATTTTGTTTGACGATGAAAGCGGCAACGTACACGCATGGCAACGCGATACGTCAAGCGGTAAGGCGGTACGCATTAAAGATGATACTACTTTGCTAGACGCGCTAGAGTCTCTTATTATCCAAGAGCTAGAATAGAGTTAGGGGAGCGTTATGCTCCCCTTTGGTTTCACGTGAAACGTTTGGGGTACAAATGAAACTGTACAAATTAGTTAAATGGTTACCTGTTATAATGGGTTCTGTTGGCTTGATTGATTTATTTGCGGGCGCGTTTGATTTGAGCGTTGTATTTTTCTTCTTTATGTTTGTAACTTATGCGATATTTTAAAGGCACCTTTTTAGGTGCCTTTTTCCCGTTACGCCATAGTTGGCAGCGATTTTACCACAACACGCAGCCAAAAGCAAGAGAAAAATTAGAAAAACTTTTTCTTTTTTCTCGCGTGCGGCACGTCCCGAAAGTGCTATACTAACCATAGTCGGAGGGATAAAGGCACCGAACATAGCCCACCTATTATGACTTCGGTGTTGGCGCAGAATGCGCCGACCCCGGCGTTTGCTACGCAAACGACGACACGTTCTCTACAGTTAGGCACTTTGAGTTAGCCGTGGTAAACTTTGGCAAGTTAGCCATGGTAAACAAAAATAATTTAAAATAATGCTTGCATTATTCGTACAAACAGTTATTATTATAAGTGTAGTGATTAGCCCAAACGTTTAAGGAGTTTCCAATGGCTAATTTTGTTGTACTCGATACCGAAACCGCGCCCACTGTCAATCATAAGGATAACAAGGCGCACCCCGAGACGTCTTTGGTTTACGATTTTGGCTATACTCTCCGCGACAACGACAACCACGTTATTCGAGAGCGTTCGTTTGTGGTCACTGATACGTTCTATCAAATTGACCTAATGAAAAGCGCTTATTACGCCGATAAAATCCCTACCTATCTTGAGGGAATTAAAACGGGCGAATGGGTTGAAGCATCTTTTAATGAGGTTTGGCGCACGTTCAAGGCTGATTGTAAAGAGTGCAACGTTAAAAGCGCATGGGCGTATAATTGTCGATTTGACGAAATAGCGCTAAACAATACGTTGCGCACGTATTCAAACGGTTTTGCTACGTGGTTCATGCCCTTTAAGCTACGACTTAAAGACATTTGGGACTATGCAAGTAACATTACTAGTTCTAAGCGCTATCTAAAGTATTGTGTAGCAACGGGCGCATTTACGCCTAGCGGAAACCCGTCAACTAGCGCTGAAAGCGTTTACCGCTTTATCAATAATGAACACGACTTTACAGAAGACCACACCGCACTATCAGATGCACGTATCGAAGCAGCTATTTTGCTTGCGGCAAAGGCAAAACACAAAAAGACGCGCCACGGTTCACGTGGTCAAGGTTGGCGAGACGCAAGCGCGGCATTTAAAGCGCTCGACCTTTAGACGAATGGGGAGCCTAACGGCTCCCTTTTCTTTTACCATGAGCAAAAGTGATTCTAGCGCCCTAATGCGTGCGGCAAACGCCTTTAAAATAAGGACTTTACCCTAATGGCACCTTAAAACGCGTCTTACGGTTTCTATGGCGATATTTTTTTATTTAGGTACCGCATTATCTGGCAAGAAGTTAGCTATGGTAAACCGTAAATCATTGTTAGGTACCTAACTAATTAAAATAGTTTACCCAGGTAAACTATCCAAGACACCATTTATGGCGCAAAAAATTTTATCACGCCAGAATGATTTTGTCAAGCATTATTTTCAGATTTTTTTGAAAACATATTTCCTTCACAAATCCCGATTGAAACGCTTCAACTTTTGAAACGCTTTAAACGCATTTGTTTAAACAACCATAGCCCCAAAATTTTACACCCGCCAAAATAGGTTTGTCAAGAAAAATCTTTTGACAATTTTCAGAAAAACACAAACATAACACAACCCGAAACCCAAATTTTTTTATGCAAGTTTTGCCGCAAATGGCCTGATTCTATTCATTTTGCTTTATCCGGCTACAGTGCCGATATTTTGAGAATCTGAAAAAACTAGCCCATTTACCTGGGGTTTCCATATTTTGAACACAATTTTTAAAATAGTTCTTGCCAAAAAGTCTATGCAATAGTAAAGTAATAGTTGTCCAAAGGGGACAGAGAAAAAAGAGCCGAACGGCGGCTCACTCGCGTCTCGGGGACGGAAGGGGTTAGCTCATGGCTACCACTCGCACTAAGTTCCAGTTCACCGACTACCAGATGTTCGCGGCTCTCGTGAACGTGGCGGGCGAAGTCTCGCCCGAGGTTATCAAGTCCGCGCTGGGGGATAACTATGACCCCGAGAAGCACACGCCCGAAAACCTTGCCCGCAAGGTTTCGCATAAGTTCCACGTTCTCAAGGAAAACGCCGCCAAGCCCAAGGCACCGAGCAAGACGGCCGAGCTTAATAAAGCGCTTGCCGAGCAGGTTGCAGCAGAGTTCGCCGATGGCGAGCCGTTCACGCTCAACGACGTGATGATTAAGCATCCCGCCGAGGTCAGAACGTTCTCTAAGGCAGGCGTAATCGTGAACGTTCTGCTTGCTGAGAAGCGCGTGCGCAAGGCGGCACCCATCAACAATAAGACCGCTTATGTTATCGTAGCGTAGTTGCCTAGGGTGGGGCGATAACAAGCCCCACCCGCTACCCTTGCACCTATAGAACAGCATAAGAACGGCGGCACGTTTGGAAGCCTACAGACGTAACGCGCTAATTGCAGCATTTGGCGAGCTACCCGACAAGGAGCTACAGCGTTTAGGGCGCGGACTAGAAGCCCATCACGCCAATTGCATGAAAAGCGATCAAGTTGTATTAGTCCCGGTAGAGATTCACGAACTGATACACACGCTAACGCGCTTAGGCGGCAACGCCTACGCAAGCGGCGAAACCGACAACGCGCAAGTACTTATAGAATGCGCGCAAATGCTACTAGCGCAATTTACAATAAAATAACACAATTAAATAAAAGCGCTCTACTTTTAAGTAGGGCACTTTACTTTGCGTTTAATTCCTACTAAAAAGGTAGGAAAAAGATCGCCTGCCTAGCACAAACGTGTGGAAAAGTCAAGACTTTTTAAAAAAAATCACAGAAATTCCATAGTTGGGTCGATTTTACACGATTAGGTACCTTATTGTCAAGATTTTTCAAGCAAAAACACAACTTTTTCACAACTTTTTGACCTCCTGAAACGCGTTTTAAGGCGCTATTGCGCCATACCCTTGCGTTCCTAGGCACTTTTAGCTATCGCCCATTCTAGGGCCATCTCATGGCCGCACACGCGAAAAAAATTAACTTAGGTACCGAGCGACCCGAGCAAGTGTTACCCTAGGTTAACTTCGAATCATTGTGAGGTACCTAACTATTATTTGTGGAGATTCCGTGTTGGTTTTGTGAAGAGTCTTGCGGAACCTCGCTACCTGTGGTAGCGAGTTCCCCTGTATTTTCTGTGATTTTCACAGAAAATACTGGACAAATCAGGAATTGTATGGTATAATATAATAGAGGAATACTATACAATAATACCATATTTGGGACTGCCGCCGCCGTTGCGCCTATATGGCGAAAATGTGTAGAAATGGGGCCTGCCAGCCCAGCGCCCGCAAAATCCTAAAACGAAAGTCAATCATAAAATTAAATAAAAAAAATCCCTTCCCGCCTATATGGCGAAAAGGGACAGAACTAGCACAGGCGTAAGCCAAGAGAGCGTTCTAAAATGAATTTTAATCGTTTTTGCGTACCCCTGTACGGCACAAGAAAAAATAAGTTTATCTCTCGTGATTCCTGCGACCAGTAGAAAGTGAGAATCAATCATAAAATAGATTCATATAAGCCAAGAGACAGAAGAAAAAGAGGTGTGCGGCACATGCCTTTTGTAAGTGAAAATCAATGCGGAAATGTGACTAAATTAGTTACATTTAAAAAGTGTTTTTTAATATATGTTTTTATTAAGGTGTAAATTACACTTTCTTGCCCAAAAATTTTGGCCGCACTTGAAAATCAATCCTATTTTGCCTTGAGCTTGCGCTTGCATACCATAGACATCTCATACGTCTTGGAATTGAGAATGAATCGGATTTTACCATCATCGCCGACATCGATGCCATGCGGGGAATCCTCCCAGTCACCGATGGTCATGGTAAGCTTTCCCAGTGCGTCAGCAATGTAATTCATAATCAATCGCTTTTCAGACACTTTATTCTCCTTCTTGTCTGTATCGGGCCTGTAAGCTGCGTCATACTCGATGCAATGCTCTAGCAGATAGAGGTTAGCCGCACTTGCCTTGAGTATTGCCTGCTGTCTCTTGGACTCGATATACTCGTCAGGAATCTCTATGGTATGCTCGTTACCCTTCATATCATAGTAGGTGTGCCGCATATGCTTACTTCCTTCTATCTCTTGGAATAGGCCGGGAGTCTCGTCAAATGGACTCCACGGCCCTTCTAATTAAAAACTCTAATAAGTAGACCCTACCTATTAAATATTTCGCTACAGAGCCTTGTACGTGAAAGTCTTGCTGTTCACAGCCACCTTCTCGGCACGACCGTCCTCAACGAGAAAACGCATGTTGGCTGCGACCTTGCGGGAACTGACATCCTCACCCATGTGCATGGCTACGGCCTTGGAAGTTGTAGGCTCGTCAAAAGACTTGAGAGATACATAAATCTCGTCAAGGAAAGCCTGCTTCTCAGCGGACTTCTCAGCGTCCTTGGCACGCTTGCGCTCGATAGCCGCAAGTTGCTTATCACAGAACTCAACCACCTCGGCGTTGTCGGACATGGCAGACTTGATAGTGTTGTAAATCTCGAACTGGGTCATGTTAATCTTCTTTCTCTTGGAACCCACGGGAGGTTTCTTATCCCCTCCCTTTCTTTAATTATATTATACTATAAGTTTTCACTGGCCGCAAGAACTTTTTGAGAATGAATTTGGTTTTCAAAATGAAACTCGAAATGAAAATCAAAATTGAAATTGAAAACCATTTTTATAAACCAATAGCGCGTTGGAATCGAAAATTAAAAAGGGTGCGGCTAATTTTTTTCTTGACATTGGTTTGCTGAACTGGTAAAATGCGCACTTACTCCCACTAAGTAGTGTAATCATTTTTAACCCTATATGGGCTTTTTCACCAGCTTTTGGACACTATTCAAGATTAACTAGACACCATTTTTCACTCTATATGGACTAACTTCCTGAATCTACATCCTTGCTCACCAGACACTTTGGCTACCTTATATCTATATTCTATGATACCCATGTCTTTTAAAGTTTCCAAAGCCTGTCCAACCTGCTTATTCTTAGTTCCATGATTATTTACTTTAAGAGTATCACAGATAACCTTATTAGTTATTTCAGGGTCTTTTTTAAAGCAACCGCTTATCGCTTTACAAGCACCATATACTCTCAATACCATAACTAAATCTTTGCGGCCAAACCTATTATCGTATATTTTATCATATACCTTTTTATCTACTTTGGCAAATCTCCACCCTTCATCGAACTTATGCCGCCAATATGTCTTATCTTCTTTCATATCATATTCTAGCATATCGAATTTGCCCATGTCAATATCGTTTACTTCACTGGGATTGCCCGCATGGTTCAATATGGTATCTTCCAGCTTACGAACACTGCGGCGAATGTTTCTGTCACTCATACCCACTTCTTGTGCCACATCCCACGGTATCACTTTTCCATCTACATAGCTTACATTATTGTCTTTTATCTCCATAACCGAACAATTGCGTTGAAACCAGAAATCTATAGCATATTCTGAATCACTCCAAGGTCTATCGAAAAATATCAATCTTTGCGGCATATAGCATCACTCAAAATAATTGCATAAACACGCGAGTGCGCGAGCGTGTTTAATAACAACTATATAACAACTATATAAACAATTATAAAACAACTCTATAACAACTAATATAGGAATACACAAAATGTCCGCATTAGATACACGTTTTGTCCGCATTAGATACACAAAATGTCCGCTAAAGATACATGTTTTGTCCGTTTTTGATATACGTTTTTTCCGTTGGACTTGTTTCACTTGCACACTATGTGTTGCCAATAAACTAACCATACAAATCACTTAACGCTTATTAAGCGCCAAACCCGTCAGTTCAAATAACTTGCAATAGGGATGATTTTCATCTTTATAAGGCTTATACTCAATTAAGCCTTTGTCCGCAAGCCATTCAACGTACTCTTGAGCAAGCTCACGGTTCTTTTTATTATATGGCATATAACACATGTCGCAAACATTCTTCATAGAGAAGATATAATTACGATGCTTTACATCATGCTGATAATTATACATCTTAGCCAAGCAGCAATAAGCGGTAGTAACCTGAGTGGCATAATCAATCGTCCATTCAAATGGGAAATCGTCAAAAAGTGAAGCAGTCTGCTCTTCACCCAAGAGAACAAAATAATTATTATTAACACTATAATTATAATTATAATTATATAACTCATTTTCTTCGTCGAACGGCGTTAGCATTTCATTCTTAATAGCTTTATCTATTAGTTCTTTAAATTCTTTCGCATCACCTGCACCGCCGCAAATGTAATAAATATCGCCAAGGTTAAAACCATCACGACCATTCTTATCTGCTTCATCTGAACGATACTGCGCCGCAAGCGAAATAAAAGGATTATACTCCTTATCCAGCAGCTTCTTACCTAAATCTACTCTATACATTTCAAACTAACCTCTCTAATTAGAGCATTATAATACATTTATAGTATAACATACTTCATCTATTTTGTCAAGCAAAAGAAAAGACCCACGGCCATAGGCCGCAGGTCTTTTACTACGCACTATTTAATTTTTTCTATCCTTCTTTTGGATACAAATATACTCAGATTCCCAGTTTTCTTCATCGAGAGTGCCCGTATGAATCTTCAATGAAAAATCTCTTTCCGCTGCTCGAAGAGCATCCGTAAATATTTTATAAGTCAAATAATCACCGACAATATAATCTAAATGTTTAAAAGGAATGACACAAATATCCTTATCACCACAAACATAAACGTAATGAACTGCATATCGAAAAAGGACCCTGATTTTTTTCCCATAATCACTTCTTTCTGAATACATAAATCATTGAA